>ERZ827186.1075-NODE-1075-length-24479-cov-49.739682_pt1 | contig 24479 bp, 18 predicted proteins | sample MGYA00519918_ERZ827186 | MGnify/ENA primary metagenome ERZ827186 (study PRJEB31778, sample SAMEA3449275) | human gut metagenome | biome: human gut; feature: human-associated habitat; material: faeces | place: United Kingdom | collected 2010/2012 ...
CTGCACGGCAAAATCCGCTTCGGCGGATTTTAAGTCTGAGGTTATTATACCATAATTACGGTAAAATGCAAGAGCCGAGGGTACGATGTTATCCGTATATAAACAGCAAAGCGGAGCAAATGCAAGGTCTGCTCCGCCGTATTCTGAATTATTCGTCTGCACCGCCGGGCAATGCTGTCTGTTCGCTTGCAAGTCTTGCAAACTCCTCCTTGATGCTCGGAGCGTTCTTTGTCAGCTTTTTGATAGTAAGCTGTTCTTCCGCCTTTTTATTTGCAAGACGGAGATGGTCTTCCGATAAAAGCAGAGCTTGCTTTATTTTACCGAGTTTGTCGATAGTGGCATCTATTCCTGTTATTGCGTCTTTGAATCTGTTGCTGGCATCATTATAATTTTTGGCGAACGCCGTTTTGAACTCGGTTATATTTTTCTCGAAATTAGTAAGGTCAACCTGCTGAGCCTTTGCCATAGCAAGCTCACGCTTATATTCAAGGCTGTTTCTTGCGGCGTTTCTCAGCAGAGAGATAAGCGGAATAAAGAACTGCGGACGGATAACGTACATCTTGGGGTACTTATACGAAACATCGACTATGCCTGCATTATAGAACTCGTTGTCGGCTTCGAGCATTGAAACGAGAACGGCATATTCGCAGCCCTTTTCATTTCTGTCCTTGTCAAGCTCCTTGAAGAAGTCCTCATTCTTATGCTTTGTGGCGGTGGTGTCCATCTCATTCTTCATCTCGAACATAATTGAGATGAATTCTATACCGTCCTCTGACGATTCTCTGAAAATGAAATCGCCCTTGCTGCCGCTCCTTGCATCGTTATCCTTTTCAAAATAGGCATTGGGAAATGCCGACATTCTGAGAGAATTGAACTGTGTCAGGCAATGCTGTTCAAGGGTTTCGCCCACCATTTTCGTTGACAGTCTTGCCTTGAAGTCCTTGTACTGCTCTATCAGCTCGTCCTTGTTTTTAAGCTCAATAGCGTACTTTTCTTCTATCGTTTTGCATTTGAGCGCTGCCTCGCTATCCTTGTTCTTAAGCTGGCTGTTAAGCTCGTTTATTTCGTTCTGCTTTTTTTCAAGAGCAAGTGCGTTTTCACTCTTTGCCTTGTCAAGAGCCGCCTGCTGTAAGCTCTGTGCCTGCTGAAGCTGTAATTCAAGCTGTTTTATAAGGCTCTCCTTGTCGCTGATAGTTTTCTGTGCCTTGCGGCTCTCCTCGCTGAAGCTGTTTTCACGCTCTCTGACTGCATTTGCAACAGCAAGCTGTTTTTCGCTTTCTATGCTTTCAAGCCTTGCTTCAAGCTCGGTTATCCTTTTTTCCTTATCCGTAATATCGTCCGACTTTTCCGAAAGAGCCGATTCCAGCTTCTTTTCATACTCCATCTCGAGTATTTTAAGCTCGCTGTTCTTCGCCTTTTCAAGCTCCTCTGCTCTGCGTGCCGCTTCTTTTTCGAATTCTTTATCTCTTACCTGCTGAACGATTTGTGAATAACCGCTGTCATCCACCTGAAAGACCTCATTACATTTCGGACATCTTATTTCCTGCATATTTCCTTAGTCCTTTCGTGAAAAGATTTATAATTCAAGTCTGCATACAAGGCATGCGACTCTTTCGTCCTCTATCGTTACCTCTTTCATTCCGAGTGAGGTGAAATAATTGTAATTGGTTTCAAACTTTGCGTTTGTCCTGTCAAGTAAAACAATATCGGCAAGCGGTGCGGATTCGTCTGTCGGCACATCACGGTCATTTATCGTATAAAGCTCTTTTTGCTTATACAGCGGAGGGATAAAGAACGTGTTCGCTGTGATGCTCTCGTTTTCGTTGTCCGGGAGCTGTTCAAGATAAGATATGACGGCACCGTGTGCCTCATAGTCGTTGTCATAGAAATTGCCCCAGTAGCCTGTCATTGTTGACATAAACATGACCGCACAGGCAATAAGCGAAAACACGGTAAAGCATCTCGCCCTGTTATATGACAGCTCCGACATATTCATTATGAAAAGCCAGATAACAAGAACGCACGAGCCAAAAACGTACTGGAAATAAATCGAGTGCTGATACGGATAGGTCGGCATCAGATTTACCAGTACAAACGGTATCAGTAATATATAACGTGCTATCTTTCGGCTTACAAGCGGTATACCGCCGAGTACACCAAGCGTCTGCACTGTAAAGGTCAGCTTTTCGCCCGTAAACAGATTTGACAGAATGTAGCCGGGATTTGTAAACGCCGTAACGACTATTGAGGTGATAAGCGCACCGCCTCTGTACATATAGTCCTTGTACCGCCATTCCATGATCCCAAGCCCGCTGTTATTGAGATAAGCGCATACTGCAAAGAAATAAACGCAGGCCGCTCCTAAAATCACAGCACCGAGCGCTCTTGTCTTTTCACTGCGGTCTGACAGTATAAGATAAAGCCCGATCACCGCAACATATACGGCGGCATCTTCTTTTACAAGAAGCGTCAGCAATGCAAAGACAAGCATCGGTACAGTCTTTTCGCGTTCAACAGCCCATATCAGCCACAGCAGGAACGCCGGAAGCATACAGTTTTCGTGAATATCGTAGCTGCAGCCGCCTGTGAATGCCGGATATAAAGCATATATCGCTGAAAAAAGCGAGGAATGTATAAGCGAAAAACCGTATTTTCTTGCGATAAGGAACACCGGGATAATTCCGCTTGTAACGAATATTCCCTGCAATATCTGCAATGTTACCGGATGCGGAAAAAGCATATAGAACGGCAGCATCAGGTAATACGCAGGAGAAAAATGCACTGCAAAGTGCGACAGCCTGTAATTGCGCTCAACGGTGGTTATCGGTCCGAACCCGTCCTTCATATTCTCGAACATCTGCGCGAATATCCCAAAATCAAACGCAGGGGTAGACAGCTTGTAATACCGCAGTGACATTGCAAGTGCGGTGAACACAAGCATAAAAACGGCGGACAACGCAATAACCGCTATCCAGCATTTCTTTGTGAATTTCGGAAGCCTTATCCTTTGCTTTCCTACAGTATACCATACAGCGAGGGCTATAAACAGGACAACCCCGAGAAAAAAATCAATGCTTGTACCTTTTTCACGGAACATGACTACAGCATAAGCGACTGTAAACTGTGCGGTCGATATAAGCAATGCGGCGCAGTCGGTTTTCATCTCTCTGAGCTTTGGGATAAAACGCAACACGGTAAGTAAGCCGTAGAATACTGTGAAAAATAGGATAAGCAACAGATACGGAGTTTCGCCTGCGTATTCCTTGTTAAATACCTCTTTTACCGGTCTGAAAAGCAATATCAAAACGAGCGAACACAGCCACGCAGAAATAAAACGCATAAGGTATTCGCCGCCGTGTTCGCTTGCCTTGAAGCGTGTAAAAAATTTGTTCATAAAAAACCTCATTCTCAGTCACCTGCAAGAAATTTATTGTTGTGAAGCTGGGAGCGCAGCTTCACACCCTGCTTTTTCAGAATATCGACCTTGAGCGCAACAAGATTACGGTCGGTACAGAGTGCCGCCGCAGTTTTGTCAATATCGTAGCCGCAATTTATGCAATCGTAAAGCTCTTCATCTGATATAAGAAACTGTGCCGCAAAGAGATTTGCTTCATACTCCATAGAACGCTCGCACATATCGAATATGTCATATTCGGCAAAGCCGCCGCTGTCGTCTGCCTTATCCCTGTGGAGCCTGTCGTGACCGATCTCGTGCATCAGGACGATTTTTTTCATACTGTCGCAAAGGTCACGCTTTATAAAGATAAACGGGTTTTTCAGTATCAGCTTGTATGCGCCTTTCTGCTTTGAAAAATCCCTTTCGAGAACCTCTATATCAAGCTCCCGTGCGAGCCTTTTAGGACTGCATCTGCCGTAAAGCGATATAAGATCGTCTGCTTTGGCGACCGCTTCGTTAAAACAACTAAGCATTTTTGCTCCTTATCCCTTTGAAGCGTATTTCTTGTTCTTCTCTTTTGCTATCCAGTAGGGCATCCTGTATGGCTTTCATCATCTCGTCCATGTCATCCTGGTCAAGCTCTCCGCCTGCAAAAAGTCCGGTTACCTCCTGCATAAGTGCTTTCGCCTGCTGTGCGCCTGTAGCGCCGTACTTTTCGTTTGCGTTTATGTAGAATTCTTCGTTCTCGGTAAGCAGATAATTAATGTCAACGCCGAGTATCTCAGCCATTTTTCCGTATATTTCACGCTGTTTTGGGTAGCTTTCGCCCTTTTCATAGTTCGTTATGGTTCTCAGCGATACACCGAGCATATCAGCAAACTGCTGTTGTGTAAGCCCTTTTGCACGGCGCTCTTTCTTTACTTTATCACAGAATTTCATAATTACTCCTTTACTTGCAGTATGCTACGGCGTCTGCCTGAAATTTAAGCCCGTTTTCTCCGCCGAAATGGGCAAACTCGGTCTGTATTGATTTACGGACAGGATATTTGCCGCCGAAACGCTCCTTTATCACCTTTTCCATGACGGGAATATCCCATATATCCCTGAACAGGCAATCCATCTGCACGACGTTTTCAAGTGTAAGTCCGACAAGTGCAAGACGCTTTTCCATCTCGTCAAATGCGCCGTTTACCTGCTGTTCGATACTTCCGCCGACATTTCCTACACAGTAATTGAGAAAACAGAAATCGCCTGCTTTGATAATTCCGCAATGCGCCCATTCTTCGTTGACATCATAACGTTCAATCATAATCGTATCCTCCGTAAAATTCAAAAACATGCAAATACATTGCATTTTTCTCTTGACAAACGCAAAATAATTGCGTATAATCTTGATTAGAAATTTAATTGCGTATTTATGATACCATAAATTGCGTATCGTGTCAAGCAAAACAGATAAGAGGCGATAAAATGGAACGTGATATACTTCACTGCGATATGAACAATTTCTTTGCGTCGGTTGAATGCAGGCTGAATCCGGAACTTAAGAAATATCCCGTGGCTGTGTGCGGCTCTGTCGAGGAGCGGCACGGAATAGTGCTTGCAAAAAACGAACTTGCAAAGGCGCAGGGAGTAAAGACGGCGGAAACGGTGGCATCGGCAAAGTCAAAGTGCAGGGGGCTTGTTATCGTACCGCCGCACTTTGAGAAATATCTCAGGTACAGCAGGCTTGCGAGGAAGATATACGAGCGGTATACAAATCTTATCGAGCCTTTCGGAATGGACGAATGCTGGCTTGATATAAGCGGTACGAGAAGGCTGTTCGGCGCACCCGAAAAGGTAGCGGACGAGATAAGGCGTACCGTAAAGGAGGAACTTGGGCTTACCATATCGGTCGGGGTATCGTTCAACAAGGTGTTTGCAAAACTCGGAAGCGATATGAAAAAGCCGGATGCGGTGACGGTGATACCGAGAGAAACATTCCGTGAGAAGATATGGAATCTTCCGCTCAGCGATATGATAGGGGCAGGCAGAGCGACTACCGCAAAGCTGAACGATTACGGGATATATACACTGGGTGAACTTGCACAGTGCGACGTTCAGTGGATAACAAAGGTGCTTGGCAAAAACGGATATATGCTAAGATGCTACGCAAACGGAACGGATAACTCGCAGGTTATGCCTGCTGATTTTTCGATGCCTGCAAAAAGCGTGGGCCACGGTGTGACGACCACAGCGGATATAACACGGTGCGAGGACGCAAAGCCGTTGCTTCTTGAGCTGGCTCAGGATATAGGGAAAAGGCTGACGATTCAAAACAAGTATGCGACTAAGGTTTGTGTGAACGCAAGGTCGAGCATTCTCAGAAACAGGGAGTGGCAGACGGAGCTTCCGACAGCGACACGCTCGCCGATGATAATTGCGGATACGGCATACAGGCTGTTCTGCGACAATTACGATTGGGTAAATCCTGTGCGGTCGCTTACGGTAACCGCATTTTCTCTTGTAGACGGCGGTGCGGTGATACAGAACAGCTTTTTCAACGATACGGTAAGGCTTGAAAAAATGGAAAAGGCAGATGGCTGTATCAGGGATATACGCAAAAGATTCGGGGAGGGAATGATCAAGAATGCCGTGCTGCTGACGGGACTTGCCGTGCCGAAATCAAAGGCGGTGGTTTCGCTTCCGGGCAATATGCTGAATAAATAGAAAGCCCGTCACGCAAAGCGTGACGGGCATAGTATTCGGTTACGGGATCAGTCTACAAGCTCAGGATTGAATGTTTCGTGCCACGGAAGTCCCCACTTGTTCAGTGCGTCCATAAACGGATCGGGATCGAATTCCTCGATATTATAAACGCCGGGCTTCTTCCACTTGCCTGTCATTACCATCATCGCTCCTATCATAGCAGGAACACCGGTCGTGTAGCTGATTGCCTGCGAGCCGACCTCCTTGTAGCATTCCTGATGGTCACAGCAGTTGTAAACCTTGTAGTGTACTTCCTTGCCATCCTTCTTGCCTATGCAGATACAGCCGATATTGGTCTTGCCGACTGTTCTGGGGCCGAGCGATGCGGGGTCGGGTAAAACTGCCTTAAGGAACTGGATCGGTACTATCTCTCTGCCCTCGTACATAATGGGCTTGATAGATGTCATACCGACATCTTCGAGGCACTTCAGATGTGTGAGGTAGCTCTGTCCGAATGTCATAAAGAAACGGATACGCTTGATACCCTTGATATTGAGTGCGAGCGATTCAAGCTCCTCGTGGTGCAGAAGGTACATATCCTTCTTGCCGACCTGCTCAAAGTTGTACTCTCTCTTTATCTCCATAGGCTCGGTTTCTACCCACTTGCCGTCCTCGATATAACTGCCTTTTGCGGATACCTCACGGATATTTATCTCGGGGTTGAAGTTTGTCGCAAACGGGTAACCGTGGTCGCCGCCGTTGCAGTCGAGAATATCAATATAATTGATCTCGTCAAAGTAATGCTTCTGGGCATAGGCGCAGAATACACCGGTTACACCGGGATCGAATCCGCTTCCGAGAAGTGCGGTGATGCCCGCCTTTTCAAACTTTTCTCTGTATGCCCACTGATACTTGTACTCAAACTTAGCCGTATCGGGATGCTCATAGTTTGCAGTATCAACATAGTCTGTCTTTGTTTCAAGGCAGGCATCCATTATTGTAAGATCCTGATAAGGAAGCGCAACGTTTATGACAATGTCGGGCTTTTCCTTATTTATAAGCTCAACAAGCTGAGGAACGCTGTCTGCGTCTACCTGTGCGGTCGTTACCTTAGTCTTTGTACCCTTTTCCTCTACCTGCTTTTTCAGCGCATCGCACTTTGACTTTGTACGGCTGGCAATGCAGATCTCAGTGAAAACCTCGCTGTTCTGACAGCACTTATGGACTACTACTCCGGCAACACCGCCGGCACCGATTATCAATGCTTTTCCCATTTTTCTTTCCTTTCCGCTCTGCCTGAGGGCAGACGTCACATAGTGGTTACAAATAGATTATACACTATCGTGTGTAAAAAAACAAGCAAATATTTATATACTGCATACAAGCACACCGTAATCAAACGGAGAGAGCTTTATCGTCTTTTCTTCGCTCTCGTGAGGCTTTCTGAGGAATTTCGGGTCGGTATATTCGTCCTTCATATAGTCGTCAAGCTTAAACGTCTTAGGATATTTCGACTTGTTCAGGAATATAACGGCTGCCTCACGGTTTAGCTTGTCAATTCTTGCAAATACGCATTCCTCAGGTGTACAGCTTAAAAACTTCATTTCGCCCTGAGCGAACGCCTTGCTTGCCTTTCTTATCCCGGCAAGCTGTTTTGTGAAGTCTATCATATCAAGATTTTCCTTGCCCCACGGGTAACAGCGTCTGTTGAACGGGTCCTTATAGCCCTCAAGACCTGCTTCATCGCCGTAATATATGCACGGCACACCGGGCAGGAAGAATTGCAGTACCATAGCGCATTTAAGCAGTGAAAGGCCGTAAACGTACTGTTCGGGCGAAAGGTAGCGTTCAGCCTGCCATTCTCTGTCGTGCCAGCCTACATCCTCGCCGGCAAGTCTTGTCAAGATACGCTCGGTATCGTGAGTTGACAGGAAGTTCATCAGCATATCGGCACTGGGCTTGGGGTAATGCTCAAGTATCGTCATTACGCCATCCTCAAAGCCTCTTGCATCGCCGTACTTGCAGTAGTTTATGATAGCCTCCTTGAAAGGATAGTTCATAACGCTGTCAAGCTGGCCGCCTATGAGATAACGTCTGCGGACACCGTAGCTCTCCTTGTTGGACGCATCCTCCCATACCTCGCCGTAGATGACCTTATCGTCGCCCTTGGCTTTTACCGCCTTGTTGAGATTGTCAAGAAATTCATCGGGAAGCTCATCGGCAACGTCAAGTCGCCAGCCTCTTGCGCCCTTGTCTATCCAACGCTGTAATATACCGTTTTCACCGCAGATATATTCTGTGTAGTCGGGGTTGTTCTCATTTACATTGGGAAGTGTGGTAATGCCCCACCACGATTCATAATCGAAAGGATAGCGTGAGAAGCAGTACCAGTTTTTATATTTGCTGTCGGGATCTCTGTATGCGCCCTCGTGATCTCCGTATCTGCCGAACTTGTTGAAATAGATGCTGTCTGCGCCGGTATGCGAGAACACGCCGTCAAGGATAATGTCTATACCGTATGTTTTAGCCTGTTTGCACAGATGCTCAAAATCCTCGTCCGTGCCGAGCATAGGGTCGATATGCTCATAGCAGGCGGTAGAATAGCGATGATTTTCGTGTGACTCGAAAACAGGGTTGAGATAAATGCAGGTAACGCCTAAACTCTGAAGATAAGGGAGCTTGCTTTCTATGCCTTTGAAATCTCCTGCGAAATAATCGTTGTTGCGGATAATTCCTCTCTCATCCGGACGGAAGAAAGGGGTATCCTCCCAGTTTTCGTGGATTATTCTGTCTGTAGGAACGTTTTCGTGCTTTTCTCCGCTTCGGCAGAATCTGTCGGGGAATATCTGATACATAATTCCGCCCTTTATCCAGTCGGGAGCCGCCATATCCTTGTCAAAAACGGTAAGCTGGAACAGCTCTCCGTTATCAAGAACGCCGAGCCTTGCTCCGCTGCGCTTTACATATCGCCTGTTGCCGTCTATCATCAAAGAGAAATAATAGTGGTGCAGACCTTTATGCAAGGGGTTGAAATTACAGGTAAACACGTTGCATTCTGTGGTCGTATCGGCAATGTCAAGCGGTATGAAGCGTTCCTTTTCGCCGGGACGGAACATTACAAGAGTAGGGTCGCTGACGTTCCATTCCTTCGGGAAACGCAGGGAGAATGTGCTGGGCTGATACTGTCGTATTGCTCCGAAGGGGCTTTTATAGTTTATGTCGAAGCAGTCGAATATCGGAGTATCCATTAAAAAACATTCCTTTCGGATTAAAGTCGGATTAAAGTCGGAGGGTGGTTATATATACCCGAAAAAGTCCGTTGGTTGCAACGGACTTTCAGTTTGTCGAAAAAGTCTATTTTTATAAAAATAGAGCAAATTCTCTATCCCTAACCCCAAACCCCTTCCCCGTGGGAAGGGGCTATATTACTGGGGCTACCGCCCCTAGACCCTGTCGGGGGCTACGCCCCTGCGACCCCATTTTTATCAATGATAGAGGTTTATCGACAGTTTGAAAGTCCGTTGGTTGCAACGGACTTTTTTTATTATCTCGGGCTACTGTCTGTTAAATTAACTTCCAGATGTCACGGGCATAGTCTGTAACGGCACGGTCTGCCGAGAATATGCCTGCAGATGCGATATTTATAAGCGACATCTTATTCCAGAGGTACTTATCCTTATAGGTTTCGCTTGCCTTTGCCTGTGTTCCTCTGTAGCTGTCGAAATCGGCAAAGCACATATATCTGTCTGCGTGACGCAGTGAATTTGCTACCTCCTCGAATGTTGCACCGTTTATACCCTTGTACATCTTTTCGAGAACGCTCTTGATAACTGCGTGTGAGTTGTATATCTTTTCGGGGTCATATCCCTCAGCCTTAAGCTGATTTACCTCGGGAGTTGACATACCGAAGATGAAGATGTTGTCATCGCCTACCGCTTCGTGTATCTCAACATTCGCACCGTCATAGGTACCCATTGTAAGAGCGCCGTTGAGCATCAGCTTCATATTGCCTGTACCGGAAGCCTCTGTTCCTGCGAGAGAAATCTGCTCTGAAATTTCACTTGCGGGCATAAGTATCTCTGACAGTGTTACCTTGTAATCTTCAAGGAATACAACAGCAAGCTTTTCGTTCAGCTTGGGGTTCTTCTTAAGCTCTTCTCCTATGCACCAGATCATCTTGATTATCTGCTTTGCCATATAATAGCCGGGTGCCGCCTTTGAAGCAAAGATATAGGTCTTGGGTACAAAGTCCGCATCGGGATTATTGAGCAGATAAATGTAATCTGCGATAATGTTCATTGCATTTAACTGCTGACGCTTGTATTCGTGCAGACGCTTTACTTGTACATCGAAAATACCGTTGCAGTTAAGCTTAGTGCCTGTGGTGTTGTATACATACTTTGCGAAAGCCTGCTTGTTAGCCAGCTTTACAGCGGCGAGCTTATCAAGCACCGACTTATCCGTTGCAAACTTCTTGAAATCTGCAAGCTTTGACGCATCCTTCTTGAAGCCGTCGCCTATGCACTCGGTAAGGAGGTTTGTAAGTCCCTGATTGCTTGCGAGTAACCAACGACGGTATGCGATACCGTTTGTAACGTTCTTGAAGGCATCGGGAGTAACAGTGTACTGATCGTGGAATACGCTGTCCTTGATGATTTCGGAGTGAAGCTTAGAAACGCCGTTTACAGAACTGCTTGCCGCACAGCAGAGGTTAGCCATCTTTACACGGTTGTCAAGAATGATGGACATTCTTGTTACCTTCTCGCTGTCGCCGCCGGTCACTTCCATAAGATGAGCGCAATAACGGTTGTTTATTTCAACTATGATAGCGTAGATTCTGGGGAGTATTCTCTGCATAAGATCGACATCCCACGTTTCAAGCGCTTCTGCCATAACCGTATGGTTTGTATAATCGAATGTATTTGTGATGATGTTCCACGCCTTATCCCAGTCATAACCGCAGTCATCAAGCAGTATTCTCATAAGCTCGGGGATAGCGAGGGTGGGGTGAGTATCGTTTATATGGATAGCTACCTTTTCGTGAAGGTTTTCAAGAGTACCGTAAACGTTCATGTGACGCATTACAATATCGCCCACAGAAGCGGCACTCATAAAATACTGCTGACGCAGACGCAGAGCCTTACCCTCAAGGTGATTATCGTTGGGGTAAAGTACCTTTGTCAGTGAGTGTGCGATATTATTTGCACCGATAGCCTTTGCATAGTTGCCCTGATTGAACATATTCATATCAAACGACATACTCTCTGCGCTCCAAAGACGGAGCTTTGAAACGCCCTTGCTGTCATAGCCCGATACATACATATCATAGGGTACTGCGTTTACTGTCTTATAGTTAACGTGATTTACACTGTGGTAGTTCTGCTCCCACTTCTCGTAGATCTCGCCGTCAAAATGAACCTCTATAGCCTGATCGGGTACGGGTACGAGCCACGCTCTGCCGCCGGGCAGCCAGTCATCGGGAAGCTCTGTCTGCCAGCCGTCTATGATTCTCTGCTTGAAGATACCGTATTCGTAAAGGATAGAGTAGCCTGTTGCGGGGAATGCGCAGGTTGCAAGTCCATCAAGGTAGCAGGCGGCAAGTCTGCCAAGACCGCCGTTACCGAGTCCTGCATCGGGTTCTTCCTCATAGATATGTTCAATCTTTACATCAAGCTTCTTGAGTGCCTTTGCCACTTCGTCCTGCATACCGAGGTTGTAGAGGTTTGTCTTTAACGAACGTCCCATAAGGAATTCCATTGAAAGATAGTAGACCTGCTTTCTGCCCTTTGAGTTGCAGTCGGTCATGAACATCGAGCGCTTTTCCTTGAGGTAGTTTACCACTATCTTTGATAAAGCCTTGTAAATCTGGGTGTGAGTTGCTTCTGCGGGGGATACTCTGAAGTCGTACTCCAGCACCTCCGTCAGCTTACGGGTTATTTCATTTTCTGTAAATGGTGAAGTCATATAAATTTTTCCCTTTCTTCCGGTCCGATTTTCTTACTTACTAATTATACAACATACGTTATCCGTATTCAAGGCTGAATAAAATATTTGTAAATAATAAAGTGAAATTTCACTAAAATCAATTACCGATTTTATTCAATTTCACAATAAAACTTTTCCTATTGAGGATTTATTTACTGATAATTGACAAAATGCGTGTTACATACACGTCATGACTTTATCTTAAACGCTTTGAAAATGTCGTTCTTGTCCTTGATTTTGGATAATATCATCAGCTTGTCGCCTATCTCAAGCGTGGTATGACCTCTTGGGATTATCAGCTCGGTTTCATTGCGGATAATAGAAATAATATTGAGCGTCAGCGGTATTTCCATTTCCATAAGCGGAACGTTCTGAAGCGTGAAGCTGTTATCAAGAACTATCTCGAAAACGCCTGCATTTCCTGCGCCGAGAGGAAGAAGCTCCTTTATCTTGCCGCTGTCTATCTCACGCTCAAGCTGACCTGTAATGTTATCGGTAGAGCTTACAACTATATCTACGCCAAGCTTCTTGAGTGCCTCAACGTTTTTGGGGTTGTTTACCTTTGCTATGGTCTTTTTCACCTGATAGAGCCTTTTTGCAAGCTGGCAGGCAACAAGGTTATCCTCGTCACGTCCTGTCACGGCAATAACGCTGTCGGCATCGGCAACTCCCGCCTGTTCAAGCACGGAAACGCTTGTGCCGTCACCCTTTATTACGGTTATGTTAAGGTCGTTTGCAAACTTCTGGCAGGCGTCCTTTTCCTTTTCAACAACGGATACATCGTATCCTTTTTCAATAAGAACTTTGGTCAGATAGTAGCCTATCTTTCCGCCGCCTATTATAAGCGAGTGCATTTTACAGATCCTTTCTGTCGTTTATGTCAGATGGCTTTTGAGAATATCAGCTTGTCGCCCTCTCTCATAACAACGTTATAATTATTCACTATTTCCATCGTGCTGTCTGCCCTGATTATCGCATACAGCGTTTCGTTCTCCTCATATTCTATGTCAACGGGGGTCATGCCGATAAATTCCTTAGGTATCTCCATTGTGGTGAAACGCACCATATGCGAGCCGAAGCTGACGTATTTTTCTTCCAGCATAGGCTTTATCGCAGAGCATATCGCTTCAACTGTGAGCTTTGTCGGGCAGACCGTTTCAAGTCCGAAATGGGCGAATATATCTCCTCTTTCGGGGTCAAGGATACGGCTGACAACCTTCTTTACTCCGTAAACCTCCTTTGCAAGCTGTGACACCATTATGTTGGTGTTGTCATCGTCCGTAACGGCGCATACGACATCACAGCTTTCAATGCCCGCCTTTTTGAGATTATCCTGATCTATCGGCACTCCGCATAAAAGACTGCCCTTGAAATCAGGCTCAAGCATTTTATCCGCTTCCGCCGCCGTCCTTGCTATTACCGAAACGTCTATGCCCTCATCGCACAGCGTGTTTGCAAGACGTGAACCTACCTTACCGCAACCGACTACCAGTACGTTCATTAAAAATTCAACTCCTCTCCGGCACGCAGGTACTGCAACCTGTCACCGAGTATATCCTTCATTGTTTCATAGCCTTTTCTTCCTGTGTTATGGCAGGTGTATATACTGCCTGTGCGAAGCCCTGACAGCTCCTCTGCCGACTTTGCTATATGGCTTTGCTGTACGGTCTGTTTTCCGAGCCTGTTTGTGTAGGCAAAGCAGCCGACTACAGACAGAACCGGAGCGTCCCACAGCCTTTTCGCCGTATTTATCATACCTGCGATGCCCGTATACGCACCGCCTGTTATCAGCACGAAGCCGTCACGTCTTCTGCCGGGGAAACATACGGCAAAGCATTCTCCCGAAAAATCGTCAGGCACATAAAAGCCCTTTTTCCTTATATAAAAACGCCTGTCGGCTTCGGCGGCCTTATCCTTCTTTTCTGCGGCGACAAGATAGAAGTCCTTGCATACCTCTGTGAAGCGTTCAAAACGGAACGTGTTGTATCTGTCGCTTCTGTAGAACGATTGAGGAAGTCCGCTTCGTACTCTGAGCAGTTTTTCCTTCACGGCACAATCAGCCGCCTCGTCCTCTCTTATAAAAATGCGTATATTTCTGTTCTTTCGCACCGCTGTTTCAACGCCGCCCGTGCAATCATCGGTATTTACGGGGATTATAAGCGTATCCGCCTTATCCGCAGGTATACCAAGACGCTCTGCGTTGCTGAGATACAGAGCAGACGCTCCCGTACCGAAAAGAATTATGTTCCTGCCGTGTTCGATATAAAGGCATATTCCGTACTCGGAAAACAGCTTTGAATCGGCTGTTTCATCGTCGGACAGAGATACTATCCTCAAAAGCGTCATTCCTTTCTCTGCAATCGCAATCTTATTAATATATATTATCACATATCCGTCTTAACTTCAAGCATATAAAGCCGCAGAACAAAAAAATGACGGCAGAATGTTACTTCTGCCGGTAAAATTCAAATAAAACGAAACAAACTTAAGTAAGGAATAAAAATGAAAATCAGATATTCAACTGTTGCCGGTAGCAAAAAGGCAAACAGCGAATAAGCAAAAAATTATCAGCTCAGTATCTGCATAAGCCGCTCGATAAGCATACCTATCTGAGGCTTTGAGAACTGTTCGTCCGCACCTACTGAAAGTCCCTTCTGATACATCTGCTCGTTTATGAGCGAGGAGAACAGGAAAACGGGTATCTTTTTAAGTGTGGGGTCGGATTTAATTAGCTTTGTAAGGTGGTGTCCGTCCATCTGGGGCATCTCAATATCGGTTATAACTGCGGCTACGCAATTTGTAACATCGCCGTTGTAGCCCGAAAACTGAGATATGTAGTCCCACGCCTCTTTTCCGTTGGGGAAAGAGCGGATCTCCTTAAAGCCTATATCCGAGAGGCTGTTTACTATCATCTTGTTGAGGAACTGCGAATCCTCGACTATTACGATATGCTTTTCAGCTGTCACTGCCGTAGCCTTTGCATTTTCGGCACCCTTGAGATCAAGTCCTGCCGCCTTGTTTATATCGCTTACTATCTTCTCAAAGTCAAGGATAACAAGAATCTTTCCGTCGACCTTTGCTATACCGGTAGCTATGCCGGTAGTCGAATCGCCCGAAACCTGAGGGGGCTTTTCGATAGCTGTCCAGCCTATACGCTGTATGCCCTGCACTGCCGTAACGTGAAAGCCTACATCCATTCCGTTGAACTCGCAGATTATGAATAATCCTCTTGCGTTCTCCGGCTTTTCGGTGCCTAACACCTTATGTAAGTCGATAACGGTAATCAGCTTGTCACGGGGCATAAATACGCCCTCTATCTCATCGGGTGCCTGAGGCATCGGGACAAGCTCCTGTTCCATCATTATTTCACGGACCTTGGCAATGTTTATGCCGTAGGAATTTCCGCATACATTAAATTCTAAAAGTTCCAGCTCGTTAGTACCGCTTTCAAGCAGTATGCCGGTATCATTTGCACTGTAAGCTGCCATAATATACACCTTCCGTTGCCATTCTAATCTTGAACCGATTTTTATTATACACCATATCTACAAAAAAGTAAATAGATGAGTTTGATTTTTAGTCAAAAACAACCAAGTTTTGAGGTTGGATTTGTGATTTTGCACAAGTACACACTGCCGCTTTTCAGCCTATAAATTCCTTTATAAGCGAATTTTCGGGGACTGCCTCCGGCGGAACCTCTTTTATCAGCGACAGGAATCTGGGTAACTCGCTGTAGCGGTTGACCTGTCTTATACATTCGTCAAAATCGTTGTCGCAGAGCTTCGCAAGCACGCTTCTGTATACCGAAAGCTCATACGGGAAGAATGTATCTATATCGAAATCCGCAAGGTGCTTATACGGCATTATATAAAGGCTTTCGCCACGCTGTACACTGGGAAACTGTTCTATCGTCCTGTGATAATCCCTTCCTCTGAACAGCTTGTCACGGGAGAGCCTGCGGATAAGGCGTATCTTTGACGGGTGAAGAAGTCCGCCCTTTTCATCGGCTATTCTTGTACGGACGCTGACATAGATAAACGTTGCGCTGTCGTGCATCTTGCCCGTAACATCGGGATTGAGCGCATGAATGCCCTCTATTATAACTACCGTGTTGCCGTCGCATCGTATTGCGTTGCCGTGCTGTCTTGAATTATCGGCAAAATTGAATTTAGGCAGTCTTACCTCGCCGCCTGCCGCCAGAGTACGCAGATCTTTTTTCAGAAGCTCGCAATCGACCCTTGCAGGCGCTTCAAAGTCTACCCTGCCGTTTTCATCGGGCGGTATAACTCCCGGCACGAAATAATCATCCATAGATATGACTATCGCCTTAATACCCTTTTTCACAAGCGCATCCGCTATGCGATATGCCGTTGTGGTTTTGCCCGAACCGGACGGCCCCGACAAAAGCACCAGCGGCTTTTGTTTGTGGCACTGCGCTATGCTCTCTGCCGCCGCCGCTATTTTATCCGAGTACTGCTTTTCGGAGGTTCCGATAAACGTATCAATATCTTCCGCACGGCGATTAAGCTCACCGAGCGTAATTATCTTTATCTGCTTTTTGTCCTGCTCAGTATGTAACAAAAAAACACCTTCCGTTGTGATAATAAATTTAGTGATGAACAGAAATATCATACCACAACGGAAGGCTTATTTCAAGCGTTAATTATAAATCGTCGGCATCCTGCACGGGTTTTTCGTAAATATTGTCGCATACGCCGGTATAGCTTCCGTCGGGATCGAAATCCGAGCCTCTCATCGCCATAACACCGAGCGCCCTTCTCATTATCCTTGCGGTGTCGCTGTAACCCGTGTTTTTCCTTTTCTGCAACGATTCATCACGTTTAAAATCCATTATTCTTCTCCTTTCGGCTGTCGGAAAATATCCGACAATAATATTATCTTCATCACGATAAAAAATAATTAAGCAATTTTTTCAATAAACGTTGTGAAAAATTCGTGAAAGGTTGCTCCAAGCCTTTATTTTGCTTGCAAAAGAAGTCGGTTTATGTTATACTTAATCTGCATACCTGTATGCAGATACAAGAAAATTACAGAGGTATCATAATGGGAACAGCTTCAAACGAAGAAATTATATACGGTAAAAATGCGGTCACAGAGGCTCTCAAAGCCGAAAAGCCGATAGACACCGTCTTTGTGCTTAAAGGTGCGCAGGGGATGAATCAGATCATCGCACTTGCCAAAAAGCAGGGCATCGTTATAAAGGACGCAGGCGAGGATAAGCTGAAAGCCTTGTGCGGCGACAAGCACGGCGGCGTTGCGGCGGCATTATCGGCAGTTTCATACTGCACGGTAGAGGATATTCTCGCAAATGCCGAAAGCAAGGGCAAGCCGCCTTTTATAATTATATGTGACGAGATACAGGATCCGCATAATCTGGGTGCGATAATCCGTACAGCCGAGGCGGCAGGTGCAGACGGAGTGATTATTCCGAAAAGACGCAGTGCTACCGTCAATCCTACCGTTTTCAAAACATCGGCAGGTGCGGCGGCATGGATAAAGATAGCAAGGGTATCAAATCTTGTTGATACAATAAAAACGCTCAAAAAGCACGGAGTCTGGGTATACGGTGCGGAGGCGGACGGAACTCCCATAGACAAGGCAGATTTGTCCGGAGCGTTGGCACTCGTTATCGGAAGCGAAGGCTTCGGACTCGGAAAACTCGTAAGGGAAAACTGTGACGTTGTGCTGTCGCTCCCAATGTTCGGCAAGGTTAATTCGCTCAACGCTTCGGTCTGCGCAGGCATACTGATGTACGAGGCGGTCAAATACAGATAAAGGCACGACCGGAAAATAAGAAACGAAAGGACGCTCATGATATGGCTGATTATTCAATAGACGATATTCTGGCAGAGCTTGACGCAAAGAAAAGCGGCGACTCGGACAATACCGGCAGATCATACGGAGATGATACGCCCCCACGTCATCACGACATAAGCGCAACCGCAATAATAGAAGGACTTGACGGAAGCGAGGACGGCGTATATCTGCGTGAAAAGGACGGCGACACGGAAAATGTTGACGCAGAATATATAAACGAAGCGCAGGACGGCTCAGAGGAAGTATCAAAAGCAACGTCTTATGAGAGCAGGAAAGATAACGGCAGTACGGATAACTCCGATATAGACAAAATAACCGGCGCACAGAGCGATGTCGATAAAGTGCTTGGCGAAACCGATAATTTTATGATAGCGGACGCAAGCAGTGAGATAGATATTGACGAGCATAAAGCAAAGGCTTTGGCGGAAAACGAAAAAGCCGTGCAGGGAAAGCCGGCTGAAAACGAAAAAGCTCCCGAGCCTGTTCATGAAATCCGCAAGGAGATCGTCAGCGACGAGGAAAAACGCAGAATGATGCTTGAAAAGGAGCGTGAGAACTCCGACCCCGACGATATGCTGGCGCTTGTAAATCCTCTTGAGGTCAAGGAAAAGGTAAACGAGCAGGTAAAGGAAAAGGAGCTTGTTTCCGTTGCGGAGCTGAGCGGTATGTACGCAGGCAACACGCAGGGCATCGCAGGCGATGATCTGAAAGCCATAGCGCCGCAGAAAACCACTCTTGCCGAAAAAATAAGCGATACCGCAGACGTTTCGGAAAAAGCGGTTTCGGATACGAAAAGCGACGACGCTCCCGTAAAGGAATATCACGGAAAGAAATCGACCGATAATCTTATAGAGAAGCTGAACAGGAATCTTGCGCAGCAACGCAAGGAAAATGTCAAGGCATACCGCACGATAACGCTCAACACAATAAACGGCGACAGGACCACGCTTCCGCATCCGCTGAACATAGACTATCAGAAGCAGATAATCGAGGCGACAGGCGCTATTCCGACAGAAAATCCCGCTGTGGAGGAGGAAAAGCAGGCCGAGCTTGCGGCGGCAAAGAAGCACAAGCTGAAGGACTTTGTGCTTGAGGACGAGGTACCCGAAGCCGAAGAACAGGCAGAGCCTGAGGAAGAATTCGAGGACTATGACAGCACAGGTCAGATATGGGCGGATCTCTGTGCAAGCCACAAGGGGCTTAAGGTAAGGCTCGGTATGCTTATGGTCATAACGATGATAAGCGTTATTATTGCCGTAATGAACGATTTCAGCCTGTTCGCAAAGCTGGGACTCGGCTCTGCGTTCAATTTCATAAACGGAACGACCGGCGATGTAAACTCGCTGATATACATTTATCTTGTGCTTGGCGTACTCGGCATTGCGATATGCTCGACAGCAATAAGCAACGGCGCTGTAAAACTGGTGACCGGAAAAGCCGACTGCGACTCGGTATGCGCTTTTACAGCGGTACTGTCGCTGATCGGCGGAGTTATCTCGCTTGTTGACGTACAGACGTTCAAGCTCGGTCACTCGTTCATATATCTTTCAACCGCACTGGTCGGTCTTATGTTCAACACAATCGGAAAGATATATATGATTTCCCGTGCAAAGCGTAACTTCAAATTCATATCGGGCGACAGCCAGAAATATTATGCGCAGGTAATCGACGGTGAGGAACGTGCCTCCGCACTTACAAGAGCGGCAGGCGAAAAGATTCCTGTGATTGCGGCAATGCGTAAAACCGAATTTCTGACGGACTTTCTGAAATCGAGCTACTGCGACGACGAGGCGGACAGAATGTCCATAAAGCTGATAATAGCCTCGCTTGTTGCGGGACTTGTGGCAGGAATACTGGCGTTCATAAATCCGTTTGGCAGTGAATTTGCCACATCGGGAGCCGAAAATCCGCTTTACTGGGCGATCTCTGCGGCTATTGCCACCATATTGGCAGTAACTCCGTTCTCACTTTTGTTCGTTGTGAACAGACCTCTTTCCCGTGCCTCAAAAAAGCTCAGCGAATGCAATGCGGCACTGCTGGGATATGATGCGGCAATCGAATTTTCCGATGTAAACACGGTAATGACAGACGCAAAGACGCTGTTCCCCGCAGGAAGCGTACAGATTAAAAAGCTGAAGCGCTGGCAGAAGAAGAACTCAATCATCAAGACCAGCGTTGACGAGGCTATACTTATGGCGGCAAGCCTTGCGATACACACAGACGGTATACTGTCATACCCGTTCTATGATATGACTCTTGGCAACAAGGAACTTCTCAAGAAAGTTGATAATTGCATTTATGAGGATAACTGCGGCGTTACGGGCTGGATAGGAACAAAGCGTGTTATGCTCGGCGGCAGGGCGCTTATGGAAATGCACAACATAGATCTGCCGAACAAGAAGAATGAACGCAAATACTGTCCGGAAGGTCTTGAGCCTGTATATCTTGCGGTAAGCGGTGATATAGTCGCAATGTTCGTTGTGGGCATGACGGCAAATCCCGAAATACAGTCAACGCTGAAGACACTTCAGTCAAGAGGCATAACTGTGCTTGTTCATACTACCGATTCTCTTGTAACGGCAGAAAGCCTTGCGGATATATTCGAGCTTGACCCATCACTCGTAAAGGTGCTTCCTCACGAGGCACACGAGGAATACAGCGAAAGTACGAAGTACACCTCAAGAGGAAACGGCGGACTTTCCTGCTCGGGTACATTTACCTCGTTTGCAAGAGCAATTATGGCGGCAAAGAATCTTGTCCGTGATTTCTCGCTGTCAAAGGCGATTATGCTCGGTTCGTCCGCACTCGGACTTCTTCTGGTGCTTGTAATGGTACTGCTAAGAGAAATGACCCTGCTTACGCCCAGTGTTATCACACTTTATAATACTGTTGCGGTGCTCACAATGATGGCTGTACAGAATGTACGGAAATATTGAGATCGGATTTGAATTTAAAGCTGTGACGAAATGTATGTTTCGCCGCAGCTTTCAGTCTGTCGATAAACCTTTGTATTTTCTGAAAATGGGGTCGCAGGGGCGTAGCCCCCGACAGGGTCTAGGGGCGGTAGCCCCAGCAAAATAGCCCCGGCACGGATGCCAGGCGTGTATGCCAAAAGGCTCTGCACGATGCAGAGCCAACAAAGCATACACAGCCCTTCACCACGGGGAAGGGGTTTGGTGTTTCGGCAAAGATGCCGAGATAGAACGCCCAAAGGCTTTGCAGGACGCAAAGCCCACAAAGCGTTCTTATAGGGATAGAGAATTCGCATTATCTTATAAAAACAGACTTTTTCTACAAGCTGAAAGCTGTGACGAAATGTATGTTTCGTCGCAGCTTTTTCTGTTGCTTTTTTGTTATCGTATAGCACGATTCGATGCCGATATACCTCTTTACCAGACAGCCGAACACGCTTTAGTCACATTTTACAAAAATTTTTCTTCATTTTCGGTACATAAAAACAAAAAAATTTTAAAAAACACTGGAAAAGTAGAATCAAATCTGTTATAATACTTATTGTATGGCTGAGAAGTCTGTAATTCTGCCGGTTTTCGCAGAAAAGGAAAATTCAGACAAACGGCCGGAATAATAATTTAGGAGGAACCCCCCAATGGCACATAAGTATTGCTACCTCTTCTCAGAGGGTAATGCTACAATGAGAGAGCTTCTCGGCGGTAAGGGCGCAAACCTTGCAGAAATGACCAACATCGGTCTTCCCGTACCCCAGGGCTTCACAATTTCAACAGAGGCTTGTACAAAGTACTACGAAGACGGCCGTAAGATCAACGATGAGATCATGGCTGAGATCAACGAATACATCGTAAAGATGGAAGGTATCACAGGCAAGAAGTTCGGTGATAAGGAAAATCCCCTGCTCGTATCTGTACGTTCAGGTGCAAGAGCTTCTATGCCCGGTATGATGGATACTATCCTTAACCTCGGTCTTAACGAGGACGTTGTTGCAGTAATGGCTGAAAAGTCAAACAACGAAAGATGGGCTTGGGACTGCTACAGAAGATTTATCCAGATGTACTCCGACGTAGTTATGGAAGTCGGCAAGAAGTACTTCGAAGAGCTTATCGACAAGATGAAGGCTGAAAAGGGCGTTACACAGGACGTTGAGCTTGACGCTAACGACTTAAAGGAGCTTGCAGGTCAGTTCAAGGCTGAATACAAGGCTAAGATCGGTGAAGATTTCCCCTCTGATCCTAAGGAACAGCTGATGGGTGCTATCAAGGCAGTATTCCGTTCATGGGACAACCCCAGAGCTAACGTATACAGACGTGACAACGATATTCCTTACTCATGGGGTACAGCCGTAAACGTACAGTCTATGGCATTCGGTAACATGGGTGACGACTGCGGTACAGGTGTTGCATTCACTCGTGACCCTGCTACAGGCGCTAAGGGTCTGTTCGGTGAGTTCTTAACAAACGCACAGGGCGAAGACGTTGTTGCAGGTGTTCGTACACCTATGCACATTCAGGAAATGGAACAGAAGTTCCCTGAGGCTTTCAAGGAGTTCACAGAAGTTTGCAAGACTCTTGAAGACCACTACAGAGATATGCAGGATATGGAGTTCACAGTTGAACACGGTAAGCTCTATATGCTCCAGACAAGAAACGGTAAGAGAACAGCTCAGGCTGCTCTGAAGATCGCTTGTGACCTCGTTGACGAAGGCATGAGAACAGAAGAAGAAGCTGTTGCTATGATCGATCCCCGTAACCTTGATACACTTCTTCACCCCCAGTTCGACGCAAAGGCACTCAAGGCCGCTACACCTATCGGTAAGGGTCTCGGCGCTTCTCCCGGAGCTGCTTGCGGTAAGATCGTATTCACAGCTGAAGACGCTGTAGAGTGGGCTGATAGAGGCGAAAAGGTAGTTCTTGTTCGTCTTGAAACATCACCTGAGGATATTACAGGTATGAAGGCTGCTCAGGGTATCCTGACAGTTCGTGGCGGTATGACATCACACGCAGCCGTTGTTGCTCGTGGTATGGGTGAGTGCTGCGTTTCCGGTTGCTCTGCAATCAATATGGATGAAGCTAACAAGAAGTTTGAGCTTGGCGGCAAGACATTCGTTGAAGGCGATGTAATCTCTATCGACGGTACAACAGGTAACATCTATGACGGTGCTATCGCTACTGTTGACGCTCAGATCGCAGGCGAATTCGGCAGAATCATGGCTTGGGCTGACAAGTACAGAGTTCTTAAGGTAAGAACAAACGCTGATACTCCCGCTGACGCTAAGAAGGCAAGAGAGCTTGGCGCTGAAGGTATCGGTCTTTGCCGTACTGAGCATATGTTCTTCGAAGCTGACAGAATCGCCGCTTTCCGTGAGATGATCTGCTCAGATACAGTTGAAGAAAGAGAAGCTGCACTCGCTAAGATCGAGCCTATGCAGCAGGCTGACTTCGAGGCTCTTTACGAAGCACTTGAAGGTTGCCCCGTAACAATCAGATTCCTTGATCCTCCTCTGCACGAATTCGTTCCTACAGAAGAAGCTGACATCGAGGCTCTCGCTAAGGCTCAGGGCAAGTCTGTTGAAACAATCAAGAACATCATCGCATCTCTCCACGAGTTCAACCCCATGATGGGTCACAGAGGATGCCGTCTTGCAGTAACATATCCTGAAATCGCTAAGATGCAGACTAAGGCTGTTATCAAGGCTGCATTAAACGTTAAGAAGAATCACCCCGACTGGACAATCGTTCCTGAGATCATGATTCCTCTGGTTGGCGATGTTAAGGAGCTCAAGTACGTTAAGAACTTCGTTGTTGAAACAGCTGACGCTGTTATCAAGGAAGCCGGCGCTGACCTCAAGTATGAAGTTGGTACAATGATCGAGATCCCCAGAGCAGCACTTACAGCTGACGAAATCGCTAAGGAAGCTGAGTTCTTCTGCTTCGGTACAAATGACCTTACACAGATGACATACGGCTTCTCTCGTGATGACGCAGGCAAGTTCCTTAACGCTTACTATGACGCTAAGATCTTCGAGAACGATCCCTTCGCTAAGCTCGACCAGACAGGCGTTGGCAAGCTGATGGAAATGGCTATCAAGCTCGGTAAGGCTACACGTCCCGATATGCACATCGGTATCTGCGGCGAACACGGCGGTGATCCCTCATCTGTTGAGTTCTGCCACAAGATCGGTCTGACATACGTTTCATGCTCACCCTTCCGTGTACCGATCGCAAGACTTGCAGCAGCTCAGGCAGCTATCGCTGACAAGAAGTAATTAAGGATTCCCCTTAAATTAACTTATAAATAATATAACGGTCACGTTCCCGAAAGAGAATGTGACCGTTATTTTTATTGTTTGTTGCAAAAAAGCCGATAGGCTGTGAAAAAGTTCACGGTCTATCGGCTTTAGTTTGTAGAAAAAGTCTATTGTTTAATGTGCTTCTGCTATATCATTCAGCTTAGACCACGATAGCAAGCTACCGATAGTGCTATCTGTCGGACAGCACTTCTCGGGTTCGCTATTCGAGTGGATACACCTGTCAATATGAAAGAGGGAGACAACCAAAGGGACTAGGGTGAGGGACTGCCGCCCCTAACCCTATCCCTT
>ERZ827186.1087-NODE-1087-length-24280-cov-3.345222_pt1 | contig 24280 bp, 19 predicted proteins | sample MGYA00519918_ERZ827186 | MGnify/ENA primary metagenome ERZ827186 (study PRJEB31778, sample SAMEA3449275) | human gut metagenome | biome: human gut; feature: human-associated habitat; material: faeces | place: United Kingdom | collected 2010/2012 ...
ATAAAACATACCGGAGCCCTGCTTAAATCGGTAGGATTAAACAGGGCTCCGGCCAATAGAGCGTTTTTACTGTTCCGCGAGCTGGAATCGCACGGGAGCCGTGAAATACACGGACACGTTGTTACCGTTTTGCTTTCCGGGAATCCAGTTGGGCATCGACTTGATCACCCGTACGGCCTCCTCGTCGAGGGAGCGGTCAACGGGACTGAGCACCTCGATGTTACGGATCGATCCGTCCTTCCACACGGCGAAACGGACGACGACCGTACCCGAAATGCCGTTCTCGGCGGCAATGGGAGGATAGCGCAGATTCTTCGCCAAAAATTCCTGCAGTGCAGCCGGGCCGCCCGGGAACTGGGGCATCTGCTCGGCAGCCATGAAAATTTCCTCCACTTCCTCCTTGGGCTTTTCCTGAGCTACCTCGCGCAGGTCGGCGATATCCTGTCCGTGAATCTCGTCGTTACCCTTCACGTCGGCGATCGAGATGGCCACCTTCGACTGGGTCACTTCCTCCTGCGTCTTCATCTCTTCCTCCTCGGGCACTTCCTCGTCCTTCTTGATGACGGGCGCGGTGAACTTCAACGAGCTCTTCAACGGGGGAGGAGGAGGCGCATCAGGCTTTTTGAACTCTTCCTGCTTCACTTCTGCGGGGGGAAGCTTCGACAGAGTGGTGACCTCCGTCATCTTCTCCTCGGCTTCCTTCTTCGGAGCGACGAAACGAATGATCGAGGGAAGCAGAATCACGACGATCGCCAGAATGGTAACGATCAGCATCGCCTTGTTGTGGCGAGCGGCCGAGTCCCTACGCATTTCATAGGCGCCGAAGTCATGATTCTTGCCTTCGAAAACTAATTCGCACCATTGCTTCGAATTCAAATCAATATTGTTCATTTCCTTTCGATTTAATGTGTACTTATTAGTTTACCTGTCGATATTCCTCGTCAACTCGCCCTTCTGCTCGTAGTTATCGAGCAGGAACTTGTCGCCGTCGGTAATGTCCACGATCGCATACCTGCTGATGTTGCAGATCTGCATCTCGTCCAACGCGTCGATCAGATTCTTGTAGCTCGACTCGTCGGTTCCCTTGATAACGACGGTCGGGGCGTTCTTGTCCTTCTTGATTTCAGCGGCCTGCTCCTTGAATTGCTCCTCAGTGATCTTTTCGTCCTTCTTCTGCTGCTTCAGATCGTTGATGCGGGCGGTAACCTCCTTGTTACGGTCCAGCAGCATCGCGCGAAGGCCCTCCGGACTGTAATCCGTCTCCTTGAGCGAGGTGTAGTCCTCGTAATTGGGCTCTCCGAAGTAGTAATAGACCTTGTCGTCCGCACCCAGAAGCAGAGTAACGGCCTGCGAAGCCTTGATCTTCGTCTGCTCCTCCTCCGTCACTTTATCGTTGGTCGGCATACTGATCTCCATGGTCTGAGGCTTACTCAGAGAGGTACAGAGCATGAAGAACGTGATAAGAAGCATGTTCATGTCCACCATCGGGGTGAAGTCGACCCGAACGGAGAACTTCTTCTGCTTGCTCTTACCCGTCTTACCGCTGCTTTCTTGTATTTCAGCCATAATAGTTAATGTTGTATGACGACAGCTTATTCTTCAGGGGCAACGACCTTCAACGAGGTGATCAGGTTGTAACGGTTCTCCCTGATATCCTGAAGCGATGTCATGATTGTTTTAATTTCCGGATACGGAGTCGTCTGATCGGCCTTGATGGCGATCCGAAGATTGCGGTTCTGCTCCCGGGCGCTCTTAACCCACACCTTGAACTGATTGTCCGTGCTGTCGGTCGGAATGCCGAGCTCCTTGAGCGTCGCGTCCTGCTCGTCCTCGGAAAGCGCCAAAAAAGCCTTCATTTGGCTGATAGGCACTCCGAACGAATTGGCCAGACGGAACTTGTTGATCTCTTCGGGAGTGAACGTTATTCCGTATTCCTCGCCTACTTTCTTAAGGACTTCCACACGGTCCTCCTGCTTGTCCAGCGTCATGAAAACCTTTCCCTGAGGATCGACCAGAATCTGGAGGATATCGCTCTCGGGAATCTTGATCTCGGAGACGGAGCCCGGCGTCGTGACGGTGACGGGTTCCTTCTGGATGAAGGTCGAGGTAAGCATGAAGAAAGTAAGCAAAAGTACAGTCACATCACTCATCGCGGTCATGTCGATGAATGTGCTCTTCCTTTTTACTTTTACTTTAGCCATAATAGCGAGACGTAGTTTTGACGTGGATTATTTGTGCGTTGCAGCGTAAGTCTGAACAATGGTAAACCCTACTTCGTCGATGCTATAGGTAAGCTTGTCGATTTTGCTGGTGAAATAGTTGTACGAAATAACGGCCAACGCACCGGTGGCGATACCGAAAGCGGTGTTCACGAGGGCCTCCGAGATACCGGCGGACAGAGCGACCGAGTCGGGCGATCCGGCATTGGCCAGAGCGGCGAACGACTTGATCATACCGATCACGGTTCCGAGCAGACCGGTCAGCGTACCCAGCGTGGTCATCGTCGCGATCACGACCAGATTCTGTTCCAGCGTCGGAAGCTCCAGCGCGGTAGCCTCGTCGAGCTCCTTCTGGATATTCATCAGCTTCTGATCCTTGGCCAGCGTGGTGTCTTTTTCCATCTCCTCGTACTTGGTCAGCGCGGAGTATACGACGCTCGCCACCGAACCCTTCTGCTTAACGCACAGTTCGCGAGCCTTCTCCACGTCGCCGCCGTTCAGAGCGTCCTTCACGTTCTTGACGAACTTCACCACGTTGCCCTTACCCTTGGCCTTGCCGATGGCGAAAGCACGCTCGATGCTCAGTACGAGCACGGTGAGCAGCAACGTCTGGATAACGGGCACGATCACGCCGCCCTTATAAATAGTACCCAGCATGTTGCCCGGCAGCGGGTGGTTGTTGGGGTCGTTGTTCATGAAGTTCGCGGGATTGCCCAACACGAAATGAAAGATGCAGACGGCCAGAATGAAGCAGCAAAGGATCACGAGGAATGCTGACTTAATGCCTTTTGCCTGTTTGAAGTTTACTGACTTGGCTTCCATAATAAAAATAGTTTTGAGTTTTGTTTAAAGGTTTGAATTCTTATTTGAAATTAACGTTTGGTCCGTGTTCGCGCGGCCGGCTCACCTTCCTCGCCGTCCTCCCGGCGGCAAGCCTCCGGTTTTCATATAGCAAGCCCAAAAGTATTAAATATTTTCAAACATAGCAAAAAAAACTATCCTTTTTACATTTAATTAAATCGCGAAACAACAGCGTGGACGACGCCTCGGACCGACTTACGCCATAACTTCCAACCCGGTAAGACCGCCGCGCCCACCTTCAGCAAAAAAAGCGAAAACGACGGCTTTTTACACCCGAAACGCCTGCGACAAAAAACGATCTTTCGGGCGGGGATATTGCATCCGCGCTTCGGGAAACTTCACGATCCGCCCCCAAAAGAAAGCCTTCCTTAGCAACAGACCGACACAGACAGAAAGCACGGATTCCGTTATCCACGGCGAAACCGACCCTAAGGCCGGTCATTCGTCCGAAGTCAGACCGGCCTTTCGTAACGGAGGCAGTATACGGACAAAACGCCCGGAACAAAAATTAGGAAGTCAGGCCCCGACGGCGAACGGAAACCACGCGCCGAAAGGAAGGCTCGCAACGAGACAAATTACGACGACCGTCCGGGAAAATCGGCAGAAACCTTCCCCAGCGAGCCGTAATTCAAACAATATTTTCTACCTTTACTTCGTTTTCCGGCCCGTTGGCCGGTTACGCAACCCGAACGAACGATGACGAAAGAAAGATTCGACCTGCTCCTGATCGGGATGGTCGCCCTGGCTGCGGTCGTTTTCGCAGCGCTCTATTTTGTCCGGGCCGGATACGGCCTGCTACGCGACGGCCGCTGGGGCCCGAAAATCGACAACCGGATCGGATGGATCCTGATGGAGGCCCCCGTATTTCTGGCCATGACGGCGCTGTGTCTGTGCTCGCCGAGACGGAACGAAGCGGCCCCGCTGGTCTTTTTCGCCCTGTTCCAGCTCCACTATCTGCACCGGGCCTTCATCTACCCGATGCTGTTCAAGAGCCGTAGCGAGATGCCGCTGGGCATCGTCGCCATGGGCATCGTATTCAACCTGCTGAACGCCTGCATGCAAGGCGGCTGGATATTTTACGTCGCGCCGGAAGACTACTACACGAACGAGTGGCTGCTCTCGCCGCAGTTCCTCGCCGGAACGGCCGTCTTCTTCGCCGGCATGGCGATCAACATCCATTCGGACCGGATCATCCGCCGCCTGCGCAAACCGGGCGACACGGCCCACTACCTGCCTCGGGGCGGAATGTTCCGCTACGTTACGTCGGCCAACTACTTCGGCGAGATCGTCGAATGGACCGGCTTCGCCATACTGACGTGGTCGGCCTCGGGAGCGGTGTTCGCGCTGTGGACCTTCGCCAACCTGGTCCCGAGAGCGGATGCGATCTACAAGCGCTACGCCGAGCTGTTCGGAGACGAACTGCGCAAAGAGCGGCGCAAGCGCGTCATTCCTTTCATATACTGATCCGCAACAAACATACGTCGAATCGCATAACTTTCGTTTTTACCATGAAAGAATCCGTATTGTTCACCCCCGGCCGGATCGGACCGCTGACCTTGCGCAACCGTACGATCCGCGCAGCCGCGTTCGAGGGCATGTGCGACGGCAACTCGCCGACGGACATGCTGTACGAGTATCACCGCAGCGTCGCGGCCGGAGGCATCGGCATGACGACGCTCGCCTATGCCTCGGTCACGCGCAACGGGCTGTCGTTCCCTCACCAGTTGTGGCTGCGGCCCGAGATCGTCCCCGGTCTGCGGCGCATCACCGACGCGATCCACCGCGAGGGAGCCGCCGCCGGTATCCAGATCGGCCACTGCGGCAACATGTCGCACCGCGCGATCTGCGGCTGCACGCCGATCTCGGCCTCGTCGGGCTTCAACATCTACTCCCCCACCCTCGTGCGAGGCATGCGCACGAGCGAAATCGCCGACGTGGCCCGCGCTTTCGGCACGGCCGTGAACCTGGCCCGCGAAGCAGGGTTCGACTCGGTAGAAGTGCACGCCGGGCACGGATACCTGATCAGCCAGTTCCTGTCGCCTTACACGAACCGCCGCAAAGACGAATACGGCGGCACGCTCGAGAACCGGATGCGTTTCATGGACATGTGCCTCGGCGAGGCGCTGACGGCGGCCCGGGACGACATGGCCGTCGTCGTGAAGACGAACATGCGGGACGGATTCCGGGGCGGACTCGATCTGGACGAATGCCTCGAGGTGGCCCGCCGCATCGAGCGGAACGGAGCCCACGCGCTGGTGCTCAGCGGAGGATTCGTCAGCCGGGCGCCGATGTACGTGATGCGCGGCTCGATGCCGCTGCGCTCGATGACATATTACATGAAGCAACTGTGGCTCAAGGCCGGAGTGCGGGCCGTCGGGCGCTGGATGATCCCCGACGAGCCGTTCCGCGAAGCCTATTTCCTCGACGACGCGCTGCGATTCCGCGAGGCGCTGAAGCTCCCGCTCGTCTACGTCGGAGGGCTCGTATCGCGTACCAAGATCGACGAAGTGCTCGGCCGGGGATTCGAGTTCGTCGCCATGGCCCGGGCGCTGATCCGCGAACCGGATTTCGTGAACCGGATGAAAGAGACGGGCGAGGAACGCTGCGACTGCGACCACACGAACTACTGCATCGCCCGGATGTACTCGCGCGAAATGGCCTGCTACCGCAACGTGCCGGACCTGCCGCCCTGTCTGAAACGCGAAATCGAACGAAAAACGAAGCGGCCATGAGCTCGAGCGAACGAACGGATCGGGCTACGGCCCTGATCACGGGCGCCAGCTCGGGCATCGGCTACCAGTACGCCCGGCAGCTGGCCGCGCGGGGCTACGACCTGCTGATCGTCAGCAACGACGCCGAAGGCATCGCGAACTCCGCCGCCGAAATACGGAAGCAATACGGCGTGCGAGTCACGCCCCTGTACCGCGACCTGTCGGCCGAAAATGCAGCCGAAGACCTGTATCGCTATTGCGAAGACGAGCAACTTGACGTCGAGGTGCTCGTCAACAATGCCGGCGTTTTCTTTTTCGACGACCTGGCACGGGTCGATTCCCGGCGGATCGAACTGATGCTGCGGCTGCACGTACGGACGACGACGCTGCTTTGTCACTATTTCGGCCGATCCATGCAGGCACGAGGCCGAGGCTACATTCTTAATATGTCGTCCATGTCGGCATGGATGCCGTTTCCCGGCATTTCGGTCTACGCAGCAACGAAAAGCTACCTGAGGACGCTGTCGCTGGCGATCCGCAACGAGCTGTACGATCGCGGAGTCCGCGTTACGGCGGTCTGTCCCGGAGCCGTGGCCACCGGGTTGTACAATCTCAGCGAGCGCTATCGGCGACTGGCATTGCGGCTCGGCATCATGATGACGCCCGAAAGGCTCGCTCGCAAAGGGCTGCGCGCGCTGTTCTCGGGCCGCCGCCGCACGGTGCCGGGATTCGTCAACCGCGTCTTCGTTCCGCTGGCGGGCCTGATACCCGGACCGATCGTGCGGCTCATCAAGCGAAAAGCGAAATTCTACCGCTATGGACGATAAGGGACTCTACATCGTGACCGGCGCGACCGGCGGCATAGGCCGGGCCCTGACCGAAGGGCTCTGCCGCAAGGGCCTGCGGGTCGTGATGGCCTGCCGGAATATGGAAAAGGCGGAAGCGGTCCGGCAAGGAATCATGCGGTCGGGAAGGGCGGGAAACGGAGAAATAACGGTCCGCACGCTCGACATGGCTTCGCTCGGATCGATCGGACGTTTCGCCGAGGAACTTCGATCGGAAGGGGCCGAGATCGCAGCGCTGGTCAACAACGCCGGCGTGATGAGCGCCCGTTTCGGCCTGACCGCCGACGGAATCGAGCAGTGCATGGGCGTCAACTACGTGGGGCCCTACGCATTGACCCGGCTGCTGCTGCCGATGATCGCGGACGGGGGACGGATCGTCAATACGCTGTCGGTCACCTACCGCATCGGCCGGATCGGTCCCCGACTTTTCGAGCCCGAGCCGCAACGGTACGAACGTTTCAGGAGCTACGGCTCGTCGAAGCTGGCGCTGCTGCTGTTCACGCTCGAGCTGGCCCGGCGAACGGCGGGACGCATCGGCGTCTACGCGGCCGACCCGGGCGTGGTCGACACGGGCATGATTACGATGCACCGATGGTTCGACCCGCTGACCGACCTGCTGTTCCGGCCGCTGATCAAGAGTCCGGAACAGGGAGCCCGGACAGCGCTGGCTTTGGCGACGGGCGACCTGCCGGACGAACGGCAGGCGCTGTACTGGGCCGGCATGAAACCCAAGCGAGTCGCCCATCCGGTAACCTGCCATCCTTGCAGGCAGGCCCTTTGGGAACAGACCGAGCGACTCGTCGAAAAGTCAGGCATCAAATTCGCATAAGCGCCATGCGCTCCCAACCGATACGAATACATTCTACGAAACCATGACAATTTTACAACTGATCGCCGCGACCGAGGCCGTCGCGGACACGACGAAAAAAGCCGTTATCGAGCAGAAACTCGACATGCTGTCGCACATGTCGGCCCAAGACCTGATCAGCATGCTGATCAAAGACATCGTCAACTTCGGCCTGCGCATTCTCATCGCGTTGGTTCTGCTGGCCGTCGGCCGCTGGATCATCCGCTGGATCCGCCGGGCGATGCGCAACATGATGACCCGCCGCGAAGTGGACCCCTCGCTGAGAGGCTTCCTTTCGAGCATGGTCAACATCACGCTGACGCTCTTTCTGATCATTATCATCATCGGCATACTGGGCATCGACACGACTTCGTTCATCGCGGTGTTCGCATCGGCCGGTCTGGCCGTCGGCATGGCCCTGAGCGGAACGCTGCAAAATTTCGCAGGAGGAGTGATGATCCTCATATTCAAGCCATTCAAGGTAGGAGACTTCATCGAGGCACAGGGACAGAGCGGCTCGGTCAAGGAAATCCAGTTGCTCAACACCGTGATCAACACGCCCGACAACAAGACGATCCTGATCCCCAACGGGAGTATTTCGACGGGTATCAAGCCACCCGCCGGCTCGACTGGACATTCGGGATCGCATACGGCGACGACTACGACCGGGCCAAGAGAACGATACTCGAAATGCTCGAGGCCGATCCCCGCGTACTGAAGAGTCCTGCCCCGTTCGTCGCCCTGAACAGTCTGGGCGACAGCTCGGTCAATATCCTCGCCCGGGCATGGGTCTCCTCGGGCGACTATTGGGACCTTTTCTTCGATATGAACGAGCGGGTGTACAAGCGTTTCGCCGAGGTCGGTCTCAACATTCCGTTCCCTCAACTGGACGTGCACCTGAAGGACGAAACCAGGCCGGAAGAACCGAAGCGAACGGAATAACGCCCCCGTCACAGACGCAAAAAGGATGGTTTCGACCATCCTTTTTGCGTATCGAATTATATACTTACCCGTACCGGCTCCGGGTTTTCCAAGTTCCGGCTTCCCGACGTGAAGCTCTCCGGCGAAGAAAATTCAGGATAAGAGCCTAATCGGGTGCGTGGCCTGCGGTTGCCGACCGCGACCGCCGGACGTAAAAACTTCGGTAGCGAATACACTTGGCACATGGAAGCATACGATCGTCTTTGCGTACAAAGCCATTCGATACGGCCGCCGGAGCGAATTGCCGGAACGCCGATCTGCCGGCTATCGCACATGGAAAGACCGGCGAAAGACCGGCGGCGAACCGGCCTCAAAACGTCTCGTCATCGGGCATCCGGCGACGCTGCCGGACGCCCGGTTCCCGACAGACCCGGACAGCCGCCCTATGCCGACCGGAAACCGGCATGGGGTCCAAGGCGGCTTCAGTAAACAAGGTCCGGGAAAGAGTCGCCTACCTATGGTAAGCAACCCTTTCCCGGACCGTACTTTCACGCGGTCAACCGCGTCCATACTTTCGGGAAGGTCTCGTCGCGCTCTTCCAGCGCGATCCCGATCTCTTCTCCGAATTCTCAAAGTCTGTCGCGGGCCCAACGGACGACTACGGCCGTTCGAGAAGCAGCGACGGACGATGCGTCAGACCGGCCGGAAGCAGCATGTAGCGCTCCATCGTGAACGAGTCGCCCTCGGTCGTCCAGTTCCCCGGCCCGTATGCGCCTACCAGCGCCGGAACCTGATGCAGCGGCCCGAACGTATTGCGGCGGGTCAGTACGACGTTCAGCAGCGCGGGCTCGCCGTTCCGAGCAGCCTGCGTGAGATCCAACTCGTAGGGCGCCCATCCGCATATCTGATGCAAGCCTTCGTTCAGCAGTTCCAGACAGCCTCCGTCGAAACCATCCACCGTCAGCTTCAGGCGCTCGCCTTCGGCCGGGCTCGGCAGGCCGTCGATCCGGTAGCAGACGGCCCCCGAGTAGAACGGCAGACCCTGCGACACGATATCGCCCACGCGCAATTTGTCGGGCAGACGCGTAATCGTCTTGCGGATGCCTTGCAGATCGACGCCGAAGCGGCCGGTCAGATAGATCGCCTCCAGATCGAGATTGCGGCTGAAATGGCCGACCAGCTCGACGCTGTTCTCCCCGAGGCGGAACATATCCGACGGAACGTAGATGCGGCGGATGCTGTTATCGATGAACCACCCGTGCTCGTCCTGCGACGGAAGCCGCCGTCCGTTCACGAGAATCGTGAATCGCTGCGGGGTTTCGAGGCAGAGGAAGACGGAATCGGACGGAACGACCGACACACTGAAGGGAAAGTTCATCTTCAGCACCCCGAGCGGCTCGGCATATTCCTTACCCTTGTATTTCTCGGCATACCACGGCTGCACCATCTCGCCTCCGCGATACGGCAGGTCGAAATGGCGGCGGACGGCCCGGTCGATTTTGAGTATTTCCGTCAGCGGCTGCACGGGCTCGTCACCGATCTGCCATGTGGCCAGATCGAGAACGCAGATATTCGGCTCGTTCAGCGTATAGGAATAGGAGTCGGGCAGCTCCGTCTTCTCCCTCATGCTATAGACGGGCACCGTTTGAGCGAAAGCGGGAGCCGAGGCCGAAATCGTATAGACCTTCTCCTCGCACGGCTCGAAGGAGGTCAGAACGACGGACTTTCCGTCCGATACGGTCGCCGGCTGCTTCCATACCTCGCCCGTCTTGCAGTCCCACAACGCGATCTCGCCCTCGAAGGGCAGCGTGACGCTGACCGAGTCGTATTTCCGATGCCGGTCGATATTCATCAGCACGACATACGCGCGCTCGTCGTCACGCCGAACCTGACCGAACACGAGCGGGAGATTCTCCCCTGCGGCGCTCCGCACCTCGACGACCGGACGGATCGCCTGTTTCACGGCCTCGACGACCGGAGCCTCCTCGTAATCGACCTGCACGCAGCGGGACGCCATCAGGGCAGGCTCATCCGACGGCTGAACGTCCACGTACTTAGGCGCCTCGCCCATGAAGATCACACGGCCTCCCTCTTTCTCGAACTTTTCGAGCGCGTCGAGCGTCGAGCGGCGCATCGTCTCCATATTGCCTACCAGCACGGTGCGATACGAAGCTTGTCCCACGCGGAAGACCGGATTGTCCTCCGCATCGCGGCCGACGCCGCTCAAGCGGCTCATCATCTCCTCGTCGCCGTAATCGAAGTCGATCCGCTCGCCGGCAAGCCAATGGAACAGGTCGGCATACTTATCCTCCATCTCGGCGATCTCGGGCGCGGCGGGCGTCAGCGCATCGAACGACCGGATGCACACCTGACTCCATACGCTCTCGATCGGACTGACAATCAGCACGTCACACACAGGCTCGCCCTGATTCAGCATAACGCCCAAACGCGAGAAATAGTCCTCGACATATTTGTACTGCTTCCACCAAGGCGACTGGTAGAAAATGCTGGCCGGATAGTCGCGCTTGGCCTCGCCCTCCATCGTGTACCACGACAGGTGCTGACAGCGCAGGTTGATGCCGAACAGAGCCTGCCAGTCGCCGACGGCCTTATGGCTCTCGAAATCGAACTGCCAGCCCGTACACCCGTACATCTCCGACAGAAGCCATTTCTGCCCCAACTGGCGGGCGACCGAAGAGAGCTGCTTGGGGACCCAATAAGCGTTGTCGTTCTCGGTCAGCAGGTCGATGCCGGGCGTGTGCATATACTCGTAATAGCGCATCAGCGAGCCCTGCATCGTCACCTGACTCGTGAAATTGTTCTCATGCAGCACATGGCCGGTGTAAATCATATCATGCTTCGTACACCAATCGTACTGCGGCTTGGCGAAATTTTTCAGGAACAGCGACTGGGTCAGCTCGCAATATTTCCACTTCACGTCGTTGACCCGCTCGCCGTTCTCGCGCAAAAACAACTTCGGCAGATCGGCCGCCAGATCGCCTCCGAACATTTTTTCGTACTCCTGCGGCATGTTCGGCGTCCAAGGACAGGTATTGGGACCGCTGCTGTTGCCGTCCGAGCCGCCTCCGAACGAGGTAAACAAACCGCCGCGATGGGGCTCGTCGGTGAATATTCCCTCGATCGTCGTACCGATCCGCTCGCCGCAATGCTTCAGATACTGCTCGTGCGTCAGCTCGATGAAGCGCTCCGTAGCCTTGGGATTGAACACGTCGATATAAGTATTTCCGTTGTAGCCGTCGGATCCCCGGAAAGTCTTGTGCTGGAACTTGAGCACCGTCTTGCCGGCATAATCGGCCATGTTCGACTCGGGCGTCAGGCGCTGCAGGTTCGAGTAGTCGATCCCGTCCAGATCGCAGGCGAAAGCCGAAACGATCGAGTCGTTGTCCCAGCGGAATTGCTCGGCAGGCATCGTCTGCAACTCGACGAAGTTCATCCGCAGCGCAGGGTCTTCGGTCACCATGCCTCCGGCGCTGCCCGAGGGCCAGCGGTCCTCGTCGTACAGATAGGCTTCCATGCCGAGCCGCGCGGCCTCGTCCACGACGGCGTTCGTCAGATCGAACCACTCGGGCCCGAGATACTCGGTCTTCAGGCCGACGCGCGAGTGCAGGAATGCCCCGCCCATGCCCATTTCCTTGAACACATGGAGCTGACGGATCAGCTCGTCTTTCTCGAGACGGCCGTTCCACGACCAGAAGGGCTTGCCCCGCCACTCGTTGCCGGGATCGCGAAACGTAGCGTAAAGCGAATCGTCGGACAGCGTCGGCGGCTGTTCGGAGCCATTGCTTCCGCAGCCGGCCAACAACATGACGGCCGCAACGGACGACCATAGGAAAAGTCTTTTCATCTATCAGTTGGTTTAGGTAAAACAAAACGAGCCGCCTGAGCCGCCCTCACGAAACGACACGACGCCCCTTATGACAAAATTGCATAAATTAATCCGGATTTCCCACGACGGGACGACTTTTTTTATCCGGCCGGCAACCGTACGGAGCACGGTCCGCTTTTTGACAGCGAGGCTCCGGTCGCAGAGCGGAGGCTCCGCCGGCCAAGACCGAAACGACCGGATCGGAGCCTCGCCGCGCACTGTCCGAACGGTGGAACCGGTTCCGCCCCCGCTCGAAGGACGCGAAAAACGGCACGCCGCACCGGACACGAAAGGCGCGAAACACCCGAACCGGCAGAGACCATACCCTTCTCTCCTGCAAACGCCGCCCGGCCGGTCCGGACCGGGTCGAAACGGACGCGCCCCAAATATTTAAGATTTTTTAATAAAAAAGCGCTCCGCGCACGATCCGGCATCCGCAGGTTCCGGATAATTTCGTACCTTCGCAGCCGGAATCGGGGCAGGCCCTGCCGTCCGCAACGCCGGCCCCTCCGGCAAGCGACTCTAATCCGGACCAGCGAAACAAACGATCGGTACACTTTTTAATATGGAATGGTTTCATAATCTTTTTTTCGGCAACAGCTCTTTCTGGGGCGGAGGCGTCGCCCACTCGGTGCTGATTCTCGCGCTGGTGATCGCGCTCGGCATCGCGCTCGGCAAGCTCAAAATCGGCGGAATCCGGCTCGGCGTGACGTGGATTCTTTTCGTCGGAATCGCGTTCAGCCATTTCGGGATGCAGCTCAACGAGCATCTGGTCCATTTCGTCAAAGAGTTCGGGCTGATTCTGTTCGTCTACTCGATCGGCCTGCAAGTAGGACCCAGCTTCTTCTCTTCGTTCAAGAAAGGCGGCGTGAAGCTGAACATGCTGGCGACGGCCATCGTCTTTCTGGGCGTGATCGCCGCCTACATCGTCCATCTGGCGACGGGACTGCACATCACGACCGTCGTAGGTATCCTCTCCGGCGCCGTGACCAACACGCCGGGACTGGGCGCAGCGCAGCAGGCCTATGCCGACATGACGGGAATCGACGCGCCCGACATCGCGACGGGTTATGCGGTAGCCTATCCGCTCGGCGTGATCGGCATTATCCTGTCGATGCTTTTCATCCGCTGGATCTTCCGTATCCGCTTCGACGAGGAGAATAAGATACTCTCGAGCCGCGAGGACAACTCGCGCGAGGCGGTCCGCGCTTCGGTAGAAGTCAAAAACCAGTTTCTCGACGGCAAAACCGTTCTGCAGATCAAGCGACTGATAAACCGTCAGTTCGTCATCTCGCGCGTGCTCCGGCCCGACGGGCATATCGAGATCGCCAACGCGCAGACTCCGCTCCGCGTCGGCGACAAGGTGATGGTCGTCACGACGGCCGATAACGCGGAGCTGGTCGAAGACTTTCTCGGCGAGAAGATCGACATGGAGATGCAGGAATGGGAAAAGCTCGACAACCAGCTCATCACGCGCCGGATCATGATCACCAAGTCGAAACTCAACGGCAAGTACATCGGCGAACTGAAACTGCGCAGCGGCTATGGCGTCAATATGACGCGCGTGAACCGCGCCGGCGTCGACCTGATCCCGAATCACAACCTGCAACTGCAAATGGGCGACCGCGTGACGGTCGTCGGCTCCGAAGCGGCGATCAACGCCGTGTCGAAAATTCTGGGCAATTCGATGCGGCGGCTCAACGAGCCGAACCTGATCCCGATCTTCGTCGGCATCGTGCTCGGCGTGCTGTTGGGCAGCATCCCGATCGCGTTTCCCGGCATCCCGCAGCCCGTCAAGCTCGGGCTGGCCGGCGGCCCGCTGGTCGTATCGATCCTGATCAGCCGGTTCGGCCCGCACTACAAGCTGGTTACCTATACGACGATGAGCGCGAACCTGATGCTCCGCGAAATCGGCATCGCACTGTTCCTGGCCTGCGTCGGACTCGGCGCCGGAGAAGGATTCGTCCATACGGTGCTGTACGAGAACGGATACCATTGGATCGGCTACGGCTTCCTGATTACGGTTCTCCCGCTGCTGATCGTAGGTATCGTCGCGCGCAAATTCTACAAGCTGAACTTCTATACGCTGATGGGACTGTTCGCCGGATCGATGACCGATCCCCCGGCGCTGGCGTACTCGAACGAGACGGCCGGCAACGACATGCCTTCGGTCGGCTATGCGACCGTTTATCCGCTCACGATGTTTCTGCGGATTCTGACGGCCCAGATGCTGATACTCTGCGTGGCATAGGCGCAGGAAGGGAAGTCTTTGCCTTGCAAAAAAGCCCGTGCATTCGGTAATGCACGGGCTTTTGCGTTTTTGACGCTCGAGGGAAGGATCGCCGGGGCGGCAAGACATCCGGTCGAATGAATGCCGAGCAGTCCTACTCCGGAACCTTTTCTGAAGAAAGGCGCCCCCTACTGAGCCGCGCCCTTCCGTATCCCTTATCCCTTCACCGAGTCCGACAAAGAGCCGGGCAGACAATCTGTCCGTTTTTTGCCAAACCGGACAGGAGTTTCGGGACATCGCACCCCATCGTCCGGATTTCCGAGAAGAAGCCACGTTCCCGCCCTACGCGCAGCCTGCGAAGAATCCGCTCCCCTCCCCGGAGATCGCCGGCATCCTGCCAAACAAGCGAGGGCGCGGCCTGAGCCGCGCCCTCGGGTTCGCCCGCATCCGAATCGGACCGGCTTGAATAGCTGCGATCAATACTTGCTTGCGCGAAGCGCCTTCCCTGCATTATCCGCCGCGCGAACGACCGACAGCTTCTGCTTGCCCGTATCGGCCGGTTTGGCGGCACGGGCTTCGGTCAGCTTGGCGGCACGCACAGCGGCGCGACCGGCTTCGTCGGGAACGTTCGGGGAGACAACCAGCGAGCGGACGGCATTACCGGCATTCTCGTAAATCGCCGTACCCGACCAGCTTCCCGAGAACGTATGAGGTACTTCGGCATCGTCGGTGCACTCGAAATCGATCACATAAGTGCCGTCTCCGTTGTTCGTAACATGGATTTCACCGTCGACGGCAGGAGCCCGCTCGGTATACGACTGGCCGTTGAATCCTCCGACGTACCACGTTCCGCTCACCATATTGTTGCTGCTCAACTCTCCCGGGAGGAAAGTGCCCGGCTCGACTCCCTTGCTCGCCGTATAGGTTCCGGTCGGGATGCCCGTCTCGTCAAGATGGGGAGAAGCGATCTGCGACGAGAAGCCGTCCGAGCCGATCTCATCGCTCACGATCTGCACCATCCACACGCCGTATTCGCCCACACCTCCCCAGTAGTTCAGCTTGCACTCGGCATCGGTCAGATCGACCACATAGTCATCTTCGAGGGTCGAATAGATCGGCGCCCGATTGAAGAACTCCAAGTCGCCCTCCATCGTCGCAGTCAGACTGCCGCCCTCTTTGGTCGTGAAGTCGAACGTGAAGCGGTAACCGCTGCCGGAACCAGTTTCGTCGATCCGCATCGTACCGCCGTTGATCAGCGCCGTATTTCCATCCTCATACATCGAGGTTACCACCGGATAATCAGCCTGCGTCAGGTAAAAATAGGTTCCTTCCGACTCCTCGATAATACCGGGCACAATCACATTCAGCCGCCCCGGATCAATTGTCATCGGACCGCCCTCGGAGCTTACCGTGTAAGTTCCCGGCTCGAGCTTGATCGACGAGGATGTACAAGGCTTGCTATACAGGTCGATGAACAGCATAGTGTTCCTCCTTCCTTCCTCAAACAAATATTGGTCATTCTCATCATTCCGATCCAGCATGTTTCCATCCCATAACATCAAACGGAACGTACTCATCTCATCGGTCGAACCCATATAGGAAACCTCGCCCCGAGTAAAGTTCGTCTTATGGTCGCCCACCGGACCGGTCACCTTGTTCTCGAAATCGATCGGGCCCTCGTACTTAGCCTCGACGACACATCCGTCCTCCGCGCGGAAGTTGGCCGTCAGCGTGTAATTCTCGCCGTTGCGGGCCACCGTGACCGTTCCGACCGAGAATTCGGTTCCGGCTACCGAATTGCCGTTCTCGTCGACCTCGGCAAGCCACGTATACATATTGTAGCAGGAGCCTTCCGAGTAGCGCTCGGCAGCGATGTCGTACACGCCGTCGGGCAGGATCGCCTGATCGTCGTCATCGGAGAGGGTTCCGTACAGGTCGAGGCTGAGCTTGTACCCTCCTTCGCCGACCGGTTTGCCGCTGTCGTCGGCCTCGTAGGAAACGAACTGGAGGAAATAGTTGCCCGTTCCCTGCTTCTGCTCGTCGCCGTAATAGGAAGCGACAAGCAGATTCATCGCATCGATCTGCACGTTCTCGCCCAAGCCGGTCGTACCATTTTTCAACACCGTCGGAGCGCCCTCGTAGCGTACGCGCAGCGTCCTGCCGTCCTCCAGCTCGCCGATCGCCACGACGCTGACCACACCGTCCTCGGTAGTCACTTCCACACGCAAGTCGCGGAAAGACTGCTGGTCGGCCAGTTGCAGATCGTCGCCGATCAGATAATAGGTAGAATACTCGGTCCCGACCGTGCCTTCGCCGTAAGGGTTCTGCATATCGACCTCGTAAACCCCGTCGGGGAGAATCGCATGATCGGGCGAATCGGCGAACGCGCCGTAAAGATCGAGCACGACGTCCATTCCCGGAGCATCGGGATACTCGCCCTCCTGTCCCTCGACCGGAGCATACTCGAATTGGGACAAGTGGAAATAATAGTTACCCGTGCCGGCGCTCATCCTGTCTCCATAATAATAGCCCTGGGCGTATTGAGCCGTATAATCCACATCGTAGGAGAGCGCGACGGTCGGCAGATCGATCGATTCCACCTCGCCCGCATGCTCCCCCGAGGCCGCCACGGCATAGGCGACATAAGTGGTTCCGGGAGTCAGATCCGGAATCGTCACATCGGAAGGCTGATCGGCCGATACGGCCGTCCCGTTCGCAAAGATCGCGGCGGCATCGGGCGCAGCATCGCCTTTCAGACCGTACGTCCATGCGCAACGGTCGGCATGGACGGGCGTTACGGTAAAGCTGACCGACGTCTCGGTCGCAGCTCCTGCGGTCAACGTCACTTCCGGCTCGGGCGCCGGATTTTCGGGATCGTCCTTGCAGGAAGTCAGGCCGCACGCGAAAAAGGCGGCAGCCAAAACGGACAAACAAAAACGTACTCTGTTCTTCATATTATAAACATTTATCGAAGTTATGCCTGCTTTCGCAGACGGGTTTGCAGTCACACCTGAAGTTCGTGTACGTCGTGCACGGCAATGCGAGCAAAGAACCGAAACGAATATATAAAAATGTATAAACACCTATTATAATGTATAAGCAAAATCGCTTTGCTCCGGTCCGTTCAGGGTAAAATTAAACAAAAAATTTCTATATGTGAAATAAATCGCCGCCGAAAAAAAGCAACCGAATACACACAGAATCAATACTTAGGGCATTTATCAAAACAATCGAAACATTCCGGTTCGATTCGACTTCCGAATCGTAACCGAAGAAAGACGTACCGGAAACGATTTGACATTTTTCGCAAAAAATAAAAAAACAGAGTCCGCCGGCCCGATTCCGGAACGAAAAACGGCTCCCGAAAACGGAAACGGATTTGTCCGTATCCCGATCCCGAATCGGAACGCTCCGGGTTATCGTAACGCGACCGCAGAGAAAAATTCCGCCGTTTCTCGTCGTAAGCCGGATTACGAACGAAGAGCTTCCGAGTACAGTCGTACCCGCTATCTCAAACGACGGAGCAGGATACATCGGAGAAAAAATACTCCGGCCCAAAAACAACATCCGGCACCCCTTCAGAGGGGCACCGGATGATTTCTTTCATACCGGTCGGACGCTACCGCCCCGAGCGGTCGAAAAATTTCTTGAAAAACAGCCACTGATAATCGATCGAATTGGTCCAGTAGGGTCCGTTGTGAACGCCGGGACGCACCGTGTAATCATGCTCGATACCCCGTTCGCGAAGCGCCTCGTGCAGTTTGTTGTTCACGTCGAAAAAGAAGTCGTCGTAACCGCAGTCGATCACCAACGCCAGATCGCCGTTCGATATGCTGTCCAACTGGGTCATCACCGTATGGTCGTCCCACGTCTTGCGGTTGGTCGCCTCCTCGCCGAGCTGTTTGGCCATTTCCCAGTTCTCGGGGAAAGGACGGATATCCACGCCGCCGCTCGTCGATCCGCCGGCGCCGAACGTATCCTTGTGGCGGAACGAAAGCCACAGCCCGCCGTGGCCGCCCATGCTGAGACCCGTAATCGCACGGCCCGAACGGTCGCCCCGCGTCGGATAGTGGGCGTCCACGTAATCGATCAGCTCGCGCGCGACGAAGGTCTCGAAACGCGAAGAGGGGTCTTTCGGGCTGTCCCAGTACCAGCTGTTCTCGCCGTCGGGACAAACGACGATCACGCTGTCCCGGTCGGCCATTTGCGGCAGAGAAGGCTTCACGTTGAGCCACGTTTCCTGATCGCCGCTGTATCCGTGAAGCAGGTACAGCACCGGCATTCTGACTCCGCTCTTCGCCGCGTCGGGCACGATCACGACGACCGGGATCTCCTTTTTCATCGCTTCGCTCCGCACGGCAATCCGGTCGATCGTCGCAGCCGAAACAGATGAAGTCAGCCACAGAACGACCGCCAGCGACAAGATTATTCGATTCTTTTTCATACTTCAAATTATTTACATTTCACACTGAATATAAAACATTTAAAAACAACAAAATTCCATTCCGCACCCGAAAACGGAAACAAAACTAACAATATTTTCGCGAAGCGCTTGCTCAAATCCGGGATTTTACACTATATTTGCCATTGCAACGAATCAAGAAAACGATGACTCATTCTGCAATCAACAAATTCTGGTGGTGGCGCTCTCTACTCGATAAGTCGTGAGTCGCATCGCCATGTGCAGATATGAATCTGCGAAATACCAAGGGAGGCTGTCGACCACGACAGCCTCCCTTGTTTTGTCCGCATTCCATCCGATCATTTATAAACCAAAATCCGTAAAGCAATGAGCACGAAAACAAAACGCTTCATCCTTCCGGAATCAGAGATTCCGACCCGGTGGTACAACGTCATGGCCGACATGCCCAACAAGCCGATGCCGCCTCTGAATCCCGCAACGAAACAGCCGCTGAAAGCCTCGGATCTCTATCCCATTTTCGCCGAGGCGCTGGCCGATCAGGAGATGAACCAGACCGACCCGTGGATCGATATCCCCGACGAAGTCCGCGAGCAGTACAAAAACTACCGCTGCACGCCGCTGGTCAGGGCCTACGGACTGGAAAAGGCGCTCGGCACCCCGGCGCACATCTATTTCAAGAACGAGAGCGTCAGTCCCGTCGGCTCGCACAAGCTGAACTCGGCCCTCGCTCAAGCCTATTACTGCAAGCGGCAAGGCGTCACGAACATCACGACCGAGACCGGCGCCGGCCAATGGGGAGCCGCCCTGTCGTACGCCGCCAAGGCGTTCGGGCTGGAACTGGCCGTCTACATGGTCAAGATCAGTTACGAGCAGAAACCCTACCGGCGCTCGATCATGCAGACTTTCGGCGCGCAGGTGACCGCCTCGCCGTCGATGTCGACCAAAGCCGGACGCAAAATACTCACCGAGCATCCGAACCATCAGGGCTCGCTCGGCACGGCGATCTCGGAGGCGATCGAGCTGGCGATGAGCACGCCGAACTGCAAGTACACGCTCGGCTCGGTGCTGAGCCACGTCACGCTGCACCAGACGATCATCGGTCTCGAGGCCGAAAAACAGATGGAAATGGCAGGCGAATACCCCGACCTGATCATCGGCTGCTTCGGCGGCGGATCGAATTTCGGCGGCATTTCGTTCCCGTTCATGCGGCACAACATCCTGTCGGGCAAAAAGACGCGTTTCATCGCCGCCGAACCGAACTCGTGTCCGAAACTGACGCGCGGCGTGTTCCGCTACGATTTTGGCGACGAGGCAGGCTACACGCCGCTGCTGCCGATGTTCACGCTCGGACATAATTTCGCCCCGGCCAACATCCATGCCGGCGGACTGCGCTACCACGGAGCGGGCGTGATCGTGTCGCAACTGCTGAAAGACAAGATGATGGAAGCGGTCGATATCGCGCAGTTGGACAGCTTCGAGGCGGGCTGCCTGTTCGCGCAGACCGAAGGCATCATCCCCGCTCCCGAATCGTGCCATGCGATCGCGGCGGCCGTCGACGAAGCTAACAAATGCAAGGAGAGCGGCGAACAGAAGGTGATCCTGTTCAACCTGTCCGGACACGGTCTGATCGACATGGCGTCGTACGACAAATACATCGCCGGCGACCTGATGAACTACACGCTGACCGACGAGCAGATCGCCGAAAACATCAAGGAGCTCGACACGATGAAATTGTGATTCGAAAATAGTTTATAAGAGAATACTGAAATGCCCTCCTATTTTCGTTTGGAGGGCATTTCTTTTATTGGAGAATCAATTGCACGGTTTGACGATTATCGATTTTGGTAATCAAATTCAATTTTTATTTATTCTTCTGTTTGAGGAAATCTTTTGCTTTTCGTTTAAATATAATCTTTTGCAATCCGTTTTTTAAAGGATTATTCGCATAAATCAAATGTCCTTTTTTTATGATAAAAACCGGAAAATCTCTGGCGAGATTATACCGGTGTCTGTTGGCTATGAAAAAAGCATTGTTTTTGTCATATAAAACGGTGGCGCGAGGCGCTATTTTTTGAATATAGTATGATAACGTAATGGAATCTTGAGAATAAACGATATAGCACACGTTAGAGTATGATTTCAGAAATTTCTCCGTTTCTTCCATTGCTGCAATGCAGGAGGAACAGTCGAAATTATAACATGCAAATAAATATGAAGTACTGTCGCATATGATATTTCCTTGATGTACCGTATCGTATATGACACTCATCAGACAACATGATTCATCGGCAGGAGCTATCAATTCGGTTCCTTTTGCACAACTATTCAAGTAACTTAAGAGGCAAATGGCTAAGATCCATTTCACTTGTCAGTCATTTTGTAAGAAAAAACTTCCGGTTGCGGAGCAATAGAAAGTGCGTATAATGTGCTGTCATTTGCCATGTCGATCGAAATGCAATCTTGATCCATAAAATAACGTGCTACCGGTGTGCCGTCCCATGTAAAAATATGCAGTGCATTTCCTTGGTTGGCTCGCTTTTCCGATAAGGTGCGTCCGGAAAACAATCCGATGATCCATTGATCCGTAACGGCAAGATCTACATAACCGTACATACATTCGGCTTCCAGTCCGACATTCCCTTTGACAATTTTTGTTTTAGGTTCGAAAAGCATGGGTCCTTTGATAAAAAAAGCCTGAGTCGTATCATTTGAATGAAAAACCTCTATTTGATCGGCATATCTACATGCAATTGCATACGACCGGTTGTTGGGACTTGCCTTGACGACGCCTATATAAGCCTGATTAACCTGCGGGTTGGCTGTTCGGGCAGAAGATATTTGCGGAGAACAGCCTATTTTCGCTTTGATTTCTCCCTTTTGGTTGAATTTGATTACCCGGCAATCTTCGAAACGACCCGTGCCGACAAACAAAGAGTCTTCCGTTCGAGCGATGCATTCCATCGGTAGCAGATCTTCCCTTAACTGCATTTTTTGTGCGTAACCGGTTGCTTGTTGTAAAGCTTCGGGCAAATTGACCCGCATGATTTCAGAGGTAACCACGTCGTGAATATAAAAATTGCCTGACGAATCCGGAGCTGATAATGACCAAGCTCCCAATAGTTCATAAGGTCCCCGGCCTTTTGCGACGATGGTTTGCTGTCGCCCTGTTTTCTTTGAAAAAAGGATAACTTGGTTTTCCCTGCTCAGATCCTTGAATGCGAACAGCGAATCGTAATCGTAGATGCGTGTGGGATAACTTAACGAATCGGCTATTTGCAAAGAGGTCAGTCGAATCGAATCAGTTAAAGGAAATTCCGAAAAACTTTTGATTTGTCGGAATTCCTTGGAATTTTTGCAACCGGTCATTATTGCAACGAGCAATAGCAATATCGACCATTTTTTTTAGCATAACGATTTAATAATATGTTGATTAACTTTTCTGATGCAGGTGTACGTCCATCTGCGGGAACGGAATGTTCAGCCCGACTTCGGCGAAGCGCTTGTATACTTTTTCGTTCATGTCGAAAAAGACGCTCCAGAAATTGTCGGTGCTGGTCCATACGCGTACGACGATGTTAACCGAACTGTCGCCGAGGCTCGACAGCGCGATGAAATGGGCCGGTTCGGGAAGTATCCGGTCGTCCTGTTCGAGCAACTCGGCGATCGTGGCTTTCGCCTTGTCGTAGTCGTCGCCGTAACCGATGCCGAACGTCCACTCCACGCGCCGCCGGTTCTCCTTCGAATAGTTGTTGATAATGCCGGTCGATATGCCGCCGTTCGGAATCATGATCGTTTTGTTGTCCGGCGTGTTGATGATCGTGTTGAATAGTTGGATCTCTTTGACCGTGCCGGTCTGTCCCTGCGCTTCGATGAAGTCACCTACATGGAATGGCTTGAATATAAGGATCATAACGCCTCCTGCGAAGTTCTGCAACGTACCGCTCAACGCCATGCCGATCGCCAGACCGGCCGATGCGAAGATCGCGACGAACGACGTGGTGTCGATACCGAGGATGCTGATGATCGTGATAATCAGAAACAGCGTCAGCGAGATGCTCACCAGGCTCATCAGGAAACTTTTGAGCGAAGCGTCTACCTCTCGTTTGGTCAGCATTTTGCGCAGGATGTTTTTCAGGTAGCGGATGATCCAGCGGCCGATCGCCAGGATGACCAGGGCGATCAGGATACGGGCCGAGATGTCGAGGGCGCCCCGGATGATCATGCTAATGACTTCTTCTCCCGACATGTGGGACAGGGCGGTCAGTTTTTCCGCGATTTTTTCTTTGTGCGTCGAGTCGGCCACGATCGTTTGCGCCGACATCCATAGCGATGAAAGAGTCATATTCGATTGATTTTAGTATTTTAAAGATCGAAAATAAGTTTCTGTTTCGGGAATCGCTCGTGTCGTCAGTTGCAAAATCTGTTTCCAGAGATGTTTCCGACAGGGGTGATTCACGACCGAATCCGAAATCCGGCGTGCCTTGCCGTTCCGCCAGTAGAGGCCGTTTCCGCTGACCGGGAGCTTTCCGCAGGCCAGTTGCAGAGCCGTTTCGGCGCCTTGTTCGGGCGTCTTGATCAGCGGACGGAACAGCAGGTCGGCGATCGGGTCGAACCAGCGGTGCATCGTAATCATGTTTGTGTCGACGATGCCCGGATCGGCTGCGAAAACGCCGATGCCCTGGCGGGCGACCCGCTCGCGCAATTCGAGCGAGAACAGCAGCAGGGCCAGTTTCGAAGTGCCGTAAGCTCGGAAACGAGCGTAACGCTCCGGATCGGGTTCGAGCAGTCGGTCGTCGACTCGGCCGATCCGGTAGGTGCACGACAGCGTATTTACGATGCGGCTGCCGGGGTGCATCAGCGGCAGCAGGGCGAGCGTCAGCGCGGCCGTTCCGACGCAGTTGACGCCGACGGTTTGTTCGAAGCCGTCGGCCGTCAGACCGAACGTGCCGTTCATCGTTCCGGCGTTGTTCAGCAGGACGTCGATTCTTTGTCCCCGCGCTTTCAGTTCTGCGGCGAAGCGGGCGATCGAATCCAGCGAGCCCAGATCCAGCGGCAGCAGCGAGATTTCCGGGTTGCCGCTCCGCTTGCGGATGCGCGTGAGGATCTCTCCGCGGCCGCGGATGGTGATGTATTTGGGCTCGAAATTGTTGTCTACGTCTACGCCGATTTGCGATTTGGGCAGATCGCGAATGTGCCCTTGCGAGGCTTCCACCTTATAGCCCCTGCCCAGGAACTTCGTGATGGTGCGCGCCTTCGCAGGCGATTCCACAATGATCAGCTTGTTTTGCTGCGCCATTCCATTTCCTCCGGTTTATATTGCAATTTCGCGCTCTCGCG
>ERZ827186.1114-NODE-1114-length-23942-cov-3.723908_pt1 | contig 23942 bp, 23 predicted proteins | sample MGYA00519918_ERZ827186 | MGnify/ENA primary metagenome ERZ827186 (study PRJEB31778, sample SAMEA3449275) | human gut metagenome | biome: human gut; feature: human-associated habitat; material: faeces | place: United Kingdom | collected 2010/2012 ...
CCGTTCGACTTGCATGTGTTAGGCGCGCCGCCAGCGTTCATCCTGAGCCAGGATCAAACTCTCTAAATCATTGTATCCAAAACACCGACCCTTCGCGGTATCGGTGCCCTAAATCATAATTCAGAGCTTTGCTTTTCGCTAGCTTCTTACTAATTTACTCGTTCAGAGCTTACTCCGTCTCCCGCTCCTGCCGGCCTCTAAGACCCGCTATCATCGCGCTCCGACGAAGTTCTTTTTCTCAAATTCTTTGACTGACTTTCCTCGCACTTTGTGCTTTGTACTTATCTTCGTTGTTCAATTTTCAATGACCTCGCAGCCGCTCTCGCGACAGCTTTCATATTATACCTCATTCTACCCCTCTTGTCAACCCCTTTTTTAATCTTTTTTTGTGTTTTTTTCGGTTTTTTATTGGTTTTCGGAGGTATACAATACTTAATTACTCCTTTAAGGCTATGAATTGTAATAAAGAAGCTCCCCGCACCGGCTGTAAGCACGATGCGGGGAGCAAAAATATTTTTTATTTTTTCCTCAATGTCTGAACGTAAGGCGCGACCAAAGAAAAATAATGAGCTGTCCGGGTATACCCGGTGTGTAAATGAGCCATATATTATAATTGAAGGTCAGCACGGTTATATGTATCGCGGCAAGCGCCGACCACATGAGCAGCGATATTATCAGATAATTCCGCCTGCGGTTGAACCATACCGAATTGAAAACGAGCCACACTATCATTGACGCCGGCACGCACCAGACAAATGAAAGCCAGTGGCGGTCAACGCTTCTAAAGGTTATATCAATAAAGACGAATATGAGCGCCGCCACGAACCACACGAGCAAAACGCTCATGCCCGCGATGAGCGCGCGGTTCTTCTTTTTATGATCAGGCGCAGGAGTTGCCGGCTGCTGTTCGGTCGCCGCGGCAGGCGCCTCATGCTCCGACCGCACGAGATAATCGAGCGGCACGCCGAAAAGATCGGCGATCGCGGTAAGCGTTCCGATCTCGGGGACCGACTCCCCGCGCTCCCACTTGGACACCGCCTTATCCGAGTAATGCAGCTTCTCGGCAAGGTCAAGCTGGGTCATGCCGCTTGATGTGCGGAGCGCCGTTATATTTGCGGCTATTACGGATCTTATATCTTCCAAAGTAAAAAACACCGTCCTCAAAGCCCTGCCGGACACAATTCTACTGCCGATTCTACCGTTGGTAGAGCGCCCTGCGGCGCTTCTCTACCGGTAGAGAAGCATCAGGATACCGTAGAACGCCGCGCGTAGGTTGCGTGCGGCATCACATAACGGTATAATTATACCACAAATACACGCCGCGGTCAATCGACAGGCGGACGCCAAGGATGTATTTTGTGTTATATTTATATTAAGATTGTTTTAAGCGCACATCCGTGCAGATCATTCCCGAAGTGAGGACAAGCCATGAACATTCTTTACTGCGGCGACAAAAACATCGCCGCCGGGGTAGCGATATCCGCATACTCGCTTGCGCTCAACACGCGCGAGCCGCTCGACATTTATATTCTCACCGCCGCTCCGAAGGTCGAAGGGCGGACGATCGATGCACTGCCGCGCAGCTTTTGCGATGTGCTTTTGAGTCGCCTGAGGGAAATATCCCCGGGGACGCGGGTCCGTCTTTTTGATGTGACCGGACTGTTTGACGCAGCACCGCCCGCGGCAAACATGGGAACACGCTTTACGCCGTGCTGTATGCTGCGGCTTTATGCCGACCTCGTACCGGAGATCCCCGACCGCATACTTTATCTTGACAACGATGTCGTGTGTCGCGGCGCCCCCTCCGGGCTTTACGGCGCCGAGTTGGGTGTGGCGGAGCTTGCCGGGGTGCCCGACTACTACGGCAGTCATTTCTTCCGCCGCAGACCTTTTGTGCGGGATTACCTGAATTCCGGCGTGCTTTTGCTGAACATGAAGAAAATACGCGAGGACGGTCTTTTCCGCCGTGCGCGCAGGCTGTGCGCCGAACGGAAGATGTTTTTGCCGGACCAGACGGCGCTCAACCGGCTCGCGCGCAAAAAGATCATCCTCCCGCGTCGCTTTAACGAACAGCGGCGCGAGCATGACGACACGGTGCTGCGGCACTTCACCACGACCTTCAGATTCTTTCCGAGATTCCGCTCCGTAACGGTGAAGCCGTGGCAAAAGGAACGGATGCATTCGGTGCTCGGGCTTTACGGCTACGACGACCTTATCGACGCAGGAGCGGAAATACTCGAAGAATACAAAATGGAAACACAACAACAGATGAAAGGCTGACAAAAATGAACATGAAGATCAACACGAAAGACATAATACCGATATTTTTTACTATTGATGACGGCTACGCGCCGTATCTTGCCACAGCGCTCGTATCCGCGATAAAAAATTCCTCCCCGGACCGCCGCTACCGAGCCGTGGTGCTTTATCAGGACCTGTGCGAGGAGAACCGCAATCGGCTCGGCGCGCTTGCGACCGACAACTTTGCGGTGGATTTTATTCCGATGTGCCGCGGACTCGACGCCATAACCGACCGCATGTCGAACCGTCTGCGTTGCGACTACTTTACCCTTACTATATATTTCCGTCTGTTCATTCCCGTAATGTTCCCGGAATATGACCGCGGGATATACATCGACAGCGATATCGTACTGAACAGCGACATCGCCGAGCTGTATGACACCGACATCGGCGATGCTCTTATAGGCGCATGCGCTGACCGCTCGGTCTCCGATGTTCCCGAACTTGCCGGATATATGGAACGCGCCGTCGGAGTTGACCGGCACAGCTATGTGAATTCCGGAGTGCTGCTGATGAATCTGCGCCTTTTGCGCGAGGCGGAGCTTGACCGGCACTTCCTTTCACTGCTGAACAGCTACCATTTTGACTGCATAGCGCCGGATCAGGACTATCTCAACGCCATGTGCTGCGGCAGGATACACTATCTTGACGAGCGTTGGGACGCCATGCCGAACGACCGCAAGCCGCCGCTCGACGATGCTAAGCTGATACATTACAATCTTTTTTCAAAGCCATGGTGCTACGACGACGTGCAATATGCCGAGCTTTTCTGGAAATACGCGCAGGAATGCGGCTATCTGCCGGAGATACTTGACTGCAAACAGGGATATTCCGACGCACAGCGCGAATCGGACGCGAAGTGTCTTGAGCTTCTGATACGCCGCGGCGCCGAAATAGCGGATGCCGAGGTGACCTTCCGCAGTGAATACGAAAAGGGAGTGAAGATCAGATTATGATAATAGGAAGCGACCGCGACGCCGTGATAGAAAACATACGGCGTTCAGCCGAATGCGGCGATTTTTTTGCGAAGGTGGAAACGGGCGATCCCGTGCTGACAAGAGCCGAAAGCAACGATATAATCAACAGCTATCTGCGCCGCCGCGGAACGGCATCATATAAAATAAAATCGCATACCGCGCGTCAGATCGCCAATGTGCTGACATATGCTCTCAACCGCGACACCGAAATAGTGGGCATGGAAAAGGCTCGCGCTGTCAGGAGCGGCGCGATAATCACAAGCAACCATTTCAGTCCGATAGAAAACACAGGCATACGCTGTCTTGCGCGCAGACTCGGCAAAAAGCGCATAAATATCGTAAGCCAGGAGACCAATCTTGCCATGCCGGGGCTTTTCGGCTTCCTTATGAACTATGCGGATATCATCCCGATATCCGAGAATGTGCATTATACGCAGCGCGAATTTGTTGACGTACTGTCAGAGCTGATGAAGAAAAACGAATTCGTCCTGATTTACCCCGAGGAGGAAATGTGGTTCAACTACCGCAAGCCGCGCCCGCCCAAGCCCGGAGCCTACTATTACGCCGCACGGCTCGGCGTGCCGGTGATATCCTGCTTTATCGAACAGCGCGATATGCCGAAAATGGATACCGATGAGTTCCGCAAGGTGAAATTCGTGGTGCATGTGCTCGGCGTGATATATCCCGACCCCGAAAAAACCATCTGGGAAAACAGCGACGCAATGAGTGCCGCCGACTATGCCATGAAAAAAGCAATATACGAGAAGGTGTATCACAAGCCTCTCGATTACAGATTCGAAGCCTCCGATATTGCCGGCTGGACCGGAGATCCGGCATGAAAAAAACAACCGAGGTACGCAGATACAGCTCGTTTGCGGATGATTTTGTAAGGACAAAGGATCAGTATCACCGCCTGCCGGAGGACTACCGGTGGATAAGGACCGACGTGCGTTCACGCTTTCTCTCGGCGCTGTCATACGGCGCGGCTCTTGTCATATCATCGGTCTGGTGCCGCGTGGCGCTACACGTCCGTCTGCGCGACCGGCGCCTTCTGCGCGCCGCACGGGACGGTGCGTTCATTTACGCCAACCACACACAGCCGGTAGGAGACGTTTTCATCCCCGCGCTCGCCTCCTTCCCGCGCAGGATATACACAGTCGTCAGCCCCGCCAATCTCGGCATACCGGTGATAGGAAGGATCCTGCCTTTCCTCGGCGCTGCCGATTCCGGACACCCTGGGCGGGATGCGCGGATTCACCGAAGCCGTAAAAACACGCGCCGACGGGGGCTGCAATGTCGTTATCTATCCCGAGGCGCATGTCTGGGAATATTACACCGGAATACGCCCCATGCCGGAAAGCGCATTCACCTTTCCGCTAAGATGCGGAAAGCCGTCTTACGCTATGACGGTGACATACAAAAAACGGCGCATAGGCAAAAAGCCCGCGGCGGTGGTGCATATTGACGGTCCGTTTTACCCGGACGAAAGCCTCCCGCCGCGCCGCCGCGCCGCCGCCCTGCGCGACACGGTTTACGCCGCAATGCTGGAGCGAAGCCGCGGGAGCGATACCGAATACATCAGATATGAGCCGGCAAACGCCGGGGACATGAACATGCAGGACCGAAGCATCACTGCCGCAACCGAAAAAGGTTGACAAAATTCGATTTTTCCATATAATAATAATGACGGTGCATTAATGCGGACCGCGAAGGCGCGGAAAGAGTCCGATGCCGCATTCCGTTCCCCGCACGCACCGGAGTACGTAACAAAATTAGGATTGGTGTAATTATGCTCAAGGTAGTGAAATTCGGCGGCAGCTCGCTTTGCGATGCAGAGCATTTCAGAATGGCAGCCGCAATAATAAAAGCGGATGCCTCACGCAGATATGTCGTGCCGTCAGCCCCCGGCAAGCGCTTTGCGGGCGATACAAAGGTAACGGATATGCTTTACGAGTTCAACAGGCTGGTGCGCGACCGCGCCCCGGTCGAGGAGACCGATGCATATTTCGACAGGATATGCACGCGCTATTATACGATAATAGATGAGCTTGGGCTGAATTTCGATATCAGCGCCGAAATGCTGTATATAAAGAACGCCATAATGGGCAGAGCGGGACGCGATTACGCCGCGAGCCGCGGAGAGTACCTCTCGGGGCTTATTCTGGCAAAATATCTCGGGTACGATTTTATCGACGCAGAAAACGTGATATATTTCACCGAGAGCGGAGCCTTTGACGCCGACCGCACACAGGAAACAATGAGCGCGGAGCTGGCACGGCACACACGCGCGGTCATTCCCGGCTTTTACGGAATAACACCGAACGAAACTATAAAGACCTTCTCCCGCGGCGGCTCGGACGTTACAGGCTCGATAGTCGCGCGCGCCGTCAATGCCGACCTGTACGAAAACTGGACGGATGTTTCCGGCTTTATGATGGCGGACCCGAGGATAGTTCCCGACCCTCTCACAATAAAAACGATAACCTATCGCGAGCTGCGCGAACTTTCGTATATGGGCGCCACCGTCCTGCACGAGGAAGCAATATTCCCGGTCAGATATGCAGGCATCCCGATAAACATACGCAACACACTGCGCCCCGAGGACCCCGGAACGATGATAGTGTCTGCCGCACAGGATTACGACAGCGAGCACGTCATAACCGGCGTTGCCGGAAAGCGCGGCTTTACCGTTATAACGCTCGAACAGGATATGATGAACTCGGAGCCGAGCTTCGGCAGACGGGTGCTTGAAATATTTGAGGAGTACGGCATAACGTTTGAGCATCTCCCCTCCGGCATCGACACGATGAGCGTGGTGCTTGAAAGCGCGACGCTTGAGGGCAGGCGCGACCGCATACTGAACGCACTGCGCCGTGCACTGCGTCCCGACAGCATAACGGTGGAGGACGGCGTTGCCCTTATAGCCGTTGTGGGGCGCGGAATGGTAAAGGCACGCGGCACTGCCGCGCGTGTGTTCTCGGCTATCTCGTCGGCGGGGATAAACATAAGAATGATAGATCAGGGCTCGTCCGAGCTCAACATAATAATCGGCGTAGAGGAGCATGACTTTGACAACGCGCTCCGCGCCATATATTCCGAATTTGTAAAGAGCTGAACGGGAAATTTTTTCGACATTTTTCGCTCAATGCCCAAAATAACAACACGTGATACCGCATTGACCGTTTTCCCAAGCGCGCCGATGCGGTATAATTTATATTGATAATGAAGAGAACGCAGGGCAAAGACGATGAAAATAAAAAATGACGATAAAATACATAAAAACACCGTCAGTGAAAAAGGCGGCATAATGCGTCTGCCGCGCCCCGTGCAAGCGGCGCTCGCGGCGGTATGGATAGCCATCGTATGCGTATGCTTTTTCAACCGCGACAGATTCTCGGTCGATGAGGTGCTTCGCTTCACACCGTCCGATCCGTGGCTCGCCGCCGTTATAATGCTTTTGCTGTTTGCGCTCAAATCGCTGAGCGTTGTGGTATACTGCGGCATTCTTTACGCCGCCGACGGGATATTGTTTCCACTGCCAGTCGCCATCCTGATGAACATACTCGGGACCGCCGTTATGGTGTCGGTACCGTATTTCATCGGGCGCAGGCGCGGCGGTGATATTCCCGCACGTATAGTCGAAAGGTTCCCCAAGGCGGCGCTGATAAAGGAATTCCGCGACAGCAACGATTTTCTTTTCACCCTCACGGTAAGGCTTATCGGACTCCTTCCCTGCGATATAGTAAGCCTCTACTTCGGCGCATGCCGCGTAAGATACCCGCATTACCTTGCCGCGTGCATACTCGGCATGCTGCCAGCGATAGTAACGATGCCCCTCATAGGCATGAGCGCACATGATCCCACCTCGCCGCGCTTCCGGATCTCCCTTATAGTGAACGCCCTGCTCGGCGTATGCTCGCTTGCCGCATGTACGGCGATAGAAAGGAAACAGTCATGCAGACACGACCGATGAACATTCTTGTCACGATAGACCGCAACTATCTGCCGCACTTTGCCACCATGCTCTACTCGCTCCTCGCCTCTGATCCCGGCAGGCGCTTCAGCGTTTACGTGATGAACAGCACGCTGACAGAGGACGACCTTGCATATGCCCGCCGTATCATCGGCGACCGCGGGGAAATAAACCTTGTTCGCGTGGCTGAGGACGGTCTTGCCGATGCGCCCACCACCGACCGCTATCCGCGTGAGATGTACTATCGCATTTTTGCGGCGGAATATCTTCCGCGTGAGCTTGACCGCGTGCTTTATCTCGATCCGGATATGATAATAAACGGCAGCCTCGGCGAACTTTACGATATGCCGATGGGTACCGCATTCTTCGCAGCCGCCTCACACATAGGCAGCCTTCTTCACTTTTTCAACGAACTGCGGCTCGATATGGGCGAAGAAAGCCCCTATATCAATTCCGGCGTAATGCTTATGGATCTGCACCGCCTGCGCGAAGAGCAGGATATCGACAATGTGTTCGACTACATCGATTCACACCGTGGAAAACTTCTTCTTCCCGACCAGGATATAATAAGCGGGCTGTACGGCGACAGGATAATCCCCCTTGACCCATACCGCTACAATATGACCGAACGCCTTTATATGCTCCACCGCCAGAGCGCCGGCCGCATGGACCTTGAATGTGTGCGCCGCACGGCGGCGGTGATACACTACTGCGGCAGAAACAAACCGTGGCGGCAGAACTACATCGGCAGGCTCGACGTGTTTTACCGCGAGACCGTCGCCGCGCTCGCACGCGATTTTCCGGAGGACGCTGATGAGATCAGAGCTTAAAATGCGCATAAAAACGGGCGCACTGCTCACCGTCGTCGCCTCGGCGGTCACGGCGGCGTCCGGCATTCCCTTCGTAATGCGCGCGACCGCATTTGCGCTTTCGCTTGCGGGCGAGTGGGAACTTTTGAACGGCGCCGGCGCACGGAACGCGCGCACACTGACAGTCTGCGGTCTGTATGCGGCGGCGGTATGCTTTGTACCGTGCGGTAACTACTTTATCCCCGCCGCGATATTCCTTGCCGGGTACGGCGCGGCATTCGCCGTTATGATGAAAAAGACCGGAACCTTCCGCATACGCGGCGTGGGGGGGATACTCCCCTTTATCATAATGCTGCCGGTCCTTATGCGCGGCACGGCAGTGCTGCGGGAATCAGCGCACGGGCTTTTCTATCTGCTTCTCGCCACAGGCGGCTGTGTCACTACCGACATTGCGGCGTACTTCACCGGCAGAAGGCTCGGAAAGAAAAAACTCGCTCCGCATGTAAGTCCGGGCAAGACAGTCGCGGGCTTTATCGGCGGAATGGCTGTTTCCACCGCGGTAATGACGCTTGCGGTTGTGATCGCGGCACACGCCTTTGACCTGTCGGTCAGATATGCCGTGCTCGTTCCCTACCTTACCGCCGCATCGGCGGTCGGTCAGTACGGCGACCTGTGCTTTTCGTCGCTCAAACGCGCAATGGGGATAAAGGATTTCGGCAGGGTCCTGCCGGGTCACGGCGGCATCCTTGACCGTTTTGACAGTCTTATCTTCACAGCACCGTTTTTATGCGTCGTCAATTCCGTGATAGGAATGATCCGCTGACGCAGGTCAGCAAAAAGGAGAGAATATCATGAAGATCAATGAAAAAACAAAAAAGATACTCGGCGTATCCGCCGTTGCGGGAGGCGCGGCACTTGCGGCGTCGCTCTCGGCATACATAACCACAAAATGCCTTGTGAACGCCGCGCTCGACCGCGAGCCGCCGCAGATACTCAAAAACGCAAGCCGTATAATATCCGGCACAAGATCCGGCGACGACTTTGCGCGATGCGTCGCCGAGGCGTCCGAACGCCTCGCGGCTGCCGAGAATGAGGTCGTGACCATAAAAAGCCATGACGGCACGAACCTCACCGCGCATCTCATCCCGGCTCCCGATGCCGAGCGTCTGATCATCGCCGTTCACGGCTGGCGCTCCTCGTGGCACGGCGACTTCGGCATGGTGTCTGATTTCTGGCACGACAACGGCTGCACTGTGCTATACATCGAGCAGCGCGGACAGAACAACAGCGGCGGCGATTATATGGGCTTCGGGCTTACCGAAAGATACGACTGCCTTGACTGGATAAACTGGGCTAACGGACGCTTCGGCGCGGACATGCCGATATATCTCTGCGGCGTGTCCATGGGCGCGACCACCGTTCTTATGGCTGCGGGGCTTAATCTGCCCGCAAATGTACGCGGCATCATCGCCGATTGCGGCTTCACCTCCCCTGGCGCCATATGGAAGCATGTAGCCGAAAAGAATCTTCATCTTTCCTACGGTCTGCGCGGCGCGCTTGCCGACGCGATGTGCCGCCATAAGATCATGATGGGTCCCGACGAATACTCCACAAAGGACGCGCTACGCGCGGCAAAGGTGCCGGTGATGTTCGTTCACGGCACCGACGACCATTTTGTTCCGGTTGAAATGACCTACGAAAACTATATGGCATGCGCCTCGCCCAAAAAACTGCTGATAGTTCCCGGCGCCGACCACGGCATGAGCTATTTCATGGAACCGCACAAATACGAATCCGAGGTCCTTGACTTTTTCAGACAAACGTGAGCCTTGCACGACCGAACGATACATCATATTTAACGCCTCCGGACACAGAAAGTGGCTGTTATAAAACCCAGGTTTTTAACAGCCGCTTTAAATTATTTATCACGCCGGTCCGTGTCTTCGCCGTGCGCGCCCGGGCGTTTTCCGAACTCCGTTTTTCCGACCGAATACGGATTTTTATTTTCCTGCGGCGGATCGGGCGTATTTCCGCACCGCGCCGCCCAGCTTATGAAAGCCACACGCAGAGCAACTGTGGCTATCCATACGGCAGCCGCAAGAGCCGCCCACCACAGCGACCATCCGAGGAGGAAATGCAAAACGACCAATATCAACGCAGGAACAAACCCTTCAAGACTGAACAAAAGACTCACAAGGAGTGAAAAAACAAAGCCTCCGCATCTTCTCGCCCTCATTAGTACCTCCCGGAGCGCCGTGCGGCGCTCATTTTCATTGTATATATTGTAGCACAAAACCTCCCCGGTTTCAAGTCCGCCCGTACCTTAAAACTTGGCGGGGCATAAATGATGCATAACGATCCGGGCTTTGTTACACACGACTGTTGACAAGTATCGCCGACGGAGCTATAATATGTGCCAAAAATGTCATGGGTCATAGGAGACAGCAGAAAAGCAGAGATTCTGAACTCTGTTTTGCTCTTTAGTTAAATCTGATTTTCTTGTTCACTGCTAGCGCAAAACTGCTCAACTCCGGCTTGCGCCGGAGTTAAAAGAGTTCAAATTGGCTAATTTTTCAGCAGAAAAGGCTTGGGTCACAAGTGACCCAAGCCTTTTCTGGCGGAGAAGCAGAGATTCGAACTCTGGAGGCGCTTTTAACGCCTACACGATTTCCAGTCGTGCGCCCTCGACCAACTAGGCGACTTCTCCATGATATTCATCCCGCCGTGCGCTCACGCACGACAGCTTTAATATCATACCACATTTCCGCGCAAAATGCAATACCTTTTTTGAAAAAAATCGTTTTTTTGCGAAAAAAACTGTTTCGCCAAGGCTCCCGGACCGCCTCAGCTGTCGCCAAGCATCCCCTCAGGGATCTTTTTATCACTGAAATAATATTCGCGGTCATGCCCGGATATTTCGCGGCGCACCCGGCATGGGTTCCCGTATGCCACGCTGTTTGCCGGAATATCGCGCGTTACAACATTGCCGCCGCCTATAACGGTGTTGTCACCTATGCTCACGCCCGGAAGGATAACGCTCCCCGCGCCTATCCGGCAGTTTTTACCGATATGCACCGGCGCGTTATACTGGTATTTCCTCTTGCGCGGCACCGGTAATATTGGGTGTCCTGCGGTAGCAATTATCACGCCGGGTCCTATCATGGTATCATCGTCGATGTATATATGCGTATCATCGACCAAAGTAAGGCTGAAGTTCGCATAGACTCTGTTGCCCGGATGCACATGCCGTCCTCCCCAATTGGCATGGAGCGGCGGCTCGATATAACACCTCTCGCACACCTCGGCAAACATCTGCCTCATAAGCTCCTTCCGCTTTTCGGTCTCGCACGGGCGCGTCATATTGTAATCGCAAAGAAAAGCTCCATGCACTTCTGCTGCTCTGCCACTATCTCATCATCTCCCCGGCAGGTACAGCTCGCCGGTATGAAGCATATCCATTTCACTCATTTTTCTTTCCGCATGATCTCTGTAATTTTACTCACCGGGAAGCTCCGCAACATTTGCGGCACCCGCGTCAAGCGCCGCGGCTGAAAGCCCCGGTGCATCGGAAACGATAATGCGCATCCTGTAAATTCCGATAAGCGCCCGCACACCGTGCAGGAGTTCGCCTATCTCATCGGCATCCGTCACGCCTCGCAGATCGAGCGCAATGAAATCGAACGATCCGCCAATGCGCACCAATGTCTCCCGCGCCTCGGGCGACGAAAGGAAGTCGTAGTTCACAGCCACGCCGAGCGGACAGGGATTTCCCGCCGCACGCGCTCTGACCGCATCGCAGAATTCCACAGCCTCCTGCCCGAACTCAAGCCCGGTAAAAAGCAGATCGCCCAGTCCCGCGCCGGCAAGTTCGGCGGCAAGGGATATCTCATACTCGCGCATCGCCTCGCGCATCTTCGGCTCGGTCTGCATATAAGACGCATGGAACACGCCGCACAGATATGCTCCGCCGAAGCGTTCTACGCCGTCCGCCAGCCGCGGTACATTCTCATCGCCCGCAGACGAGCCGAAAAGCAGATCCTTCAGCTCCGAGCGATAGCGCAAAGTCCCGTCGGGACCGCGCATAACGGCGCAATAGGCGTTGTATTTATAGTCGGAAGCTACCGTCGCCGCAGGCGCCGTAGTCTCCTCTGTTGCGCCGCCGGTAGTCTCCGGCGCAATGTCGCCCGAGGTCTCCGCCGCCGTGCTGTCCGCAGTATGCGGCAGAGCGGGAACCTTCCCCGCCTCGCCGGGCGTACCGCCGAACACTGCGGCACGCGCTATCACGTCGGGGACCGCCGATGCGTCAAAATCGGGCAGCGTCGTCTCATCGCCGGCGCTCACGCCGTCGGTCGCCTCAGCCTCGGCGCGCAGGTGGTTGCCGAGTATCACCGCCCCGGTGAACAGCATCGCCGCGGCAAGCATTATCACCATCGCCGCTATCCACCCGTTGCCAAGCTTTACTCTGTGCCTGCTTCGCCAGGCACGTCTGCGTCCGCTGCTCATTTCAGTGTCACAAGATCGACAGACTTACCGTACTCGTTCGGCTCATAGCTCAGCTTTGCGCTCTGATCGTCTATGAGATCGTTGAAGTCGGTCCCGATTATCTGTGTTTTGAACTCGTCAAAGCTCTCTGTCATATAGCTTTCTTCCTTCGGAAGTCTCATTATAACGTAATATCCGGTATCGGATTCGATCACACCGCTTATCTCGCCCTCGCGCATCGCAAAAGCGGCGTTCTCGTACTCCTCACCGCAATCGGAATTGCCTGCGGCAAAGTAATAGCCGTGCGTTGTGGTCATCTTCCAGTCGGCGCAGTATCTGCCCTTGAGAAGTATCAGCTCCGCCTCGGGATTATCGCTCTCTCTGAGCTTTTTTTCTATCTCGGCGGCAAGAGTGCGGTTCTTTTCGGTCCTGCCCTCAAGATAAACGTGGTTCGTGCGGATGAATTTATCCGAATGCATATATTCCTTTGCGTAATCATCGGTATCGTCAAGCAGACCGAGATCGTCGCGCGCTATAAAGAACAGCTCGTTCGCTATCTTATCGACCGTAGTGTAAAAACGGTAAAGATGATCTGTCATGGCATTCTCCTCAAGCGCGGCGCGGTATTCCTTTTTGCCGCCGGCTTCCGTGACCGTTTCGTCTATCGACGTCTGTACCGACTTTTTTATATCGGAGGACGCAAACATGGCATCGGCTCCGCCGCCCGCGGAATAAAGGATATCCGCCAGCGCAAGCACGCCGTAATAGTCGCTGGCTATTCCCTTTCCCACCCTCTCGTAAAGCTCATCGCGGTAAAGGGCTGCTTTTTCGGCGTCATCCCATATCGACTCTCCGTATATTATCTCCATATCCTTTTTGCAGTTGACGGTTATGTAGCGCAGTTCCTCATAGTAAACATCAAATCTGCCTATTTTACCCACAACGTCAAGCTCACCCTCACGGCTTTTTATCGGGCTCATTGACGAGCAGGCAAAAAGCGAAAGCGAGAGTGCAAGCAGCAGCACCAGCGCCGCGCTGCGCAATGTATTTTTTGATCTCATTTTCATTCTCCCGGATAATTGGTGATATAATTATAGTCCGTTTTTGTGACACTGTTGTGAATACGGCGCGGTTTTTTGAAAGCAGGTAAAAAATACGGCGTCGGAATAAAAAATTAACGAAAAAAGACTTCCCCTGAGCCGCAGCGTGTGGTATAATTTATTTGATAGTGCACTTCGTGCACACACAAGACTAAGGACGGGATAACAAAATGGATGAAGAATACAGAGTATCACTGCAAAGCCTTATAGATGAATTTTTGCTTGAGCCGGTCGCACTGCCGGGTCCCGCGTCCGATATATTCGTAAAGACAACCGAGCTGAACCGCCCGGCGCTGGCGCTTTCGGGCTTTTTTGAGCTTTTTGAGCCGGAGAGGATACAGCTTATCGGCAACGCCGAGCAGTGCTACCTTGCCAGCATGGACGAAGAGGAGCGCCGCCGTCACATAGATGCATTCATAGAGCGCCGCCCGGTAGCCGTTATAGTCACATCAGGACTTGAGCCGTTTGAGCAGCTCGTGCGTCAGGCGGAAAAATGCGGCGTACCGCTCCTTCGCTCGCACGAAAAAACTTCGTCTCTCATGGCGGCACTGATTGCATCGCTCAATATATCGCTTGCTCCGCGCATAACACGGCACGGCGTTCTTGTTGAGGTATACGGCGAAGGCATACTTATTCTCGGCGACAGCGGAGTGGGAAAGAGCGAGACAGCCATTGAGCTTGTAAAGCGCGGTCACCGCCTTATCGCCGACGACGCGGTGGAGATCAAAAAGGTCTCGGCAAAAACGCTCGTCGGAAGCGCCCCGGAGGTTATACGCCACTACATTGAGCTTCGCGGCATCGGCATCGTCGATGTGCGCCGTCTTTTCGGCATGGGCGCCGTAAAGGACACCGAGCGCATCGATCTTGTGATATACCTTGAGCAGTGGATACACGGCAAAATGTACGACCGCTTGGGACTTGAGGAAAAAACGGTGGAAATACTCGGCATCGACCTGCCCTCCATCACCATTCCCGTAAAACCGGGACGCAACCTCTCGATAATCCTCGAGATCGCAGCGATGAACAACCGCCAGAAAAAGATGGGCTATAACACCGCCGAGGAATTCAACAAAAAGCTGATGGGCATGATAGGTCTTAAGGACTGAGTGGAATAATTCAATATTTTTCTGCGCATAATAAACCCGAAAAACCCGAAAGGTATCCGGTTTATTATGCGCAAACTTTCAAATGTGTATGCCGACAATGTGGCTCAGCTTGACCGCCTCCTGCGTGTTGAGGAAAACTTCGACGTTATAAAAAAGCCTCTCCGCATAGGGCAGGATGAGGTGACGCTTTACTATATAGACGGCTTTGTCAAGGACACCGTTATGCAGAAGCTGATGCTATCGCTCGTTTCGCTTGACGGTCTTGGGAGCGAGAGCGGCGGCGAATGCGCCCGCGCCTTCACGCGCGCCCATGTGGCATATGTTGAAACAGATGTGACCGACTCGCTCGACTCTATGCTTGCCATGGTGCTTTCCGGCGCATCGCTGATGATAGGCAGCCGCTTCGGTGAATGGGCTGTTATAATCGACTCGCGCTCATACCCTGCGCGCGACCCGAGCGAGCCTGAAAACGACCGCGTTATGCGCGGCTCGCGCGACGGATTTGTTGAAACGCTTATTTTCAACACGGCGCTGATACGCCGCCGTATACGCGATACCTCTCTTACAATGGAATATCTTTCGATAGGCTCCGCCTCCAAGACCGATGTCGTGCTTTGCTATATGGACGGCAGAGCCGACCCGGGGTATGTCTCGCACCTGCGCGAGCGGCTCGACAGCATAGACACCGACTCGCTCACGCTCGGTCACGAATCCTTAGCCGAATGCCTCATACGCACGCGGTGGTACAATCCGTTCCCCAAAATACGCTCCACAGAGCGTCCGGATGCCGCCGCCGCGCAACTGCTTGAGGGCAGTGTGCTGATACTCGTTGACAATTCACCCGAGGCGATGGTGCTGCCGACCTCGATATTCGATTTCGTGCAGGAGACGAACGACTATTACTTTCCTCCGCTGACGGCGACCTTTATCCGCGTCGTGCGGCACACGGTATGCCTGCTGACGCTTTTTCTTGTGCCGATATGGTATATGCTGCTGCAATGCCCCGGCGCACTGCCCGAATGGCTGAGATTTATAATCCCCGACGACCGCGGCAAGATACCGATACTGGCACAGCTCCTTCTCGTTGAATTTGTGGTGGACGGTCTTAAAATGGCTTCAATGAATACGCCATCCATGCTTTCAAACTCGCTGTCGGTAGTAGGCGGACTGATACTCGGCGATTTTGCGGTGGATATCGGCTGGCTCATACCCGAGGTCATTCTTTACACGGCGTTTGTCGCCATAGCAAACTTCTCGCAGCGCTCATATGAGCTGGGATACGCACTTAAGTTCATGCGCATAGGACTTCTCATCCTCGTGGCGCTTGCGGGATGGGTCGGATTTGCGCTCGGCACGGCAGGGATAATACTGCTGCTCATGTCCAACCGCACGGTAAACGACGGTCATTCCTACTTCTATCCCATCATCCCGTTTGACGCAAAAGCATGTCTTGCGGTCTTTTTCAGAGTAAAAAAGAAGGACGTGAGCAGGCGCGGATGATCTTTGCGCAAAAAATATTGTCTTGAGTGATAAAAATAAAAAAAATCTCTTGACAAGAAGCTGCTTATGTTGTATAATGCAATGTGTTAATTGGTTTTTTGCACACACATGCGTGTTGTGCGATGCGAAGGGAGGGAAAAGAATGGCAGAAGTAAAAGTCAGAGAAGGCGAGTCGCTTGACAGTGCTCTTCGTCGCTTCAAACGGCAGTGCGCCCGTTCCGCTGTCCTTACCGAGCTTCGCAAGAGAGAGCATTACGAAAAGCCCAGCGTAAAGCGGAAGAAGAAATCCGAAGCCGCCAGAAAGCGCAAATACAAATAATCCGTAAAACGTAAAACGTAAAACGGAACGCATCTGCGCAAGCGGTGCGTTCCGTTTTGTTTTTCAAAAAAGGAGCAAAAAATGGACTGTCTTTTCTGTAAAATAATCGCGGGGGACATCCCCTCCGCAAAAGTATATGAGGATGAATACGTCTACGCCTTCCGCGATATCAACCCGCAGGCGCCCGTACACGTACTTATCGTGCCGCGCACGCACATCGCCTCCGCCGACGAAATAACAGCGGAGAACAGCGCAGCGGTCGCACACGTGTTTGAAGCGATACCTCAGATCGCCCTCGCGTGCGGACTTAAAAACGGCTACCGCGTTATAACCAACTGCGGCGAGGACGGTTGCCAGTCGGTAAAGCACCTGCATTTTCATCTCGTGGGCGGTAAAAAGCTGCCCGAAAGCATGGCATAAGCCTCAAAACGGCTGTAAGGCGGTGTTCAAAACATGATTAATCGTGTCTGTTAAAAACTCGATGCTTTTAACGGACACTCAAAAATGCCGGTCGGGATACCGGCATTTTTGATGCGTGCTTGGTCGGTTTTGCCGACCCGTGCCTTTGCTTTTTTCAGTTTTTCTTGGCGGCAAAACGGCGGTGTTCAGCCGCCGAGACCAATGCCGTCGGGGGTAAAAAACTCAAATTGAGTTTTTTACCCCCCGTTTTATTTACATTGTACAAACGATACATTCCAAAATGTGCATATTGCCAAAAATTTATACCGCACATTGATTTTCAGCGTGATATATGATACAATGTTGACACAATACCAAGGAGGCTAACAATATGAAAAAAATCGTTTCCGTTCTTCTCATCCTCGCCGCGTTGTTTCTGGCGGCATCGCCCATCTCCGTTACCGCTTCAGCCTCTGCGGGAGAGCTGACGCTTGACGAGGCGGCAGATATAGTCCGCAATGGATGGCAGTTCTACTATTACTATGCGTGCGAGGGATACTACAGATCGATCCATTTTATGCCGCAAATAGGGAGTGAAATAGACGTCACGATCGGAGATAGGACCTTTACCTTCCATCAGCTCGACAAGGACGGCTACACCACCCCTAACGACTTTAAAAAAGAGATGGAGCGCTACTTTGATACCGGGATCACCGACAAGATGACAGGATTTTGCTACGAATGCCGGCTTCGTGGCATCGATCACCCTATGTTTTACGAAAAAGACGGCATATGGTACAAAGCCCATACCTGGGACTCAAATGTTCCGAACAGCAGTGTATGGAACGTATACGATCTTAAAATCAACGGTGACCGCGCCACGGTCAATGCGGTAATGTCGATGCCGCGTTACACTGAAGACCCCGACCGCGACTTTGCGCTTGAGATCGTTCTCAAACGCGGCAGTGACGGCTGGCGCATAAGCGAAGAAGGCGACCTCATACGTCTTATGTGCGGCGAGCTTTCGTGGGAGGAATACAGCACGACCCATCCCGCGCCCAAAGTCTCACACGACACCGACAAATTTACATATACCGAGGCGTGCGACCTTGTGCGCCGCGGCGGATCGTTTTATTCATGTCTGCAATTTAACGCCGGTGCTACCGATGGAACAAAATATTTCACCATCGAAGGTGTCGAGCTTTTGTTCGGCAGGATACCGTGCGACAGAAGGAACATGCCGTACAGCAACGCCGAAGAAGCCCTTGCAATGACAAAGCAGTATTTCACCGATGAGATCGCCGAAGGAAGCGTGACATACTGTCTTGCCGAGCTTCGCCCCGACAGTTATCCGTATGAGCAAGGCGTCAAAAAATGCCCTCTCTTTTACGTGTATGAGGGCGTTACGTACAAATACATCGGCGGCTGGCAATCAGAGTATAACCCCGGGGATATCTATTATGCGCGCAACTTCCGCTGTGACGGCGACACCGCCACTATGGATGTTGTTCTTCATGCTGCCGGCGGTGACGCACGGGGCCCCTATTTTACAACAAGCGTCACCTTTGTCAAAACTCCGAACGGCTGGCGCATCGGCGACTGCGATTACACAAAGCTCGCCATGAGTAAGATCTACCGCCATGAATACGCCATCGAGCATAGGACCGATCCCGTGATCCCACTTGATAACTGCACAGATACCGCCGCCGGTCTCAGCCTTTCCCAAGCTGTTGCCTTTGTACGGGAGGCAGCCGGATTCTTTTATCATCTTCAGTATGCGCCATCCTACTCGGTTCTCGGGCAGGACAAGATCGAAGTTGAGCTCCCGGACGGAAGCGTGAAGACCTACGATCCTCTTTCCTCGTCCGACGGTTATATGACAGTGGATGAATGCCGCGAGAAAGCCGGAAAATATTTTGTTTCCGGAACCCTCGACCGGATGCTCGGCAACTGCCGGTTCTGCGCGAACAACGGCAAAACTCACCCTGTATTTTACGTAAAGGACGGCGTGACCTACAAGGCGCGATGCAGCTATCAGCCCGTTTTCAAACAGACAGATTTCAAACCGACAGATATAGACGACGCATGCAATTTCAGACTTTCGGGCGACCGCGCGGTGTTTACCGCGACGCTGTTCAACTATAATACCTCCTCAGACTTTGACGTTGATATCGTTCTTGTAAAAACCGCCGACGGCTGGCGCATCGACGACTGCGACTATCTGAAGCTCGCGCTTTACGAGCTTGACCTTAACGAGTACAGCCGTACACACCCCGTTACTGCTCCCCCGACCGGCGACGGCGCAGGCATAAGGATCTTCGCTCTTTCCGCTCTGGCGCTCGCCTCCGCAGCAGTGCTCGTCCGCGCCCTGCCGCGCAGAAGAAAATACGGCGAAGTATAAAGTATAAGCTATATACAAAAAGCGGCGCTGAAAAATCGGATGGATTTTTCAGCGCCGCCCCTTTTCTTATACACAATTTTGTGGTATAATAAAATTGGATAAATATAAATGAAAGCGAGGTGTGAGCGTTGAAAAAGGACACCGAAAAAACCAACGCGATACGCATCCTGGAACAGAAAAAAGTGAGCTTTGAGGTCCACAACTATGTGGATTCCGGCGCAGTGAGCGGCGAGGAGATCGTTGCGGCGCTCGGCGAAGACCCCACAGCTGTCTTCAAAACACTGGTAACGGTCGGCAAGACCGGCGCACACTATGTGTTTCTTGTCCCCGTGTGCGGAGAGCTTGATCTTAAAAAGGCAGCCGCCGCTGTGGGCGAAAAAAGCATTGCCATGATAAAGTCAAAGGAGCTTCTGCCGCTGACAGGATACATTCACGGCGGCTGCTCGCCCGTGGGAATGAAAAAGTTCTTCCCCACCGTGATAGATTCAAGCGCAAAGGACCATGAGCGCATCTTCTTCAGCGGCGGAAAGATCGGGATACAGGTCGAAACGACCGCCGCAGAGCTTGCGCGCGTTATCGACTTCCGCTTTGCCGACATAGCCGACAGGACCGAATAAACACCACCGAAAGGAATAAATGACATGAAAAAAAGGAACCTGATTCTCACTGCCGCCATCCTCGCGGCACTGATGCTCGTCTCCGGCGTGCAGTGTCAGACGGAACGATTCTCCCGCCCTCACCACGGCTGACGCTCCGGGGACCGATCCCTCGTCAACGCCGCAGTCGGAAAGCCCGGAACCGCCCGTAGCGGATATGACAACCGCGGTGGACGCCCCTGCCGCCACAGACCCGGCTTCGGCGGAGGACTCTACCACTGCCGCCGTACCGTCAACAGGTTCGGAGGCCACCACGCCACCGACTCCCACAACGACCAAGCCCGAAAGCACCGCAGATCCCGGTCCCGGAACGGAACAGGAGACCACTCCCCTCAACGATCCCGCCGCGTGCGGGCACAAATTCGGCGAATGGACGGTACTCACCCCCGCGACCTGCGCCGCCGAGGGAACGCGGACACACAAATGCACGCTTTGCGGCAAGGAGGAGACTATGAAATATTCCGCAGTTACACCGCTTGACGGCAAGCGCGTTATGTTTGCAGGGAACTCTATGCTCTACTACGGCGAGGTCGTTATAAACACAAACGGCTCTCCCACATCGAAGAAGGGCATTTTTGAAAAGGTCGCAGAGTCATTCGGCGACAACGTTGCCGTCACCAACTTTACATACGGCTCCGCCGGATTTTTTGACGGCAGAAGCAAGGCGAGCACCGACGGTCTGCCCTCAAATATGTCCAATTACGGTCTTTATCAGCTTATGACGATGCTGCATCCGAACTACTACGGCAATCCCGCAGGAAATGCAATGGATTCATTTTACGATCAGGACTTTGTGATATTCCAGCAGCGCGGCGCGCATGTAGCCGATACATATGCGCAGCTCGGCAAGCTTGCCAAACTCTTTCCTCCCAAGACGAAATTCGCCGTTATGATAACGCACTACGACATAGCCGAGAAAGCCAACAACCTCGCCGCGCTCAAAAAGACGCAGGCGGACGGCTGGATCATTCTGCCGTGGGGCGAGCTTGTGAGCGACCTCTGGAACGGCAAGGTCAGCGGCATGGGCTACAAATACACACGCCGTGACTTTGTCATAACAAAGGATAACCAGCACCCCAACTATCTTACCGGCTACATTGAAGCACTTATGACATATTGCGCGCTAACAGGCAATTCCGCCGTCGGCGCCGATTACTCATTTATCTCCCGCTCGCTCGGTTATTACACCGGCGGCGCCGCCGAGACGCAGTTCGTCACGATTCTCGGCGACACAGCCGAAATGGAGCGTCTGCAAAAGCTGACCGACGAGCGCCTCGCCGCCTACGGAGCTGTCACCGCCGCCGCTCATTCCTTCGGCGAGTGGACCGAAAAATCCGCCACCACATGTGCGGCTCCCGGCGTGCGCGAGCGCACCTGCTCGATATGCGGCAAGGTCGAAAGCGTGACCGTTACCGTTGAGCACACCTATGGCGCATGGGAGATCACCACACCTGCCGAAGGCAGCGCTCCCGGCGTAAAAACGCGCCGCTGCACCGTTTGCGGCAAGACCGAGACCAAAAACTACACCTCAAACCTGCTCTCCGGAAAAGCCGTTGCATCCGGCGATTGGTTCGGCGTAAAGAGCATGAAGAACTCATCCAGCGCCACCGACGGCGATAAGAGCTACGATCCGACCTCCTCGGCAAAATACATGGACATAGGCACAAAGTTCTCAAAAGCCGAAATGAACGATTATCTCTCGCTCACGAACCGGTATCTGCCGAGCGGAATCCGGAGCGCGGACGGCAAATACCTCTGCGGCTTCTGGTATAAACTCGACAGCACCGAAACGGTCGGATCCTTTGCCCTTTACAACACCGCAACGCTCATGGATATTGAGGGCTTTGACATCCTCGTGAGCACCGACGGTGTGGAATGGCAGGTCGTTTACTCCGCCACCGACCTCGTTACCGGTCTGAAATACGACGCTGTTGATACAAACACCAACATGATAAGCGATACCTTTGCCCCCGTAAAGGCAAATTACGTGATGTTTGCACTCACAGCCCCGCGCAGCCGCAATGCGGGAGCCACGGCGGGATTCAATGAAAAATACGGCAAAAACGTTTCCGGACCCAACAATAATCCGCACTATTTCAGAATAGTGGAATTTGAAATATTCGCCGCCGACTGACGTCAGCATACTATAATTAAGGAAGATAAAACATAAAATGAAGATCGGGATCATCGGAGCGGGCGCAATGGGCTGTCTTTACGCCTCAATGCTCGCAGAAAAACACAGCGTAACACTTTTTGATGTATGGCAGCCTTCGGTGGATACCATAAACGCGGACGGAATAACGGTTTCGGCGCCCAATGACGCGGATAAAGTCATCCGCGTCCCCGCGCTCATGTCGGGCGCGGGACACGAGCCGCTCGACCTTGTGATACTTTTTGTAAAGGACATGGCAAGCGAGTCGGCGCTTGACGGCAACCGCACGATTATAGGAGCGGATACTCTTCTCCTTTCACTCCAGAACGGCATGGGAAACTATGAGATAATGCAGAGGTTTGCTCCCACGGAGCATATACTCCTCGGCACGACCAAGCACAACTGCGTCGCAAAGGCTCCGGGCGTGATATATCACTCCGGCGCCGGCATCACGCATATCGGCTCCCCTGACGGCAATCGCGCCGCCGCCGACAGGATCGCGGAAGCCTTCAGCATCTGCGGCATCGAAGCAGAGGCATGCGACAATGTGAATCATCTTATATGGGAAAAGCTGTTTGTAAACATGACGATAAATCCCATAACCGCCCTTCTCGGCTCAACGATAGGAGTCATCGCGTACGATCCCGATGTTCGCTCCGCCGCATATACGCTTATTTGCGAGGCGGCGGCTGTCGCCGCGGCAGACGGTGAGGAATTTGACCCGGACGGAGTTTTTGCCGCGCTCATGGACACCGCCTCAAACCTTGCGACCGGCAAAGCCTCCATGTGCCAGGATATCGAGCGCCATCGCCGCACCGAGATCGATTTCATAAATGGCGCCGTGGTCCGTCTCGGAAAGAAATACGGCATACCGACCCCGGCACACGAAATGATCGTGCGACTGGTGCACGCCAAGGAAAAGCTTTGAATCTGAGCTGAACAGAACCCCAAAGGGCTGTCCCGTAAACGGGACAGCCCTTTGGGGTCTTATTTAAGCTGTTGAAGTTATTTAAGCGGATAGAGCTTAGGGAGGAGAATATGACGGAGGAGATAAACGACGTCGTTTTTGTCAACAGTTCCGTCGCCGTTCATGTCGCCGGACTGGTTGAGCTGGTAAAGATCGCTATTCAGAGTGTGGCGAAGGAGGTAAATTACATCCTTCTTGTCAACCACGCCGTTGTCGTCAAAGTCTCCGCGTATTATCTCGTGCGCCGGGATGACCTCGTATCCGCATTTTGCTCCGCATACCGTGCATTCGCGGTGAGCGGTGTAGCCGTCCTCGATCTTGGTAGGCGCAAGAGCGGGAACATCCACCCAATCGTGCGAAGATATCGCACTCTTCACGTAGCAGAGTCCGTTGGAGCAGAAGTGCCAGTGGGTCGTCTCATCGGAGTACCATCTGTCGCCGAAGCTGTGTCTCATTCCGGGTACAGCCACCTGACCGCAGATCTTGCAGAGCACAGGTGTCGAGCAATCAAGGTCATCCTTTTCGGGAGTGTGGGCGATCGCCGCAAGCGTCGCTCCGCAGACCGAGCAGGTCACATCGTTCGCGCAGGTGAGCGCATTTTTGTTGCCCGAATGGTCGCATATCTTCCACTTAGCCTTCAGTGTTATATTCTCTGCTGGCATGGTTGCCGGGATATCTTTGTCCCAGCCTGCGAAGGTGTACCCGACCTTTGTGGGGTTCGCGGGAGCGGTAATCGGCGTTCCGTAGTCCTGCGTGATGGGAGCGACCTCACTTCCGCCGTCCGTGTCAAAGGTGATGGT
>ERZ827186.1119-NODE-1119-length-23889-cov-11.957540_pt1 | contig 23889 bp, 22 predicted proteins | sample MGYA00519918_ERZ827186 | MGnify/ENA primary metagenome ERZ827186 (study PRJEB31778, sample SAMEA3449275) | human gut metagenome | biome: human gut; feature: human-associated habitat; material: faeces | place: United Kingdom | collected 2010/2012 ...
TGTTTTCGGGAAACGGCGTAGCTTCGGCTATGCCGTTTCTCCGTTTTGCAGGTCAATCAGTAAAGACGCGGGGAGTATTCCCACAAGGTCATAGGAAATGTCAATCTGCTGTTCCCGATAACCCTTTGACTTATCCGGCGCATGGACGTACACCGCCTTTACCATGTCGTTGAGTATAGCGGGCGTCAGCTCGCCCAAGTTGAGATACTTCCGCACCTTGCCGATAAACCTGTCAATGTTCTCTGCCTGTTCTTCCTGCTCGTTAATTTCTTCATTCAATCGCAACAGCTTCGCCCGCAGTTCTTCCTGCTCTTGCTCGTAATCATCAGAGAGCATTTGAAATCTGCTGTCAGATAATTTCCCGTTAGCGTTGTCCTCATAAATACACTTGAATAACCGGTCAAGTTCTTCTATCCGCCGTTCCGCTTGTGTGAGTTGCCGCCGCTTCGCCGCAAGTTCTCTTTTCTCTTCGGCTTTCTGTTTCGCGCCCATAGCTTTACGAAATTGTTCTTCGTGGTTCGCGACACAGGCAATCATCATTCTCATGTGGGCAAGTACACCTTGTTCCAAAACAACGGCTCGGATAAAATGCGTTGGGCAAACTTCTTTCCCTTTTAGTCTTGAAGTGGAACAAACAAAATGGTCTTGCCTTGCTTCAAAGTTCGTGCTTGTGCAGTAATAGAGTTTCTCCCCGCAATCGGCACAACGCGCAATACCGGAAAACATATTAGTCTTGCCTGTCCTTGTCGGGCGGCGTTTGTTCTTCCGTAATTCCTGCACTCGTTGCCATGTGTCAGCGTCAATTATCGCTTCATGGGTATTCTCGAACACAAGCCATTTTTCTTCGGGATTGTAACAGGTTTTCTTGTTCTTGTAAGACTGCTTGTAGGTCTTGAAGTTTACCGTATGCCCTTGATATTCTGGACGCTCCAAAATGTCGGCAATGGTATCGCCCGTCCAGTGATAGGGATTGTCTGGCGGTGCGTTCCTCGTCGCCCTGCCTGTCTGCTGAAAATGGATTGTCGGCGTTATGACTTTATCCCCTTTCAGAATACGGGCGATCTGCGACGGCCCGTATCCTTCCAGGCAAAGGGCGAATATCCGCTTGACGACTTCGGCGGCTTCTCCGTCCACAATCCACCGTTTTTTGTTGTCCGGGTCTTTCATGTAGCCATAGGGTGGGTTCGTGCAGAGATGTTCCCCTGCTTCCCCTTTGGACTTCATCACCGCGCGTATCTTCTTGCTTGTGTCTTTCGCATACCACTCGTTGATGATATTGAGAAAGGGGGTAAAATCGCTGTCCTGTTGGTTTGCGCTGTCAATGCCGTTGTTGATCGCGATAAACCGCACTCCCTTTTCCACAAACAGGACTTCGGTGTAAAAGCCCACTTTCAGATAATCGCGCCCAAGCCGCGACATATGATTTTTTGCTAAAAAATTGGAATAAGTTAATTTTTAGTCCACCCATGAAAACAGGTAAAATCGAGGATAGAAAAATCAATCCAAAACGGTTGCAAAGAGAAATAAATAGTCAATTACAAGTAAAAGGGATTGGTACAAAAGCGCAGCAAGCATTAAAATTGCAGCGCGAACAAGGAAAGATAGAGAGAAAAATTAGAAGCCGAGAGCAAAAAGAAGCTGAAAAAGAACGTCAATATGTCTTAAGGCAAGAAAAGAAAAAAGCAAAACATAAAGGTCGCTGAAAGAAATGTCCATAAGAAAACAAGAATGGGTACTCTGCCCTATTTGCAAAAGTAAAACCCGTTTGAAACTGAGAGAAGATACAGAACTAAAAAACTTCCCTCTTTACTGCCCGAAGTGTAAGCAGGAAACGCTAATCAATGTAACGCAACTCAATATATCCGTTATCAAAGAGCCGGACGCACAGACGCAGAGCCGATAACACGCAGATAAAAATGCGGTTATCGGCTCTGTTATTTTGTTTGGGGGTGTAAATATGTTGATTGTCATTTCTCATAACCTATGGTCAAAAAAAGCCTTTGCACCTATACGGGATTTTGCGCCTATGAAGATGAACACGCAAATCATATAATTACCTCTTATAATTCCTATGCTCAACGCCCATGCGGTTTTATGCTGCGTGGGCGTTTGTTGTCATCACCCCCTGCTTGGGCAGAAAGGGGGTGAGAAAAATGATGAATAGCGAGCAGTATCAGGAGTATATTGAGTGTACTTTCAACGCCTTTTGTAAGATTGTGCTTTATCATGCGGCGCTGGGCGCTTATAAGAAACTGCGGAAAAAGCAGCAGTTTGAAGTGTCCCTTGACTATCTTCGGGAGTTTGATTTTGAGCCTGTTACTACAACAGACGAGTATTTTATGAAATGCTATGTGCCTACAACTTTTACTGTTCGTGGGAAAACAGTCATTGTTGAAAGCGAACAGTTAGCAGCCGCGCTTTCGCGTCTGCCGGAAAAGCGGCGGGAAGTGCTGCTTTTGTGGTACTACCTCGGTTACAGCGACGAGGAAATCGGCAAGATGTGCGGTATTAGCCGAAGTGCAGTCTTCCGCAGACGGAAGATTGCCTTGCGCTTAATGCGAAAAGAAATGGAGGCGTTCGAAAATGAGGAATAAGAAATACCACTTGCTGCCCTATGAAACGATTGTAAAGGCTGCCACCGGGGAGCCGGAAGCAGTAAACACAGTTATCCAGCACTACACTGGCTACATCAAATATCTGTCTTACTTTCAAGGAAGTATCAACGATGATATTCAAGATCACCTCAAAGCGTGCCTAATGGAAGCCCTGCTCAAATTTCGCTTTGACAGATGACAAGTAGCAAAGCCAGAAAAAGCCGTCAAGGATAAACTTCGCGCTTCGCGTCCTTGACGGCTTTTCCCGTCTTTGCTGTTGGGCAATTAAGAGGACGCAAACGGATAAACCGCTTGCGCCCTCAAACATGGTATTTGTTTTTCCTGCCAGCATGGATATTTAGACGGGTAAAAAGCCTGTATTTATGCGGTTTGCAAAGGGCAGAAATAGAGCGAATAATATCATATCCCTCGGAAGTGCAAAAATGCTGTTCTATCGTTCCATGCAGCATAGTTAAAGCGGGTAAGAAGTTTTTGACTTCTTACCCGCTTTTCGTTGCAATCCGTATGGCAGCTACCCTTATTTCATTGGTTAATACTGTTTTATGAGTAGCTACCAACCCGTCAGGTTTTTTATGTATTTCTGCAAATGCGGATATAAAACAGGATATATCCCGTTTCGCGGACATAAAAAACACAAAACAAAAATAAGATCATGGAGGAAGAAATGTCGGAAAAAATCATTATTCCCTGCAGGCTTAAAGGACAGGAGCTTTCCTGCAGCGAAAAGCCCACTATTTATACTTGGGAACAGAATTATATTTATCTGAAATTCACATTTGACGAGTTTTGGGAAAAGCTCACCCCTCGCTGCGCGGTATTCAGCACTGCCCGCGAAGATCAGCAGACCCTGACCGTACTTATTGACAGCGACGGCACGGCGCTTGTTCCATGGGAGCTGCTTACGCACACGGGAACGCTGTATGTTTCCGTCTACGGCGGCAACCGGCTGACTACCGGCAGAATCGGTTTTGCCGTATGCTCATCGGGGTATGATGAAAACTCAATACCCTCTCTGGAGCCCAGCAAGGATGCGCTTACACAGCTTGTAGAGCTTGCAGGCAATGTAACCGGGGCCATATCTGAGCACAATCAAAGCGGAGAGGCTCATCTCGATATAAGACAGAGCCTTGCCGGCAAGGTGGATGCGCAGGCGGGAAAAGTATTATCCTCAAACGACTATACAAACGCAGATAAAGCAAAGGTAGACGCGCTTGGCAACAATATTGACCTTAACGACAACGCGGGCAACACCCTTGACATGCAGGCAGACGGCTCCACCGTAATTGACACCACAAAAACGCACCCGGCAGAGGCGGGCGCAACATTAGGCGTTAAAATGGCGCTTGCAAACCTAGCAACGGACGGAATAATGGGGCGTGAGCGCGGCATTACCTTTTCAATGCAGCGCAGGCTCAGCGGCGCGGATCAGACCTATATCGGCTATCTGCTCACAACAGGCATGCTGGAAATCCGCTACGGCACAACAAACCAGCTTGACAACGGCAGCTCGGGCGTGAAGAGCACCTTTAATACCGCCATGAGCAATGCCCCGCAAATAGTCCTTTTAACGCCGAAATCGGGTGTTACGGGCGTAGCCGCACCGAAGGTTGTAAGCATTGATAAAACGGGGTTTTACGCCACTCTGGGCGGCTCAACGGGTACAAACACAACCTGTTATTACCTTGCAATCCGCTTTAACTATTATCCGAATTAAGGGAGGCTTTTAATTATGAACACGGACATAATAACCGCCCTTATAGCCCTTTTGGGGACGGCTTTGGGCACTTTCGGAGGTATTCTTACAAGCAACAAGCTCATAAACTACCGTCTTAAGCAATTGGAGGAGGAGGTGCGGCAGCACAACAATTTTGCCCGCCGCATGCCGGTGGTGGAGGAGCAGATAAAGGTTATCAATCACCGGATAGAAGACCTGGAGCATCTTGAGCATCAGGAGCACGAACACAAATAATAAATACAATTCAGGAGGTTTTGATATGGAATTTTCAGATTTTGCAGCAGTACCGGCAATAGTGGTGCTGGTGTATCTTGCGGCCTATTTCATAAAGCTTATTCCGGGCGAGACCGTCAATCGGATGCTGCCCGCACTGTGCGGGGTTTTGGGACTTATACTGGGCATTGTGTGCTATTTCACGCTGCCCGGGTTTATCCCCGCCGAAAACTGGCTGACGGCTGCTGCGGTGGGCATTGTATCCGGCTTTGCGGCAACCGGCGTGAACCAGATATACAAGCAGGCAAGCAAAGGCAAGGCGGCGGAAATAAAAGAAGATGATGAGCCGCAGGACGGTGAAGGCAATGCTTGAGGAATTTATAGCCTATCTTGAGGACGAAACGGCTCGCGGCAGTATTTATGTTCTGGGGGCGCAGGGACAGCGTGCGCCCTTTTCCGAGGCGTGGCTCAAAGAGCGCGAGCACGGAGACGAAACCAACATAGACAGGGACAAGGCGCTGCTGGAAAAGCGGGTGAAGGAAGGATACAAGCTTACCGACATAGGCGCGTTTGACTGCTCCGGGCTGGGTATGTACTGGCTGCAAAATGTGAAAAAGCTGTACCCCGGCGATCTGAACGCCAACGGCATGAAGGGCAAGTGCGCAAAAATAGCGCGGGACAAGGTGCGCCGCGGGGACTGGGTATTCGTGGTGAACGGCGGCGGGCGGGCAACGCATATAGGCTTTGCGCTGGATTCCGACACGGCAATAGAATGCCGGGGGCGGGATTACGGCGTGGTGAAAACCAGCGTTTCCCTGCGCCCGTGGAACTGGTTCGGGCGGCCTGAGCTGTTCCGCTACGAAATAGAGGGCTATACCGTCACCCGCGAGCTAAAAAAGGGCGATAAGGGCGAGGATGTGAAGGCGCTTCAGCACCAGCTTATCCTGCACGGCTTTGCCATGCCGAAATACGGCGCGGACGGCTCTTTCGGGAGCGAGACGCACAAGAGCGTATGTGCGCTGCAAAAGAGCCTTAAACGCCCCGAAACGGGCATTGCGGGCAAGGCGGAGATTGAAGCGCTGCACCTTGTGTGGAAGCAGGAGGAGCAGCCCGGCACCGATTATGAGGCTTTGTACACGCAGACCAAGCGCGAGCTTGAACGCACCGAGGCCGAGCTTGTGACCTTGCAGGCGGCGTATGATGAGCTGATGGATGCAGCAAGACGGGCAAAAAAGCTGCTTTCGGAGCTGTAAAGCCCGAAATGCCGCGTAAATGATGCTTTTTTGCTGTTTCCGGCAACGAAGACGCCAAAAGCGCGCCGAGGCGCTTGGCATAAAGGCCGCCGCGCTTGCGGGGCGGCCGCGTGCCAAGCGGCAGACGGCTGCCGAAGGCAGGCGGCGGGAACCCGCAGGCGAAGCCGAGGGTTCGGCGCGCCCGAAGCTGCGTGCAGCACATAAGTGTAAAATCACAGCACCGTATCAATAAACAACCCCTAAAACATATAATCCTTATGGCATAAATATCTCAATATAAATCAATTATAGTTAAAGTATATCAATTAAAATATAAGCAAGAAGCGATAACACTAACAAAAAAATCGACAATACAGCCTGTTATACAGGCAAAACCGCCGGAAATTCCGACGGTTTGTTTTGTTATTGTTTTATTATTGTTTTATTTGCTGCCGTGTTCTTGCGATGTATTCTTACTTTTTCTTTTGTTTATTGCTGTTTAACGCAGTCCGTTGCCCACCGTTTCCACCTTAAGGGTATTGGTGCTGCCCGGAGTATCCATGGGAATGCCGGCTACTATGACCACGCGGTCCCCTTCTTTTACAGCATCTATCTGCTTTGCGCAGTCTATTGCATGCTGAAGAAGGAGGTCAAAGCTGTATTGGTATTTGGCCATAACCGGATATACACCCCAGGAAAGCGCCAGCTGATTGAAGGTCTTCTGCACCGGAGTGGCGGCAATCACCGGCTGAACCGGGCGGAATTTGGACATCAGGCGTGCCGTCTGTCCGTATTTTGTAAGGGCAATTATTGCCTGGGCGCTTATATCGCGGGCCGTTGTACACGCCGCATCGCACACCGCATTAGTGGTATCGCGCGCATCAATTTCATAATTAATTCCCTTATACGCCTGCATTTCGAAGGCATCCCGTTCCGCCTGCTGCGCAATTTTTCCCATGATGCGAACCGCCTCCGCGGGATACTTGCCTACCGCGGTTTCCCCCGAAAGCATAACGGCCGAGGTGCCGTCGAAGACGGCATTTGCAATATCGGTTATCTCGGCTCTTGTGGGGTTGGGCTGGTTTATCATGGATTCCATCATTTGTGTGGCCGTAATTACCATTTTGCCCGCCTGATAGCATTTGCGTATAAAACGCTTCTGAAGGCCGGGGATGCGTTCAAAATCCACCTCTACGCCAAGGTCGCCCCGTGCCACCATTATGCCGTCGCTCGCCTGCAGTATTTCATCAAAGTTTTCTATGCCTTCCAGGTTTTCTATTTTAGCAATAAGCTTGATATCGTGGCCGCCGTTATAATCCACAAACCGTCTGATAGCCACCATATCCTCGCGGCAGCGCACGAAGGAAGCGGCTATGTAATCCACATCCTGCTCGATGCCAAAGAGAATGTCCTTTTTATCCTGCTCGTTGAGCACCGGCATTTCCAGATGCACTGACGGAACATTTACGCCCTTATGGCTGCTGATCGCGCCTCCGCGCACAACGGTGCATTCAATGGTTTCTTCGGTGGTGTCTTCCACCCTAAGCTCCACATGACCGTCGTCAATAAGCACGGTGTCGCCTTTTTTAAGCTGTAAGGGAAGCCTATCGTAAGTTATGCTTGCAACACGCTCCGTACCGGCTGCGGCGCGGTTGGTAAGCATAAAGGGCTGTCCGGGAACAAGCCGGACCTCCTTTTCAAAATTGCCCAGCCTTATTTCCGGGCCCTTTGTATCCAGCATTATCGCAAGGGGGGCATGCAGTTTATTGCGCGCCTCCTTAAGTAGCTTGATGGAGCCGCCGTGGTATTCATAATCTCCGTGAGAGAAATTAAGGCGGGCAACATTCATGCCGTTTTTGATCATTTCTTCAATTGTTCCGGCTTCGCGACAGGCCGGTCCCATAGTGCAGACAATTTTTGTTTTTCGCATATACATTACCTCAAAGCCGATTTGACGGCCTATACAAAATATATCAACGCACAGAACATGTGTGCGGAAATCAAACGTAAAGCGCACACATGCACATGTGCTCCTTTATTAAAATATGCGCACGCCCGGCAAATTTGCCTTACGGCTTTTTTGCATACAGGCTAACAAGGCAGCACAGTATATCGGTGATTTTCTGCATATCCTCCGTACAGACGAACTCGAATTTTCCGTGCATATTTGCGGTACCTGTGCAGATATTCGGGCAGGGCAGCCCCTCAAAGGAAAGCCTGGCTCCGTCCGTACCGCCGCGGATGGGCGTTATCTCCGGTGTTACGCCGCAGGTCTGCATAGCCTTGACTGCATTATTGATAAGGTGCATATGCGGCAGTATTTTTTCTTTCATGTTGTAATAGGAATCCCTGATATCGGCCACTACCGTACCTTCGCCGTATTTATCGTTAAGATAGCGGCATATTTTTTCCATACGCTGCTTGCGCATTTCAAAGCGTTCACGGTCATGGTCTCTGATGATATAGTGAGCCTGCGTTTTTTCCACGGAGCCGCTCATTTCATTAAGGTGGTAAAAGCCCTCATAACCCTCGGTGCAGGCCGGTATTTCGGCAGGGGGAAGCATGGAATTGAGCTCCTGAAGAATGAGCATGGAATTTACCATTTTGTTTTTTGCGCTGCCGGGATGGATATTACAGCCGTTTACCGTTATGTCCGCCGCTGCCGCATTGAAGTTTTCATATTCAAGCTCACCCAGCATACCGCCGTCCACCGTATAGGCGTAGTCTGCGCCGAAGGCGGCGACATCAAAATGATCGGTGCCTCGGCCCACCTCTTCATCCGGCGTAAAGGCTATCCTGATACGCGGGTGCACGATGGAGGCATCTGAAGTGAGCTTTTCCGCAAGGCTCATGATTTCCGCCACCCCGGCTTTATCGTCTCCGCCCAGCAGAGTTGTGCCGTCGGTCACTATAAGGTGTTTGCCCTTAAAGCGTTCAAGAAACGGAAAATCCGCCAGCTTCATTGTGACATCGCCGTTAAGTGGGATATCTCCGCCCTCATAGAGCAGCTCGCGCGGGCGGACATTTGCCCCGCTCATGTCGGGCGCGGTATCGACATGGGATATAAGGCCTATTACCGGCGCATCCTTTTCCGCCTGAGCGGAGGCCTCAATGGTGGCTGTGACATAGCCCCATTCATCCATGGCGGCATCCTTAAGCCCCATTTCTTTAAGCTCCTTAACCAAAAGGCGAAGCAGATTCTTTTGCTTTTCGGTGCTCGGATAGCAGCCGGCATTATCCTGCGACTGAGTATCTATTGCAACATATCTTAAAAACCTTTCCTTAACGCTCATTACAGACCTAACTCCTCGTTTACAATTATTACCGTTATTCTGTCCTTTATGCGCTGTCTTGCCGCTACGGTATAGGTGCAGCAAATGCGTTTTTCGCTGTCACAGCCGTCCGACATCTGCGGATGCTCCTTAAGCAGGGAAACGCATCTGCCGGTTTTTGCGCAGTAGGTATCGCACCCCAGACGCTTTGCGTTAAGCGGGGCCGCTACGGTTTTGACACGGTACACCGCTTCGTCAAGATCCTTTACTATTTTGTTTGTTCCCGCAATAATTATAACGCGGCTCGGGCCGAAGGCCAAAGCGGACACGCGGTTTGCATAGCCGTCCACATTATAAAGTACGCCGTCCGCTGTAACGGCGTTACAGCCCATAAAATAATAGTCTGCCGTAAAAGCCTTTTTTACGGCTTCGGGATCGGATGTACGATCAAGATAGTTATAATCGCTGCCGGTGATGATATCGTAAACGCCGCTTTGCCTAAGCGACACGGAACCGCCGCTGGAAATAACCGCTCCCTTGGGAAGCAATTCACGCACAAGCCGACAGGCCTCGGCGCTGTCCGCGGCGTACAGCCCTTTAATGGAATTGCGCTCCAGCGCTGCAATAACCTTGCTTATTTCTTCTGTCACAATAGCAGCCTCCTTTGTTTGCACACGGCATATTCCTGCTTTACGGTGCAATATTTGCTCGGTTTTCCGTTTTTGAAAAACCTTCGCCGTTTAATATTTTACCACAAGTCGTCCTGCCGCGCAAGTGTAATGCAGCGGCGGATAAAAGCAAAAGCGCACCCCGCATCGGGGTGCGCACGCATACGCCGTACAGAACCGGCGCAGTGCCGTCACGGCTGTTTGATGCAGCCTCAAAGCTTTTTAATCCTGCATTTCCCAATAGGAGTGCGGACGCGGCTGCGGCGGGGCCGAATTAAGCGCGTGCACATCCTCCAGCATAAAGGCATGCAGGAACAGTCGTGAATGCTGTGCTTTGGCAAAAAGTATTTTTTTGCGGAATACATCAAAGAAGGAATCGTCGGTGCGGGCCGTAAGCCACGGCTCGCACAGGCGTATTCCGGCATTTTCCGCCTCGGGAAGGGTTTCCCACGGTATGGGCGCCGCCGGATTTTTTATATCATATATTGCATCCTCCACCGGAATGCGTGCAAGACCGCTGTATGCGGCGTCCAGCTCCCGCTCCAGCTTGTCCAAATGATCGTATTCCACTACCCCAAGATCGCAAAATTCACACAGCAATACCGGAAAACGGTTGCCCCAGCGTGAGCTTTCAAGATGATAGGATATATTTGAAAAGAAACTGTACAGCCAGTCCGAGGCCTCCAGAATATCGCTCATAACCGCGCCGCTTTGCGCTATTGCACTTACCGCCATCATTTTCATATGTATGCTTCCCCTTATCCGGCCGCAATAATATTATTAATCAAAATTTGGTTTTATCACAAAAATTCCGCATTGTCAATAAGCCGAATTTATTATTTGCTTAAAAGCCTTATCATTTTATTTAAGAAAACTTCGGATAATAAATATCCGAAATATCGGACAAAAGCGCGTCGCTGCCGTTTGATAAATGAACAACACAGCTGCGGCCGCCGACATCGGCAATAAAAATATCTATGCTTTCGAAATTGCCGTCGGAAACCCTTCTGCTGACCTCCGCTTTATAACCGTTTTTCTCTACTGTGTACCATGTCGTAAGAACATCGGCTTTTGTACCGTCCCGCCATTCGCCCTTATACGATATACACTCGCGCTGAACGCCGTCAATGCTTCTTGTTTCCTTAACCGCGCCGCTTTTATCGCAAAGGTTTTGATAGCTTTCTTTCTCTGTTTTATACCGCTGCCCGTACTTTTCACACGAAGCATCATATACCGTAATATCCGAACGCCTGTCCCCTATATCGCAGCACACGGTATAATACAGCCCCAACAAATCCGCGCTTATAACCCGGCACGGTGCACCGAATTCCGGAAGCGCGATCTTTGCCGGATCAATTATTTCTATGCGCACGGTGTTTTCGTTTATATGCAATATTTGTCCGTCCAGAAAATAGCGCAGGGCGGATTGTTCGGAAGGTTTTATCGGCTGATGCTCCGAATCGTTCGGGTTTTTAATAAAAAGCCGCATGTTCTCAATATCCGCAAACCTTACGCCATACTCGATACACCCCTCCGGGAGCGTACTGTTGGTACAATCGAAGTAATACTGTCCGTTTTCCTCTGCGGTTTTAATTTCGTATTTGCCCGCTGCAGTTTGTGCGATGCAGCCCGAAAAAAGCAGCACTGACAGCAAAGCTGCTGTTATCAGAATTATGATACCGTGTTTAATGTTCATGCTTGTCCCCTCTCCTTTATATGCTGCGTTTTTGCAGCCGGCACGCATTTTTCAGCGTGCCGGCTGCAACGCATGCCTTTATTTTGCCTTTACCAACAGCTCACAGCTGTCGCCCCAGTAATCCTTTCCCGACTTATCAACCGTATCTATTGAGACTCTGCATAAAAAATATGTTTCCCCTTTATACTTTACCAGCTGCTCCGAGCTGACGGTATGTGATTTATACTTGCAATTTCCGCGGCAATTTGAAAAGCTGTATGCACTTTTCAGTTTCTTTGTTATTTCATCATCGTACATATGTTCATCCAATACACCAATATAATTTTTTTCGCTCGTTCCTGCGTAGCTTACAGGCAGAGTGAAATATGCTAATACAATGCCGGCAAGCACCACTACGCATGCAATGATTATTATTACAGCTTTCTTTTTCATTCCTGCCTCCTTATGCAGCATCCAATATGCTGTTTGCCGCTGTGCCATACATGTTGTTCCAAGGTGTAACGGCAAAATAGCCTATAAACTTCGTATAATCTTTACTCCATTCCGCATACTGCGGGTCAATAATGGAGTTGTACTGTTCATCAACATTTCTTACATTCATATTCCCGGGCTTATGCGACCAAAAACCGTCAGGATTCTGCCTGTACCAGTGATAATCGTCTTTTCCTACAATCAAGGCCACTTTATAGCTTCCCGCGGGGCAGCGTTCATCTCTGCCGATAGAGCGGAAAATATATCCCCCTCCATGTACCTGATTATATGTAGCATAATCCTGCTCGGCAGCATACTGAACTAAATTTTTGCTTGTACCCGGATAAACCGTATCAAAGCCGGTTTCCGTATCTTTGAACGCGCCTATGAGAATTCCGTTATATGACCCCGGCTGCAGCAAGCCGCCATAAATGCCATAACGCACTCTCCACAGCTGCATTGACTTAGGCTCCAGCTGATTGTTTATCGCATAATAATAACAGTTTGTGTTCGTACAAATACTATCTTCATCTTCTTCCTTGTTACCGGTTGCATCATTCCACTTTTCCGGCTCATATGCCACCTCATAGCCCGATGTGGCTATACCGTCATAGATTACCCACTCGTCATTATAGTCTGTATCATCCTTAAACTGCCGCTGCTGTATTACTATACCGTTATCAACGGAGTCGTAGGATGCACTGGCAAGGACGCGGTTACTGCTTTCGCCGGATTTGGGGGTGAGCTTGTATGCGCCATCGGAAAGCAGCTCCACCTTCCACAGCTGACCCGAGCCGTTATTAAAGGCCTTTTGCACTACGGCGGCATCCTGCGCCGAGGAATTGTTTTCCACCGACAGATACAGGCCGCTGTGCATGGATTTTATTTTGTAATAGCCGTCGGAAAGCAGCTCAAAATTCCACTGTTGGGAAGCATAGCCGTGCATTTTCCACTGATGGATTGTATTCATATATTTCTCCCTATGCTGCTTTCGGTATTGCTTTGCGCATTGCTAAATAGCAATGCGCAAAGCAGTTCCGGGTTATCTTCAGTTCGTGTTTATAAAATCGTTTATATTATATCCGGTATAAGCATAGCACCTGCCGTAGCCCTCGATATTGTCGTGATACTTACCGTTTACGGTTACACGCACAAGATAACTAAGCACAAGATTGCCGTCTTTATCCGCCGCTATGGTGGAGGCTTCGGAAAGCTTGTATTCAAAACCGCTGCACCCCGAATATATCTTTTTAACCATTTTATCCACTGCCTGATGCAAAGCTTCGGTATCGGGACGGATATTTTCATTTTTCATCCAGTCGGTATTATACGGAGCATAATAGAATTCCTTTACATTGCCCTGCGGATCCAGCTTAACCCAACACATTTCCGTACTATCAGAATAAGCCGGCTGTGACTTAAGCCTGAAATTGTATGTTATGCTGCCGTCATCATAATCTTCCGAGTTGTCAAATTTGAAGCGTTCCATATCCACATAGTCCGACAAAAATGCTCTTGCGGCATCGGCAGTTTGCTCGCCGTTTTCCGATATCTTTACGGCTTCGTCAAAATCCGCACCGCAAACCTTACCTTCAGGATATGTTACCCAAAATCTGTTGCCCATATGGCCATTTTCCACTACATCGGTAAGATCGACATATTTATCAATTATCCCGTTTGTACCATTCTGAACCTGCGACTCTCGATACATTCCTGTCAGGCTTTGTCCCAGAATACTTACCGTCTTTTCCTCTTCGTGGTCAGCGCGTACAGTTTCAAGCTTTTCAAATTTGAAGCTTTTATAATTACCAATACTAAAAAAATCGCAGGTTCCATTAATAGGTTCATATGCTGTTTTTACGGTTTCTCCTGTACAGCCCGCAAAGGCTAATAATAAGCCCATTGATATCAGCACACTAATAAATTTCGTAATTTTCAGCATAAACAACGCTCCTTCGGTTATGAAAATGGTATGTAGTTAAGATTACTTTGATTTGTCCTGATATATCGACTCTGTTCTGTTATTGTCGAGATAAGTTTCATGTAATCTTCTTCCGACAATTTCCAGTTACCTTTATCAGCCTTCCACATTTCTTCTCTCCATTGCTGAGTCTTCGCATCCGCGTCTTTTATTGCAATTTTGATAGTTTTGCCATCACATAAAGCTTCCATAAAATACTCCGTCCATGCGTTGCACTCTAGAACATTAACCTTCGTTGAAAATCCGATAACAGTATCTGCGCCTTTTTCAAAAACGGCATCCGCAAAATTCCTGTTAATCTGCACGCCATTACCGTCGTCTCGAGCTCCTGTATAGCACGCTGAAAGCAGAACTAATTTTACTCCTTCCATAGCATTGTTATCCAGTTGATCAATGTCCTGCATGGTGATTGTATTATTATCTGTTATCCTTATTCTGTCATATGCGCCATGTGTAATGCATGATACAACTTTTGCCGATGTTAATTCCCGAAGCATTGTCTGTTTGTCAATATAATAATTTGTGTCTCCGTAAAGATTTTCTTTATTCAATTGTTCATCAAGATAGTCCCCTATTTTGGGCATATTTGCGTCGCCATCTTCATAACCGATATAAACTAAAGAATAATCATCCAAACATTCATCAAGTATCCATTCATCCTTGTAATTCGTATCATCCACAAACAATCGCTGCTGTACTGCTATGCCGTCACCAACAGAGCTGTAATATGCACTGGCAAGAACGCGGTTGCTGCTTTCGCCGGATTTGGGGGTGAGCTTATATGCGCCGCCATTAAGCAGCTCCACCTTCCACAGCTGACCCGAGCCGTTATTAAAGGCCTTTTGTTTTACGGCGGCATCCTGCGCCGAGGAGTTGTTTTCCACCGACAGATACAGGCCGCTGTGCGGCGAACTGATTTTATAGTATCCGTCAGTACGCAGTTCAATCTTCCACCTCTGCCGTTTTCCGCCCGAATAGCTTATTTGCTGCATATTCGCTGTGCCAGTAGATGCATTTTGAATATCCATATATAACATTGTAGCTTTATTCTGAAAATAATAGCTGCCATCCTCAAATGCAGGAACAACAACGGTCATACCGTCCTGCTTTTCTCCCTGCTCGCTGCGCACGGTTATTATAGCGGTGCCGGGGGCTACCGCGCGAAGCAGACCGTTGTTTACCGTTACAACGCCTGTGTTGCTTGATGACCATGCGACCTGCTGTACGCTTGCATCCGACGGCGCTATGCGCACGGGTACATTAAGGGATTTGCCCTTTGCCAAGTACAGTGTGCGGTAGGGCAGGGTAACGCTGTCCACGCCCTTTGCCACAACCGTTATGCCGCAGGTGGCGCTGGAGCCGCCGTAGGTGCCGGTAGCGGTTATGGTAACATCCCCTGCGCTGTGCGCGGTTACATTCCCGTTTGCATCCACCGTGGCAACGGACGGATTATCCGAAGACCATGTAATGGTTTCGTTTACGGAATGGGCAAGAGCAGATATGCGCTTGACCTCGCCCACCACCATATATGCCGATTCGGGGCTTATGGTTATGCCCAGAGCAACATCCTGATATGTAACCGTTACATAGGCAAGCTTGGAGGAATCGCTTACATTTGCCGAGGCAAACTGGCGGTATTTGCCGCTGACCTCCGTGGTCATGCGCAGCATTATGCCGTTGTTGGCCGTGCCGGTCTGCCATGCCTGATATGCGCTTGTTATATCAAAATTATACCGCCCCGCTCCCTTTACGGTGAGGGTGCTTATCTTAGCGGCGGCATTCATGAGCATATCCGCAGAGTTCTGCCATGTGACGGCGGAGGGATTCCAGCTGACCGATGAGTTTATCATATAGGCGTCCACCGTGGGGGTGCTGGAATAATCCGAGGTGCAGTACATGCTGTAATATGCGGCGGTTACTCTGCCGCGGGTGGTCTGCCCGCCGAAAAGGTCGCTTATTTTGGCAAGGGTGCGGACATTCTTGGCATTGGTGCCGTAGCCCACAGCCACAAGAGAGGAATTGACATAGTTGTTTGTGTAGCCCTTGGCTATGTAGGTATCCTGTATATAGCTGCGGCTTACATTAAAGGTGGGGTCCACATACACGGGGTACACCGTGCTTTCGGCCTGAAGATATTCCTGCGGCACCGTTATTGTGAAAAGGTATTTATCCCCGCCCAGCGCGCTTACCTGCGCCTGAGCATAGGTGCGATGCGCGTCCCAATCGTCGGTGGCTTCGTCCTGCCCGGTGAAGCTGTCCGTCACCTCAAGATCGCCGAAGCTGAACACCGCCTCTTCGCCGTCGTATATGCCCCATACGCCGTACTGCTGCCGCAGCTCAAGGCCGCCGGTGCGCACCTCAAAGCTGAAGCTGTTGCCCTGCGCGCTGTTTTGCAGGATTATATCCTCCTTGATGCCGCTCATGGTGGAGGTATAGCGCAGTTCGGTGCCCTCGCCGAACGCCCCGGCGTAGCTGACCGAGCTGCCCTGCACCATTGCGGGCAGATGCCCCGGTGAGGCCGAGGTTACGGGCTTTATGCGCACCGTATGCCCGTTATACTTTATTTTTATAAAGTTCAGCTGTTTGGGAAAGCGCAGCTCCACATCCCCCGCCGTGTTGCCGTATTCCCCGTTCCAATCCTTGATTTTATTGTTTTTATCCCGGTATTTGCCGGTTTCATCCTTATATTTTACCGGGACGGAAAAATCGTAGCGTGTAATTGTACCGTCACGGTTAAGAAAGACAAAGTCGTTATCCCCCTGTTCCTCATCATAGAGGCGCTGCACCGCCCCGTGCTCCTCCAGCTGCGCGCGGCTGAGAGCTTCGGGGATATCACTCTCTGCAAGCACACCTTCGCCCTGCGCAAGCACGGGCAGCACCGCAAGCAGCATGGAAAAAACCAGCAGCAGCGCCGCCGCGCATCGCGCAAGGCGTCCAAGCGTCGCCGTACATCGTTTGCGCAGTGTGTGTTTGTGTGTTTTCATTGTGATTACCTCCGTTTATAATTTTATGGACATGCAAAAAAAACGTATGCCTCCACAGCAATATTATCCCATACCTGACGGCCAATGTCAATACCCGAAATACAAAAAATATATGTTACGGAAATGTTAAGCATTGATTGCATTAATATTACATTTGTGTTGCAAATTCGACTTATTTCGACTTTGAAAAACGGAAATATCCGAACATTGCGGATAAACAAAAAGAAAAAAGAGGAGCAAACGCTCCCCTTTTATAAAGGAAAAGAAACAGATATACGCATGACGGCCGAACAATGCAAATTGCTGCGCAGCCGCCCTTTTTGCGCCGCTTAAAGCACCTTTGAAAGGAAATCGCACAGGCGCGGATGCTTGGGAGAGGTGAAAAACTGCTCCGGCGGCGCCTGCTCAAGAATATGGCCGCCGTCCATAAACAGCACCTCGCTTGCCACCTCACGGGCAAAGCCCATCTCGTGAGTTACCACAAGCATGGTCATGCCGCTTTGGGCAAGCTGCTTCATGAGATCCAGCACCTCGCCCACCATTTCCGGGTCCAGCGCGCTGGTAGGCTCATCAAAAAGCATAATCTCAGGATCCATAGCCAAAGCGCGCACAATGGCAAGGCGCTGCTTTTGGCCGCCGGAAAGAGTGGAAGGGTATGCTGCGGCCTTATCGGCAAGACCCACTCTTTCAAGCAGGCTCATGGCGCGCTCGCGCGCCTGCTTTACGGGCGTTCCCTTAAGCTTTACGGGCGCAAGGGTGATGTTGTCCATTATGGTCATATTGGGAAAAAGATTGAAGTGCTGAAACACCATTCCCATGCGCTGGCGGAGCTTGTTTATATCGCAGCTTTTGCTGTTTACAAGCTCGCCGTCCAGCCATATTTCGCCGCTGTCCGGTGTTTCCAGCAGGTTATGGCAGCGCAGAAAGGTGCTTTTGCCGCTGCCGGAGGGGCCGATTATCACCTTGACATCGCCTTTTTTTACCTCAAGGCTGATGCCCTTGAGCACCTCGTTATCTCCAAAGCGCTTGCAAATATCAACATCGCGGATCAAAAGAGAATTATCAGTGGTCACTCTTCCTCAGCCTCCTTTCCAGCTTGCCCACAAGGGCCTGAAGCCCCAGCACCATCACAAGATATATAAGCGCCACCGCGATAAGCGGCAGAAAGGCATTATAGGTGTTGCTGGTGATAATGTCGCCGCCCTCTGTGAGATCGGCAACGCCGATATATCCCGCAACGGAGGTTTCCTTAAGCAGCACGATAAACTCGTTGCCCAGCGCCGGCAGAATATTCTTGAAGGCCTGCGGCAGGATTATATGACGCATGGTGGCAAAGTAGTTGAAGCCCAGCGACCTGCCCGCCTCAAACTGTCCGTTGTCCACCGCCATAATGCCGCCGCGGACGATTTCCGCCACATAGGCCCCGGAATTAAGCCCGAAGGCCAGCATTGCCGAAACCATGGGATTCATGGAGGAGCTTGCAAAAACCACATAGTAGATTATCATCAGCTGCACAACAACGGGGGTGCCGCGGATAACCGTCAGATACAGCCTGCAAAGCCAGTTTATAACCGCAAAGATGGTATTTGCGCCCTTGGTGCGGAACAGCTTTCCGCCGTTTTTATCATACGAAGCGCGGACGCCGCCCACTAAAAAGCCAAGCACTGTTCCCATAAGCACGGCCGCAGCGGCGATTATCAGCGTGCGCAGCAGGCCTTGCGTAAGATACCGCCAGTTATTGCCGCTTAGAAACACACGGCTTAATTCCTTTGAAAAACTCTCAAACATATTTAACACCGTTATGGGGAGCCCGCAGAAAGCGCACTCCCCACCGTAATTTTTTTCTGATTATTTAGCCCGAACGATTATTACCTGAGTGGCGGTGGTGTAGCTGTCGCTGAAGTCCACGCTCTTTTTGCGCTCGTCGGTAACGGTCATGCCCGCCATACCGAAGTCGGCCTTGCCGCTCTGAACCGCGCCCAAGATGGCATTGAAATCGTAGTTCTGAATCTCCAGCTCATAGCCGAGGTAGTCGCAGATGGCCTGCGCCATGGAGGGATCGATGCCTTCGATGCTCTGGCCGTTGAAGTACTCATAGGGCTTGAAAAAGGCGTTGGTGGCCATGATGAGCTTGCCCTTGGAGTGATCGGTGCCTTCGGGGGTTACATAGGGAGTTTTGCCGGCATCGTCGCCGATGAAGTTTTTAAGTATTTTATCAAAGGTGCCGTTTGCCTTAAGCGCTGCCAAAGCCTTGTTGAATTCCGCGGTAAGCTCGCTGCCCTTTTTGAAGCAGATGGCGTATTCCTCCTGCACAAAGGGATCATCCAGTATCTTAAGATCGGAGTTGAGCTCCACAAAGGCCTTTGCCGGCTCACTGTCGATTATTACGGTGTCTATCTTGCCCTGCTTGAGCGCCATTACCGCTTCGTTGCCGGTTTTATAGCGCACCATGGTGGCGGGGTCTTTAACCTTTTCGTCGCCCTCTTCCTTGTTTTCGTTGGTGTAGCTATCGGTAGCAAAGGTGTCGCCGGTGGTGCCCAGCTGAACGCCTATCTTTTTGCCGTAGAGGTCGTCGGCTTTGAACACCGTGTTTGCCGCGACGCTTGAGCAAGCCGAGCAGCACAGCAACAATGCCGCAGTAAGTACCGCTGTTACAATAAATTTAATGCTTTTCATGGTTATGTTTCCTTTCCTTTTTAAGCCTTGTCGGCCGCAATTTTTATTTGATGGTGTGATAATACCACATACTATAAAATAACGCAAGCACTTTTTAATAAAAATACAGAAAAAATCGTTTTTAACGCATAAATGCATATATTTTATGCATAATCAGCGTTTTATTCACTATTTTATGCATTTAATCATTGCTTCGGCGCGCATATACAAGCCCGGGGGACATGTATACGGGCCCGTATAACACCTATTTGCTTTATATCCGTCCCCGGCGCTGTTTTTTTCCCGCTTTCCTCCTCCGGTGCCGGGCAAGCCGTGTTATCCGGCAGCCTTCGCACTTAATGTTTTATTTTTCACTGCGAATCATCTTTGGAAAAATCCGCTTTGCCCCGATAATACCGGCTTGCAAAAAATCCTTGACAAGTATTTATATATAAGATATAATGCGCATGTTGTACGGCGGCATAGCTCAGCTGGCTAGAGTACTCGGTTCATACCCGATTGGTCGTTGGTTCGAATCCAACTGCCGCTACCACGAAATCCTCACTTGAAAGTGAGGATTTTTCTTTTCCGTCCCGGCAGTTCTTTGTGTCCTCTTCCTTGCATAAAACGGATTTTCGCATTTTGCGGCATAAGAGAGCATTTCGCAGCGAAGCAAGATAATAATCATTCTTTACACCGTGATGCTTGAAAAAACAGCGAGAGCGTGGTAGAATATTCAATAAAGAAAAACTCTTTTGACAAAACCAAACGGAGGTAAAGGCTACGAAAAGAACATTTGTTACGGTAATGCCCGACCATATCGGCGCTTTTCTTAAGGCCAGCCGCTGCTTTGCGGCCATAGGCGTTAATATAACAAGGGTAAGCTATAATAAAGCCGTGGATGCCAACATGCTGTTTATTGATGCCGAGGGCACACAGCAGCAGCTTGAAGACGCGGCGCGAAAACTTGCGCAGATAGGCTATCTGCAATGCGACGACGGCCATAAAAGCGTGCTGCTTTTGGAGTTTCGCCTTAAAGATACACCGGGCAGCGTTACCGGAGTGCTGGAGCTTATCAGCCGGTTCAGCTTCAACATTGCATATATGAGCTCGCAGGAGAACGGCTCTGATTATCAGTATTTCAAAATGGGCATCGTGGCCGAAGAAAAAAGCCGCATAAGCAGCTTTTTGGCCGAGGCGGAAAAGCTGTGTACGGTGCGCGTGCTGGATTATAACCGCGCGGATAAAATATACGATAACAGCCTGTTCTATGTTCATTTTGTAAGCGAGCTGTCCTCCCTTATGAATATACCCTCCGATTCCAGAGAAGCCCTGATGGTAAACACAAATCTTGCCATGCAGCAGCTGGACGAAGCCGGAGTGTCTCCCTACCGCACCTTTGACAGCATAAGCAGGTTCTGCCGGCTGCTTGCTCAATCGCGCGGGGCGGATTTTGCCGCGCGCATATCCCGATACGGCATAACGGACAATACCGAGATAATTCTTGTTGAGCCTCCCTGCGGCAGCAACACCGCAATAATAAAAAGCCAAGGGGAATACCTGTTTGTCGATACGGGCTATGCCTATTGCCGGGACGAAATGAACCGGCTGCTGCGCGAGCTTATACCGAATTTTGATGCAATAAAAAAGCAGGCGTTTATCACCCATGCCGATGTGGATCACTGCGGTCTGCTTACGGAATTCGACACCGTCTATGCAAGCCCCGGCACGGCGAAATGCCTGAAGTCGGAATACGAAACGGGCGAGGGCTACCGCGAAGCAAACCCGCTGCACAAGCCGTATATACGCATATGCAAAATTCTCACCTCCTACCGTCCCGTAAGCCCCGACCGGCTTGTTGCCGTCGGAAGCGACATAACCCCGGAAATACTGGAAAGCTGCGGCCGCTTCGATTTCGGCGAGCTTCACTTTGAGCTGTATCAAGGAGGCGGCGGACATCTTAAGGGAGAATCGGTGCTTATAGATTATGAAAACAGGGTCGTATTCAGCGGCGATATTTTTGTAAATATAAAGGATATGACGGCAAAACAGTCGGAATACAACCGTTACGCACCAATACTTATGACCTCGGTGGATACCGATCCCGAGCTTTGCGCAAAAGAGCGCAGAGCAATATTCTCCCGCCTGGGCGCCGGCACATGGCAGATATTCGGCGGGCACGGCGGACGCCGGCTGTATACGGTGAAGCCTTCGGATATATAAACGCCCTTATCCCGCCCATATATACCTATATATAATATATGTATATATACATACCGCTTAAACAAAAACGGCGCGCAGTTTTTTTCTGCGCGCCGTTTTTGCTTTGCAGCATATCGGCATTTTTACTGTATAAGTCCGCTTTCCTTAAGCAGCAGCTCAATATCGGTGCTCTGCACCTTCTTCATTACCAGCCTGAGCATTTCCTTTTCAGCAAAGGACAGCTTTATATCGGTAATGGGTTTTTTATCAATGGCATAATAGCAGGCGCGCAGCAATTCCCTTACATCGTACTTGCTGCCCCATACCTCCGGCACGGCGCGGTCTATATCAAGCAGCGTGTAAACCGATTCCATACCGGTACGCATCGAATACTCCGTAGTGAATATCGTATCTCTGGGGGTTTCTGCAAACTGGCCTATAAAAGCAAAGTTTGCTGCGCCCTCCGGCACCACCTTCGGACGGTCCGATTCCTTTCTGGGCTGGAAGAAGGCGTTTATATACGGCATAAAGCAGGTTGTGGTATTGCACGCTTCCCTTGCAAGCCTGTCGATACGGTCGGTCGGAACTCCTATGTGATACAGCCACTCGCTGCACACCTCGTATCCGGTGCAGCTGCGCATTGCTTTCTTTACATAGTTGCCCTCTTTGTTTGTGTTAAGGGAATACAGCCATACCAGTACCGTATTCTTATCCTGGGAGCGGAACTGCGGCTGACGGTTGATGGTCCAGGAAAGATACCAGTTGTTCACGCTGTCCTTTACCGTTACTATGCCGCCCGTTGTCACCTTGCCCGCACGGGGGTCCCGCTTGCATATATCCGTAATATACCGGATAACCTCTTCATCCGAGGTTTCTACCGTGGCGCTCATCCAGTTTGTGGCCTCAACATCGCTGCAGAAAGCCTCCGGATTGCCGTACTCCCCGTGCTTAGCCTGCGCGGCAATTGCCTTCCACATATCCCATGATTCCCCGAAGCCGTTCTTTACGCCGGAGAGATCGGGCGCATGCTCCTGATCGCCGTAGCAGGAGGTATCGGTGCAGCAGCCGTTTGTAATAAACACAAGATCGTCCCTGAGAAGGTCTTTGGTCTGCTCCTTTCCGTCCTTGACATATACGATCTGCGTGGCAATTTTTTCGCTGCCCACAGTTTTGATAATCACATTTTTAACATCGATTCCGTATTCGATGCTTACTCCGTGCTCCTGAAGATATTTCACAAGGGGCAGAATCATGCTTTCGTACTGATTGTACTTTGTAAAGCGCAGTGCGCTGAAATCCGGCAAGCCGTCGATATGGTGCACATAGCGGCACAGATACCTTTTCATCTCCAGCGCACTTGACCATTTCTGGAAAGCAAACATGGTCTGCCAGTACAGCCAGAAATTCGTGCTCCAGAAGGACTCAGGCAATACCTCGGATATCTTTTTATCCTCCAGATCCTTTTCCGGAGTCATAAACAGCTTGGAAAGCGCCATTGCGGATTCTTTATCCAGCTCAAACTTTCTGTCGGTATGAGCATCCTTGCCGCAATCAACGGTAGCACGGCAAAGGGAATAGTTGGGGTCATGCTTATTAAGCCAATAGTATTCATCCAGCACCGATACTCCCGGCGTTTCAATGGAGGGCACATCACGGAAGGTATCCCACATAACCTCAAAATGGTTGTCCATTTCGCGGCCGCCGCGCATAAAGAAGCCCTTGGTCACATCCCTGCGGCCGTCGCAGCTGCCGCCTGCAAGATCCAGCTTTTCAAGAAGATGAATACGCTCACCCTTCATCTGCCCGTCCCGTACAAGATAAAAAGCGGCAGTAAGCCCGGCAAGCCCCGTACCTATTATATACGCCGACTTTTTATCAACATCCTTCGGCTTCTCCGGATGTGCGAATGCTTCATAAGTTCCTGCGGAATAATACATATCTTTTGCCTCCCTGAATTCTTTTTATGCTTTGATTATACCCTTTTTTCCGGCATTTACAATAGACATAAAAGCCCCCGTGTCAAAACCTTAGACACAGGGGCAAAAATGCAAAAAAAATAATCAGAAAGGTGCGAATGATCAAACCCCGACCACTCAAATGAAAAAATAACGGTAAGAAAAAATGTAAAAAAATCAGCAGATATCGTTAAATACCTGCTGACATTG
>ERZ827186.1140-NODE-1140-length-23593-cov-4.577279_pt1 | contig 23593 bp, 21 predicted proteins | sample MGYA00519918_ERZ827186 | MGnify/ENA primary metagenome ERZ827186 (study PRJEB31778, sample SAMEA3449275) | human gut metagenome | biome: human gut; feature: human-associated habitat; material: faeces | place: United Kingdom | collected 2010/2012 ...
CCGGAGCGGTGCTTAAGCCGCAAGGCGGGAATTGTGCGGTGTTGCCTTAACGTTTCAGCCGCACCCATCAAATCTTTGCGCCAAAGGCTTTTTTAACGGCGGCAGGCAGGCGGCCGTCCCGCAGCAGGATCTCTTCCACCGTGCCGCGCACAGCGCCCTCGCCGCCTTTTTTGCGGCAGATGAAATCCGCCCGCCCCAGCACAGGGCCGGCAGCATCGGCCGGGCAGGCCACAAAGCCGCACAGGGCCATGGCGGTCAAATCGTTCAGGTCATCGCCGCAATAGGCAACATCCTGCTTGGTCAGGCTGTGCTCAGCCATAAACCTGCTCAAAAAGGCGGCTTTGTCGTGTACGTTCTGGAACAGATAGTCAATGTGCAGGTCCTGGGCACGGCGGCGCACGGCTTCACATTCGCGCCCGGTGCAGATCATAACCTGCATCCCTGCCGCGCGGGCCAGCACGATCCCGGCCCCATCCTTGATGGCAAACTTTTTCAGCTCGTTGCCGGTGGAATCATAGTACACGCCGCCGTCTGTCATGGTGCCGTCTACATCCAGAACCAAAAGTCGAATCATGGGCAAACCTCGTTATTTTGCGTATTCGCTTGGGGTGATAAAGGTCACATCCAGCCCGCAGGCTTTGATGGCACCTGCCATGGCGGTGTTGAACGCGGCACCGCGCCCGGTGTGGGCGTGCAGCAGGCTGTCGGCATAGGCGGGGGTACCGGGCTTGTAGCCATCGGCCCCGGCCAGCAGCACGGCCTTGGCACCGCACAGCCGCAGCAGCCGCAGCAGCATCAGTACACTGTTGCTGCCAAGGGATGCATTCTGCACATCCGGGGCAGCCAGCCGGTCATAATTGACCGCCAGCGCCCCCTGCGGCAGCGGCCGCAGGTTGGAGGTGAGCACAACAGGGCAGGGCAGGGCAGCAAGGTCCAGCTTTTCAAACCGCTTGCTGTTGGTAAAAAATGCGTAATCCGGCTGGCAGAATTCCGGGCAGAAATTGGCCGAAACAATGCAGTCCGCCTTGGCGGCGGCCACAGCGCTGCGCCCGGCTTCCTCCGCCAGGCTGGCACCGGGGGCCAGCACCAGCACGGTCTTGCCGCCAAACGCGGTGCGCAGGGTATCCAGCGCGGCGGTGTCGTCAATGGCGCGGTTCTGGTATTCGCGGTACAGGCGGTCGGCATAGTCTTTATCGTATGCGGTGGCCTTGCTGCGGTCAAAACCGGCCAGAATATGGTTGATGTCCCGGTTGGTCAAATCGCCTTTGTCCAGATAATGCTCGGCGTAATCGCGGTGCAGGTTGTACCGTGCGCTCAGGAAGTAAGCTGGGGTGTAACCCCAGGCTGTCTCGCCTTTCAGCGGGGCGATATGGTCCTGGATGGCGTCCATCATCTCGTCAATGTCATAATGGCAGCCAAGGGTCTCGTTCATATAGTCGGCAATCAGCTCAATGGGCAGGTTGCCGGGAATGCGCCCCATGCCCATCAGGCTGCCGTCCACAGTGGTATCGCGGCCCAGGTGCTTGTCCAGAAATTCCTGCGCCAGGCAGAAAGAGAGCGCCATGTTCTCATGCAGGTGCAGCCCCACGCGGATATCCGGGGCCAGGTTGTGATCCACCAGGCTGACGATGCGTTCTAAGTCACGCCGCCGCATGCTGCCGAAGGTATCCACAATGGAGAACTGGTACGGGTGAATCTCGTTTACCTGGTCTAAAATCCACAGCAAGTCTTTGTCGGCATAGCCCATAATGTTGATGGGGTTAATGGAAAGCTTGTACCCGCGGGCCTTGACTTCGCGGGCAAAATCCATGCCTTCGCGGATATCGTAATCGTGGGCGGTAATGCGCAGCATCTCAATGCCGTGCCCCTCATAAGGGGACAGCTTGGCAATATCATAATTGGAGCGCATGGCCATGCCGCTGTACATGGTGCTGCCGGTGTGGGCAGGCAGCAGTCTGTTCAGCTCTTCAATGGTGTTGCAGACGGTCACATCGGGATTGTAGCCATCCACATTGCGCAGAAAGCCCACTTCCACAATGTCAGTCCCGGCACGGGTCAGCGAGGCGATAATATCTTTGGCTGCAGCAAAGCCCCAGTTCCAGCTGTTCACATAGCCGCCGTCACGCAGGGTGCAGTCCAACAGTTTAATATCGGGCATTTATTCTTTTCCTTTCAGGATTTCGCTCACAAGGGCAAGGTCCTTGGGGGTGTCAACGCTCACAGTCTTGTACGGGCTGACGATGGCATGTACCTTGTGGCCGTTTTCCACAAAGCGCATCATATCGTTCTCTTCGGCTTTTTCCAGAATGGACTTCGGTGTTTCGTGGTAGAACGCCAGCGCCCGGCGGGAGTACAGCTGGATGCCGGTCACCTTCTCGTATTCAAAATCCAGCGTGCCTTTGGGGTAGGGAATGGGGCTGCGGGAGATCATCAAAATTTCCCGTGCGGCGTTGGTCACGACCTTCTGGTTGGAAAAATCGATCACATCCGCGGGGTGCTCCATCCGGTTGGTCAGCACGGCGACATAATACGGGTCCTCCGGCAGGGTATCCGGCAGAATCAAATCAAACGCCTTTACGTTGATCAGCGGCTCGTCACCCATGATCTGCAGATACAGGTCGGCTTCTACCTTGGTGGAAACCTCCCAGATGCGCCCGGTGGGGGTGTCATGGTCGGGGCTGGTCATGCAGTATTCCATGCCGTAGGTGCGGCAGGCTTCGGCAATGCGCTCATCATCGGTGGCGATAAACACATCATCGAGCTTTTTGCACTTTTTGGCTTCCTGGTACACCCACCAGATCATGGGCTTGCCCAAAATATCCGCCAGCGGCTTGCCCGGCATCCGCGTGCTGGCATAACGAGCGGGAATAACGCCGATAAGTTTCATAGTAAGCAACCTCCTAAAAGAAGCATTGGCTCCCCTTTGAGGGGAGCTGTCCGCGCAGCGGACTGAGGGGTGGTTCCCTAAGAAAGAGTTATAGGGCAATACCGCATAATTCTAAGTGCCGATACGGCGAGCGAGGTGCGGCAGCTGCTAAGCCAAAAGCGCAGATAATACTGGATGTCTTATCGAGCATTTTGGCAACGCAGATGCCGTGCCGCAGCTGCCGGAGCGGTGCTTAAGCCGCAAGGCGGGAATTGTGCGGTGTTGCCATACATTGTTATGAAAATCTATTTGGATATCCGCATCAGAATCGTACGCTCAATTTCGGCTGCAACACCCTCCAAATTGAGAAGAACGTCCCGGTTGGAAAACCGCAGAACAAAAATACCAAACGCCTGCAAATAAGCAGTTCGGGCAGCATCCTGCTGCTGCCCCTGCGGTTCGTAATGCTGCGAACCGTCAATTTCAACTGCCAACTGAGCAGAAGCACAATAAAAATCAAGGATATAGGGCCCAACGCTCTTTTGGCGTGTGAATTTGTAGGGGCAGGGACGCAGATATTCATACCATAATTTGCGCTCCGCATCGGTCATATTTTTGCGCAGAGAACGAACATAGGCAAGATTGTTGGAATTATGCGGCAGGCGCATAGAATGGTACGTCCCCTTCCGGCTTATCATTTAGGCGGCAGTAAGGGAGCCACCCCTCCGACCTCGCTTGCGCTCGGCCACCTCCCCTCAAAGGGGAGGCATTACCCCTGCACCAACTTTTCTGCCTCTTCCAGCCCCACAAACACCTTTTCTTCCGCGGCGGTAAAGCCGCGCAGGACCCAGCTTTGCACGGTGACGGCGCGCTGGAATTTGAAGGGCAGGCAGAAATTGAGAACCTCGCTTGGCATGGTGCGGGGCAGGATAACAGCAGTAGGGAACAGCTTGGAATAATCCGTGGTATCCCGCGGGTGGGTTTTGATAAACAGCGGTTCTGTGCAGTATTTCTTGGCAACAGCCGCAAACATGGCGTCCTGGGTGGGCTGATCCATCAGGCCGTCCAGCACAAAGCTGCGGGGCAAAAGCAGGCAGGCACCCTGCACATGCTCCGGCAGGGGAACGGCCAAAAACACCCGGCGGATGATGGCTTTTTCTTCTTCCGTCAGGCTTTCCAGTAGCTGCGCTTTGGATACCGTTACCAGCTTGTCTACGCCAAAAATGCTGCACCGCGCGGCGTCTTCGCTTTCCACCGTGCGGCAGCAGGGGCTGTCGCCCCAGTAGCGGTAGGGGCCGCGGGGGTTGGTGCGCTGCTCGTCCAGCAGGTGCTGGTCAGGGTCCAACGTGCCGCCAAAGGTATCTTCGCACAGGGTATAAACCCGGCGCTCCCGCTGCAGATAGCGCCCTAAAGCGCTCCAGTCATTGCTGATGTACACATGCCCCTTGGGCAGCGTAAAATACGGCTTGCGGAACGGGTGACGCAGGCGGTAAAAGTCGCTTTCGCTGTTCTGCGCGTCCAGCTTTTCCTCGTCCACGATCAAAACAGCGTCCCACAGATCCGGCGCGGCGTCCAGCAATTTAGCGCGCAGGGTTTCGGCTTCCGGCACACAGGTGCTCAGCACAAGGGTGGACTTGCCGGGGCGGCTGCGCAGCGCGCGCACCAGCGCGATTAACACATGATACAGCGTGTGGCAGATGAAAATATCACCCATCGTATCCATTCTCCAACACTTTGACCGGCGGGAAGTGGATGCGGCCCCAGCCCGGTGCCCATTCCGGCATGGTCAAATCGCCGGAGGTTACCTCAAACGCAAACTCGGTCACTGGCTTGTCCAGGCAGACAGCCTGGGTCAGCACGCCGTCAAACACATCCACATAGAAGAAATACTGGCCTTCGCCCAGCAGGCTGGGGTCAAGCTCAAACTCGGTGGTATACAGCTTGCCGGGCACGGCGGCGCCCAGGTTGACCGGGTGGGTAATGCCCACGGGGGTCGAATCCCGCGCGTGGAGGTTCATCTTCATGTGGATGCCGGTGAAAGGCTCGGACACGCGCCAGGTGATTTTAATTTTCATCTTCTCGGTGTCGGCAAACACGCTGGATTCCTTGCCCACAAAGTCCAGCGTTTCCAGCCGCATCCGCTTGCCTGCACTGGCGTTCATGCGGGAAACATCCAGCAGGTCATAGTGGACCACGTTCACATCGGTGGTTTCCATATACACGGCAATGGCCTGTTCTACATCGCCGTCAAAGATCACGCGGCCCTGGTCCAGCACCACGCAGCGGGTGCACAGTTGGCGGATGGTGCTCATGTTGTGGCTGACGTACAGGACGGTGCGGCCCTCCTGCCCGGCAACATCGCTCATTTTGCCCAGGCATTTCTGCTGGAACTTCATATCGCCCACGGCCAGCACTTCGTCCATTACCATGATCTCACTGTCCAGGTGGGCGGCAACGGAAAACGCCAGCTTGACGAACATGCCGCTGGAATACCGCTTGACGGGGGTATCAATAAAATCTCCGCACTCCGAAAATTCAATGATCTGGTCGATCTTGGAATCGACCTCGGCGCGGGTCATGCCCAGAATAGCGCCGTTCATGTAGATGTTCTCGCGGCCGGTCATCTCGTTGTTAAAGCCGGTGCCCACTTCCAGCATGGAAGCTACCCGCCCGCGCAGCCGGATCTCGCCCTCGGTAGGGGCGGTAATGCGGGACAAAATTTTGAGCAGGGTGGATTTGCCTGCGCCGTTGCGGCCGATAATGCCCAGCGCTTCGCCTTTGTACACGGTCAGGTCCACGCCGTTCAGCGCCATAAAGGTTTTGCCAAACAGGCGGGCGTCCGTGCCAATCACGGTGTTGGGGTCCTCTTTGCCGCGCACACGGGCCCACCAGCTTTGCAGGTCATGCGTCAAAGTGCCGCCGCCAATCTGGCCCAGTTTGTATTGCTTTTTCAAGCCCGATACCTGAATGACGGGTACGCGCTGGTTTTGTGCATGTGTCTGGTTTTCCATCTGCGCCCCTCCTTACACGGTATCCATAAAGGTTTTTTCAATGCGGCTGAACAGCACCACGCCCAGCACAAGGGCGGCTGCGGTAACAATCAGGCTGTAGATCAGGCTGCCCACTTCCACGGTGCCGGTGCCAAGGGTGCCCATGCGGAACACTTCGATCGGTGCAGTCATCGGGTTCAAGCGCATCAGCATCTGCAGCCGGGGGGATTCCTCCAAGCTGGAAAGGGGATAGACCACAGGAGAAATGTACATCCACAGCTGCACGCCAAAGCTCACAGCAATGGCAAGGTCACGGTACTTGGTGGTCAGGGCGGAAACGATAATGCCCACGCCCAGGCCCAGCAGCATGACTTCCAGCACCACCAGCGGCACGGCAAACGCCCAGGCCGTCAGGTGTACACCGGACCCGGTCACGGCAAAGTAGACCCAGAACAGAATGTACATGACAAACTGGATAAAGAAGTTGATCAGGCTGGTCAATACCTGGCTGATGGGGGTGGTAAGCCGTGGGAAATACACCTTGCCGAACACCTGGCTGTTGGCCACAAAGGTGTTGGCCGTGCCGTTGATGCAGGAGGCAAAAAAGGTCCACACCGTATTGCCTGCCATGTAGAACAAAAAGCTCGGCGTACCGTCCGTAGAAAGCCCGGCAATGCCGCCGAACACCACGTTGAACAGCACCGTGGTGATAAGCGGGTTCAGGATGATCCACAGCGGCCCCAGGATGGTCTGCTTGTACATGACGGTAAAGTTGCGCTTGACGAACATGACAATCAGGTCACGGTAGCGCCACAGCTCTTCCAGGTCCACATCAAACCAGCCGGTGCGCGGCCGAATGATGGTGGTCCATTGCGTGTTATCCCCGGCAGGGGTCTGGTTGCGTTGCTCTGCCATAAAAAGCCCTTTCAAAAATAGATATTTCAGGGGAATCCCCGATACATACTTATAGACAATTCATTGTACCATAATCCGCGGTAAAAAACAATGTTTGCACTGTGGCAGAAAGCGCTGCCAAAACAAAAACCGCCCTGCAGGCCCGGAACAGGGGATGCAGAACGGTTCAAAAAGTTTATTTTGCGGTCAGCCTGCGCCAGCCGGTGCGCAGCAATGTCCAGCAGCCAAGCAGCAGCAGGGAAAGCAGGATGTCCCACCCAATGCGGCAGGGCAGCGTGAACAGAAGGCGGTCTTTTTGCCAGATGGCACTGGTAAACACATCCATATGGTGCACAAAGAACAGCCACAGGCTGTGCCGCCCCAAAAAGCTGAGCGCCGGCCGCAAAGCGTTATTGGCGTTCAGTTCACGGCACAGATGGCAGAAGATCCAGATGCCGCATACACTGATGGAAGCGCACAAAATGTAATTGGAGTATGTGCGGGAAGCAAGTTCAATATAAATGCCCTGCTGGCAGCACCATGCCCAGGGAATCAGCATGGCAAGGAAAAGCGGGATCCGGTAACGATCCAACAGTGCCCGATGCTGGCGGAACAGCTGCCCCAATGTGAGGTACATGACAACGACCATTGCAACATCCAGACATTGGGGAAGATACTGTACCTGCCCGATGTATGCCCCGAACAGCATGACAATGAAACTGACGGCAAAATCCCCTTTGGGGAACAAAAGCCCCAGCAGCTCCCAGATCAGCTTGCCCCAGAACAGTGCAAACAAAAACCATGGCATGCCGCAGCTGGGAATGCCGTCGGCAGGGTTACCGCTGGCCCAGAACAGGGTGATGGCATTGTAGCGGGCAATATCCCACAGGTTGGTCAGGCTTCTGTCATCAGAAAGGAAAAAGTTCAGCAAAACGTTGAACACCTGCACCACACCCAGCACGGGAACGATCAGTGCAACAAAGTCCTTCCTGACCCGGCGGGCAAAACCCTGCCAGGTATCCGGGCGGCGGGCCGTATAGCCGGTCAGAAAGAAAAAGGCCGGCATGTGGAACGAAAAAATGAAATTGCGCATCAGGTTGCCGTAGGGCAGGGTGTGCCCCACAATCACCAGAATCATGCACAGACCTTTGGCGGTATCAATCCAGTCAATGCGCTGGCGCACGGCAGGGTGCGGAGCGGCGGATTGTTGAACAGCAGTCATACGGCGGTCTCCTTCGGCCTTGGCATCACTGCTGCTTGGGCGGGTTCTTTTTCTGTTTGTCATTGCAGTGTTCCTGGCAGCTGGCGCAGTTGCCGGTGCAGCCGCCGTGCCAGCCCTTTTCGCTGTTGGCAATAAAACCGATGGCAACGCCGAGCAGAACAAAAATAATAACCAGAACAAGGATACTTTGAAGTGACATGGAAAAAACCTCCCTATGGGTTAAGCGAAAACAAAGTGACAGGTAAATACGCTGCCCTTATGCCAACCCCAGCAAAACCCCTACACAGTGCACGGCAAACGCCACAACCCAGGCAATGCCGCACTGCATCAGTACCACACCCAGTGCAGCCCGGCCACCGCCCAGTTCCCGCTTGACAGCGGCAATGGCTGCAACACAGGGGGTATACAACAGCGTAAAGATCAGGAAAACCAGCGCAGTAAACGGGGTGAACAGCATGTTCAGCGCGCCGGTATCGCCGCCCTGTCCGCCGCCCTCAGGGAAGAAGGCGGTGCGGTCGAGCGTTACGGCAAAGAGGCCGCCGCGCTCTTCGCACGTGAGGACGCGCGCGGTGAATTTTCGCATATGCGCGTCGGCGTAAAACAGTTTTTCGGTCATGGGATCAGAACTTAAAGAGATTCAGCCCGGTCACATCGTCCTTGAAGCGGTCCACCGCGCCGTCGATCACGCGGATGACCATCTCGCACGTCGCGCTCACGCGCGCGGCGTTGAGATGCCCGCCGACGACCGCGCCGGACTCGTTCGCGGCGCTCATGTGCAGATGGCTGTAGTATTCGCCGTTCATCGTGTTCACCGTGCCGGTCAGCGACACGATCTCGTGCGCGCCGGTGAACGTGAGCGCGTGGTACTGATGCTCGTCCACGTTGTACACGCCGACGGTGAACTCGTCCGTCGCGCCGAGCGCCTCAACGCTCGCCAAACGGATATTTTCCTTTTCGCACAGCGCGCGAAGCTGCGCCGTGATCTCCTCGCCGCGGTCGAAGCGCGCAACGATCGTATTTCCAAAACGCCGGTAGTCCATAGTTTGTATCTCCTTTGCATGGGATGTATCTGTATTATAGCCGCTCGGCGAGCGTAAATCAAGGTTGTCAAGGCCCGGTCCTTCGCGTATAATATCCGGAGAAACGAAAGGATCGGCCTATGGAAAACTTTTCCCGTCCGCTGGTGGACTGGTACAAAAAAGAGGCGCGCCCTCTCCCCTGGCGGGAGGAGCCGACGCCGTACCGCGTGTGGGTCTCGGAGATCATGCTGCAGCAGACGCGCATCGAGGCCGCGCGCGAATACTTCAACCGCTTCACGCGCGCGTTCCCGACCGTGGAAGCGCTCGCCGCGGCGGAGCTTGACGATGTGCTCAAGCTCTGGGAAGGGCTGGGGTACTATTCCCGCGCGCGGAATCTCCACAAATGCGCCAAAACCGTGTGCGAGACTTACGGCGGCGTATTTCCCCCGGACGCCGCGGCGCTGCGCGCGCTGCCCGGCATCGGGGACTATACCGCCGGGGCGATCGCCTCGATCGCCTACGGACTGCCGGAACCGGCGGTGGACGGAAATGTGCTGCGCGTGCTCGCGCGCATGGAGTGCTTCGGCGAGAGCATCGGCAGCGACAAGGTGAAAAAGCGCTTCCGCGAAGCGCTCCGGGATATCTACCCGGCGGGCGAATGCGGCGCTTTTACGAGCGCGCTCATGGAGCTGGGCGAGACAGTCTGCACCGTCGGCACGCCAAGCTGCGCGCGCTGCCCGGTCGCGGCGTACTGCGCGGCGCACCGCTGCGGCGAGGAAGCGCTCTACCCCGTGCTGCCGGAGAAAAAACCGCGCCGGATCGAAAACCGGCGGGTGCTGCTTTTGCTCTGCGGCGATGCGTGCGCCGTGCAGCGGCGTGCGGATACGGGGCTTCTCGCCTCGATGTGGGAGCTGCCGAACGACCTTTTGCCGGACGCGCCGGAAACCGGCGAGCCCTGCGGCGAGGCGGTGCACATTTTCAGCCATGTAGAATGGCATATGCGCGGGTACATCGTCCGCTGCAAGGAGAAGCTTCCGGGCTATGTCTGGGTGACGCGAGCCGAGCGCGAAGCACTCGCCATGCCCACGGCGTTCCGGTATTACCGAAAAAAACTGGAGGAGATGGGATATTGAATATCTGTGTATTCGGCGCGGCGCGCGATGAGATCGGCGAGGACTTTATGGCTCTCGGCACGGCGCTCGGCCGCGAGCTCGCGGCGCGCGGGCATACGCTCGTGTTCGGCGCAGGCGGCCACGGCATGATGGGCGCCGCGGCGCGCGGGGCCTACGAAATGGGCGGGGAAATCATCGGCGTCGTGCCGTACTTTTTCAACACTCCCGGCATTCTCTTTGAGCACTGCACGGAGCTTATCCGCATGGAAACGATGGCGGAGCGCAAAACGATCATGGAAGAGCGCTCGGACGCTTTCATCGCCCTGCCCGGCGGCATCGGCACGATGGAGGAAATCTTCGAGGTCATCACGCTCTCATCCCTTGGGCGGATGCAGAAAAAGAGCGCGTTTCTCGATGCGGAAAGCTATTGGGAACCCGCGGTCGAGCTGCTGCGCGGCGCGGTGGATAAGGGCTTTGCGGGCAGAGAGCTGAATGAGCACTATGCGCGCTTCACGGATGTGGAAGCGTGCCTAGATTATCTGGAAAAATAATACAGTAAAAACGCCGTCAGCGCGTACGCGGAGAGGCATCCGAAGTGAAGTGGAAATTTCTCGGCGTGCTGACGTTCCTCGTGCCGGTCATCCTTATGACGTACCGCGTCGTGATCGGCGGCTGGATCAAAAATGCGCCGTCGTATACCTCACCGGTCAGGCCGCTGGCATCATAGCGTAAACCCACTACAAAAATCAAAAAGAAAAGGCCCTGCATCCGCGGATGCAGGGCCTTTCTGCCGGAAAAACCGCTCTGTGGAGGAAACAAACGAGAGCGGGGACGGCGCCGGTCAGCTCACCGTCCGGATCACTGCCGCGCCGTAAGGCGGCAGCGTATCGGTAAACTCACAGTTTTGGAGAACGATCTCGCCGCAAAGTTCGGGTGCGGCACATTTCTCGCGGCTCAGATTGCAGACGACCGTATACGTTTCCCCCTCCCTGCTGCGCTCGTAGGCGAACAGCTGCTTATGTTCCGGATAAAGCATGGTGAAGCTGCCGCCGCGGAGCGCCGGGGCGGAATTCCGCAGGCGGATAAGTTCTCTGTAGAAATGGAGCACGGAGTTTTTGTCCCGGCTCTCTGCTTCGGCGTTGATCTCCGGGTAATTGGGATTGACGGCGATCCACGGCTCGGCAGAGCTGAACCCGGCGTTTTTCCCTGCGCTCCACTGCATCGGTGTGCGGGCGTTGTCCCGTCCCTTCGTCTGAATACCGTGCCATGCCCACGCCTTATCCGTGCTCTGGTGCAGCAGGTTGAGACTTTCCACGTCGCGCAGCTGCTCCTCTCTTTCGAACGGGAAGTTCGTCATCCCCAGCTCCTCGCCCTGATAGATAAACGGCGTACCGCGGAGCAGATACATAGCCGCGGCAAGGCACTTGCTGCTCCGGACGCGCAGTTCTTCATTCTCCGTACAGCCGAAGCGCGAAACGGCGCGCGGCTGGTCATGGTTGCCCCAGAAGAGCGTGTTCCAGTCGAGCGTCTTCTGCCATCGGGCAACGATCTCCTTGAATTTTATAAGGTCGAACGCCCGGAGATCCCATTTGCTTTCACCGCCGTCCACGTCCATCAGGTCAAACTGGAAGATCATATCGAGCTCCTGTCCGCCGCCGACGAGGGAGGCGGCGTTTTCCGCCGTTGCGAACGTCGCCTCGCCGACGCACATACAATCGCGGTCTGCAAAGCAGGCCTTTCTCATCTCGCGGAGATGCTCGTGGAGCCGCGGCTGCATGGCGAAGTGTTCCGGGCTGAAGGCATAGGGTCTGCCCGTGCCGTCCGGAAGCATCGGGTCTTTTGCAAGGCAGGTGATCACGTCCATACGGAACCCGTCGACGCCCTTATCGAGCCAACGGTTGATCATGCCGTAAATTTCGCGGCGCAGCTCCGGATTTTCCCAGTTGAGATCGGGCTGTTTTTCGGAGAACAGATGCAGATACCACTGCCCGCTCTCCGCATCGAAGCTCCACGCAGACGGTGTAAAGAAGCTCGCCCAGTTATTGGGCTCCCGTCCATTTTTTCCGTCGCGCCAGAGATAATAATCCCGGTATGGGCTTTCCTTTCCCTTTCGGGATTCGATGAACCACGTGTGCTCATCGGAGGTATGGTTTACCACGAGATCCATGATGAGCTTAATGTCGCGCCGGTGCATCTCTTCGAGCAGCTGGTCAAAGTCCTCCATCGTGCCGAATTCCGCCATGATCTTCCCGTAATCGCGGATATCGTAGCCCATATCGGCGTTCGGAGAATCGTACACGGGGCAAAGCCACACCGCGCCGATCCCCAGCTCCTTCAGATAGTCGAGACGTGAAAGGATGCCGGGGATATCGCCGATGCCATCGCCGTTGGAGTCCTGAAAACTGCGCGGGTAGATCTGGTAAAATACCCGCTCCTTCCACCACTGCATAGAACCTCCCTCATTTCCTTTCAAAGAGCGCATATCCTCGTGAAAGCTGTGCATTGCCGAAGCGAAGGTGCATGCCGTCCGGGACGGCAAAGCATTTTTCCCCGCCGGGCTCTGCTATAAACGCCATATAATCCCCACCGGAGAACGTGAGACGGAGAACTCCGTCCTGCACGCGCATTTCCGTGACGTTCATTTCTCCCCGATGCTCCTCTTTGAAGCGGATCATGGAAATGTACAGAGGTTTTATCCCATCGCTCTGCTCTCCCCACGCCATCGCGCCGCGGTTTGCCGGATCCTCGCCGCCGGACATACCGAGCTCATCGCCATAATATATGCTCACCGCGCCGCCGAGGAGCATCTGCAAAAAGAGCGCGGCCGCAAGCCGGTCCGTATCCCCGCCGCAGACGGTGAGCGGCCGCGGAATATCGTGGTTGCCGCAGAACGCAAGCTGTCTCGGTCGGACACAGTCCGGGGCGGAGAGAAAGACATCCTTTATTCTTTCGGCGAAGGTCTCCACGCCGTCAGTGCGCTTCATGGCAAAATCGCGGATTGCAAAATACAGCGGATAGTCCATCGCACCGTCAAACACCCCGGCGCGGAGCCACGCCGTACTCTTCTGCCATATTTCACCGATGATGTATGCCTCCGGATTTGTCTCGCGGATACGCTTTTTGAAATGCTCCAGAAAACGGAAGCTGACCTCGTCCGGCACATCCAGCCGCCAAGCGTCAACACCGTATTTCCGTGTCCATTCCGCGGCGGTTCCGATGAGATAATCCTGCACCGCGGGGTTTTCGGTGTTCCACTTCGGCATATCCGCGGCGAAGGCAAAGCTCTCAAAGGGCTTTTCTCCGCGCATAACGTCCGCCGTCAGCTCCTTTGATGTTTTGCCGCGCAGCACCTCCATGCTGACACCGCAGAACCAGTCAAAGTATGCGGATTTCTCTCCGTTTTTCAAAACGTCCTGCCAGAACGGATGCCGCCAGGAAGCGTGATTGTAAACGCCGTCGAGCATGACGCGCATACCGTTTTCGTGCAGTGCGCCCACGAGCGAGGCAAAATTCTCTTCCGTACCGAGCTCGGGGTCGATGCGCGCATAGTTTGCGGTATCGTACCGGTGATTGGACGGGCTTTGAAAGATCGGATTCAAATAAACGCCCTGCACGCCGAGTGATTTGAGATACGGGATATGCTTTTCGATCCCCCGGAGCGTCCCGCCGAAGCGGTTTTTTCGCGTCGGGACAAACGCCTCCGTGCTTTCATTGTCCCGGCTGAACCGGTCGGGAAATATCTGATACCACACGGTATTGCGCGCCCAGGCGGGCGCGGCGTAGTGCTCCGCCGGGTACACATACGGCACCTGAAACGCTCGAAGGAACTCTTCTGAAAGCGGCTCCGTGACCCCCGTTTCGGAGAGAAACACCGTTTCTCCGTTTTCCAGAACGATCTCGAAATGATACCGGAGCTTTCGCGTCTCCATTTCAAGCGTGACCGAATAGAACGTGTCGCCCAAAAATGTCTTTTTGTCCTCGACCGGCAGCGTGTGGAGGTTGGGCCGCCGTCTGTCCCCATGCAAAAACCAGAACGGGTCGCCGAACACAACGTTTATCGACCGTACCGGCTCGTTGCAGCGAAGGCGGAGTGTGCAGGTGCTCCCGGTAACGAACTGCCACGGGTAGTCCGCGCGATGCTCCATGGAATAGTGTAAGAGCCGCATAGCTTTATCCTTTTACCATGCCGTCCATGGCCCCGCCATGGATGAGCTTTTTCTGCAATACGATGTAAATGAGCAGGATCGGCAGCACCGCAATGAGCGACGCCGCGAAGATCAGCCCCCAGTTATTCAGATTCTGCCCCTGAAAGAGCTTAAGTGCGATGGGAAGCGTGCGCTTGTCGGGCGTTTTGATCATTGTGAGCGCGATGAGAAACTCGTCCCACACGTTGGAATACGCGAGAATGGCGAACGTTCCGAGCGCGGGCTTGGAAAGCGGCAGGACGATCCTCCAGTAGATCTGCCAATGATTTCCGCCGTCCACAATGACGGCCTCCTCCATCTCCCGTGGGAGGCTGAGAAAGAAATTGCGGAGAAAGAACGTATTGCTTGGCACACCGATCCCGATGTAGATTAAAAGGAGGCCGAGATAGCTGTCCACCAGCTTCAGTTCCTTCATCAAAAGGAACTGCGGGATCAGGTTCGTGACTGTCGGCACCATCATCGTAAAAAGATAAAGATAGAAAACGAACTCCCGCCCGGGGAAGGAAATGCGCGCGAACGCATATGCCCCGGCGGAGGATACGAGCATGATGATCACCGTCGCTGCCGCGGCGACGAGCAGGCTGTTGAGAAAATACCGGCTGAAATGGTTGGCGTTCCACGCCTCAACGAAGTTGCCGAAGTAGGCCGATTGGGGAAACAGGATCGGCGGATACGGCATGGAATAGCTCTGCGGCGTCATGGCCGTCGCAAGCATGTACTGAAATGGGATCAGCGCGGCCACGGCGAAAACAATGAGTCCGATGTACGTCGGGAGCTTGGCGAGTTTTTTCATTCCGGGGCTCCTTTCAGTTGATCTGGTCTTTGGACACGCGGCGCTGGATCATCGTCAGCACCAGCACGATCACGCCCATGAGCACCGACTGCGCCGCCGCGGAGCCTATGTTGTAGGTGGAAAACGCGGTGTTGTACATATAGTTCATCAGTTCGTTCGTGCTGCCGAGAGGCGCGCCCTCGGTGATCATCATAACGTGGATGTAAGCGCCGAACGCGCCGATCGTAAGTACGGTCAGAAGATAGTTCGTAGTGTTGCGCACCATGGGCAGCGTCATGGAGAAAAAGCGGCGGACGCGCCCGGCGCCGTCAATCTCTGCGGCCTCGTAAACGGACGTCGGCACGCCCTGCAGCGCCGCGAGATAGATGACCATGACCCAGCCCACACCCTTCCAGATGCCGAAAAGCCAGAGCACGAGATTGGCCGTCCACTCTCCCTGCAGCCACGCCACGGGCTTTGAGATGATGTGCAGCTTCATCAGGAAGTAGTTTACAAGTCCGCCGCTGCCGGACATGAAGAGATACTTGAATACGAGCGACACGACGACCCACGACGTGATCACCGGCAAATAGCATATGACCTTAAACGCCGTCTGTCCGCGGCGCACGGAATTGATGAGACTTGCAAGAACGAGACCGAGGAACATCTGCCCCGGCACCGTGACGAGCGTATAAAGAAGCGTATTGCGGAACGCCGTAAGATAGTGCCGGTCTTTCATTGCATCCACATAGTTCTGCACACCGACAAAGCGCACGACTTCGTTTTTGATGACATTGAACTCGGTAAAGCTGATCCATACGTTGCGCAGCAGCGGATAGAGAATAAAAAGTGCCATCAGCACGAAGCCCGGAAGAATGAACGGCAAGGCTTTCCCCCATTGCCGCCCTCTCCGGCGGAGCTGGTCGATTCGGCGGTCCATCGGATCACTCTCCCCTGATCTGCCGCGGTTCGCCGGACCTTGTCCGGCGAACCGCGGACATATTTCTTGCTTATCTATTCGGCCTTATTCGGCTGCAAGCAGCTCGTCGATCTGCGCGGCGGCATCGTCCAGTGCCTCCTGCGAGGTCATCTGGCCGCGGAGCACGCTTTCAAAAGCGGTGTTCAAAATCGTTTCGATCGTCGGCCAGCTTGAGCAGGGGATGCGCGCTTCCGCCGTTTTGAGCTGTTCCATGTAAACGGCAACATAGGGGTTGGCGGATGTGTCGACCTTCTCCATGGCCGTTGCGGTCACAGGGATCATGCCTGCCGCCGCCATTGCCACCTGCTGCTCATCCTCGAGCATGAAGCGGATGAACGTCCACGCGGCATCCTTCTTGGAGCTGGTGGCGGTCATAACGATGTCCTCGCCGCCGACAATGGAAACGCTGCGTCCCTCCACAGCGGGGATGAGCGCCGGGGTATAGGTGTCCATCTTATCTGCGGAGCTGAAAAACCAGGGGCCTTCCACGAACATGGTGTAGTTGCCCGCTTCAATGCCGCCCCAGCCGTCCGGCTGCTCGCCGAGGATCGCGGGGCCGATGGTCTTGTCGTTATACCATCCGGCGATCGTGTCCAGCGCCTTTACGGTTGCCTCGGAGTTCAGATAGCCGGACGCTTTGGTGTAGGCGTCATCGGTGACGCTGCCGCCGAGCGTCCAGATAAAGGGCAGCATCGCCCAGTTATAGGAACCGGAAACGCAGAAGAGGTATTTGTCGTTCGCCGGGTCGGTTTTGTCGCGCGCCGCGAGCAGCTCGTCCATCGTCGCCGGAGGTGCGTCAAAGCCGTATTCCGTGAGCACGGTGTTGTTGTAAACGGCAACCGTGGTGTTCGCGTTGAGCGGGAGACCGTAGTTTTTGCCGTTATAAAGCGTGGTGTTCAGCGAGCCTTCGAGCGCGTTCGCCGCGATCTCGCCGAAGCCATCGTAGCCGTTCAGACACTCAAGAGCGCCGAGCTTCGCCATCTGCGATACCCAGGTGAGATCCATGCGCATGACGTCGGGCGCAACGTCGCCGCTGACCGCGGTGACGAGCTGCTCGTCCATACCCTCATACGGCATACGGATCGCATTTACCTTGATGTTGGGATACTTTTCCGCAAAGGCGGTAAGCACCGTTTCGGTGAAGATCTTTTCCTCGCCCTCGCTGTAGGAATGCCAGAAGGTGATCTCTACGGGCTCTTCACCCGGCGTCTCCGCCGGCGTTTTTGCCGGAGCTTCCGTCGCGGGTGCGGCGGTGGGCGTCTCCCCCTTCGCGGGAGCACTGCCGCAGGCTGCGAAGGAAAAAGCCATGGTTAAAACGAGCGCAATGGTCAGCAGACGTTTCATCATACGTTATTCTCCTTTTGTTTTTTGCAGCAAGGTATCGGATCGCACGGATCGGCGGAGCTCATATTGTAAACGGTTACAATTCGAGGCAACAAAATAACTCGGCATATAGCCCAGTTATTTTGTCGAAGCCCTATGGATGATCCTTGCAGGCAAAAGATTCTGTCCCGGACACAGATCTTCTGCCTGAAGCTGTGCAATGAGAAGCCTTGCTGCGGATTTTCCCAGATTTGTTACGTCTATTTCAACGACCGTCATCGCGGGGTCTGCAGCCGCCGCAAGGACGCTGTCGTCAAAACCGATGACCTGTACCTCTTCCGGAACGCGGACGCCGCGCCGGGAGAGCTCACGCAGGAAGTAGAATCCGATCGTACTGTCAGACACGACATACGCATCGCAGAGGTCGGAAAAATGCTGCCGGACAAAGGCGGATATGCTCGCGGCGTCCGTCAGCCCATCGCTCACAAGAGCGCGGTTTTCTTCGATCCCAGCCGCGGCAAGCGCATGACGGTAGCCAGAAAAGCGCTCGGAAACGAATGTTTTATCGAAGCTGTTTGCGAGAAAGCCGACCGCCGCGGGCTTCGTTTCCAGGAGCCTTTGCGCGGCGAGCTCTCCGGCGGAGATGTTGTCGATATCGACCCAGACTGCGTCGGGATCGTCGCTCCGTCCGGCGATCACGCACGGGATCCGGCTCTCGTTCACAATGCTCATAACCTCTTCCCTTGCAAGCGCGCTGAGCAGCACGAGCCCGTCGATCCTATTTTCGTTGATGAGCGAGCGAAGCGTCAGCGCGCCGTCCGCACCGCCGATATGGCAGATCATCAGGTAATATCCGTTTTTGCTCAGCTCGTGCTCGAGTCCGTACTGGATGCGCAGGAAGTAGTCGTTGCCGTAGGTCTCGGAATCACTGTAATCCACGGCGAGAGCCACGGTCTTGCTGTTTCCGTGCAGAAGCCCGCGAGCCATCATGCTGGGCTGATAATCCAGCGCCTCGATCGCGCCGCGCACCTTCTCTACAGACGCCTCGGCAATCAGCGGGCTTTTATTCAGATAGCGGGACACGGTCGCCACGGATACCCCGGCATACCGCGCCACATCCTTAATGGTTGCCTTCATTTATCTCTCCTGTAGGGTCGATTAACAAGGGCGCGGGCTCCTGCCAATCGACGCTATTGTAACCGATTACAATCACAATTTGATTATAGGTTTCCCCTGCCTTTCTGTCAATAGCGGATTTCATTTTTTTCTGAATCCGCAGCAAAAAGACGGCTGCGCTATACCGGCAACCGTCTTTCTTACATTTTATCGGTTTATCTGTGAACTGCCGTGCGGCGGGATTTGGCGAAAAGCGTCGTCAGCACTGCGAGCCAGAGCAATGCCAGCGCCGCTGCTGCGGCGGTAATATAGGAAACGGTTCTCACCGTTTTCCCCTCCTGCGCGCTGAACACCGCGCCCGCCTCCACGCTCTCCCCGTTCGAGAGCGTCACGGTGAGCATGCCGTTTTCCCCCACCTGCACGGAAGAAATGCCGACGCCGGGCGCGCCGTCCTCTCCCGTGATCTTGCCAAGATTCGTTTCCGTTCCGTCCGTGAGGGCGACGATCAGCTCCCCGGAGTCGTTCAGCGATACCTCCCGGATGCCGACGCCGTCTTTTCCGTCTTTGCCGTCCGTGCCGTTTCGTCCGGCGGCGCCGGTCGCGCCTGTGGCTCCGGTCGCACCCGCAGCGCCCGTGGCTCCGGTCGTTCCGGCGGCCCGCACACCGGTGTCCGTATTGCCCAGCCACCAGTTGCCGTTGCCGCCGATGGAGGGCGTCAGGCCGGGCGCGCCCTGCGCGCCGTCCGTGCCGTCTTTTCCGTCAACGCCATCCTTGCCGTCGATGCCGTCTTTTCCGTTTGCTCCGTCCTTCCCATCGACACCGTCTTTACCGTCAGCGCCGTCTCTGCCGTCCGAAGCGGCGGCTTTTACGCCGGTGTCCGTGTCACCGATCCACCAGTTCCCGTTTTCGCCGATGGTCGGCGTCAAGCCGTCCGTGCCATCCTTGCCGTCCGCACCTCCGGCCTTTACGCCGGTGTCGGTATCGCCGATCCACCAGTTTCCATTCTCGCCGATGGCAGGCGTCAGACCGTCCGCGCCATTCTTACCGTCGACGCCGTCCCGTCCGTCTGTACCGACCGCTTTCACGCCGGTGTCCATACTGCCGATCCACCAGTTGCCGTTCAGACCGACGGAAGGCGTCCGGCCGTCCCGCCCGTCCTTTCCGTCCTCTCCGGTGGCTTTCACACCGAGAGATTTCCACGTGGTCCCGCTGTCGTAGGATACCTCCCACTCGTTCGTAGCGGGATTGACGCGCAGCTTTGAACGGAACGGATCGTCCATCTGAACAAGGCTCAGCGGCATTCCGCCCGGATAGGGACACGTCTCAAAGATAGACGGCATATAATCCCTGCTGAGATCTGTTTTCCAGCGGTAGAACTCCGCGCCGATATACAGCCCCATCTGGCCGCCAAAATGCTTATTGACAGTAAAGCGCCCGCCGTTGAAATAAAGCCCTCTTCCCTCTGCAGAGGTGCTTGACGGCCGGAGATCGTCGGTGATGAACGTTCCGCTTTCCATCGTCAGTCTGGTGATGTACGCTGTTTCGCCAACCAACGTGAGAGAACCGTTACCGCGAATGGTAATGTCCGGAGCGATGATCGGATAGTACGAGGTGTTCACGCTGAAGCGGTTTTCTCCCGTCAGATCTATAACAAGCGGGATAAAGACCGAGAGTAAAGAGGAGCCCATCGGCTGATTCCCCGTTCCCTTAAGATCGGCGTTTCGCAAAAAGAGCGTCGTGCCGTCAAAATAGAAATTGTAATCATCCGCCGTTGCTTCGGAAAAGCCGCGGTTATCCGACGGATCGTTTTTATAGTAGGTACCAGCTTCGAGGAACGTGCCGTTGATCTTTGGATCGTTCCAGTTCGCCCGAACGCTCGGAACGTTTGCCGCTCCCACCGGCTGAGCGGTCGTCTCTTCCACAGGCTCCACGACCGGCGCGGGCGTTGTTTCCGCCGGCGCGGGCGTTGCTTCCACGGGTACGGGTGTTTCCGCTTCCGTATCGTCGGCCAACGCCGGAACACAGAGGCTCGTCAGCGCAGCGCAGACGCAGATCATGGCGGCAAGAATACGATGCTTCATAGTTTTGTTCCTCCCTGTTCTGTCTCTCGGGCGGGTCTCCCTATATCGGGCGGTTCTCCCTGTATTTACTTTGTATTATGCAGGAACAGCGCACGCTTTGCAAGATATTTTGGCTCGTATGCCGAAACGGGTAAAAAATCGGCTGTTTTTCTTCGAAACAGCCGATTTTCGCGCTTATTCGATTTCCGCCGGAGGCAGCAGGCGCGTCATGCTCCGGAGACTCACGGTGAGCGTATACGCATTGTGCAGCAGCGCCGAGGTCGCCGGGGGCAGGATGCCCGCCACGCCGAGACAGATCAGCATAAAGTTGAAGCCGATGATGTTTCGGTAATTCGTGTGGATCCGGTTCATGAGCGCGCAGCTGAGCCGCCGCAGTGTCAAAAGCGAATAGAGGTCGTTCGCGCCGATGGTGATGTCCGCCACCTCGCGGGCGATGGCCGCGCCGTCGCGGATGGCGATGCCGGCGTCCGCCTCGGAGAGCGCCGGGGAGTCGTTCACGCCGTCGCCGAGCATGATTACGCGCCGTCCGGCCTCGTGCTCGCGGCGGATGAAGTTGGCCTTATCCTCTGGAAGGACCTCGGAGTAGTACTCGTCCACGCCGACCGCCGCCGCTACGGACTTCGCCGTGCGGTCGCTGTCGCCGGTCATCATAACAAGCTTCGTAAAGCCGAGAGAGCGCAGACCGCGGACGACGTCGGCAGCCTCCGCGCGCAGCGGGTCCTCAATGCAGATGACCGCCGCGAGCACACCGCCCGCGGCGAGATAGAGATGCGAATACTCCGCCGGGAGCGAATCAAATTTTTCCTCTTCCCCCGCGGGGATGACGCACTTCTCGTCCTCAAACACGAAGTGGTGGCTGCCGATGATGACCTTTTCGCCGTCCACGCTGCTTGCGATGCCGTGCGCGACGATATAGCTCACGCTCGAATGGCGTTCCTCATGGGAGATGTGGCGGTTTTCCGCCTCGGCCACGACGGCCTTGGCCATGGAGTGCGGGTAGTGCTCTTCAAGACACGCCGCAAGAGCCAGCATGTCGTTTTCTTCCTTGCCGCCGAACGGCACGACTGCCGCCACGCGCGGAGCGGCATGGGTCAGCGTACCGGTCTTATCAAATACAATGGTGGTTGCTTCTGAAACTGCTTCCAGATATTTTCCACCTTTTACAGTAATCTTGTACATACCTGCTTCACGGATTGCAGAAAGTACGGAGATTGGCATAGCGAGCTTTAATGCACATGAAAAGTCTACCATCAAAATCGACAGTGCCTTTGTTGCATTTCTTGTAAGCAGATAAGTAAGGGCCGTACCGCCAAGCGAATACGGAACTAGTTTATCTGCAAGATGCTCTGCCCTGCTTTCCAGTCCGGATTTTAATTTCTCGGATTCTTCGATCATTGCTGCAATCTTCTCATAACGGCTGGAACCGCCGACTGCTTTAACATCGACTGTCACTTCTCCTTCTTCTACAACAGTTCCGGCATAAACATAATTTCCTGTAGTTCTTCTTACCGGAACAGATTCTCCTGTCAGTGAAGCCTGATTGATCATAGCTTCTCCATCCACAACCTCTCCGTCAAACGGGATGACATTTCCCATATGTACGACAACCTGGTCTCCGGATTTGATCTGATTAGAAGAAACCAGAACCGTCTGATCTCCGGTCTTTAACCATACTTTTCCTACATTTAATGACATGGTTCTTGCCAGGTCATCTACAGACTTTTTATGTGTCCACTCTTCTAAGAGTTCACCGATTCCAAGCAGGAACATGATCGAACCTGCCGTACTGAAATCACTTCTGAAGATTGATACTCCGATTGCTGTTGCATCCAGTACCGGAACTTCAATCCTTCTTTCCATCAGGGTCTTGATGCCCTTCCAGATATATTTTGCCGACATGATCGTTGTATATGCTGCCGAGATCGGATATGGCAGTAAGAATTTTCTTCCATAATGGAACAGAATCTTATCCACCAGTTTCTCCTGATACTCTGCATTCATTGCTCTTCCGGATGTCTCTAACAGGCCATTCGGCACTTCTACTTCCTCATAACGAAATCTGCGGAGTCCTTCGATGATTGTTTCTCTGTTTCCCTTATAATGAATCGTTGCGTCCGCCGTTCTGTCATAGACATCTGCGCGGAATACGCCGTCTATATTCTGCAGATAAAAGAGAAGAATGTCCGCCTGTTCATGAGTCATGCGTTTCTGCTCCATGTGGATACGGATTCTTCCTCTTATCTCATGCTTAATCTTAAATTTCACTCTTGTCACCTCTTGCTAGTCTTACAAAAGCACCTGCAGATGTTCCGCAGGTGCCTGTGTCTATGTATTTTCGGCAACTTTTCTTTATCTTCAGTGCCGGATTTTTATTCTTCTGTTGCTTCAGCAGTATCTTCTGCTGTCTCTTCTGTCTCGCAAAAATCATCTACAACTTCTGCTTCTGCCTCTGCTGCTCTGTCTTCATTGATCTGCTTTGCTTCTGCTAAAATATCTCCTGCATTCTCCTGAACGCTTGTTGCAGTCTTCATCACACAAGATTTTGCTCTTAATACGGCTGCTGTACAGTTTGTATATAATTTCTTTGCATCATCACTTGTCAGGATCTTGATTCCCGCTGTTCCGAAAGCTACTCCTGCCGCAAAAATTCCTGGTTTTTTCCAATTAATGTCTTTTAAATTTAACATATGTATTCCCTCCATTGTATATTTATTAATTCATCACTACAAACATTATAACAAAAAGGACATCCCTTCATTTGTGTCCGGCAGTCGTTTTTGTTTCTGCAAATTATAACACCAAGGAATGTCCTTTTCAAATATTTTCAGGCTATTGATAAATTTTATCAACTGCATATTTATGACTGCACTGTTATGTTCCGTACTTTCTGATCTTCTACATAACCACATGCTTTCAGTCCTGCCTGTATCACAGCATTCCAGTTCTTTGCAGACAGATGCTTGATCGTATCATCGTCCAGTTCAACCGTACATGCATTCTGCAGGTCACAGTCC
>ERZ827186.1144-NODE-1144-length-23550-cov-3.122494_pt1 | contig 23550 bp, 17 predicted proteins | sample MGYA00519918_ERZ827186 | MGnify/ENA primary metagenome ERZ827186 (study PRJEB31778, sample SAMEA3449275) | human gut metagenome | biome: human gut; feature: human-associated habitat; material: faeces | place: United Kingdom | collected 2010/2012 ...
CGCACGGGTCTTCAGCGTATTGATTTTCTGACCCAGTTCCCGTTTCATTTCGGGGGCCACGGTTTTGAATTCGTCCAGGATGTCGTTGAGCTGACCCTTACGGCCGAGCAGCCGCACGCGGAACTCTTCGATCTCCGCCGCAGCCTGCGGTTTGAACTCTTCAACCCGTTTGAGCAGGTCGTTTATTTTCTCAATCATCTTTATTGTTGGCTGTTTTTTCGCTATATTTACACGTTATAGTAAAAGAATTCCGATCTTTGAACGTTTTCAATAGACGGACACCCTTCAGGCCGGTGCGATACGGATCGTAAACCTTAACCGTTCGGGGTTATTTAACAGACAAAGTTAAGAATTTATTTTGAAGATGACCCACCTCAGAGGCATAATTACGCTGATCCTGCTGCTCTCGGCCACGCTGGCATCGGCCCAGCGCGTGGGACTCGTGCTGAGCGGCGGGGGCGCCAAAGGGCTTTACCACATCGGCGTGATCAAAGCTTTGGAAGAGAACGGCATTCCGATCGATTACGTGTCGGGTACCTCGATGGGTGCGATTATCGCGGGCCTGTATGCTATCGGTTATACTCCGGAGCAGATGGCGGAAATTTTCGAATCGAACCAGATCAAATACTGGATGTCCGGCAAGATCGAGGACAAATATATCTATTATTTCAAACAGCGCCGGCCCAATGCCGCGATGATTACGCTGCGGATCGATTTCCGCAATCCCCAGCGGATAGCGAAATTGCAGCTCCCGACGAGCTTGATCCAGTCGAACACACTCGATCTGGCTTTCGTCGAATTTTTCTCGGGACCCTCGGCCCAGTGCGGCGGTGACTTCGACAAGCTTTTCGTTCCGTTCCGCTGCATCGCTACCGACGCGGCCGCACGCAAAGAGGTGGTTTACCGCGGGGGGGATCTCGGCAAAGCGATCCGCGCGTCGATGACCATTCCGCTCGTATTCCGCCCGATCAAACAGGATTCCACGCTACTTTACGACGGCGGCATCTACAACAACTTCCCGTGGCAGGTGTTGCAGGAGGATTTCAAGCCGGATATCCTCATCGGCAGCAAATGTGTCGAAGGCAACTCCAAACCCAAGGAAGACAACCCGATGGAGCAGATCCTCGCGCTGACGATGATGCATACCGATTATGACCTTCCTTCGGACGAAGACATTCTGATAGACCATACGTTCGACGATGTGACGACGCTCGATTTCAGTAAAGCGGCTTATGTGATCGACCGGGGCTATCAGGACGCGATGGCTAAAATGCCGCAGATTCTCGAGCGTGTCGTGCGCCGGGCCGACACTACAGAATTGGACCTGCGCCGGGCGGCTTACCGCATGTCGTTGCCGAAACTGGTGTTCGACAAGTACGAAATTAGCGGGATGGGCAAGAAGCAGACGCAGTACATGAAGCGGATTTTGCAGCTCGACAAAAAACTCGAAGAGCAGAAGTTGTTCGATTTCGACCAGTTCCGTTCCGAATATTTCAAAATGCTATCCGAAGGCGAAATTGAGAGTGATTTCCCTGACGTCGCTTACAACGACACGACCAAATCGTTTCAGTTGGATCTGCACCTGCGCACCAAACCGAGCCTCAAGTTGATGTTCGGCGGTAATATCTCTTCCACGTCGATGAACCAGGCTTATGTGGGAGTAGAGTACCGGCGGCTCGGACGCAACATGCATACCTACAATTTCGACGGTTATTTCAGCGCGCTTTACTCTTCGGTCTTCGTCGGGGGACGGAACGACTTTTTCTGGAAAATTCCCTTTGCGGTCGATTACGGATTTTATTACAACTACTACAACTTTTTCAAGAGCGACTTCGGGATGCTCTCCAAGCATAACGACCTGAGTTTCGCCAAGCAGGGCGACCTGCACCTGACCGCCGGGCTGAGCATGCCGACCGACCGTTTCCAGGCTTTCTCGATGCGTTTCAACATTGGCCGGGAAAATTTCCGCTATTTCCAGAGCACCGGTCATTCGGACGACGATGTGATGGACCAGAGCCGGTTTCCGTTCCTGGGCGTCAAACTCGAACTGGCCCGCAGCAATCTCAATTACCTGATGTATCCCACACGCGGACTCAGGCAGTCGATCTCGGCGATCTATGTCAGCGGATTGGAATACTATACCCCCGGCACGTTTGCACCTACGGCGGATCGCGTCGAGGAGAACCGCTACTGGTTCGGGGCCCGGTTTACACGCGAGCAGTACTTCCGCATTGCGAAGTGGTTTTCACTCGGCTACCTGGTCGACGGGGTGATTACGACTCATCCGTCGTTCTCGAACGAATATGCGACGAACATCTCTTCGCCCGCCTTCCAGCCGACGCCGCACAGCCGGCTGGTTTACCTGAAGGATTTCCGCAGCAAGTCGTTTATCGGCGGCGGAATCATCCCGACGTTCGAATTCGGACCGAGGTTCTATTTGAAAAACAGCGTTTATGCGTTTTTGCCGGAAGATGCGAACAAAAGTACGGCCGACGTGCGCAAGCGGTTACGCTACATTTTCAATTCATCGCTGGTGTACCAGACGCATATCGGCCCGATCAGCCTGACCCTGTCGAAATATGATGCGACGACGAGCCACAACTGGTTCCTTACCTTTAATTTCGGCTTTATGTTGTTCAACGGAAGCGGCCTATTCTATTGATCTGAAAAGGATCGGGAAAATGCGACCTGATCAATATCAAATTGGTTTCAAGGCGTGAAACACCTGTTCCGGAGGCAATTTTTATCTGGGGACTGTAGGATTTTCTGATGAAGGGATTCCCTGTGCGGATGGCTGTCGGGCGGTCCTGGTTTGTTATTTTGCGAAAAAAACGCTATTTTTGCACTCACAAAAAAATTACACAGATGGCAACAACAGCAGATATTAAAATCGGAATGTGCATCGAATTCAACGGTAAGACCATGCAGATCGTTGATTTCCAGCATGTAAAACCGGGCAAGGGGCCTGCATTCGTCCGTACGAAACTCAAGAACCTGGAAAACGGCCGTACGATCGACAATACCTTCACGGCAGGGGTTGCCATCGAACCGGTTCGCGTAGAACGCCGTCCTTACCAATACCTGTACGAAGACGATATGGGTTGCAATTTCATGCACACCGAGACGTTCGAACAGATTATAATCAACCGCGACCTGATTGATAACTCCGACCTGATGAAAGAGGGCCAGGTAGTGGAAGTGATGTTCCACACCGAAAAAGAGACCGTACTCTCTGCAGAGTTGCCGCCGATCATCGACATGGAGGTGACTTATACCGAACCGGGTGTCAAAGGCGATACCGCTTCGACCAACTCGCTGAAACCCGCTACGGTCGAGACCGGTGCTACGATCAAGGTTCCGCTGTTCATCCAGACCGGCGAGAAAATCCGCGTCGATACCCGCACGCGTGAATATTACGAGCGCATCAAATAATTACCTTTCATAAAATCTATACCGGAGCCGTTCCCTTTGGGGAGCGGCTTTTTTGTGTTGCCGTACAGCCCTATGGCGGGTATCTTTCCTGCGAGCGTACTATTTGTCTGTTGCCGGACGTTTTTAAACGGATCGGGGAGGGATTATTTGCGGCGGTCTCGAGCCGGGACAACCGGTTGGGGATCGTCGAAATCGACTGGGGGAAGCTTGCTCATCAGCGAGCGCACCTGTGCCGCACGGCGTACGACATAAGACGAAGGTGCGGCGATTTTCATCCGGATCGGATTGGGCAGCACCGAGGCGATCATCGATGCCTCGTGGCGGTTGAGGTGCTCGGCCGTTTTGCCGTAGACCTGCCGTGCGGGAGCTTCGACGCCGTACATGTTCTCACCCGTTTCGATCACATTGAGGTAGACTTCCATGATACGCCGCTTGTCCCAGAAAGTCTCGATCAGGAAGGTATAATAGGCTTCGACTGCTTTGCGCGTCCAGGTACGCGATGGGAGGCAAAAAACGTTCTTTGCGGTTTGTTGCGATATGGTGCTGCCTCCGCGGATGCGGCCCCCTTCGCGGTTCTCGTCGAGCGCCTTGTTGATGGCGTCCCAGTCGAAACCGCTGTGGGTGAGGAAATTGTTGTCTTCGGTAGCGATCACTGCCCGTACCATCGAGAGGTTGATGCGGTGCAGCGGCACCCAGTTCGATTGCACGGAGAGCCCCTTGTCCGGGAAGTTTTCTACCAGGCGGAGCACCTTGAGCGGAGTCACAGTGACGGGTATCACCCTGGCGATGAGCACAGAACTCACCGAGAGCGTGAAGAAGAAGATCGCCAAATATACAAGCAGCCGTCCGAGGTATCGCATTTGGGTATTTTTCGTTTTACGGATCGCGCGGGTTTCTGGCCGGAGGCCCGGCGCTTCCGGTTACAAAAATAGCGGTAAAATGGATACGATAGCTTCTAAAATGGGTTTTCCGGGTAAAATTAATGCCGTTTATTTTGAGACGGTTTAAAATAATAGAAGTATATTTGCACGGATTATGTTTTCCGTAATCTGTTTTTTAACGCCGACAAAACACATATTGACATAATAGTTTATTGTAAGATGGCACAGAAAAAATTTATTACTTGTGACGGTAACTATGCAGCGGCACACATCGCGTATATGTTCAGCGAGGTGGCTGCTATTTACCCCATCACGCCGTCGTCGACGATGGCCGAATTGGTGGACGAATGGGCTGCACAAGGCCGTAAGAACATCTTCGGCGAAACGGTCAAAGTGGTCGAGATGCAGTCCGAGGCGGGCGCAGCCGGTGCTGTGCACGGTTCGCTGCAGAGCGGCGCGCTGACTTCGACGTTCACCGCTTCGCAGGGGTTGCTGCTGATGATCCCCAACATGTACAAAATCGCCGGTGAACTGCTCCCGGGCGTGTTCCATGTTTCGGCCCGCGCCCTGGCTGCGCAGAGCCTTTCGATCTTCGGCGACCATCAGGACGTTATGGCAACCCGCCAGACGGGCTTTGCGATGCTGGCTACCAGCAGCGTGCAGGAGGTGATGGACCTGGCCGGACTGGCCCATATCCTGTCGATCAAATCCCGCGTGCCGTTCATGCATTTCTTCGACGGTTTCCGTACGTCGCACGAGATCCAGAAGATCGAGCTGATCGACGACGAGGCACTCAAAGGATTGCTCGACCAAAAGGCACTCGCCGAGTTCCGCCAGCGTGCGCTGAATCCCGAGCACCCCGTTACGCGCGGTACCGCCCAGAATCCCGACATCTATTTCCAGTCGCGTGAGGCCGCCAACCGTTTCTACGATGCGATTCCCGACATGACCGCCGAGGCGATGGTCCAGATCAGCAAAATTACCGGCCGCGAGTACAAGCCGTTCGTTTACTATGGCGATCCCGATGCCGAGAATATCATCATCGCGATGGGTTCGGTGACCGAGACGATCAAGGAGACGGTCGATTACCTGCGTGCCAAAGGCGAGAAAGTGGGCGTTATCACCGTACACCTGTACCGTCCCTTCTCGGCTAAATACCTGCTGAACGTGCTGCCGAAAAGCGTGAAACGTATCTGCGTGCTCGACCGCACGAAGGAACCGGGCGCGAACGGCGATCCGCTGTACCTCGACGTGAAAGATATTTTCTACGGTCAGCCCGGCGCCCCGATGATTATCGGCGGTCGCTACGGCCTCTCGTCGAAAGACACCACTCCGGCGCAAATGCTTGCCGTGTTCAACAACTTGAAAGCCAATGAACCGAAAAATCAGTTCACGGTCGGCATCGTCGATGATGTGACTTTCAAGTCGCTGCCTGTGGGCGAGGAGATCAGTCTGGCCAAACCGGGTACGTTCGAGGCGCTGTTCTTCGGATTGGGTGCTGACGGTACGGTGGGCGCAAACAAAAACTCGATCAAAATTATCGGCGGTTCGACCGATAAATATTGCCAGGCCTACTTCTCTTACGACTCAAAGAAATCAGGCGGTTACACTTCATCGCACCTGCGCTTCGGCGACAAACCGATCACGTCGCCTTACCTGGTCACTACCCCCGACTTCGTAGCCTGCCACGTACCTTCGTACGTCGATAAATACGATGTGCTCAAAGGACTGAAAAAAGGCGGTTCGTTCCTGCTCAACAGCATCCACGATGCCGAGACGACCAAGGAGACGCTGCCCGACCACATGAAGAAATACCTGGCCGAGAACCAGATCAACTTCTACATCATCAACGCGACGAAGATCGCGATGGATCTCGGACTGGGCAGCCGCACGAACACGATTATGCAGAGTGCCTTCTTCAAGATCGCGAACGTGATTCCGTTCGACAAAGCCGTCGAGGAGATGAAGAAAGCGATCTACAAGACTTACGGCAAAAAAGGCGAGGAGATCGTAAGCATGAACTACGCCGCTGTCGATAAGGGCGGTGCAGAAGTACACAAGGTGGAAGTTCCTGCAGAATGGGCCGACATTACGGTCAAGGAGAACGGTGCCACTGCCGACGATGTTCCCGAATTCATTTCGAAAGTCGTTCGTCCGATCAACGCCCTTAAGGGCGACGATCTGCCGGTGAGCGCATTCCTCGGCCGCGAAGACGGTACGTGGGATGCCGGCACTTCGCAATACGAGAAGCGGGGTGTCGCGGTGAACGTTCCCGAATGGCAGGCCGAGAACTGTATCCAGTGCAACCAATGCGCCTACGTCTGCCCGCATGCCGCGATCCGTCCGTTCCTGCTCACCGAGGAGGAAGCCGCCGCCGCGCCGGCAGGCACCGAAACCAAACAAGGCGTCGGAGCGACGAAAGCCTATCGGTTCAAGATTCAGGTATCGCCGCTCGACTGTACGGGCTGCGGCAACTGCGCGAACGTCTGCCCGGCCCCGACCAAGGCTCTGCTGATGAAGCCGCTCGAAAGCCAGCTCGACAAGGGCGAGGCCGAGCGCTGGGAATACATGCACAACCAGGTCGGCTACAAGGATACCGTGGTCGACAAAACGAAAACCGTCAAGAACAGCCAGTTCTCCCGGCCGCTGTTCGAGTTCTCCGGAGCGTGCGCCGGCTGCGGCGAAACGCCATACATCAAGGCGATCACGCAGCTCTACGGCGACCGCATGGTGATCGCCAACGCGACAGGCTGCTCGTCGATCTACGGCGGATCGGCTCCCTCGTCGCCCTACTGCGCCAACGAGAAAGGCTTCGGGCCGGCATGGGCCAACTCGCTGTTCGAGGACAACGCCGAGTTCGGCTTGGGCATTCACGTCGGCATCGAGAAACTGCGCGAACGACTGATCGTGCTGATGAAGGAAGCCATCGAAGGCAATACCGGATGTTCCGACGAGCTGAAAGGCGTAATGCAGGAGTGGCTCGACAAGATGGACGATGCCGAGGCGACCAAGGAAATCGCCGGACGCCTGATCCCGATGATGGAAGCCTGCGGTTGCGACGTCTGCAAGCAGATCCTCGCGATGAAGCACTACCTGATCAAAAAATCGACTTGGATCTTCGGAGGCGACGGCTGGGCGTACGACATCGGTTTCGGCGGTCTGGACCATGTGATCGCATCGGGGATGAATGTCAATATCCTCGTACTGGACACGGAGGTCTACTCGAATACGGGCGGACAGTCGTCCAAGAGCACGCCGATCGGCGCGGTCGCCAAGTTCGCATCGGCCGGCAAGCGCGTCCGCAAGAAAGACCTCGGCGCAATGGCAATGACCTACGGCTACGTCTACGTCGCACAGGTGGCGATGGGGGCCAACCACAACCAATACCTCAACGCGATCAAGGAGGCCGAGGCTTATGACGGTCCGTCGCTGATCATCGCCTACGCTCCGTGTATCAATCACGGCATCAAGGGCGGCATGGGCAAATCCCAGCTGACCGAGAAGGAAGCCGTCGAATGCGGCTACTGGCACTTGTGGCGCTTCAATCCGGCACTGGAGGCTCAGGGCAAGAATCCGTTCTCGCTCGACTCGAAAGAGCCCGACTGGAGCAAGTTCCAGCAGTTCATCCACAGCGAAGTACGCTACACTTCCCTGCTCAAGTCGTTCCCCGACGAGGCCAAAGAGCTGTTCGCCGCTTCGGAAAAGAACGCGCAGTGGCGCTACGAGACTTACAAGCGCTACGCCGCGATGGACTACTCGGATACGGTCGAGGAGAAGTAGTCCGAACGACGATTTTATTCCTGCCGGGGCGCGTCCGAAAACGACGCGCCCCGGTTTCGTTTCCGGCGGAGGAAACGGTCTCTCCGGATTCCCGCCGATCGCGCTCCGGAGACCGACACGTCAGCCGGTTTTCCTCCCATACAACCGATTCCGTCGTCCGAGAGCGTTCTCAGGGAGCGTATTCTCCACCCGAATCATACTGCAACATAAAAATTTTGAATCCCAACGCGACACGATCGGAAGCTCCGGCCCCGAAGTCCGGAGCGGGCGACCGCCGGACAGGATTCCCGTCTTGCCGAACCGACCAAAAGACAGGCGGCCCGCGCCAAGTGGAATTTTTTTGTCGGTTCATTGCACCAGTCGATTAAAAGACATATATTTATGGAACCGAATCGACCCCAACGCATATTCATTACCCGTCCCTTATGAACCGGACATCCATACTTTCCGTTATCCCGACTCTCGAGTCCGGACCCGGTTCGCAGCGGCTCCGCAGTCCGAATTGCGTTCCGGGGGCGGACCGGTCGCCCGCCCCCGAAGGGTCGCGGAACGGAGTACGGCGGTCCCGACCGCACGCAGCGGGCGGAAAGCTTCCGAAACGACGGGGAAATCCTGCCGCTATGCCGATACGCGACAAAGCACCCGGAGAGACCGAGCCGTCCGACTCGGACGGAGGGTCCGATCCCGGCGGGCCGCACCCGTCCCTGCCCGACGGCATCCGAAAACACGAACCCGAAACCTAAAATACCGCATCATGAAACATCTGCTTCTTCTGCTCGCGTTGCTGTGCCTCGCCCAACGCAGTGCGGCGCAAGGCGGCAAAATCTACCGAAGCCTGGACGACTACCGGAACGACCGGTACGAGACCGTGCCCGACCTGTATCTGAAACCGCCCGTCGACGAAGCCGTATTCGGACGCTTCGGATACAAGCTCGCCTGCACGGACCGGGAAACGAAAAAGACGCTCAAGGCAACGACTTTCGCCGTTGTCGGCGATACGCTCTATGTAAACCTAGCCTATTTGTGCGATACGACCCGAGAAAACTCGCTTCAATGCCTGCCGGCCGAGCGGATCGACCGGTATGTGCTGTTCCGATATTTTTCTAGTTATCAAGCCGCTATGGTCGGATATAATTGGGCCATGTTCGGTCTTGTTGGAGCTGCTGTCACTTACGACAGGGAACGAGAGAAAGTACCCTATTTTATTTTGGACCTGCAAACCGGAAAAGTCGAGCAGATTACCTGCGAGGTCATGACCCGGATTATCGGCGGCTATCCGGACCTGCTGAAAAGCTATTTGAGCCTGCAGGAGCCCGAATCCCGCGCGACGATAGACGATTATCTGAACCTTTACAGACAGCGGAAGCTCCGGGGCGAGCCGGAACTTCCGATACCTGAGCGGCCGATCGCAACGGCCGGCAATACGAAAGATTCGATACCGTCCAGAAGCGATTTCACGATCATTTACATGACAGCCGAGGATTATCTGAACGACCGCGGCACAATCATGCCGGACATTCGTCTCGAACCGATCGAGAGCCTGCGGTCGCGCGACGACCGGAGCCCGCTGCTCAGGCCCATACCGGTGGTCGAAAACCCTAAATCGGTCGCCGAGCTAACCGCCGGGTTAAAAGACAAGGTTATATTTATCGAACAGAACGACTCGCTCTATGTCAACTGTCGCCGCTTTCCGGCCCGCGGCTCGGGCTATGCTCCGGGACAGCGTATCGGCGACAGGATATTCTGCCGGTTGATACCCAGTTACCGGGCCAAGCTGCCCGAGGAGACGATTCGCGCCGGGAACGGTACGGCGTCGAACGAACTGCCGGACGGGAACTTGCTTTACTGGTTCTATATGGACCTGCGGACCGGCGAAGTCCGAGCGCTCGACAGCGGCTGTCTGTACGGTCTGCTGGAGGAGTATCCCGACCTGTACGAGAATTACATGACCGAACCGGAGCCGAACAGGAAAGAAACGCTCGACGGTTATTTCGACGCCTATCTCGGACGGACGGGCGGACGGCCTTGATTTTCGTCCGGCAACCGACGCCCGGGCGATCTTTTCGAGAAACAGTCTTTCCGGGAAAGGGACCGACACCAAGTAACCCGTGCCTCGGTATGCCGTATTCCGCCCACAGCCACTATTGCTTCCAAGAATCTGCCGAGGCCGAGCCGGCCACTCGTGCCAAAGGATTCTTCGGACGGCCGGGGAGACGGATCGACGACCGGAGGGAGCGGGCTTCCGAAGCGGAAATCGTAGACGCGACATCCCACACGAAACGTTATGAAAAAGCTCATCGTACTGATACTTTGCCTTACGGCATGCCGGACCGCCGACGCGCAGTCTGTCCGGTTCTTCGCCACGGCCGACGATTATCTGAACGGACGCTTCGACACGCTTCCCTTGTCGAGCCTGAAAGTTCGGAGACCATTCATTACCATAAGGAAAGCCCGCATACCGAAAGGCGAGTTACGGCACAGGCTGAGGGCCATGGGCCCGAATCTTCTGGTCGTGGGCGACTCGGTATATTCCAATCTGACAACGGTAGGCGTAGGAAAACCGAGCAAACGGTTCAGGCAGGTCCAGCGGTTCGGCGATCGGATTTTTTTTCTTACATGGACGAAAAGCCAATATATGAATGCCATGTTGGCCGGATACATGTTCGGAATCATCGGCAACACGCTCTCTTCCGGCCTGGCAAGACCTTATTGTTGTTATTGGAATCTGCAAACCGACGAATTCAGACTCCTCGACAGCGGCTGCCTGTACGATCTGCTTGAGAAATATCCCGATTTATACGAGAATTACCTGGCCGAGCCGGAGCCGGGCCGAAAGAAAACGCTCGAGGACTATTTCATCGAATACTTGATACGGGAAAAACCGGAATTGCTGAAATCCGTTCCCCGCAAGGCAGGTTCCGGTTACAATAGCCGCAACCATGCGAACGACCGGACAGGCGCCGAAACCAAAACGAAACGGACTACAACAGGTAGCGGACAACGAATGAAAACGAAATAAACGCCTTCCTATCGGGAAGGCAAACCGGAATACCCACCCCCGTTTTAGGAAATCGCTGTCATCCGCACCCCGGACCGTATCGGCAAATCCCTTCACCGCGCCGTCCGAACCGGATCGTACGATTCGACAAGACGATTCGACGAAATCGGGAAACCCGGTCCTTCGTATCATCATGGCAAAGCGCAGAAACTCCCGTAAAGACATACGGGAACCGGTCCATTCACTATCCGGCTTTCCTCTCCCACAGCTTGGCGACCGTGGCGAACTTGTAGAATGCGTTCAGCACGGCATAGGCGAATCCTGCCTTGCCATCGCGGAAACCGCCTTTGACTATGTAAAAGCGCATGAAGCGCCATGCGCACTTGAGCCAGGCCGAGCCGACCGAGAAATCCTGCCCCTCGCGGCGAATCATCTCCTTGTCGGTATACTGATTCGTCTTAGCGATCCGCGCGGCGACGCTTTCGTTGGCCAGGTGCTCCATAGCCAGCTCACGGCGACGGGCGGGAATCGTGAAGACACGGCCCTCGATGACCGGACGGGCATGAATCTGTTCGGGCCAGAAAGTCTTCGAACGGCGGATCAGACGGATGATATAGTCGGGGTAGTCGCCGTGCATGAAACGGCCCATGAAGTAGTTCTTCCGCGCCATTTTGAGCGCCGCGTATCCCCGGGCCTCGGCCGTCTCGGCAAAGCGATAGAGGTAGTCTTTCAGCGCGGCGGGGATCACCTCGTCCGAATCGAGCACGAGTACCCACTCGTTGGCGGCCTGCGAAATCGCATAGTTGCGCGCCGGCTCGACAAAGCCGGTCCGCTCGTGATAGACGATCCGGCAACCGTGACGTTCGGCGATCGAGATCGTGGAATCGGTGCTGTGCATATCGCATAGCACGATCTCGTCGAAACCGTCGACCGAGCTCAGGCACCGATCCAGAAAACGCTCCGAATTGAACGTATTGACGACAACGGAAATCTTCATAGAAGCCGGGTATTTAGGAAAGTACAATAGTAGTAAAAATCCTTCAAAAATCCTCTTTCCGGAACAAAGATCCGGACGCAGGAACGCCCCCGGTCATAATACGCCTATGAAAAGCGGCTTCGGCCGGCGCGCGCGCCGGCTCTTCCCGCCGGAGCACCCGGTCCGGTCTGCGGGAGTCCTTGTCTTCAAAAGCCTGCCCCGAGCCAGGTTAGCGGGGATGTCTTCGTAGCTTTTCGTGCGTTGTGGCGGCCCGGGCCGCGTTCCATACCCGACGACCCGGCCTGCAAACTTCATAAAAAACGAATACCGGTGCAAGTACGGAAGCGACCGGGCGGGAGCTTGCCGCCTTCCTCCAGAAACGGCCGACGAAAGGACAGAAAAGCAACCGACGGAGCGGAACGGTTGCCGAACCGGACCGGGCAGGGCGACGCCCTACCGGGAACCGCCCCGATCGGGTCCGTCGCAGGAGACGACCGTACAGGACGAGCAGCTTCCGCCGGAGCACGCCCCGTCGTCCGCCGAGGAATCGCCGCGCAACGCGGCCTCCTCCTCGCGCAGTTGCTGCGAAGCGCAACGGATGCCGCGCGCTTTCATGTGCCGGTTCTCGCCGATCTCGGACTCCATGTAATGTCCCTTGAAAATAATCGTCAGAGACATCCCTACGACGAAAAAGGCGACGACCCCGACGGCGATCAGAAATATGAGCCAGCCCGATGACATGGTCGATTTGCGGTTTACAAAGGTTTTTCGCAAATTTCGTACAAAATTCCGGTAAAGCCAACGATATTCCGCCGGCGGTCACGAAAAGAGATTTTATCTTATATTTGTGAATCGGATTTTCACTCCGTTACGGTCACAAAATGGAAAAGACGACAAAACTCGCCCGAGCGGTTCCGCCGGCCACCGCGTTGTGCGTACTCTGCGCCTATGCCGCCGTAGCGAACGATTCCGCCGTCCCGATCGCCGGGAAACGGAACCGCAAGCCCGGCTCCGGCAGCATAAGCGCCGAAGGGAAGCGACCCGGGCGGCAGTTGCCCGAAACGGTCGTGCCGAACCGCGCGCCGTCGAATCCTCGTCCGGCCGAACAAGCGGCCGGATACGACGAGCGGAACCGCAAGCCGGGTTCGGTTTTTGAGAAAAAAACGGCAAAACGGCCGACCGGTGCGACAGGTTCCGACATCGACGCGGCAAAACGGCCGGCCACGGGTCGGATACGAGGCGCGTCGCCGGACCGTACGGCGAGCAAACGGCCCGATCTCCCGGTCCGGATCGTTTGTCGCGGAGAAGGAGCGCATGCCGGTTTCCGAAAACGAAAACTAACGTACAAGACATGAAAATCGTAATTGCCGGAGCGGGCGAGGTGGGCAGCCATCTGGCCAAGATGCTGAGCGGGGAATATCACGACATCACGGTCGTGGACGACGATCCCAAGCGGCTCGAGTCGATCGCCGGCATGGCCGACGTAATCGTCATCGAGGGAGACTGCACGACGTTCTCGGTACTGAAGAAAGCCTCGGTACGCAAGGCGGATCTGTTCATCGCCGTGCGGCCCGAGGAGACGTCGAACATCATCTCGGCCATACTGGCCAAGCAGCTCGGCGCGCGTAAGTCGATCGCCCGGATCGACAACAACGAGTATCTGGAACCGAACAACAAGGAGATGTTCATCGACATGGGCATCGACTACCTGTTCTACCCCGAGCAGGTGGCGGCCGACGAGGTGATCAACCTGCTCGGCCACACGAGCACGACCGAATACGTCGACTTCTCGGGCGGCAAACTCTCGCTGGTGGTCTTCAAGATCGACGCCGCGTCGCCGCTGATCGACAAGTCGCTGATCGAGATCACCGGCGACCGCGATAGCCTGCCTTACCGCACGGTCGCCATTTCGCGCGACGGCGAAACGATCATCCCGCGCGGCAACGACCGGTTCCAGGAGGGCGACAACATCTATGTGATCGCGAACCAGAGCGCGGAAAAAGAGGTCGTCGCTTTCTCGGGCAAGACCGACATCGACATCAAGAACATGATGATCCTCGGCGGCAGCAAAATCGGGGTGCAAGTAGCCTCCGAACTGCAGGACGAAGTGAACATCACGCCCGAAAAAGCCTACAAACTGGCCGAACAGCTCGAAAGGACGCTAATCATCAACGAGGACGGACGCAATACCGACGCCATGATCGAAGAGGGCCTCAGCAACATGGACGCTTTCCTGGCCGTCACCGGGCGCGCCGAAACCAATATCCTGGCGGCAATGCTGGCCAAACGCCTCGGCGTAAAAAAAGTGATCGCCGAAGTGGAAAACCTCAACTACATCAACCTGGCCGAGAATATGGGTATCGACACGATCATCAACAAAAAACTGATCATGGCCAGCAACATCTTCCGGTTCACGATGAGCACCGACGTGCAGGCGATCAAGTGCCTGACCGGATGCGACGCCGAAGTGCTGGAATTCATCGTCAAACCGAATTCGCCGGCCACCAAGGGAAAAATCAAAGACCTCGATTTCCCGCACGACGCGATCATCGGCGGGATCGTCCGCGGCGACAAAACGTTCATCGCCGTCGGCAATATGGAGATCAACGCCTACGACCGCGTGGTGGTCTTTTCGCTGCCGTCGGCCATCTCGCGGATCGGCAAGTTCTTTAACTGACGATCCGTTTTTTTGATTATTTTGCACCCCCGTATTCCCGTCGAACGGAATACGATCCTGTAAAACAACGACTTTACCAATTATGCCTCTGCTCACACAGCTCGTACGCCTGTTTTTCCTACGCCGCCTACGGGAAATCGACCGCTTCCGGTCGCACCCTGCGGAAGTACAGCAACTACAACTGCAAAAACTGCTGCGACAGGCATCCGCAACCGCTTTCGGAAAGGAATACCGTTTCGACGAGATCCGCGACGGACGTCAATTCGGCGAACGGATTCCCGTGACGGACTACGCAGCGTTCGGCAGCTACATCGACCGTATCCGCCGCGGCGAGAACAACGTCACGTGGCCCACGGACATCCGCTGGTTCGCCAAATCGTCCGGAACGACCGCATCGAAAAGCAAATTCATCCCGGTCAGCCGCGAAGGTTTGCGGAATTGCCATTTGCGGGGTCCGATGGACATCGTCTGCATGGTCGCCGACCGCTATCCGGAAAGCCGCGTATTTTCGGGCAAAACGCTGACGCTCGGCGGCAGCCACCGGCTCGAAAATACCGGAGGGACGGCCCAGGAAGGCGACCTGTCGGCCATCCTGATCGAGAATACCCCGCGATTCGGCCTCCGGATGCGGGTTCCGAAACCCGAGACGGCGCTGATCGCCGATTTCGAACGGAAAGTCGAAGCGATCTGCCGGGAAACCGTCTCGCAGAACGTCACCTCGTTCGCCGGCGTCCCGTCGTGGAATCTCGTGATGCTGAAAAAAATACTCGAATATACCGGCAAGAACAACATCCTGGAGGTATGGCCGAACATGGAACTGTTCGCCCACGGCGGTATGAACTTCAAACCCTACCGCGAGCAGTACCGCCAGATCATCCCGTCCGACCGGATGAAATACATCGAAACTTACAACGCCTCGGAAGGCTTTTTCGCCATCCAAGACGATCCGGCGACCGACGACATGCTGCTGATGCTCGACTACGGGGTCTACTACGAATTCCTGCCGATGCAGCACCTGAACGATCCGTCGCGCGCAGTCCCGCTGGAAGGGGTCGAACGCGGCGTGAACTACGCCCTGATCATCTCGACCTGCAACGGCTTGTGGCGGTACATGATCGGAGACACGGTCGAGTTCACCTCGCTCGCCCCGTACAAGATCAAAATTACCGGCCGCACCCGCCATTTCATCAACGCCTTCGGCGAAGAGGTGATCGTCGACAACGCCGAAACGGCGCTGCAGGCCGCGTGCGAAGCCACCGGCGCCCGGATCGCCGAATATACGGCCGGCCCGGTCTACATGACCGGCCAATCCAAAGGATCGCACCAGTGGATCGTCGAGTTCAGCGTGCCGCCCGCCGACACGGAACGCTTTGCCGACGAACTGGACCGCGCGTTGCAGCAGGTCAACTCCGACTACGAAGCCAAACGTTTCAAAGATACCACGCTGCTGCGCCCCACGCTGACCGTCGCGCCGGAAGGCACTTTCTACCGCTGGATGAAAGAGCGAGGCAAAGTCGGCGGCCAAAACAAAGTCCCCAGACTCTACAACGACCGCACTTATATCGACCAATTAATCCGCCTGCTATGAACGAAATGAAATCCGCCGTTATCGTCGGGACGGCCTATCCGTACCGCGGAGGGCTGGCCGGAATCAACCAGACGCTGGCCCGCACGTTCATCCGTTGCGGCATTCGCTGCCGGATTTTCACATTCACGGTGCAATATCCTTCTTTTTTATTCCCAGGTAAGAGCCAGTATGCGGACGGCCCGGCGCCGGAAGGACTCGACATTACGCGGATGCTGAATTCGGTCAATCCGTTGAGTTGGATCCGCACCGGTCTGAAAGTACGGCGCGAACGGCCCGACGCGGTGATCGTTCGCTATTGGATTCCGCAAATGGCCCCGGCCCTGGGCACCGTATGCCGGATCGCGCGGCGAAAAGGGATCAAAACCATCGCGCTGCTCGACAACGTCGTTCCGCACGAAAAACGGCCGATGGACACGCTGCTGACCCGTTACTTCCTCGGATCGATCGACGGGTTCGTCTACATGTCCGAACAAGTGCACAGCGACCTGCAGTCGTTCCGACCGGACAAACCGGCCGTCTTCTCGCCGCATCCGATGTACACGAACTACGGCGAAAAAATCGAACGGGAAGAGGCCTGCCGCCTGCTGCGGCTCGACCCCGGACTGCGCTATACGATGTTTTTCGGTTTCATACGAGACTACAAAGGACTCGACCTGTTGCTCGACGCATGGGCCCTGCTCAGCGAACAGGGCAAAACAGCCGGACACCGGCTGATCATCGCCGGCGAATATTACAGCGGCAAGGAAACTTACATGAACCAGATCGAACGGCTCGGGATCGGGGACGAGATGATTCTGTTCGACTACTTCGTGGCCGACGAAGAGGTGGCCCGTTTCTTCTCGGTCAGCGACCTGGTCGTACAACCGTACCGTAGCGCCACGCAAAGCGGCGTAACGCAGGTGGCTTACTTTTTCGACGTCCCGATGGTCGTGACCGGCGTGGGCGGACTGCGCGAGATCGTCCCGGACGGAGAGGTCGGTTTCGTGGTCGACCCGAAACCGCAGGCCATCGCCCGGGCGATCGACCGTTACTACTCCGAAAACCTGTCCGAAAAATTCAGGGAGAACATCCGCAACTACAAAGTCCGATTCACCTGGGAACGGATGGCCGAAAATTTTCAAAAGCTTTACCGGACGATCTGCGAAAACGCGAAAAAAACCGAGAAAGCCGGATAAACCGGATAAAAATAATAAATTTGCAAAAATGTGTTTCCCGGAAAAAGATCCGGGCACCTCGAAAAATTTGAAATGTATATCGCCATTGCCGGAAATATCGGGTGCGGAAAGACCTCGCTGACCAAGATCCTCTCCGAAAGAACGGGCGCCAAAGCCTATTTCGAGGAGAGCGACAACCCGTATATCGGCGATTTCTACGACGACATGAACCGCTGGTCGTTCAACCTGCAGATCTACTTCCTGGGACAGCGCATCCGGCAAGCCAAAGAGATCTTGGCTACCGGCAGCGACCTGATCCAGGACCGTACGATCTACGAAGACGCGTATATTTTCGCCGCCAACCTGCACGAAAGCGGGCTGATGACCACGCGGGATTACAATACTTACCTGAAAATCTTTGACCTCGCAACGGGACTGATCGCCCGGCCCGATCTGCTGATCTACCTGAAAGCGAGCGTACCGACGCTGATCCACCAGATCCGCAAACGCGGCCGCGCCTACGAGATGAGCATACAGGAAGAGTACCTCGAACGGCTGAACCGGAAATACGAAGAGTGGATCGGCCGCAACTACGACGGAGAAATTCTGACGATCGACGTGGACCACACCGACTTTATCGCCGATCCGTCGTCGCTGGACGACCTCGTGTTACGGATCGGATCGTTCAAAAATACCGAAAAGGAATGACCCTGCCGCTGCCCGAACTTTTTCGCAGCCGGACGACGGAGTCGCTCGGGACTTCCGAAGCGGAACGATTGTTCGCCGCGCTGGACAACGGCGAATCGCCGGTCAGCATCCGTTTCAACCCCTACAAAATCGGGTCGCAACCCGAAGGCAGGCAGGTTCCGTGGTGCCGTTACGGCTACTACCTCGACGAACGCCCGCAATTCACGCTCGACCCGGCGTTCCACGGCGGCGCCTATTACGTCCAGGAAGCCAGTTCGATGTTCCTCGAAGCAATTTTCAGGCAGATTTTCGAGCCGGACGCCGCTCCCAGGATACTCGACCTGTGCGCGGCCCCCGGCGGCAAGACGACGCTTCTTTCGACCCTGGCCGGAGCCGAAGGCCTGGTCGTCGCCAACGAGGTGATCCGCCAACGGGCTTCGGTATTGGCCGCAAATGCGGTCAAATGGGGGATCGGAAACATCGTGGTGACCAACAACGACCCGGCGCATTTCGCCCCGTTCGAACACTATTTCGACCTGATCGCCGTGGACGCTCCGTGCTCGGGCGAAGGCATGTTCCGCAAAGATCCGGCGGCGCGCACCGAGTGGAGCGAACAGGGCGTCAAACTCTGCGCGGCACGCCAGCGACGCATCCTCAGCGACATCTGGGGTTCGCTGCGTCCCGGCGGAATCCTGATATACAGCACCTGTACGTTCAACGCCGCAGAAAACGAAGAAAACATCGCCTGGCTGTGCGGCGAATACGACTGCGAACCGGTCGAAATCGCCGTCGATCCTTCATGGGGCGTCGTAAAAGGAGAAACGGACGGGATCAATACGTTCCGGTTTTATCCGCACCGGGTGAAGGGAGAAGGCTTTTTCGCAGCCGTAATCCGCAAAAGCGACGGACGGCGGCGGGAACGTACGCCGAAGCCGCGCAAAGCGATCTTTTCGGCGCTCAATCGCCCCGAAACCGACATCCTGTCGCAATGGGTGGCCCAACCCGAATACATGCGCTTCGCGAAGGTCAACGGCACCGCCTACGCCTACTACCGGGAAGCGTTCGGAGCCGTCCGGCAGATTTCCGAGAGTCTGACGGTCATCCATTCGGGCATTCCCGCCGGACAGCTCTTCGGCGCGAAATTCAAACCCGAACATGCGTTGGCCCTGTTCCACGACGTATCGCGCGAAACGGTTCCGCAGGCCGAGTTCGACCTGCCGCAGACTCTCGATTACCTGCGTAAAAACGAAATCGACCCCTCCCTGTTGCAGGAAGGCATCAACATGGTCTGCTACAACGGCCTGCCGCTCGGATGGATCAAACGGATCGGCGGACGGTGCAACAACCTCTATCCGAAAGAATCCCGGATCGCCGCGCTTTAAAAACCACCCGGTAAACGGCAGACGCAAAAAAACCGCGCGGATCCCTTCCGGAACCCGCACGGCGGCATTTATAAACAATTATTCCTAAGAATCAAACCAACTCGATACCCGCTTCGGAACATTCGCGGCGCATCGATTCCGGCCAGATACTGCTCTGTATCTCGCCGATGTGGGCTTTGCGCAGCAGGTACATGCACAACCGCGACTGCCCGATCCCGCCGCCGATCGTGCAGGGCAACTCCCCGGCCAGCAGCTTTTTATGAAAATAGAGATCGCGTTTGGCCTGTTGCCCGCGTATTTCGAGCTGCCGCGCCAGCGACGTCTCGTCCACGCGAATCCCCATGCTCGACACCTCGAAAGCGTTTCCGAGCACCGGATTCCACAGCAGCAGGTCGCCGTTCAGCCCGTTGTAACCCTCTTCGTTCGGCGTACTCCAGTCGTCGTAATCCGCGGCGCGGCCGTCATGCGGCTCGCCGTCCGAAAGGGCCGCGCCGATCCCGATCACGAATACGGCGCCGTATCGCCGTACGATCTCGTTCTCGCGCTCTTTCGGTTTTTTGCCGGGATACAGGTCGAGCAACTGCTGCGCATGGATGAAATGGATCTCCTCGGGCAGCGACGGAACCAACTGCGGAAACTCGACGTACAATTTGTTTTCGGTCACTTTGATCGCCTCGTAGATACGGCGCACCGTTTGTTTCAGGAAAGCGATGTTGCGCTGTTCGCGCGTGATCACCTTCTCCCAATCCCACTGGTCGACGTACAGCGAATGGATATTGTCCAGCTCTTCGTCCGGACGCAGCGCGTTCATATCGGTATAAATCCCGCGGCCGGGAGCCACTTTCATTTCGCCTAACTTCAGTCTTTTCCATTTGGCCAGCGAATGCACCACTTCGGCGCGTTGCTCGTTCATATCGCGGATCGGAAACGAAACGGGACGTTCCACGCTGTTCAGGTCGTCGTTGATCCCCGTTCCGGTCAGTACGACCATCGGGGCCGTCACCCGCAGCAGGGCGAGCTGTGCGGACAGGTTCTCCTGAAACATATCCTTTACATGCTTGATCGCCTTTTCGGTGTTCTCGACGTTTTCGAGCAGGTTGCGGTATCCGGAAGGTTTTATCAATGTCATCTTATCGGGCGTTTACGGTTATTTGACAACGATCAGGAAATAGTTCTTTTTTCCCTTTTGCACGAGCAGGTATTTACCGGAGATCAGGTCGGAGGCCGAAACGATCGCATCGACCGCGGTAACCTTCTCTTTGTTGAGCGATATGCCGCCTCCCTGGATCAGCTTGCGGGCTTCGCCTTTCGACGGGAAAACCGACGCATGTTCGGTGCACAGAGCGATGAAATTCACTCCGCCGGCAAGCGTCGAAGCCGGCACTTCGAACTGCGGAACTCCGTCGAAAACCTGTAGGAACGTCCGCTCGTCGATCCGGCGCAACGCATCGGCCGTCGCATTTCCGAATAGGATACCCGAAGCCTCGACCGCCTTGCGGTACTCCTCCTCGGAATGAATCATGCAGGTAATCTCGCGGGCCAGCGTCTTCTGCAACTCGCGCAAATGGGGCGCCTCCCGGTGCGCGGCGATCAGCGCATCGATCGTTTGCCGATCGAGCATCGTGAATATCTTAATATAACGTTCGGCATCTTCGTCGCTGACGTTCAGCCAGAATTGGTAGAACTGGTACGGCGACGTATAACGCGCATCGAGCCATACGTTCCCGGCCTCGGTTTTGCCGAATTTCGTCCCGTCCGCCTTCTTGATCAGCGGGCAGGTCAGCCCGAACGCTTCGCCGCCTGTTTTGCGGCGGATCAACTCGGTTCCGGTGGTGATATTTCCCCATTGGTCGGAACCGCCCATTTGCAATTTGCAGTTCTTATGCTGATAAAGATGCAAAAAATCGGTTCCTTGCACCAGTTGGTACGTAAATTCGGTGAACGACATGCCGTCGCCCTCGCCGCTGAAGCGCTTCTTGACAGAGTCTTTGGCCATCATGTAGTTGACCGTAATGCATTTGCCGATGTCGCGAATAAATTCCAGGAACGTGAAATTCTTCATCCAGTCGTAGTTGTTGACCAGTTCGGCCGCATTCGGAGCGTCGGACTCGAAGTCGATCAGGTGACTGAGCTGCCTTCTGATCCCCTCCTGGTTGCGACGCAGGGTCTCCTCGTCGAGCAGGTTGCGCTCAAGCGACTTGCCCGACGGGTCGCCGATCATGCCGGTAGCCCCGCCCACCAGGAAAATGGGCTTATGCCCGCACCGCTGGAAGTGTTTCAGGATCATAATGCTGACAAGGTGCCCGATATGCAGCGAATCCGCCGTCGGGTCGATTCCGACGTAAGCCGTCGTCATCTCCTTGTTCAATTGCTCCTCGGTTCCCGGCATGATATCGTGCACCATGCCCCTCCATTTGAGTTCCTCTACAAAATTCATCGGTTTTATGTGCTTTTAGCAGATTTTTAGTGGATCGTTCGCGGCCGGCCGCCGCGATCCGTGCAAAGGTAGTCAAATTCCGCGAAACACAACAATTTCGGGAAAGCCGCTATTCGATATCGAGGTCGAGGTCGCGACGGAGTTTGGCGACCAGCGGATTTTTTTCGGTCAGGTAACGCAGCCGGTCTTCGACTTTGATCGGTTTCAGGCCGGTCTTGTTTTCGCTGATCTCGACCTGAAATTCAATCGTCGAGCGGACATCGCCCAAGTCGCAAAGCCGTTTGCGGATATCGGTCAGGTGATTGGTCACCTCGTCGTACAGCGATTCGTTCGGCACTTTCAGAAGAATCCGGTTCCCGCGTATGCTGACATCCTGGAACGCGATCCCCAGCCGGGGCCGCTCCGCAAGCAATTCGCGGGTCAGCAATTCGCATCCCTGTTGCAAACGGGATTCGACATCCTCTTCGACCGCTTCATCCGCATCGGGCAGGTTCTCCGGATTTTCCGCCGGATCGGCATCCCCCGAAACGGGCGCGGCGGGGCGGCTCGTATTCAGCAACGACAGGATCGAACGGCCGGACAGCGAAACGCCCCCCGTCGTCGGCGCGGGACGGGACGGCCCCGGTTCGGCTTTTCCGGCGGGGCGGGACTGCGAAACGGCCGACGCAGGCGGCGAAGCAACAGGCACAGGGGAAACCGGCTTACGGGTTTCGCGGCCGGGATCCGGTTTTTCCGCAGCAGTCCCGGCAAGTGCCGACGACGGTTGTCCGTCCCGCGGCGGGACTACGGTCGCTGCGGCCGGCGCAGGCTGTCGTGCGGAACCGTCCGGAACGTTCCGGGAACCGCCCAGATCGGGCAGCGACGGCGTCAGGGCTTCGTCATTTTTTTTTTGACCGAGTCCGCAAAGTTTCATCAGACCCAGTTCGACATGCAATCGTTGGTTGGTAGCCGTCCGCAGCGACGCGTCGACCGCCGTCAGCAGGTTGATCCCCTCGAACAGCAGCGGCACCGGACATTGTGCGGCCTGCGTCCGGTAACGTTCGGCCACGCTGCCCGTCACCTCAAGCAGCGGCAACGTCTGCGGATTCTTGCACATCAGCAGGTCGCGGAAATGGCTGTTCAGCCCCGCCACGAAAGTCTGTCCGGAAAAACCCTTGCGCAACACCTCGTCGAAAAGCAGCAAAGCGTTCGTATAGTCTCCGGCCAGGATCTGTTCGGCGATCGTAAAATAGGTATCGTAATCGAGCACGTTGAGCGTCGCGGCCACCTGGGCGACCGTCAGATTCTGCCCGCAGAACGAAACCACCTTGTCGAACATCGACAGCGCGTCGCGCATTCCGCCGTCGGCCTTGCGGGCGATCAGGTGCAGCGACTCGTCGTCGTAGGTCACTCCTTCCTGCGAAGCGATGTATTTGAGGTACTCCACGCCGTCCTCGACGCGAATCCGGTTGAAATCGTAAATCTGACAGCGCGACAGGATCGTCGGAATGATCTTGTGCTTTTCGGTCGTAGCCAAGATAAACACGGCATGTGCGGGCGGCTCTTCGAGCGTTTTCAG
>ERZ827186.1145-NODE-1145-length-23523-cov-37.496804_pt1 | contig 23523 bp, 17 predicted proteins | sample MGYA00519918_ERZ827186 | MGnify/ENA primary metagenome ERZ827186 (study PRJEB31778, sample SAMEA3449275) | human gut metagenome | biome: human gut; feature: human-associated habitat; material: faeces | place: United Kingdom | collected 2010/2012 ...
GGAACGAAACGGTTTCAAAGCTGGCCTCGGTCTCGGCGGAGCAGCCCGCAAAGGCGGCGTAGTAGCGCAGACCGTAATCGTCCACCAGATAGCGGAACGGGAAACGGTCGCCAAACAAAACGGTCTTATGGGCCGCACCGTCCACGGCCGCCTTATAGTCTGCGTCAAGAGCAGCCAGCTTGTCCCTATACACCGCGGCGTTGGCGATATAGGTGTTCTTGTTGTCCGGGTCGATGGCACACAGCGCGTCCGCAATCGTCACGCAAAGTGCTTGGGCGTTCTTCAGGGACAGCCAGACATGCTCGTCCTTTTCCTCCCCATGGTCATGCCCCATCAGCTCGTCAAGGATGTCCTCTGCGGAAAGCGCGTCCTTCACAAAAAACGGATTGGTCTTGCCGCTCATCAGCGCATCGAAGCCGTCGTTGCCGAAGTAGATATGGAAATGCTCCGCCTGGCCCGGCTCGTGGCCGTGGTCGTTGAACTGCACATATTGGGGCGCATCGGCACTGGTGGTTTCGAACTGATAGCGGACGCTGCGGATCTTGCCCTCGTCATCCAGCTTCGGCTGATAACCGGCATAGGTGTATTCAGCGGAAACGGTTTTTCCGTCTCCATAAGTGAAGGTGATCGTGTTCCCGTTGATAGAGATCTTCTCGGCGTCACACTGCCACGAGGTCTTGTACTTCTCCAAATAGGTGTCCTTTGTGGTCGAGCTGTCCTCGTCCTCCTCCGCCTTGTGCTGGCAGAATTTGTCCAGGTCGCCGTTCAGCAGATAGGGGTGCAGGGACTTCCACGCACCGGCGAAATCCGAGAGGGTGCGATCCCTGATGTCATCCTCCGTGAGCTGTTCATCGTGGCTGTGGCCGTGGTCGTGACCATCCTCCTGCATACCCTCAACGGTTTCCTCCGTTTTCACGGAATCACCCAGCACCTCTAGCAGATTGATGACCTTCATATTCTTGTTGGCGGCGTTTTTCAGAGCATTTTCCACCCAGCCGTCGGACTCGCCGCCCACATAGACGAAGAGGTCGCAATCGGAGATCTTGACAATATCATCGGCGGTGGGCTGGTAGCTGTGCAGGTCAACGCCGTTATCCAGCAGCATGGTGATCTCGGCGTTATCCGCCTTGTCGCCCAGGATCGCCCTGACCCAATCGTATGCGGGAAAGATGGTCGTGACGACCTTCAATTTGCCGGCTTTTCCGGTATTCTCCGGCTTTCCGCAGCCGGCAAGGACGCCGGCCAGCATCATTAGCGCAAGCAGCAGCGCAGTTATCTTTTTCATAGGCTATATGTACCTCCAGATTATGATAAGAACGTAAAAATGGGCGCAAAAATACAAGGGTAACGGCAACGCCGTGAAAGCCTATCCGAAAACGGATAGACTACACCCTTGTAAATAGTTCTTATTTAATCTGAAAGTTTGACCTTGAGCGAAACCAGAGTAAGCGTGCGGACAACCTCCGCGCAGGAGGGAATGATCCTGCACAGGGCATACCTGACCGCCGCGGCGAAAACCGCGGCAGCACCGGCAAGTCCAATGCTCTTGAGCAGATTTTCACAGATCTGCAGCTGGTGGCAGATGGCGCAGTCCTCGCCGGAGCAGTTGTGGTTGGCTTCGACCGCAATATAGACAGCGGAGGACAGCATGACAGCCGCCAGCACGGCTGCCAGCAAGCCTGTGATCAAACGAGATTTCTTTGTCATAGCCTGTCCTCCTTCCAAATACTATTCTTCCCGGCAGTCCGCGCAGGTGCCATAGAGAACTGTGTCGGCGGCGTCCAGCGTGAATTGCTCACTCTGCGCCAGGTGCTTTGCAAACAGGGCGGCGTTGCCGCTTGCCATGTGAAAGGTTCTGCCGCATTTTACACAGCTCATGTGCAGCGCGCCCTTACAGCTTTCGGCGTCAAGGTACTGATAGTAGACCTCCCGCGTGCCGCTCTTGCTGCTGCGCCGCACTTTTTCTTCCGCCTCTAACTGCGCAAGATTCCGATACACGGCGCTGAGGCTGATTTTTTCATCCGCCAGCGCGTCCGCAATTTGCCGTGCGGACAGCAGCTCATCCGGGTGCCGGCTCAAATAGGCAAGCAGAGCCTTCCTCTGCCGCGTGCTGTAACTGGACAAGTCACCACGCCTCCAATTTGCAATTCATTTGCAATTTAGCATAACACGATGCCGCCCCGATGTCAATATGCAAATTCGTCGCAAATTAGCCGCCAACGCGGATAGTGCCCGCTCCGCTGAAATGGGCTGCGGCAGAGCTGAATGATCTGCGCTCCGTTTTCGGCGGCAAAAAGGCAGCGGCAAATGCCAGGTGAAAAAGCGGTAGAAAAACCTGAAAAGATATGCTTCACACTTATCAAACCCCAAAAGCTCTTTCAGAGCAAAAGGCTTTCATTACGAACAGCAGCTGACCCACCGTATGCTTCAGTGCATACGGAGGGTCAGTTGGCTTGTGTGGCATGCTCAGTCGAGCAGGGACTTTCTTTTCTGCTGCGTCAACATATCCGTGCCCGGCCTATCCCTCAAACAAATTCAGGAGGTATCCGTAGCCCTCGGCCTCCATTTTCGCGTAAGGCACAAAGCGGAGGGACGCGCTGTTGATGCAGTAGCGCACACCGTTGGGCGACTCCGGATCGCCGGTGAACACATGACCCAGATGGGAGTCGCCGGCGCGGCTGCGCACCTCCGTGCGGCGCATGCCGTGGCTCAAATCCTCCCGTTCCACCACAGCAGGACTCTCGATGGGCTTTGTAAAGGCAGGCCAGCCGCAGCCGCTTTCAAACTTATCCGTAGAGGAGAACAGTGGCTCGCCGGTGACGATGTCCACATAGATGCCCTTTTCGAACTTGTCCCAGAGCTCGCCGGTAAAGGCGCGCTCCGTGCCGCTCTCCTGTGTGACGCGGTACTGCTCCGCCGTCAGCGTGTCCCGGATGGTCTCCGCTGCGGGCTTCCGGTAGTCGCCCGGATCGATGCGAAGCCTGGAGAACAGCTCCATCTCCGCCCGGGGGATGTGGCAATAGCCGTTGGGGTTCTTTTCTAAGTAGTTTTGGTGATATTCCTCGGCGGGATAGTAATTCCTCAGCGGACCGATCTCCACAAAGAATTTCTCGCTGCGGCCCCGCTCGATGTCCGCGATGCGCTCCACCGTTTCCCTGGCCTTGTCGTTGGTGTAGTACACGCCGGTCTGATACTGGCTGCCCCGGTCGTTGCCCTGCCGGTTCTGCACCGTGGGGTCGATGACGTAGAAGTAAGCCAGCAGCAGGGCATCCAGGCTCACCTGCTCAGGGTCATACTCCACCCGAACGGTCTCCCGAAAGCCGGTGTCGCCCTTGCAGACGGCCTGGTAGGTGGCGTCCGCCTCGCAGCTGCCGTTGGCATAGCCGCTTTGGGCGTCGATGACGCCGGGGATGGACTGCATGAGCTGCTCCATGCCCCAGAAGCAGCCGCCTGCCAGATAGATGACATTTTCCGCGGTGTCCATATACATACCCTCCTCGCCGGACATATCCGAGGACTGTCCGGCCATGTCCGTTCCCTGCGTGTCCTTTTCCCGCGGTATATGCTGCCGTTCTGCGGCGCAGCCGCTGAGCAGCAGTACCGAGGCGAAAAGAAGGACCAATACGCTTCGATACATGGCGTTTCCTCCTTTCAGGGGGAGCAAGGGTCACTCCGCCCCGTTACCGTCCTGCCTCTTGCCGCGGCCGGGCCGCAGGACGGTATACAGCAGCGACCCAAGGACGCAGCCGAAGCCGGTGGAGAGCCACGGGCTGGATGTAACGGCGCAGGTGCCGGTGGCGCAGCCCACATAGCGGTAGTACAGAAACCCTCCGGCACTACCCACCAGGGGCAGGGCAATGACGCGCAGAATGCCTGTCAGCTTACAGTTCTTTTTCTTCATAATAGCCTCCCTTTGAAGATATTGGATCAGCCCATATCGGCAGCTAGTGCCTTGTCGATCTGGGCTTGCAGTGCATCGGCCTGCGCCTTGCTGGTGATAGCTCCCACAATGGGATCACCCACGATGCGGCCGCTGCGGTTGACCACGTAGGTGGTGGGATAGGCGTAGATGCTCTCCACAAACTTGCCCGCCTCGCTGCCGGAATCGAAGTATACGTTCTGATAGGTAGCACCGCTCTGGGTCAGCACATCCTTTGCTTCAGAGATAGCCGCCTCGTTGCCGTCCAGCGTAAAGGCATTGATACCGATCAGCGCACCGCCCTTGCCGGAAAGCTCCTTGTTCAGCGCGTCCAGATCGCCCAACTCGCCCACACAGGGACCGCAGGTGGTGAACCAGAAATTCACCACGGTGACGGCTTTGCCAGAGAACAGATCACTGCTCTTTACCGTATTCCCGTCCAGATCCTTGCCCTCAAAGGCGGGGAACTTCGGCAGGCTGCTGTCATCCGTCTTGTTGCCCGTGCTGCCGCTATCAGTCTTGTTGCCCGTACTGCCATTGTCGGGGGTGTTGCCCGTGCTGCCGCTATCGGTTTTATTGCCTGTGTTGCCGCCGTCGGTTTTATTGTCCTTGCTGCCGCTGTCGGGCATCGTGTCCATATCCTTGTCCGCCGGCATATTCATATCGCTGTCCAGAGATTTTTGCATGATCTCGGGATACTTTTCCTCCAGTGCGGCCAGCTTGTTTCCGATGTCGCGGATCTTCTCCGCCTCGCCCTGAAGCAGCTTCAGCTCGTCTGCCGAAAACTGATCCTTGGCGGCGTTGATGGTTTCCAGCAGGAAGTCGCCGTAGTTTTTGCCGTCCTCCATCATGATCTTACCCTTGTCCGCTGCCATAAAGACCTTTTCCCAAAGTGCTGTGTTCTCCGCCAGAATAGCAGCCTCCTGCGCTGTCAGCTCCTTGTGCATAGCGGCCGCCTCCTCGGCGTTCTTAGGCTCGTTGTCCATGCCGTCCATGTGATCGCCGCCCTTTGCGCCGCAGGCGGCCAGAGAGAGCACCAGCACGACTGCCAACAGCAATGTCATTAGTTTCTTCATGTGCATGTTCGTTCCTCCTTGATCTTTGTCGTCGTTCTTCTGCGGCGTTTCTGCCGCAAGGACGGTTTATTTTTACTGTCTCCACAGCCGCAGCGGAAGAGGGCGGCGCTGGTGGGACAGACACGCTGCATTCTATTACCATAATAAAGCGAATGGGTTAAAATCTTTGTTAAGAACGGGGATTTAATGGAAATATATCTTAAATTCGCTGGAAATAAAGCGATTATGGCAAAAAGGCAGGGGCAGCAAGAAGAGAGTACCCGCGAAAAAGGATCAAACCTAACAGCTGCGCGGCTGCGGAGAGTCTCTCTCCGCAGCCGCGCAGCTGTTTTCGGTCTTTATCGCTTGTCGCTTGGCTCCTGCCTCTCAGAAAGCTCACGCCTCCTCAAAGCTGTCCTTACCCACGCCGCACAGGGGGCATTCAAAATCCTCCGGTACCTCGCTCCATGGCGTTCCCGGCGCGATGCCGCCCTCCGGGTAACCTGCGCTCTCGTCGTACTCCCAACCGCAAACGGTGCAAACGTATTTCATAATACTTCTCCTTTCGTGTTCTCCTGTGTTTTACTCCTCCACCAGCCGGCCGTCCACCGTGACGGTGACCACCTGCCACGGGATGAACTTCCCGCTCTGCTGGAGTGCCTTTTTCGCCGCCAGCTCCAGCCCGCCGCAGCAGGGCACCTCCATCCGCACGACGGTGACGCTCTTGATGTCGTTCTCCCGGATGATCTCCGTCAGCTTTTCGGCATAGTCCACGCTGTCCAGCTTGGGACAGCCCACCAGCGTGATGTGTCCCTTGATGAACCGCTCATGGAAGGCGGCGTAGGCGTAGGCGGTGCAGTCGGCGGCGATGAGCAGCCGTGCGCCGTCAAAATACGGGGCGTTCACCGGCACCAGCTTGATCTGCACCGGCCACTGGGACAGGCGGCTTGCCTGCTCAGCGCGGGGTGCTTCCGCGGCGGGCGCAGCCTCGCGCTGAATGTTCCGGGACTGGCTGCCGGGGCAGCCGCAGGGCAGCGTCATGCCCTGCTCCCGCATTTTCCGCTGCTTGTTCTCCATGACGGCTTTCTCATCGTAGGCGGCGGCCTCCCGCTCCACGAAGGTGATGGCACCCGTGGGACAGGTGGGCAGGCAGTCCCCCAACCCGTCGCAGTAGTCGTCCCGCATCAGCTGCGCCTTGCCGTCCACCATGGCGATGGCGCCCTCGTGACACGCCTCGGCGCAGGCGCCGCAGCCGTTGCACTTGTCCCTGTCGATCTCAATGATTCTCCGTACCATATTTTTGTCCTCCTTGCGGTTCTTCTTGACTTTGTGGCTTCATTTTACTATCATAATTTATGAAAGTCTGTTGGCACGCCAACGAAAAGGAGAAAAATATGCGGATCAATTTGGGGAACACCCCGCTTTTCCGCGGCATGACGCCGCCGGACATCGAGGAAATGCTGCGCTGCCTGCGCGCCGCAGAGCGCACCTATAAAAAGGGCGCGGTCATCCTGCCGGAGGGGACGCCTACGGAGCAGCTGGGCGTGGTGCTGTCCGGCCGGGTCATCATCGAGATGGGGGACGTATGGGGCAACAACAGCGTCCTCAGCAGCGTGGGCGCAGGCGGCATCTTTGCGGAGGCGTATGCCTGCGCGCCGGGTGAGCCTCTCATGGTCAACGTCACCGCCGCCGAGGACACGGAGGTGCTGCTATTGCACATCGGGCAGGTGCTGGAGCCCTGCGCCAAGGTGTGTCCCCGCCATCTCCGGCTGCTGCGAAACCTGCTGACACTCTCCGCCGGGAAGAATTTGCAGCTCTCCCGCCGGGTGCTGCACACCTCGCCCAAGTCCATCCGCAAGCGGCTGCTGTCCTATTTCTCGGAGTGCATCAAGCGCACCGGCAGCTACGAATTCGACATACCCTACAACCGCCAGCAGCTGGCGGACTACCTGAACGTGGAGCGCAGCGCGCTGAGCAACGAGCTGTCCCTCATGCAGCGGGACGGGCTGATCCGGTATGAGAAAAACCACTTTGCCGTGACGGAGCAGTTGGGGTAGCGGTGAATAAAACAGGGAAGCGTGCAGCGTGGTAGGATGGTTCACTTTTGTCGGCGTGTGCGCTATAAGTGTGCTGCGAACCGGCTTTTTGAGATTTGTCGACCTTTCAACGAAAAAATTTGACTTAATTAAGCAAATAATACTCTGATGCACCAAAAAACGGCATAAATTTCCCTGCAACTATAAGTATATGGGCGGTTGTACATTTAGGATATTAAAACATGAGCAAAATGCACATACAATACAAGTTAAGAACACTTCATCTGCAGGAGACTTGTTTGTATGATAGATTACGCATTTATAGGCGCACGGCTCAAGGAAGCGCGCATACGGAAAAATGACGCAGGAGCAGCTGGCTGCGATGACCGATGTGGGGTCTACACATATCAGCCATATTGAAACCGGCATGACGATTCCCAGCACAAAGCTGCTTGTGCAAATGATGAATATTCTGGACTGTGATCCCGCCGAGGTGCTGTGCATGGAAATGCGCAGTGCGCGGCCTGTCCTGAACAGTTGGCTTTCTGATCTGGTCGCAGATTGTAACGAGGATGAAATAAAAATCATCACGGATACTGTCACGGCACTGAAGGCAAGCCTGCACCGTAACCGAAGCGAAGATAAATAAAGGAGATAAGCCCACTTTTGCATAACGGAAGCGAAATTACCGGGAGAAGGAGGAACAAAAAAACGCTGCAAACCCCGAAAAAGGCTTGCAGCGGTGCTTTCTGGCGTCCCAGAGAGGATTTGAACCTCCGACCCCACGCTTAGGAGTTATAACATTCGGGTCGTGCCGTGTAGTACGCCGTGCTTCAAAATGCCCGCAAACCCGCATGAATACAGGCTTTTTGCTCTAACTGCCTGCTGCGGGGTATCCGGCAGTATTGCCTGATATTGGCAAATTTGGTGCCAAAATCGGGGCTGCTATTAGACAAATATTAGACAGAATCGTGGTCGACGACCGCCGATTCAAAGGTGCTTTGGAACAGTTTAACTCTGAAATTTGACAACAAGCAAGAGGAAACCGGCGAGAGCTGGTTTCCTCTTGTGATATATATCTTATTTGAAAAGAATTCAAGAAAATGCAAATCAACGTGTGAGTGGAAACAGGTTGTCCGTATCAGGCACGATATGTTATAATTGGGGTACTACCAATTCTGAAGGAGAGCGCCTATGACAGAAGTTGATCGTGACATTGGATTAGTCCTGCTGAAGCGCCTGTGGAAACAGAACTTGATCACGGAAGCAGTCTACGTTGCAGCTTGCAATTCCAAGTATTTCGACAGAAAGAATTTTACTCCGGTGGCAGAGTCTTTTAGGGCTGAAATTGAGAAAAGCGATGAAGCCGCTGATGACGCAATCAAGTAAAAACGCAAATAGAAACTGAGAAAGAGACGGTGTGAACCGTCTCTTTTTCTATATTAAAATATAAGGGAGGAGGAACGCCCATGGCTGTATTCAGGGTGGAGAAAACGCGGAACTATACCGTCATGTCAAATTACCATCTGCGGGACAAGTCCCTGTCGCTGAAGGCAAAGGGCCTGTTGTCCCTGATGCTGTCGCTGCCGGAGGATTGGGACTACACCACCAGGGGGCTGGCCTACATCTGTAAGGACGGTGTGGACAGCATCTGCGCCACGGTGCGGGAGCTGGAGGGCGCGGGGTACATTGTGCGGGAGCGGGAACGCCATGCGGACGGTACGCTGGGCGGCATCGAATATACCATTTTGGAGCAGCCGAGGGGGATAGATGCACCTAAACGGGAAAATCCCGTTCAGGCGGAAAATACCGGTGACGCACCTAAACGGACTTTTCCTGAACAGGTAAAACCTGTCTTGGGAAAACCTGAACAGGAAAATCCCGCGCAATTAAATATACAAGAACAAAGTAAAGAAATATTAAGTACGGATTCTACTAAGTCCTTCCCTTCCTTCCCTCAAGAGAGTAAGACTACGCAGGAGAATGAGTTGGAACGGAGAGATAGTTGCAGGGAGCAGATCATGGCCAATGTGGACTACGATTATCTCGTCGGTTACACCGAAGTTGACCGCGGTCGGCTGGATGAACTGGTGGGGCTGATGCTGGATACCATGTGTTCCACAAAGCCCACCATTCGTGTGGCGGGTGAGGAGCTGCCAGCGGAGGTGGTGCGTTCAAGTCTGCTGAGGCTGACCGGCACGCATCTGCTGTATGTGCTGGATCGGATCAACGAAAACACCACAGAGGTGCGCCATGTGAAGCAATACCTGCTGACCGCGCTGTATAACGCGCCGCTGACTATGGATAACCACTATGCCCTGATGGTGGGCCATGATCTCAGCGGCGGGAGCGGGTAGAGAAATAGCTGCCCGACATGAATTGCCGGACAGCTATTTCGGGGATGGTTTAAATTTGTGCTTTTGATGATACTAAAGCATCTTGTATCCGTTTACACGATGTAGCATAGGAGTGCAAACGGATATATCGGGCTAATTTAGGTGCAAAATACTTCTGTAGGATGGATGAATAGCCCAAATATCTTTTGGATTATAGTTCGAAGGAATTAGTAAATCGGGCACGTCTTCAAAGCGAATAAAACTATCCCCGTTATCAAAGGATTTGTCATCAAGCGTAATAAACCCTATACGATACAGGAAGTGCGCGATGTCTAAAGGATTGTCCGCCGCAATATTTTCTATGGAGATTGGGTTCGCTACATTTTCTAGTATTTTCGCGTTAATGTAATCCATTAATTCATCACTTGTGTAGGACTTTTTCCCATTTCTAAAAGATTCAATAATATGTTTCAGTTGGCCACATTGATGGTTGTGTTCCTTATATAAATCGGACAGACGATATTTCCCATAATCAAACATCACATCATTAATATGCCCGATTGCAATCTTGTCATTGTTTTTCCTGTAAGCATCGTTGGCGGCCATCTTACATAATTGGGCCGCCCATCGTGGACGTCCTGCAGATAGGATGTGAATTGGCCGATGTGGATCAAGCGCCCCCTTTCCCCACTTCAATTTATCTTTAAAGATGAGATTAAACACTTGTGGTCGGGAGGCTGGATACCACTTCTTGATTTTCTGTACGTCTCGATCTTCGGGATAATGATCGACAAAGTAAGTCAAAATTTTATTGGCTAATATTTCCCCAGTATCTTCCGTGCTCCACTTTAAGTCAACCATATACTGCTCACACTTATCCAGCGCTTCGTCATCCTTTATAATTGCCCATATATCGGTTCTAACGGATGCGCGAATGAACAGTCCTTTTACTGCATTAACAATATTACGGCAAGCTGAAAAAAACGAGCTGACTAAAATTCTGTTCTCAGGGGTGTCTATAAACGTTGCATCAATGTCATCAATAAAAAACCATACAGAAATATTTTCTTTCTGAGCGTATCGTTTTAACAGTTCCTCGCTATTTTCTGCACATTTCTTTTCTGCAGCTAGTTGAGGCAATATATGCTTATACCGTTCGCATAAGGCGGTAACTATATTCCGACCTTTATACCCCAATAATTCAGCCATTTCGACCAACATCATAGAATCATCAGATGCGGCAATTTTTATATTGCGACCTATTTCTATTGCGATTCGAGTACACAAACATTCTTGCCAATAGTTTGTAAATTGAAGTGAGCTGGCACCGAGGGAAGGGTGAGGCTTAATTGATATGAGGTCGGAAGCCTTAACAGAGATATAGATTGCTTTTGGATTTTCCTTTTCTAACTTGTAGCTTGCGTAGCTTAAAAGGGCTGACTTGCCAACACCTTTCCTCGCCCGGACAAATGATAACGGCTTTCGAGAAGAGAAGAAAACAGAATTTTCCGGTTTTTCAAGGTAATAGCTTGCAAGGCGATCCTTGTTTTCGTCCTCTCCGGCTTCATTTCCAAACAATTCTTCATCTAGAAAATCTTTGCGCATATCTAATACTCCTCCGTAACTAAATAGTGGCATTGTAAGAGAATATAGACATTATATCAAATATTGACCTCTACATCAAACAGTTTTTTAATTTATGTTACATCAAGTACGGGGGTTACTAAGATTTTCCCTGCTTCCTCTCGTGAGGGGCGGCAACAAGAAAACGGAGCGAAGCGACGGAGACATACCGAGAGCAGATCATGACCAATGTGGACTACGATTATCTCGTCGGCTATACAAAGGTAGATCGCGGACGGCTGGACGAACTGGTGGGGCTGATGCTGGATACCGTGTGTTCCACAAAGCCTACACTCCGCGTGGCGGGAGAGGAGCTGCCAACGGAGGTGGTGCGTTCAAGGCTGCTGAAGCTGACCGGCGCGCATCTGCTGTATGTGCTGGATCGGATCAACGAGAACACCACCGAGGTGCGCCATGTGAAGCAATATCTGCTGACCGCGCTGTATAACGCACCGCTGACCATGGATAACCACTATGCCCTGATGGTGGGGCATGATCTCAGCGGCGGGAGTGGGTAGGGGAATAGCTGAACTTGTGGGGCAGTGCTCTCTCAAAAACGTTAAGTGGGAAAAAATATGTAAAAACATGATTTTTCCCCACTTAAAAATTAAACGACAGTAAAGTACAGGAGCCGGAAGGCTCTTTTTTGTTGCACGAAATGGAGGTGTGCTTTTGAAAACCATCGCACTGGCAAATCAGAAGGGCGGCGTGGGGAAAACCACCACAGCCGCCAGCTTGGGTGTCGGTCTTGCAAAGCAGGGCAAAAAAGTTCTGCTGGTGGACGCCGACGCCCAGGGCAATCTCACCCAAATGCTGGGCTGGCGGCAACCGGACGAACTTTCCCCCACACTGGCCGACCTGATGACCAAGACTGTCAACGAGGAAGCCATTGCACCCGGCGAGGGTATCCTGCACCATGCGTCCGGCGTCGATCTTGTCCCCGCCAATATCGAGCTGTCGGGACTGGAGGTGACGCTGGTGAACATCATGAGCCGGGAGACGGTGCTGCGGCAGTACTTGTCCACGGTGGCACCGGCCTATGACTACGCCATCATCGACTGTATGCCCTCGCTTGGGATGCTGACCATCAACGCACTGACCGCGGCGGACAGCGTTATCATTCCGGTGCAGGGGCAGTATCTGGCCGCCAAGGGGCTGGAACAGCTCATGCGTACCATTGCCCGCGTCAAGCGGCAGATCAATCCCCATCTGACGGTGGACGGTATCCTGCTGACCATGATGGACAGCCGCACCACGCTGGCTAAGGAAATTAGTGAGCAGCTGCGCAGGAACTACGGCAGCCGGGTATTCGCCAGCGAGATACCCCGTTCTATCCGCGTGGCGGAGATCAGTGTCACAGGAACCAGCATTTATGAGCATGACCCAGAGGGAAAAGCGGCACAGGCGTATGCCGCACTGACGAAGGAGGTGTTGCAGCTTGGCCCGCAAATTAAACGGCATAGAGCTGACCCGGTACGATGACCTGTTCAAAACAGACGAAGAGAGAAGTGCCGACCGGCAGGAGCGGGTGCAGATCGTGCCGGCGGAGCAGGTATTTCCCTATGCGCGGCAGCCGTACTCCGTAGACCGGCCCAGCGCCGATCTGGTGCGGCTGATGGACAGCATCGAGCGCACCGGCATTGCCGAGCCGCTGATCGTCCGTCCCCGCAGCGAGGGTGGATATGAGATCATATCCGGTCATCGGCGCGACTACTGCGCCAAGGTAGTGGGACTGGATACCCGTCCGGTCATCGTGCGCAATTACAGTGACGAGGACGCGGATATTCTGGTGGTGGACTACAACATCAACCGGGAAAACCTGCTGCCCAGCGAGAAAGCAAAGGCGTATAAGCTGAAGCTGGACGCTATGAAGCGGCAGGGCGCGCGGACGGATTTAACTTCTGCCCAACTTGGGCAGAAGTTAAATGGGCGGTTTTCTGTGGAGGTTTTGGCGGAACAAGTAAATGAGAGCCGAATGCAAATCCAACGCTATATCCGCCTGACGAATCTCATCCCGCCGTTGATGGAGGCGGTGGACGCGGGAAAGCTGAAATTCGTTCCGGCAGCCGACTACATCTCCCACCTGACCGAGAAAGAACAGACCTACCTCCAGTTCCTCATGGAGCGGGACGAGGTATCGCCCTCCGTGGATCAGGCCCAGCGGCTCAAGCAGATCAGCGCGGAGGGGAAGCTGGAGAACAACATCATCGACCTCATTATGCGGGAGGAAAAGCCGCTGGAGCGGAAGGTGACGCTGCGGAACGACCGCCTGCAAAAGTATTTTCCTGCCAGCTATACCCCTAAGCAGATGGAGGAGGTCATCATCAAGCTGCTGGATGGCTGGCATCGCCGCAGACAGCAGGAGCAGGAGAGATGAGGAGGTTGGTTATGCGAAGGAATGAATTGCCTGATTTCTGCTTATCCACGCTGCCCTCTTCGGGGCAGCTCATCAGTCTCAAGAGGGGTGAGCGTGGCTACTACGCCTCCGACTGGGACACCGGAAAGCGGGAGGAAAATCAGAACATCGCTCGAGAGCATAATCGGCGGCGAGGCATTTCTGACATACAGGAGGCCGCCATGAGCGCAGGTTCCATGTTCGGCTGGAGTTTGCCGGGGGCAGACCCGCAGTGGTATTTGGACAACGCCAGATATGTGAACGCGATGATGGCGAAGGGCCATATCAAAGACCCTGTTATGAGTATCTACTATCCGGTGGACGATTTTCTGCTGCGGTATGAGATCTTGGGAGAAGCGAAAATGTACCTTCCGGTATCGGCGATTCCAAAGGAACTGTTGGGCGTGAGGTCACAGTTTGTCATGCAGCCGGATTTGGTCTGCGGTGTACCTGCTATGCCGGTGAAGGCGCAGCAGGCACAGAACGGCAGCTACACCATGAAGCTGGAAAGCGGCAGCTATGTCATTGGTGAGATCATCAATGCGGACTATAAGATCACGGCGCGGGTGCGCGTGGGAAACGCCGAATTTGCTTTGGGTGAACACCCAAAAGCGCCTGCCCCGTTCGTTACATGGCAGCGCAACTGCAAGAATGATGGAGATGGGCCGCCCAACTTCTTCTGGGGACATTACGGGGCAGACCGTGCGGCGATGATTGAGGACTTCTGTGAACGGGCAGGCAGCGAGTATCAGGAGCAAAAAGAGAGGCAGGTGCAGTGCGAGAAAAGCCGTACAGCACCGAAAAAGGAACGAGGTGAAGAAAGGTGACAGACCGTGAGCCGGTAAATATCATGGGCGTTATCGCCTTTCCGAAGCCGGATAAGAGCAAGCGCCGGATTCGCTTTATTGATGCGGAGTACAATACGCTGTTCTACATTCCAGACGGTGCCAGCATCGTCATGACGCGGATGGATGGCAGCAGCGTGATACGGCCCTGTACCTATATCGATGACTGCCATACGCTGATTGGCAGCGAGGTCTATCATATTTGCGAGTTTGCGGAGGCAGCGCAGCGGACAGGCACGGTGTATGAGCCGCTTGATCCAAAGCAGTTGCCTGTGGAGACTGGCTGCTATGAGATATATCAGATCGACAACGTGGGTAAGGTGGACTACGCCTTTATGCGATATGAGCGTGCCAAGGGAAAACTGCGCGCTGCCCATTACCGCAAAGCCTTTGCTGGGGTGCTGGCTCCCAACATGACGATGGATAAGCTATACCGAAAGCACAATGCGGACACACGGCCTTTCTGCCAGCGAATGCGCTCCTTATCGGAGAGCGATGTGATCGTGGTCAAGCACGGCGGTGAGAGAAAGGCTTACTATGTGGATGCTGTGGGCTTTCAGGAGGTGCCGAACTTTTTGAAGGGACTGCAAAGGCTGAAAGAGCGAGGTGAAGCACGGTAGTCAGGAATGAATATATCCAACATTTTTTGAGAAGGGAGGCAATGCTTTGGCAAGTAAATTTCAATTTATCACGGAGTTATATAGCCGCACGCTGATAAGACTGACCGGCGATTATGAGAGCTGGACGGGCTTTCTGCGTTCGGCCTGCTATAACTATAAATGCCCGTTCGATGAGCAAGTCCTGATCTACGCCCAGCGTCCCAACGCTACGGCGGTGCTGGAGCTGGAGAAGTGGAACCGGCAGTTTGGGCGGTGGGTCAACGCCGGTGCTACCGGCATTGCTGTCATGGATGAAGCCCATGGAAAAGGGCGTCTGAAGCACTACTTTGACATCACGGACACCCATGCCACACGCATTTCACGGCCCGTTCCCATCTGGTCGATGGAACCGGCCTACACGGAGCCGGTCATCGAGACGCTGGAGGCCACCTTTGGTACACTGACCGAAAATGATAATTTGCCGGACGCCATACTGTCCGCCAGCCGCAACGCTGTGGCGGATAATATGCAGGACTATCTGCGGGATTTGCTGGATTGTCGCGGCGGCAGTATGCTGGAGGAGCTGGACGCACTGAATGTAGAGGTCACATACAGGCGGGCGTTGGAGAGCAGCGTCGCCTATATGCTGCTGACCCGGCTTTCTCTGCCCACCATGGCCTACCTGCTGCCGGAGGATTTTGAGGGTATTTATTCCTTTGATACCCCCAGCACCATCAATGCCTTGGGCATTGCCACCAGCGATATTGCCGAGATGGGCCTGCGGGAGATCAGCCGCACGGTGATGCAGGCGCGGCGGGAGCGATTTTTTGCAAAGGATGCACAAATCAGCTATGATGCTGTCAAAGAGCAAAATAACGCCGAGAAAGAAAGGAGCGCAGAACATGGAAGTGACCTACAGAGTGCAGGAGGGCTATCGCCTGCCGAACCTGCTGCTGCCCCAAGAGCCGGAGACGCACCTGGGCAAGTACGCGGAGCTGCGGAGGCAGTACATCAAGAAGCACCGCAGGGTGCTGTATACGAATCTCAAGACCAGCGGTCAGTTGGCGGCACATCTGGCGGAGATCGAGACGGCGGCGGAGAAGATGGTGACGCGGCTGGTGACGCAGATGGCGCAGAACGAGGGCGTGACGGAGGAGCTGAAAGCCGCCGATCCCCAGCGCTGGACGGGGCTGATGAACAACCTGAAGCACAGCGCGGAGGAAACGGTGCTGAACGATCTGATCTACAGCTGAATAGCACAGACGAAAACGCCGGGAGCGTAGAGCTTCCGGCGTTTTTAGATGCACACCTCATTGAAGCGATACTGCTGGACGATGGCGGGCGCAAGCATACGCGGCAGGAGATATTTGCGTATTTCCAAGACACTCGCGATATTACCTCCCGCACGGAATTTCTGAAAAGCAGCTACAACGATATATGGGTGGAGGTTCTGGCCGGTGCGGATAAAGTCCGGGTGGGCTACCACGCCCAGCAGGACGGGATCCTGATGTGGGAAGGCAGCTACCTCTCCCGCACAGCGGAGTCCGTTTTTTCATGGGGCGTGGTCACGGAAATGACCGAAAACCTTATTGAGCGGGGCGCGTATAAGATCAAGCTGGGTTTGCAGAATGCGCCGGTGATGGCGGAGCAAATGTCCCTCTTTGGCATGGGCGGCGGCACGGCGGTCTATGAAGTGCCGGAGGAGCCGCGTTCAGAGGATTTGTTCCCTACCCGGACTGTGCCGCAGATGGTCATCGACCAGACACTGTACACGGCGGGCAACAGCCGCGGCAGCGCGGAGCGAATCGCGGTGTTCTATATGCGCCAGCGTTCGGAAGTGGAATGTGTGGCGTTTTTGCGCCGTGAGTTTGGCACGGAGGACGGACGCGGCATTGAATGTGAGGGTAAGAAATATGCCGTGTGGTTCATGGAGGACGGTATCCATCTGGCGCAGGGCGACAGCATCCGCACCGGCCACAGCCGCACCACGGTGACGTGGGAGCAGGCGTCGGCGAGGATACTGGAGCTGCTGGAAGCCGGAACATATCTTTCGGCGTTAGAGCTGGAGCAGGCGCAGGACAAGGTGCTGCTTGAGATGGGTGACGCTCTGCTGATGACTGCCCGCGATCTGACTGAGGAGGGCCGCACGCAGGGGTTGTTCCCTCAGACGCTGGCCATCCACGACCAGCGCAAGGGCTATCCGAAGCTGGACGAGGATATGGTGGCCTTTGCCAAGAGCGAGGGCGGCCTTGCGGCGTTGGCCGAGGAATACCATGCTTTTTTGAGTGCCTATGAACAGGATCGCAGCATCATGCGCTTTCGACTGTCTGAGTATAATACACACCGAATCGGTGTGGTGCTGGACGGAATTGACCTGCCGGAGCGCAGCTTTTCTGCGCAGCCGGATTTCCTTCGCCGGTGCAAAATGTTCATCACACAGGATGAGATAGACCAGTTCTTCCTGGCGGAGTCTGTGGACAGCCGCTTGGACGTGTATGCCTTTTTCTGCTATCCCCACACGAAGGAGGAGCAGCAGAAATTTATCAAAAGCCGTTTTGGTGAGTACAGCGGCGGCGGGCGCGATGGATATGACTATACGAAAACCTATAAGGGACTGACCTATCAGCGGGAATATGCCGGGAAACAGTATGATGAAGTCAAGCTGAGCATTCCCAATGTGGTCAAGGAGTATGAAAGGCTCATCGCGCAGAAGCGTTTCCCCGGCGAGGATGCCATTGCCGCAATTCCGCAATATGAACGGCGGCAGTTGGCGCGGACAGTGTATTTCGGCTTTTCGGATGCACCGGACGATGTGCCGAGACCATACCCCAAGGGCGCGGGCTACTATGACGCCGTTCCCGTCATTGAGGAGCAGTTGGCAGATAAGGTGAAAGCGGCGGAAATGCTGGAAGCCCTGACATCCTATTTGGATGGCATGGACGAGGGAGACCGGCACTATGATTCCTGCCAGCAGGCGAGGGAACAGCTTTCGGAATACGTTGACGGCACGTTCAGCCTGTTTAACCATCGGCACGACAGTGGATTACGGCAAGCGGAGCGGGAAGCGACACCCATAACCCCCACCGGGGAAGTGGGGGTCACGGAGGAACCGGCACAGGAGCAAGAAATATCCCCGCTGCCGCAGGTACAGCAGAGGGAGGAGGAAGCACCGCAGGGACAGGCGGCGATGCCGCCTGTCCCTCACCTGCCGAGAAAAAAAGAGAGGCTGGAGGCCGCCGCCCCGCTGTCGGCGGGCGGCGTCAACTACCGTATCACCGACGATGCCCTGGGTGCAGCACCGCCCAGCCAGCGGTATGCCAACAACGTGGCGGCCATCCGGCTCTTAAAGCAGTTGGAGGCGGAGAATCGCCTCGCCACGGCGGAGGAGCAGGAGGTCTTGTCCTCGTATGTGGGCTGGGGCGGTCTGGCGGACTGCTTCGATCCCAAGCACAGCCGGTATGAGGAACTAAAGGGGTTGCTGTCCGAAACGGAATATGCCGCGGCGCGGGAATCCACGCTGACCGCCTTCTACACACCGCCTGTGGTGATCCGCAGCATCTATGCCGCGCTGGGGCAGATGGGCTTCCGGCAGGGCAACGTGCTGGAGCCTGCCTGCGGCGTCGGTCATTTCCTCGGTATGCTGCCGGAGGGCATGGCGGAGAGCAAGGTCTACGGCGTGGAGCTGGATGACGTTTCAGGACGCATCGCCCGTCAGTTGTACCCACGCAGCAGTATTTCCGTTCGCGGCTATGAAAAGATGGACTTCCCCGACAACTTCTTTGACGTGGCTGTGGGCAACGTTCCCTTTGGTCAGTTCAAGGTGCAGGATCGCCGCTATGACCGGCTGAATCTGTCCATCCACGAGTATTTCTTCGCCAAGACACTGGATAAGGTGAGGCCGGGCGGCGTGGTGGCATTCGTCACCTCCAGCTACACCATGGACAAGCGCACCGGCAGCGTGCGGAAGTATATTGCCCAGCGGGCGGAGCTGTTGGGCGCGATCCGTCTGCCCAACGATACCTTTAAGGCAGCAGCGGGTACGGAGGTGGTATCGGACATCCTGTTCCTGCAAAAGCGTGACCGCATGGTGGACATTGAGCCTGATTGGGTGCAGTTGGGGACGAATGACGACGGTATCACCATGAACCGCTATTTCCTCGACCACCCGGATATGGTGCTGGGCGAGATGAAAATGGTATCGGGACCGTATGGCCCGGAGCCCACCTGTGTGCCGTTTCTGGAGCAGCCGCTGGACAGCCTTCTTGCCAACGCCGTGCAGAATATCCACGGTGAAATCACCGCCTATGAACGCGAGGAGGAGCTGGAGGGAGAAGATCAGTCCATCGCGGCAGACCCCGCCGTTCGCAATTTCTCCTATACGCTGGTGAATGACAAGCTCTATTACCGCGAGGACAGCCGCATGAACCCGGTGGAGGTGTCCAAGACCGCCGAGAGCCGTATTCGCGGTATGATCGGTCTGCGGGACTGTGTGCGGACACTGCTGGAGTACCAGACAGAGGACTATCCGGATGACATGATACGCCAGCAGCAAGCAAAGCTGAACGACCTCTATGACCGCTTTACCCATGACTACGGGCTTATCAACTCACGGGGCAACGCCATCGTCTTTGACCAGGATAGCTCCTATTTCCTGCTGTGTTCGCTGGAGGTGCTGGATGAGGAGGGTGGTCTGAAGCGGAAAGCCGACCTGTTCACCAAGCGTACCGTTCGCAGTCACCGGCCTGCCGAGAGGGTGGACACGGCGGTGGAAGCGTTGGCACTGTCCATCGGGGAGAAGGCGCGTGTGGATATGGCGTATATGGGACAGCTTACCGGCAAGGACGAGGATACCCTGTTCGCGGACTTGCAGGGCGTCGTCTTTCTGAACCCTGATTACGGGGAAAGGGGCGGCGAGAAATACTTGCCCGCCGACGAGTACCTGTCCGGCAACGTGCGCCGGAAGCTGGCAGAGGTGAGGGCAAAAACGGAAACAGAGCCGCAGTACCTTTCCAATGTAGAAGCACTGGAAAAGGTACAGCCCGTAGACCTGACCGCCAGTGAGATTTCTGTGCGGCTGGGTGCCACATGGCTGGATTCGGCGTATATTCGGCAGTTTATCTTTGAGACGCTGGACACATCCCGCCGTGCACGGTGGGACATTAAGGTGCATTACTCCCGAATCACCGGCGAGTGGCGCATCGAGGGCAAGAGCAAGGATAGCTATAATGTCAAGGCGTACAGCACCTACGGTACGTCGCGGGCCAGTGCCTACGACATCATCGAGAGCAGTCTGAACTTAAAGGATGTCCGTATTTTCGATTACCAGTACGACCCGGACGGACGGCGTGTGGCGGTGCTCAACAAAAAGGAAACAGCCATTGCACAGGGTAAGCAGGAGCTGCTGAAGGAGGCGTTTTCTGAGTGGATATGGAAAGACCCGGAACGGCGGGAGAAGATCTGCAAGGCGTACAACATTCTGTTCAACAGCAACCGCCCACGGGAATACGACGGCAGCCACATCAACTTTTCCGGCATGAATCCGGAGATCACCCTGCGGAAGCATCAGGTGAACGCCATCGCCCACATCCTCTATGGCGGCAACACCCTGCTTGCACACGTAGTGGGGGCAGGGAAGACGTTTGAGATGGTGGCGGCGGCGATGGAATCCAAGCGGCTGGGGCTGTGTCAGAAATCCCTCTTTGTGGTACCGAACCACCTGACGGAGCAGTGGGCCAGCGAGTTCTTGCAGCTCTATCCTGCCGCCAATGTGCTGGTGGCCACGAAAAAGGATTTTGAAACAAAAAATCGCAAGAAGTTCTGCGGGCGCATCGCCACCGGCGACTATGACGCCGTCATCATCGGGCACAGTCAGTTCGAGAAGATACCCGTCAGTATCCAGCGGCAGCGGGCCATTCTGGAGCAGCAGATGGATGAGATCATCCTGGGCATTCAGGAGGCAAAAAATGCCCATGCGGAGAACTTTACCATCAAGCAGATGGAAAAAACCCGCAAGGGCTTGCAGAATAAGCTGGACAAGCTGAACGACCAGAGCCGGAAGGACGATGTGGTCACGTTCGAAGAACTGGGCGTTGACCGGCTGTTCATCGACGAGAGCCATTACTATAAAAATTTGTTTCTCTATACCAAAATGCGGAATGTCAGCGGCATTGCACAGACGGAAGCACAGAAGTCCAGTGACCTTTTCATGAAGTGCCGGTACTTAGACGAGATTACAGGCGGACGGGGTGTGGTGTTCGCCACCGGTACGCCTATCTCTAACAGCATGGTGGAGCTATATACCATCCAGCGGTACTTGCAAATGGGAGCGTTGCAGGAGCAGGGCTTCCAGCATTTTGACGCATGGGCTGCCAACTACGGTGAAACGGTCACGGCTATCGAACTTGCCCCGGAGGGGACGGGCTACCGTGCCAAGACCTGCTTTTCCAAGTTCAACAACCTGCCGGAGCTGATCTCTGTATTCAAAAATGTGGCGGACATCCAAACGGCGGATATGCTGAACCTGCCCGTGCCGGAGGCACACTACCACAATATTGCCCTGAAACCGTCCGAGTATCAGAAGCAAATGGTAGCGTCGCTGGCGGAGCGGGCCGAGCAGGTACGCAACAAGCAGGTGGACAGCAGCGTGGACAATATGCTGCTGATCACCAACGATGGCCGGAAGCTGGCATTAGACCAGCGGCTCATCAATCCCATGCTGCCCGCCGACCCGGAGAGCAAAGCGGTCAAGTGCGCGGAGACGGTGTTTGACATCTGGCGGCGCACGGCGGAAAAACGCTCCACGCAGATGATCTTCTGTGACCTGTCCACGCCAAAGAGTGAAGGCATTTTCAGTGTCTATGACGACATCCGCAGTAAGCTGGAGGAAATGGGCGTGCCGGAAAACGAGATCGCCTATATCCATGACGCTAAGACGGAGGCGCAGAAAAAAGACCTGTTTGCCAAGGTGCGCGCCGGTCAGGTGCGGGTGCTGCTGGGCAGCACACAGCGCATGGGCGCCGGAACCAACTGCCAGCAGAAGCTGGTGGCATTGCACCATTTGGACTGCCCGTGGCGTCCCGCAGATCTCCAGCAGCGGGAGGGGCGCATCATCCGGCAGGGCAACGAAAATGCCGAGGTGGACATTTACAGTTACGTCACCGAGGGTACATTCGACGCTTACCTCTACCAACTGGTGGAGCGAAAGCAGAAATTCATCGCGCAGATCATGACCAGCAAGTCCCCTGTGCGCTCCGCCGAGGATGTGGACGAGCAGGCCCTCTCCTATGCGGAGATCAAGGCACTGGCCAGCGGAAACCCTCTTATTAAAGAGAAAATGGATTTGGACATTGAAGTGACGAAGCTGAAGCTGCTGAGAAGCAGCTACCTTAGCCAGCGATACAGCATGGAGGACGCCATCAGCAAAACGTTCCCCAAATCCATCGCGGAGACGCAGGAACGTCTCGCCGGGTACGGCGCGGATATTGCCACGGTCAAGGCGCACACCGCGCCTAATGAGGACGGGTTTTCGCCCATGACGCTGGCGGGTAAGGTCTACACCGAGAAAAAGGCGGCTGGCGCGGAGCTGCTGTTGCTATGCCAGAATATGCTGACGCCGGAGCCGACACAGGTAGGCTCTTACCGCAGCCTGACGCTGGAGCTGTCCTTTGACAGCTTTTCGCAGGAGTACCGGCTGACCATGGTCGGGCAGCTGCGTCATGTGGTGACGCTGGGTACAGACGTGTTCGGCAACATACAGCGCATGGATAACCTGCTGGAGACGCTGCCGGTCAAGGAGCAGACTTGCCGTGAGAAGCTGAGTGATCTGCATAACCAGCTGAAAACGGCGAAGGTGGAGGTGTTGAAGCCGTTTCCCCGTGAGGATGAGCTGAAAACGAAGCTGGCGCGGCTGGAGGAACTGAACGCCCTGCTGAATATGGACAAGCGTGAGCCGGAGGTCGTAGCCGAAACGGAAGCACCGGATAATAGCCAGCAGCCTCCGACAAGAAAAACGACAGAGTTAGAAAGGTAGGTCAATATGGGATACCAGGAGAGCTTTCTTTACATTGAGCCGCAGTGGAAATTCGAGAAGCTGATACGCACATACGAGAAGGCGGAGCAGGCCGGTTACTATCGGGTGGCTGGCGCAGAGCCGCGTTCCGTAGTCGTTCTCAAACAGCCTTTGGGCAGTATACCGGCAGGCAAGCGGCTGCTGTGGGTGTGCGGTGATCGGGGATTTCACAGCGTGGGCGGTGTGTTCGGCGGCGAGTGGAAAAGCAGGGCGCGTGTCCGCGTGATCCCCGTGGAAGATGTGCTGCGGCCCGATGATTACCGGCTGGAGGGCATTGATCTGGACAGCGCTGCGCCCAGCGAGAACGCCTATATGCGGCGGTACAGCGTGGAGAACTACGCGCACCGTATGCGGGCGGGGTTGGCAAGGTGAAATAGTTTGACAGCAACCGTAGACTTTGGTATGGTGCGCATGGTGATCGTGCTGCGTATGCTTGCGGGGCGCGCAGCCGGGAAAGGAAACTTCTGCACGGAAGTTCCCTTTTTCACGAAATAAAAATAGGGAACAAAACGGGCGCCCACTGATGCAGAAAGTTCCCTATTTGGAAAAGTGTGGTTTTGTCACAAGGGGCATGACGACGAATCAGGGAGAACCTGATGCTATTATAAAAGTGGACACGGAAGGGTAGAAAAAAGCCTGTCCGTGGA
>ERZ827186.1150-NODE-1150-length-23386-cov-5.081394_pt1 | contig 23386 bp, 13 predicted proteins | sample MGYA00519918_ERZ827186 | MGnify/ENA primary metagenome ERZ827186 (study PRJEB31778, sample SAMEA3449275) | human gut metagenome | biome: human gut; feature: human-associated habitat; material: faeces | place: United Kingdom | collected 2010/2012 ...
TAAGGATTTGCTGGCCAGCCGTGAAATCGAGAACATCTTCGAGAACAGCGATTTTATTTATATGCTCAACCAGGCATCCGGCGACCGACAAATCCTTGCAAAGCAGCTGAATATTTCACCGTTCCAGCTGTCGTATGTGACGAACAGCAACGAGGGCGAGGGGCTGCTGTTCTACGGCAATACGATTATCCCGTTCAAGGATAAGTTCGACACTTCGCTGAAACTGTACAGTCTGATGACAACGAAGCCCAATGAGATGGGAAAATACAAGGAGAAAAAAGAAGCATGAACACACCGAACATTTTTGACCGACTGAGCCGTAAGATTCATCATCACTCTGACATGGAGCCGCACGAAAGTGATTCCGGCCCGCCCTTTGGTGAGGTGGAGCCGCTCAACTTCCACGATGAAGAATCGGTGGTGCATACGGTGCTGGAAGATTTCTATGCGGTTGGCACACTGGCCGATGAACTGACTGACGGCTTTCACATGGAAGCCCACGGTTATCTTGACCGTGAGGAAGTGAACGCCCGTCTGATCGCCTTTGCCCGGAAGCTGGAACAGGTGCTTGACAAGTGGGAAACGCACGCAGCCCTGCTCGCGTGACGGCTCCAGCCGGAAGGAGGTGATTTCCATAGCAGACAAAAAGTTTCGGGGCAGAGATAAAATCGTCCAGAAAATGACCAAGGATGGTCTGGTGGATGAAAACCTCCGCACCGGGGAACAGAAGTCCGCGACCGCAGAAGAAAAGCCGGAGAAGGAAGATTCGGCAAAGGAAACAGATGAAGAAACTATCGTGGAAGAAGAACGGTGTATGGATGCCAAGGACGGGGAGGAGGATGTACCCCGGCATCACAGCACGGCTAAGCAGAGCGCGGACTATTACAAAGCCCATCGGGAGGAGGGCAAGCCGAAGGATGCGCCTGCGGAATCGGATGCAGAGCCGCCCACAAAGAAGGGGCGACTTTCTTTTGAGGATGAAAAAGGCGGTATTGTCCGTGGCATGGGGATGGGCGTTAAGAAGGTGGCCAAGAAAGGAGTGGACACCGCCACCGGGTTTGTCCATCAGAAAGTACATCAGGTAGAAAAGGACAATTCCGGCGTGGAAGCAGCCCATAAGTCGGAAGAATCCGCCGAACGCCTGCACCACTTTGTCAAAGGCAGGAAAAAGCCCAAAGATAAATCTGCCAGAGCGGAGAAAAGAGGTGGAGAGGATCAGAAATCCAGCCGCCTGAAATTTTCCGAGAGTGAGGGCGGCACTGCAGAAAATGCAGCAGAACCGCCGCTGAAAAAGAAGCAGCCCCAGCCGACTGCCGCAGGGGGTGAAGCAAAAACAGTCGGTGCGAAGTTTTACCAGAAAAAGCAGTATAAGGATGCCTATGCAGCCGCCAAGCGCGGCCAGAAAGCCGGAACTGCCGCCAGCAAGCAGGCAGCAGCGGCAACAAACACCATTACGGAGAAAGCGAAAGTGGCGGTGCAGGAGATCGTCGTGCAGAATAAAACCCTGTGGGTCAGTATTGGTGTTGGCATCCTTCTGGTGATGGTCATGCTGGGAGCCTTTTCAAGCTGCGGTGCAGCAATTCAGGGAACAGGCAGTACCTTTGTGGGAACGACATATCCCAGCAAGGATGCCAACATGAAAGGTGCGGAAGAAGATTATCTGGAACTGGAAAAGGAACTGGATAAGCAGATTCGGCAGATGGAATCCACCCATCCGGGCTATGATGAATACCGCTATCAGCTTGACGAGATCGGGCATGATCCGTATCAGCTGATTTCTCATTTGACGGCAGTTTATGAGCAGTTCACCAGAGGACAGGTCAAGCCTGTTATCAAGGAACTGTTCAAGCAGCAGTATCTCCTGAAAGTGTGGGAAACTATTGAGATTCGCACGCGCATGGAAACCAGAGTAGGGGTTCGGCCAACGATTGACGCTTTTGGAAATGTCAGCATGGAAACCTATACCTATCAGGAAGAAGTGGAGTACGAGTATAAAATCCTCAATATCCTGCTGAAAAATAAGGGTTTCGATACCATCGCGCGGAAGAATATGAACCAGAAGCAGACCGGGCGGTACGATGCCTACAACATGACCTACGGCAACCGCCCGGAACTGTTCGGTGCAGGCTCCCCGACATATAGCGGCGGCACAACGGGCAGTATCGGCACAGGCGGTGCTGGTGGCTCCGGTGGTGGTTTCAAGTATGATATTCCATCGGAAGCCCTTTCGGATGAAAAGTTCGCAAGGATGATTGAGGAAGCCGAAAAATATCTCGGTATGCCGTATGTGTGGGGCGGCAGTTCCCCAAGCACCAGTTTTGACTGCTCCGGCTTCGTTTGCTGGGTCATCAATAACAGCGGCAATGGGTGGAGCGTTGGGCGTACAACAGCCAACGGTCTGCGCGGAAAGTGCAGTTATGTTTCTCCTGCGGATGCACAGCCTGGTGACTTGATCTTCTTTGAGAAAACCTATAACACCGTTGGCGCGTCGCACGTTGGAATCTACGTCGGCAATGGCATGATGATCCACTGCGGAGATCCCATTTCCTATACCAGTATCAATTCGACCTACTGGCAGAGCCACTTTTTAGGCTTTGGCCGCATCAACTGAAAGGAGGGCCGATGGGCAAAAAATTACAGAAATATCTGGATGAAGCCGAAAAGACGGAACAGCAGATCGCGGAACTGGAAGAACGGCTGAGAACCATCCGGGCAGCACAGAAAAAGGAAGAGGACAGCGAGATCATTCGTGCTATCCGCAGCACCAAGATGGGCGGGCGCGAACTGCTGGCTCTGCTGGACAACATTCAGGCGGGCAACGTGACGTTCCTGACCGCTGTAAACAATGCTTCGGAAGAAGCAGAAACGGAGGAAGCGATTGAAAAAGATGCTTAAACGGCTGGGTGTTGTTATTCCCAGCACAATTCTGACCCTGCTGATGGCGGTGGGCTTTTCGACCCCGGCCTTTGCCTATGTGGATACCACCGAGGTGGCAGAAGAACCTGTGCAGGTGATCGAGGAATCAGAGCCGACGGAGGAAGAAAAAATCCCGTTCACCATCGCAGGCAACGGCGAGGTGGAAGACAACATCGTAGATGACCCCGGCAAGGAGTTCTTCACGGTCAAGACCAAGGGCGGCAACACGTTCTTTCTGGTGATTGACCGGGCGCGAAACAGCGAAAACGTCTATATGCTCTCGATGATCGACGAGTACGATTTGCAGGAGTTTCTGGATGATGAAGAACGGAACGGCAAGCAGGAAGAAGAAACACCTGCGGTAGTCCTGCCCGAAACCAAACCCGAACCTACCCCGGATGTGGAAATCGAAGAACCGAAAGAGGAATCGAGCGGCGGCATGAATAAGATTCTGCTGCTGGTATTCGTGGCGGCACTGGGCGGTGCAGGTGCTTTCTTCTACTTCTACATTTATAAGCCGAAGCCGAAAGAAGAAACGCCGCAGAGTGAAAATCTGGAAACCGACCAGAGCCTTGCGACTGTGAACGAGGATAATCAGTCCGGCAACGAAAATGGCACATAAGAAAACCGTAACATAAGGATGCAGGGGTAGTCGAAAGGCTATCCCTGCTTTTTTCAAAAAGGAGAAAGCGTTGAAATATCTGGTGATTGCAGAAAAACCGAGCGTATCGAAATCCATTGCAAAAGTGATCGGTGCATATCGGCAGGAGGACGGGTATCTGGAGGGTGGGGATTGCGTGGTAAGCTGGTGTCTGGGGCATCTGGCAGAGTATGCAGCCCCGGAACATTACGATGAACGCTATGAAAACTGGCGTTTTGAGGATTTGCCGATTCTCCCTGTTGAGTGGAAAATGCTGGTACACAATACCAAGAAGCCGCAGTTCAATGTTCTGCGCAAACTGCTCCGCAGCAAGAAATTCGATTATGTGGTGAACGCCTGCGACGCAGGACGCGAGGGCGAAGCAATTTTCCGCCGTGTGTATGCTCTTGCTGGAAGCAAACTCCCCATCAAGCGGCTGTGGATCAGCAGCATGGAGGATGCCGCCATCCAGCAGGGCTTTGAAAACCTGAAAGATGGTGCGGCGTATGATAATCTGTTTGCAGCGTCCGAGTGCAGGGCAAAAGCAGACTGGCTGATCGGCATGAACGGAACCCGTGCTTTTACGAAAAAGTACGGCAGAAAGCAGACCATTGGCCGTGTGCAGACCCCGACACTGGCGATGCTCGCCGAACGGCAGGCCCAAATCCAGAACTTTGTAAAGGAACCCTATTACAAAGTGGAACTGTCCGGCGCGGGGGTTGTGGCGGTATCGGAACAGATGGCGCAGGAGCAGGACGCAGATGCTATGCAGGTCGCTTGCGATGGTCAGTGCGCAGTGGTTGGCAGCATCGAGTGCAAGAGGGTAGAAAAGAAGCCCCCGAAACTGTATGACCTGACGACCTTGCAGCGAGAAGCAAACCGCTATTATGGCATGACCGCCAGCCAGACCTTGCAGGCATTGCAGGAACTATATGAAGAAAAGCTGGTGACATACCCCAGAACAGACAGCCAGTTTGTGACCGAGGATATGCGCAAGACGGTGGAATCTCTGGTGCTGGCCTTAGATGGCGCGGCGGCAGACGTAAGCTGCGTTATCAACAACAGCAAGGTCACAGACCATCATGCGATCCTGCCGACTATGCAGGGTGCAAAGTGTGATAAGGAAAAGCTGTCCGAAACCAAGCAGAAGATTCTTTCGCTTATCATCTGGAAACTGGTGCAGGCTGTGCAGCCGTCGTTCATCTATGAGGATGTGCTGGTAACCGTGTGCTGCCAGGACAGGAACTTCACGGCAAAATATAAGGATGTTCTGCAGCCCGGTTATACTGCAAAGCCTGTTCCGTTTGTAGAGCCTGAAAAGAATAAAGATGTACCTTTCCCGAAAAAGATGGAGCAGGGGATGGTTATTCCGGTGGTACAGGCAGAGAAAAAGCAGGGCTTTACTTCACCGCCGAAAGTCTACACCGAAGATACCCTGCTGTCGGCCATGGAAATAGCAGGCAACAAGGAATTTGAAAAGGACACGGAGAAGAAAGGTCTGGGAACCCCTGCAACGCGCGCTGCGATTCTGGAAAAGCTGGTATCCTCCGGCTATGTGCAGCGTAAAGGCAAGCAGATGATTCCCACGGAGGACGGTGTGGCCGCGATCCGCAATATCCCGGACTACCTGAAATCTGCCAGTATGACAGCCGAATGGGAAAATGACCTGCTGCGGATGGAGCGCGGCGAGATCAAGCCCTATGATTTTATGCAGGGCATCCACGGATTGCTCGATAAGATGCTGGCTGACCTCCGGCAGATTCCTACCGTCGCGGCAGCTCCCAATCATAATAAGGTAAGCGTAGGAAACTGCCCGGTCTGCGGCAATCCTGTACATGAGAGCAAACTTAGCTTTTGTTGTGCAGACCGTAGCTGCAAATTTGCACTCTGGAAAGAAAGCAGATACTTGTCCAATATGAGAAAGACGCTGGACAAGAAGATGGCCACAGACCTTTTGCAGAAAGGCCGCACCCATGTGAAAGATTTCTATTCCACAAAGAAGGATAAGACATTCGCCGCTGACCTTGTGATGCGCGTCGAGGATGGCCGTGCACAGTACAGTCTGGAATTTCCAAAAACACCGATGAAAACGAAAACGTAAAGGAGGTTTGACCCTTGCCACAGATTAACGATATTCGAGAATTGGCGCAGCAGAACGCCCGGTATGTCAGTAACTCGCCACAGGACTGGATGAGTTATCTGGATGTGGCGGCGCGGCTGTACCGCTATTCGTTCACCGATACACTCCTGATCCACGCACAGCGGCCCGATGCAACCGCCTGCGCAGAACTGGAACTCTGGAATCAGAAAATGAGCCGCTGGGTCAACCGTGGCGCAAAAGGCATCGCGCTTCTGGATGATACCGGACCGCGTACCAAGCTGCGGTATGTGTTCGATATTGCTGACACCCATCTGGTGCGAGGCGGAAAAACACCGCTCTTATGGAATCTGGACAGCCACGAGCATGAGCAGACGATTTTAGACCATCTGGCAGATACCTATGGCTTATCCCAGACAGACAGCATGAATGCTGCCCTGCTGGAGCTGGCACAGCAGTTGACCGCCGACAATCTGGATGAAGCGATGGATGGTCTGGCCTATGAGGTGGCAGATACGTTTCTGGAAGAACTGGACGAAGATAACATCCGCGTCCGCTTCCGGGAACTGATGACCAACAGTATTTTCTATACGCTTTCCCGCCGCTGCGGGCAGGAGCCTATGGATGTGCTGGACGATGATGACTTTATCCGCATCGTGGATTTCAACAAGCTGCCGGTGCTGTCGTTCCTTGGCAACGCGGTTTCCGAACAGTGCGAAGCGGTTCTTTTTGACATTGGCCGTGAGATGCGGAAAATTTACAAAAAAGAAATTACGCAGCAGCTTGAAAAATCCGTTGACAGCTTGTATAATACCAATACAGACTTTAACACATTAAAGCGTAAAACCAAAGAAAACACGACCAAAGGAGGACAAGAAAATGGAGTTGACGTATCATCGCAAGGGAGATTACCTGTTCCCGAATCTGGCCGTGAAGGACGAGCCGCAGATCATCGGGAAGTACGGGATGCTGCGCAGGACGTATCTGAAAGAGAACCGCAAGAACTGGTATCAGAGTATGCTGATGAGCGGCAGGCTGAACCAGCATCTGGCGCAGATCGAGGAAGCAGCGGAGAGCCGGGTGGAAACCCTGCTGGACATCCTGAACGAGAAGTTCCCGGCACCGAGCAAGGAGAAAGACCCGCTGGCATGGGCAGCGCACCAGAACAACCTGACGGCGATGGCCGAGGAGATCGTCTTGAAGGAATTGGTGTACAATTAACCGAAACGACAACGGAACAGGATTTGAGCGAAGCAGAGGAAGAAATTGCCTCTGCTTTTTCTTTTCCCGATCTGCCCACCGTGGAACAGCAGATCCGCGCTATCGAAGCACCGATCCAGGCGCGGTATGCGGATGAAATTGCACTTGATTCCGAAGTGGTCGATGAAATCCTGCGCACGGGCAGCAACCGCAGCAAGGGCCAGCTGCGTCTGATCTACAATTTCATGGTTGAGAAAACCCCGGAAGAATACACGGAGTTCGTGAAAAACGAATACGGTACTGGCGGCAAAGGCTTTGAAATTGACGGTTCAAAGTATGCAGGCTGGTTCGATGATTTAGGGCTGCGTATTGCAGTAGGCAGCACGGCAAAGGGCGGAACGATTGCCAATGCGTTTTTATCCTGGGAGGATGTGAGCAATCGTATCCATGAACTGCTCCGGCAGGGCGAGTATGCTCCGCAGGCGGTTCTGGATGCTGCACGGCAGAACGCCTTGCAGGAACACGCGCAGACATTGGCTTACATGGAACGCGATTTGGCCGATGGCGTTGCCGAAGCAGTGTTTCAGGATACAGAAATCTTCAGGGGCGGTTTCCCGGAACTGACAGACAGGCTGGCAGGCTTGCTGGATGATACGGATTTTCTGACGGACCTGAATGATAGATTATCCGCACTGGGAGAAGCCTACGTCGAAGATAAAGACCTGATGCGGATGCACTTTTATAAGCCGGATAAGGTGGCGGCACTGTTCCACCAGTTTGCGAAACCCTATCAGAATTATGCAGCAAGAGAGGACTTTCACTGGAACGAGTATAAGAAGTTCATCACGGAAGATGAAATCAATGCTTACTTCACACGGGGCAGCAATTATTCAGACAGTCGGCTGGCAATCTATTCGTTCTTCTTAAATCATGAAGATAAGAAAGAGCGGGCAGACTTTCTGAAAGACCATTACGGGATCGGCGGCAGCAGCCATGCCCTTTGCGGGGCAGATGATTCTCACGAAGATCACGATGGCAGGGGCATTGCTTTGGAGCGTGGCCCATACGGGAACCCGGATGCAAGCGTACATCTGAACTGGAATCAGGCTGCAGGCCGAATTGACCGGCTTATCCGTGACAGTGAGTATTTGAAGCCGGCAGACTACTCCCGGATGCCTGCTTATGAGCAAGAGAAGATGGCAATGCGGGTGATGAGCTTCTACCATCACATGCCGAGCGAAGTGGAACGGCCTTATCCGCAAGACCTTTACCATGAAGAAGGTCGAAAGGCTCTGGTTGAAAAGCTGGCAGACCCCGAACAGGCGGTGGAACTGCTGGAACAGATGGACAATGCACTGCTGTCTGTGCCGCTGGATTCCGAAGAATATGAGCGAAAGGCAGAATCCCTCTCTATCCTGCACCAGTATGTCGAGGGAACGTACACGATTTTCCCGGAAAAGAAGAGGGCTGTTGAGATTGCGGTTCCTGAACAGGGACAGATGTCCATGTTTGACTTCATGGAGCAGGAGCCGCAATCGAAAGAGCAGTCAACCGCCGCAGCGGTTGAGAACTCTCAAAAGGCAAAAGTCGTTGCGCGGTATCAGTCAACGGTGATGATGCAGGCGGGATATATTGAGGATATTGCAATTCTACAATATTCCGATGGCAAGTTCTATAACCATTATAACTATGACGAAGAAAAGGGCACAGGTGCTGCAGAAACAGGGCCGTTTAACAGTCTGAATGATGCAAAGGCGGTCATTCGTCAAACGAGAGAAGATGCAAAAGCAGTAGAATCGTTTGAAAATCAGCCCAAGCAAATGTACAGCAGAGAAAACGGCAGTTTTCTGTATTTGGACAATAACCATCTGTACCGCATTGAGCGTTCCAATGCTCATGACGTTTATCTGAAAGATATGGAAAATTCGGCGGTGGCTGGCCGGGTCATTCCGTTACCGTCATATAGCGAAACGCTGGCGAAGAATCCGCTGAACGATTTCCTGAAACTGGATGCGGACCACACCCAGAAAGACAGCCGCAGCATCTATAAAGAATGTCTGTACACGCTGTTGGAAAAGGTAGAGCGCAGCGAAATCTATCCGTTGCTGCGTGACCGCGATACCACCGAGGAAGAAGCGGAAAATCTGATCCGTGAGAAAATTGAGGATTTGTTTGCTTCCAGTGAGGTGAAAATGCCGCTTATTCTGAGGCATTTGACACATGGGCGCACTTCGGAGAGTGGATTCAGGAAGATATTTTCCAGCGCACCTATCAGGACGTTATTACGGACAGACGGGATGCCGTTGCACTGTATCAGGATAGCAAGGACGCACCGCAGTGGGTGCGCGGCATTATGATTCTGTATGCAGCGGAAGAAAAGGCCGTTGAGCCGACCTTGCAGCCCCTGCCGCTGGATGCCGTAAACGAATATAACGCGCTGAAAGAGCGTTACCCGGATGCGCTGGTCGGTTATGAGCAGTACGGCAGCTTTGAGTTCTACGGCGAGGATGCAAAGCGCGTTTCGGAACTGCTTGGCAGCAAACTGTTGGAAAAGAAAACTGCACTCGGCAAAGTTGAGGTATCTGGTTTTCCGCGTGAACAGTGGGTTTCACAGGCAATGAAGCTCTGGAAGCAGGGGGAGAACGTCTATCTGTCCGGCCAGCAGGAAGATGGAACCCATGCCCAAACGAAATACTTCCGCAGAGAGGAATATCTGCCTGTTAATACCACCATCGAACTGGACGATAGAGAGTTCCGTGTGGATTCGGTGGACTTTGGAAATGGAACGGTCAGTTTGCAGGACATGACCCTTGCAAAAGAAGCCCGGTATCCGATTTTCCGAACGGAACCGCTGGAGTACATTCGGCATCTGTACGAACAGGCAGATGTACCGATGGAAGAAGCGGTTGAAATCACAGTCTTTACGGCTCTGCACAATGCGGGTGTGGCCTACGAGGATTTCTCCCCGGAGCAGATGGATGTGATCTATTCGGTGGCAGAAGCAGGCGGCGAGTTGGAAGAACTGCTGAATCCTAACTTCCCGCCAGAACAGATGCAGCTGATCGCAGATGTGCAGAACCGAACGGATGCCATCAGCCGTGCAGCAGCAGAGGAAGCCCTTGAACCGCTGACGCAGCAGCCTATGACCCCGGCAGAGGTCAACCATGCACGGCGGCAGCACAATCTTCCGCTGGACAGTGGAGCAGAAACAGAACAGCCTGCACAGCCCAAACAGAAACCTATTAACTTCCGCATTACGGACGATGATCTCGGCGCAGGAGGGCCGAAAACAAAGTATAAAGCCAATGTGGAAGCCATTCGGGTGCTGCAGACACTGGATGCAGAGCAGCGACAGGCTACCGCAGAGGAACAGGAGATACTCTCCCGGTATGTTGGCTGGGGCGGCATTCCGCAGGCGTTCGATGAAAGCAATGCGGAGTGGTCGAAAGAGTATGCCGAACTACAGTCCCTGCTCACGGCAGATGAGTATAAGGAAGCCCGTGCCAGTACCCTGAATGCGTTTTACACTTCTCCTACGGTCATCAAGGCAATGTATGAAGCCCTGGGCAATATGGGATTGTCCAAAGGCAACGTACTGGAACCGTCCTGTGGTGTCGGCAATTTCATGGGTCTGGTGCCGGACAGCATGGAAAAGATTCGGATGTACGGTGTGGAGCTGGACAGCATTTCAGGCCGCATTGCACAGCAGTTGTACCAGAAAAACAAGATTGCGGTGCAGGGCTTTGAAACAATGCAGTTCCCGGACAGCTTTTTTGACTGTGTTGTGGGCAACGTACCTTTCGGCAATTACAAAGTACCGGATAAGCGGTATGACCGCCACAATTTTCTCATCCACGATTATTTTATTGCGAAAAGTCTTGACCTTGTGCGTCCGGGCGGTGTGGTGGCGGTGGTAACGTCCAGTGGTACGATGGACAAGAAAGATTCCTCTGTCCGTGAGTACCTTGCCAACCGTGCCGATCTGGTAGGCGCGATTCGTCTGCCGAACAATGCGTTTCAGCGCAATGCCAACACGGGCGTGGTGGCCGACATTCTGTTCCTGCAGAAGCGTGACCGTGCAGCGGTGGAACGGGCTGACTGGGTGGATCTCGGTGAAACGTCGGAGGGATATTCCATCAACCAGTATTTTGCGCAGCATCCTGAGATGGTGCTGGGGGAGATCACCACCGAAAGCACTCAGTATGGCAAGCAGGAAACGACGGTTAAACCCATCGAAGGCGTAGACCTTGCCAAGCAGTTAAAAGAGGCGGTCGGCAACATCCACGCCACCATCACGGAGCCGGAAATCTCCGACGATGAACTGGATGCGCAGGAAGAACCTATCCCGGCAGACCCCAGCGTGAAGAATTTCAGCTTTACGAACGTAGATGGGCAGATTTACTACCGCGAAAATTCCTTTATGAATAAGGTGGAACTGCCTGCCGTTACTGCAGAGCGAGTGCTGGGCATGATCGCTCTGCGGGAAACCACCCGGAAGCTGTTGGATTGTCAGCTGCATGATGGTTCGGATGCGGAAGTACAGCTTTTGCAGAATGAACTGAAACAGCAGTACACCGCGTTTAAGGCGCAGTATGGTCTTATCAACAGCACTGCCAACAAGCGAGCGTTCCGACAGGACAGCAGCTATTGTCTGCTGGCATCACTGGAAATTCTGGATGAGGAGAAGAATCTCAAACGGCTGGCCGATATTTTCACCAAGCGTACAATCCGCAAGCCGGAGCCTGTTACCTCGGTAGACACGCCCAGTGAAGCCCTGGCACTTTCCATTGGAGAAAAAGCAAAGGTGGATGTGCCGTTTATGGTGCAGCTCTGCGGTAAAGCGGAACAGGAGATCACGGATGAACTGGCAGGTGCGATTTTCCGAAACCCTGTGACACAGCAGTGGGAAACCTCGGATGAATACCTGTCCGGCAATGTTCGTGAAAAACTGGCCACAGCAGAAACCTTTGCGGCAAACCATGCTGAATATCAAATCAATGTGGATTACCTCAAACGGGTACAGCCCAAGGATTTGGATGCTTCGGAAATTGAAGTGCGGCTGGGTGCAAACTGGGTAAATCCGGAGTACATCACGCAGTTTATGCGGGAAGTGTTCAAGACACCAGGCTACTATGCCGGGATTGACATTAAAGCAACCTATTCCGAAATTTCAGGTGCATGGAACATTTCGGGCAAGTCGCTGGATCGTGGTAATCCCCTTGTTACCAATACCTACGGTACGATGCGGGTCAACGCCTATAAGCTGTTGGAAGATGCGCTGAACCTCCGCGATACCAAAATCTACGATACGATTCACGATGCGGACGGCGACCATCGTGTGCTGAACAAACAGGAAACCATGCTTGCACAGCAGGCACAGGAATCCATTCGGGAAGCGTTCAAGCAGTGGATTTTCAAGGATTTAGACCGCCGTGAGGATTTGTGTGCAACCTATAATCGGATTTTCAATGCGATTCGTCCCCGTGAGTACGATGGCAGTCACATTCGTTTTGAGGGCATGACCCCGGAAATTTCCCTGATGCCGCACCAGAAAAATGCCGTGGCGCACATTCTGTACGGTAACAATACGCTGTTGGCTCATTGTGTGGGCGCAGGCAAGACCTTCCAGATGATTGCTGCCGGCATGGAAAGCCGCAGACTGGGCCTGTCGCAGAAAAACCTCTATGTGGTGCCGAACCACCTCACAGAGCAGTGGGGCGCAGACTTCCTGCGGCTCTATCCCAATGCCAATGTGTTGGTGGCAACGAAGAAGGATTTTGAACCCAGCAATCGAAAGCAGTTCTGTTCCCGTATTGCAACCGGCGATTACGATGCCATCGTGATTGGTCATTCGCAGTTTGAGCGAGTGCCGCTTTCCCCGGAACGGCAGAAAGCTATTGTAGAGCGTCAGATCGACGACATTACGCTGGCCTTGGCAGATGCCCGGAGTGAGGACAGCCGCAGTTTTACGGTCAAACAGATGGAAAAAACAAAGAAAACGCTGGAAGCAAAGCTGCAAAAGCTGAACGACCAGACGAGAAAGGATGATGTGGTTACATTTGAGGAACTGGGTGTTGACCGTCTGTTTGTGGACGAGTCACATTTCTATAAAAATATGTTCCTCTACACAAAAATGCGAAATATCGCAGGTATCGCCCAGACCGATGCACAGAAGTCCAGCGATATGTTTGCAAAGTGTCAGTATCTGGATGAGCTGACAGGCGGCAAGGGCGTGACCTTTGCAACCGGAACCCCGGTCAGCAACTCGATGGTGGAGCTGTACACCATTATGCGGTATCTCCAGTATGACACCCTGCAGAAGATGGGACTGAGCCACTTCGATGATTGGGCGGCATCCTTTGGCGAAACCGTCACGGCAATTGAGCTTTCCCCGGAAGGCACCGGCTACCGGGCCAAAACACGTTTTGCCCGGTTCTTCAATCTGCCGGAGTTGATTTCTCTGTTCAAGGAATCCGCAGATGTGCAGACGGCGGATATGCTGAACCTGCCTGTGCCGAAAGCGGAGTACATCAACGAAGTGCTGAAACCGAGCGGAACACAGGAAGAAATGGTAAGTTCCTTTGCAGACCGTGCCGAGGCTGTACGCAACGGTAATGTGAATCCCAGATTCGATAATATGCTCAAGATCACCAACGATGGCCGAAAATTGGCACTCGACCAGAGGCTTATAAATGATATGCTGCCGGATGAGCCGGAAAGCAAGGTAAATCGCTGCGTGGACAATGCGTTCAAGGTCTGGGAAGAATCTGCCCCGGATAGGGGAACACAGTTGATTTTCTGCGATTTATCGACACCAAAAGCTGATGGTACATTCAACGTCTACGATGATGTGCGGGAGAAGCTGGTGGCGAAAGGTGTTCCTCGTGAAGAAGTGGCGTTCATTCACGAGTATAACACGGAAACCAAAAAGGCTGACCTGTTTGCAAAGGTGCGCGCCGGACAGGTTCGTATCCTGATGGGGTCTACGCCGAAACTTGGCGCAGGAACCAATATTCAGGATCGGCTGATTGCCCTGCATCATCTGGATTGCCCGTGGAAGCCGTCTGACCTAGAACAGCAGGAAGGACGTATTCTCCGGCAGGGAAACCGGAATAAGCAGGTAAAAATCTATCGTTACGTCACTGAAAATACGTTTGATTCGTATATGTGGCAGATTCTGGAAAATAAACAGAAGTTCATTTCCCAGATCATGACTTCTAAATCTCCTGTCCGTGCCTGCGATGATGTGGACGATACCGCACTGTCCTATGCCGAAATCAAGGCACTGGCAACGGGCAATCCCTACATCAAGGAAAAGATGGACTTGGATATTCAGGTCAGCAAACTGAAACTGCTGAAAGCCAATCACACCAGTCAGATTTATAGCTTGGAATCGGATATTGCGCGCCGCTATCCGCGAGAAATCGCTGTGGCACAGGGTCAGATTGAAGCACTGAAAACCGATATGGAAGCGGCAAAACCGCTTCTGGCGCAGGACAAAGACCACTTCTCTATGGAAATCAGCGGTAAGGTGTACAGCGAACGCAAGGAAGCAGGTGCAGCCATTATCGAGGCTTGCAAGGCTTTGAAAGCAGCAGGCACCGAGGGCAGAATCGGCAGCTACGGTGCGTTTGAACTGCATTCCCGGTTTGACAACTTCGATAAGGTGTTCCGCCTGTCCATCAAGGGTGCATGGAACTACTCGATGGAAGTCGGCAAAGACCCGCAGGGTAACATTCTGCGCGTTACCAATGCGCTGGCAGGCATTGAAAGAACGCTGCCGCAGGTGGAACGCAGACTGGAAACCTTGGAACAGCAGTTGGCGCAGGCAAAGGAAGAAGCCAAACGTCCTTTCGCGCAGGAAGCAGAACTGGCCGAAAAATCTGCGCGCCTTGCGGAGCTGAACTCTCTGCTCAACATGGATGAAAAGGGTAGTGAGGATGCGCTGGGAGTGGATGAGGATGCAGCCGAAACCGAGGTTGCAGATAAGCCACGTCAGCCTGTGAACTACGCAGGCCGTGTTGCAGAGCGCACTGCGGACAATGTGCGTAAACCCTCTGTGCTGGCACAGCTTCATGCAAAGCAGGCAGAGCGCAGCGCAGAACCGCAGAAATCCCAGAAGCGGAAAAGTCACAATATGGAACTGTGAATGAGAGCAGCCCCGTCAGTTTTGTCTGGCGGGGCATTTTTTTGAAGGAGGGCATTTGCTGACATTAACACCGATCAATCTGAAAACGGCAAACGCATTTGTGCAGCAGTATCACCGCCACCATAAACCGACGCGGGGGCATAAATTCTCCATCGGCGTATCGGACAATGGCGCGTTGGTGGGTGTTGCTATCTGCGGCAGACCTGTGGCGCGGCGGTTGGATGATGGCTATACGCTGGAGGTCAACCGTCTATGTACGAATGGAACGCCGAATGCTTGCAGTATTTTGTATGCGGCCGCGTACCGTGCAGCACGGGCCATGGGCTACAACAAAGTGATCACCTACATTCTGGATACGGAAAATGGAGCATCTCTGAAAGCTGCAGGGTACACCTGTGAAGGCAGAGCCGGAGGATTGGAATGGAACGGCGCAAAAGCACCGAAACAGACAGACCAGTATCCGCGCCAGATGAAAACACGATGGGTCAAGAAAAAGGAGGGCTTGCATGGCAGTTGACCGCAAACAGCAGATGAAAGAAATCACGGAACGGCTGGAGCAGGGCGTAAAGGACATTTTTACATCGGAAATGTACACGACGTATCTGCGCACGATGGCAAAATTCCACAATTACAGCTTCAACAATACGCTGTTGATCGCTATGCAGCGGCCTGATGCCACACTGGTGGCAGGGTTTAACGCATGGAAGAATAAGTTCAACCGCTACGTCAAAAAAGGCGAAAAGGGCATCCAGATCATTGCTCCGGCTCCCATCAAGGAAGTGAAAGAACGCGAGAAAATCGACAAGGATACGGGTCTGGCGGTGCTGAACGAAAACGGTGAGCCGGAAATGGAACGTGTGGAGTATGTAGTTCCGAGATTCCGTTTGACGACAGTTTTTGATATATCGCAGACCGATGGGAAACCGATTCCGTCGCTGGAAGTGAACGAACTGACGGCCAGTGTCAAAGACTATGCGCTGCTTACAGCGGCAATCGAGCAGGTATCGCCTGTGCCGATGCGGTTTGATGAAATCGAAGGGGATGCCAAAGGCTATTACAGTGATACAGACAAAGAAATCTGCATTCAGGTCGGCATGGGCGAGAGCCAGACCATAAAGACGATGATCCACGAAGTCGCTCATGCGATGCTGCATAATAGCGATTTGATGAAACAACGTGGGAAAGAAAAAGACCGGCTCACGAAAGAAACCGAAGCGGAAAGCATCGCATTTACGGTTTGCTCGGCTCTGGGCATTGACACATCCGACTATTCTTTCCCGTATGTGGCAAGCTGGGCCAGCGGCAAGGAGATGAAGGAATTGAAAGATTCGATGGATACGATTCGATTGACCGCAGCCGATTTTCTGGAAAAACTGGAAGCGGCAGTCGCGGAAAGGAACGCAGAGCGCATGACCGCGATGCAGTATGCGGAAAAGCTGATTGCCGACAAGGAGCAGGAAAAAGCAATTTTCGATGATGAGCAGCGCAACCTCATTGTGAATTTTGCTTTCAAGCTGGATGACCGGGCTACAACGGAAGAATTGGTGAACGGTCTGGCGGCGGCACTGGCCGAGGATGACAAAGAAGAAGTCAACCGCCTGATGTACGATGCGCAGGAGAAAATCGAAAATCTCCCGGATGGGATGATTGGTCTTTCCGAAATGCACGACTATGGCTACCTGAAAGATGATGTGCTGCCGCTGACGAAAGAGGGCGCACGGGAATGGCATCGGCTGGGTGAGAGGATTTATCCGCTGTTCCGTGATGGCACAGCAGGCGATTATGTAAGCCAAGAGGAAATCGAGCAGCACGATGGCATTTTCGGCATTAAGGCAGACGCATGGGATGCGATTCTGTTGGAACAGCGGGAAGATTATGCAGAGGACGAGTATGCGCGCCCGGATTTTCAGCTGACAGTGATAAACCGTGAACAGGCTCTGCGACTGTATGACGAGGGTAAGCAGATTTATCTTGTCCGCATTAGCCCGTGGCCGATTCTTGTCACAGCACGAGAGGAAATCGAGCGCGGAAGTGATACCTTCCAGATTGCAATAGCAGATTTGGAACAGGGGCGGAACATGACAGAACAGGAAAATGTGCTGCTGTATGGTAGCGAAAAGCAGTTCGGCATTTATCAAATCACAGAGCGTGACCCGGAACACGACTACCGCTTTATGGGGCTGGACTATGTGCAGAAGAAAGGCATAACGGTTACCCGTGCAGATTATGACCTGATCTATACCGCACCGCTTACGGAAAAGGATACGCTGGATGGCATTTATGAACGGTTCAACATCCAGCGTCCGGCAGACTTTACCGGACATTCGCTGTCGGTCAGTGATGTGGTGGTACTCAATGATGGCAGTACAGTCAAAGCCTACTATGTGGACAGCATCGGCTTTGCCGAGTTGCCGGAATTTTTCAAGGAAAGGAATATGGATTTGCAGAAAGAAACGCTTTTGAACGAAGAATTGCAGGAAATCGAAATCTTTGATAAGCCCGGTCTTTTCAGCAATGGCCGACTGCGGGATGAAGATGTGCCGGAGGGCTTATATCGCTATGATCTGCGCGGTTCGGACTATGACCCAGGCCAGCCCATTACAGTGGAGAAAACTGTGGTGGTGAACCATGCGGCATCTGTTCTGATGGCCGAAGAACTTGACCTTGGCGCAGAGGGGCGGCTGGAACTTGGCGAGGAAGGACTGAACTTTACAGGCGCAGAGTTGACCGTGCGAGAGTTTATGGAGGAACAGCAGCAGAAAAGCAATGCGCTGATCTACGGCGATTCCGACCACATCGCAGTCGAGGGGCATATCGGTACATGGTACGCCATTGATGAAACAGAAGTCGGCGGCGAGAAGTTCTTCCTGCTGGAGCATGAGGAACACGGCGATATGGCGGCCTGCGTTGCAGTCAATGAGCAGGGCAAGCTGGTGGCAGAGGATTTGTGGAACGGCTTCGATGAAGATTTTCAGGAGGCCGTGCAGAAATATCTCTCTGAAAAATGGAATATGCCGAAAAAAGAAGATGTGGTATCGGAGATCATTGAAAAGGCTGCGCCTGTGCCGGACAACAGCGCACAGGACTATTCGGATGTGCCTGTTTACTACGAGCCGTTCAGCTATGCCAAAGAAAATGACGAGGTGGATTTATACCGCACATCCTATCGGCTGAACAGTGAGTGCAAGCAGGCAATCCATGAAGCGATTGCGGACAACTATGATGGAATGTACCTTGGCGATGATGCAGTCGATCAGGTGGTGCGGCAGTACGGCATGGAGCGTGTGGGCTACATTCTGGCGAACACTCTGCACCATAAAAGCTACGATGGCCGCTTTTCTCACGGCAATAAGGAATGGGCAGAGCAGGTCAGAACCCCGGAGCATAATGCAGACCGCATGACCTTCCGCGCTGACTGGGTGGTTGACAGCCATCCGGCTGTGCTGGATGGCTTTGTGACGATGTTCCGGGAAGAACTGGATGCGCAGAAAGAACTGAAACAGGAGCAGTCTTTTGTAAAGCAGTTCTATGTGGTCGAAAATTTGCAGGCCGCACCTTTGAAAATTGAGCGGTTCGGAAATCTCGACGATGCAATGTCGCAGTATCAGGCACTTCCGAACCATTACATGAAAGCCTTGGGCGTGGAGAAAAATCCTGATCCGCTGCCTGGTTCGCTGGATATTTTGCAGTGCAGGAACGGCATTGACACCATTGTGGAGGACTACAAAACGGTTCCGGGCTGGGATAACCCGTATATCCAGAACCATGTTGTCCAGCCGTTGCAAGGGGCCTTGGCTGTGCAGGATGTTGAACTGGCCTACGAATTGCCGGATGCCTATTTTCATATCCAGACCTGTGAGGATGGTTTCGACTATACCTTATATAATAAGGACTTCACGGAACGGGATGGCGGTGTCCTTGAAACAGATGGAGATAAGTCTGTGCAGGAGGCTATGACGGAGCTGTTGGCAGAGTTCGGCTGCGATGCGGCAGAGGGTAAAGTCATGGATACGGCAGAACTGCGGGAACAGGCTGATGCGGTGGCTGAACAGCAGGCAGAGGTTTTGAAAGAAAAACTCGCTGCAGAAAGACCCGCGCCGGAGGAAACACTCAGTTTTTATGTCGCGGAGTGCTTGGAGTTCACATTTGCAGGAGAGTTTCACGACCATCTGACGATGGAAGAAGCCTTGGAAGCCTATGACAAGATTCCGTCCGAACGGATGAATGCCGACAAGTGCATTGGATTCTGTATCGAGGAAAATGGCGGCTTTGTTGGAATGTATGAGTTGGTCGTGAACGATAAAGTGCAGCGCGAGAACATCAATTCCATCAACTACTTCAGGGATGATAAGCTGGTGCAGCAGGCGATCTCCGATATGGAAAAGCTGATGGCGGCACGGCAGCAGAGCAAGGAGCAGGAACGCGGCAGTACGAAAAAGTCTGTTCTGGATGCCCTGCGCAGTCTGAAAGCAAAAAAGCAGGATCAGCCTGCACAGGAACAGGGTAAGCCGAAGAAAGCGAAAAAGAAAGGGATGGAGCTATGAGCAATGTACGCTTTGATGAACTGGAATTGATGCTGATGGCGATGTTTGAGCAGCCGACACTCAAAGATACGATTCAGGTGTTGACGGAGATCCAGCCACTTGTGGCAGAGGATGCAGAGATGGCTGCGCTTGTCAAGCAGACAATCCCGAAGATGCAGCAGTTGAACGAGCAGCAGTTCAAGGGGCTGGAGCTGGAATGGTATAGGCCAGAGGAGGCGGAAGGAGAAAACGTAAAATGATAAACCAGTATAGAGTTTTCCAAATCAAAGAGGTGCATCATCAGCATTGGGCAAAATCCTATGCACAGCAGGTAGAGGACGGTTTTCTGATTCATCATCAGAATTACCAGAGTGCGTACAAAGGAAAGCCTGCACCCAGCGATACGCCGATGACTGCCCGGAAGCGGCTGGAAGAAAAGCGACCAAATACATTTATTGGTCGTTCCTTTGGTGTTGGCGATGTGATCGTATGGGATGAAGAAAAGGAACGTAAGTTTTTCTACGTCAATAAAGAGGAACTGGTAGAGTTCGGTGGCTTTATGGATGCTGATGCAGCCGGAAATACTGTCGTCTACATGGTTCCCAATTATCAAATTGATGGAAAGACTGGAACGTGGCTTCCGTATGACAGCGAAGTTGTCGAGGGAGTTTGCTTTTTTATGATGCGTAACGAGCAACGCAAAGATGCCGTATCTCCAATCGTGGTAGATGGCAAAGGCGTATTTGTGACGGATGCTCCGAACGGCTTTGAAAATGTTCGTGCGGTTCTTACAGAATATGTCCATCATGCTGAAAAGAAGCAGCAGGATATGACCGAACAGACCGAGCATGAGAAATGCCTGACGAACGGAACATATGAACGTGCGCGGGAATCCGGCACAGAGCAGAATTACGACATGATAGATGGTTGCGTGAACAACGTGCCGAAAAAGCCACGGCGCATTGGTGGCAGATGGTCGGTGCTGGATCGGCTGCATATCAAGCAGGCAGAGCGAAAACAGAAAGAGCAGCCCCAACAGCAACAGCAGGAGCGAAGTCGTAAAAATTAAAAATCCGTTATGATACAGAGTGGTGGCTCCCCTAAAAAGGAGTCACCACTCTTTTTTATTGAAAGGTCTTGCTATTTGTAAAATGGTTGTACATAATAGAAGAAAATAAGGAAATGGGGAAACCAAGGTGCAAGGCTGTGAAGAAAAAGAAGGAGTTCTTCTGCTATGGGAACGGGCATTGACTCTGTTTTACGAGAATGATACAGAATTGGTTGTTGCAGGGGCGCAGGAACGAACGATTGCAGGAAAAATCGCAATGTATATGGACAGGGTATACCCAAAGTTCTTTCAAATGCCTGGACTGGTGATTGATATTGAATATAACCGTTCGGGAGAAAATAGAAAGCCGAATAACTTATCAATAAAGGAGAGAAGTTGGACTGCACCGGATATTGTCTTACATAAAAGGCTGACCGATGATTATAATATTTTCTGCTGCGAAATGAAAAAGAATTCAGATTCTGGAAAATACGATGCAAGAAAAGTAAGAAGTCTTATACGCCACAGACATTATAAGTATGGGATTGATCTGTACAAGATAAATGAGAATGGTGTGAAATTTACGTTGTACTACCTGCGTGAAAATCATAAGCGGTATGAGAAAGAGGAATATATTTTCAATCTCAATAGTAACCGAATTGTGCAGGTAAAGGCGGAGAGTATCAAAGAATAAAACAGAAGGCCAGCCATAGGACTTTGGAAAAGTCTTATGGCTGGCTTTTTCATGCCATCGCTTAGAGTGATGGTTCGTGACTGCGCTTGGGCTGGGTACGGCTGTGCTGCTGTGTGTGTTCCGTTTCAAGAATCATATCAACATTCCTGCAAGCGGTTTGCAGTTCGTGGTAGTAATCTTTGAAATAGGTGTAGCTTTCGTATTGTGCGGTTTGAGCAGAAAGCAACTTTTCCTTTTCCGCTCGTAAATCTTTCATCGTGGGAATTGTGCCATCCGTGGAATTGCGTTTCAAGAATTGAACAGCTTCTTCATATCTGGCCATTTCATCCTGATGTGCGGAGCGGTACATCCTCTTGTTGCCCGCCTGCAAAAACGCTTTGTATGCAGCCTTTGTAGAAAGATACTGCCCCAGATAGTGAATCTTCTCATTCAGCAGCTTCAAGTCGGCATCGGTGGATTTGGCGATATTGCGGGCATCGGACATTTTAACGGACAGTTCATCGCGCGCTTTTTTCAAATCTTCATAGCTATCATAACCATGCTGCTGTACATAGACGATGGTATTTGCCATCTGCTGCAAATTAGAAATTTTGACTTTCTGAGCATAGGCGCGGCTTTGCTTGGCTTTTACGCAGTCCTGCAAATTCACCACCAAACGGAGATTGGACTTGATATAGAGAACGGCAATGGGGTCAGCAACACTCCATTGCTGTTTTTCTTTTGCAGCGGTGATCGCGTTACTTTCAAAAAGCGTCAGAAGATGTTCACGGTCAAAACTTGTTCCCAGCGTTCTGGCAGATATGTATTTTTCTCTGTCCGGGAGAAGATAACTAAATCGACCACGGTGGTCTTTTACCAAAATGTTGGATTCGGTTTGGAGCAGGCGGCAGAATTCTTCAAAAGATTTTGCTTTCTTCGCCGCAGCAGTAATGGCATCGCGCAGCTTATCTTTCTCCGTTTGAAATTTGGTTTTCATGGGAGTGAAACCCTCTGCAACAAGTTCAGCGTTCAACTTGTCCAGATTGATCTGCCCGCGCTGTTTAGCGTAATACTCCTGCTGTGTGATTTTGTTGACAGATGGGGAAAGCAAATCGACCTGATTGAGATTTTCCCTCATGCAGATATTCATAAGAGATTGCTGTAAATGCTTTAGGTAATCTTTCGTCAAGTGGTGTTTGTAGCCTGCCTTGCAGTCAATGGGGCGTTCCATAAAAGGCTGCTGTGGAACATCCAGCTTTCGCAGACTGTTGATTACGATATGAACATGGATATTGCCGCTGCCGTTGTGACCGTCCATGTGGGTGCAGACCAACGCCTGATGCCCCGGAAAGTTGGCTTTTACATATTCCATGCCGATGGCCTGCGCCTGTTTACCTGTCAGTCCACACTCGTCTTTGTCGGCAGGATCGAAGCTGATGAGGTAGTGGTGCGTCTTGATTTCGTCGTAATTCTGATTCTTGTGGTACTGCGCATTAAGCATTTCGCACTCCACATCAAAAAGTTCCGGCTCACAGTTTATGCCCTCCAGAAGAATATCTCGGCGGAGTACCCAGTTCCCGTTTGCATCCAGCAGGGGTTTCTTCAGAACTTCGTCATGCTCATATTTCAAATAGTCGAGTGCCGCGCCATAGTCTGCACTTTTACCCGCGACGTGTTTTAAGATTGCCACGATAATCACCTGCCAGTCCTGCAATTTCTTTCCGCATAGCGCGAAGGTCGGTCATGCAACGATTGATTTCTTCCAGCATGGCACGAGATTGGATGCCGCCGCTGTTAAAGAAAGCGGCGATTTGATTCAGATTGTTCCCGATGTGAGAAAGCTGTCTTGCAAAATCTCGCAGTTCCGCAATGTCGGCAACGATGTTGTAATGAACGTGAAGTTTTTCGGTTATGGCCTGTTTCCTTACATAAACGGCAACGGGATAGCCAGCCTGTTCAGCAGAACACGAAACCAGTGCGTACTCCACATCGGTAAAACGAACCATTACATTGTTAGTCCGCCTGATACTTTCGTCCTTTTTTGGTCGAGCCACAGTATAATCCTCCAGCATTTTATAGTTGCGAAGCAACTCCCGATAAGCCGTAGGCGTTCGGCTGCGAACACATTCATGTGGAGCC
>ERZ827186.1154-NODE-1154-length-23337-cov-5.574177_pt1 | contig 23337 bp, 16 predicted proteins | sample MGYA00519918_ERZ827186 | MGnify/ENA primary metagenome ERZ827186 (study PRJEB31778, sample SAMEA3449275) | human gut metagenome | biome: human gut; feature: human-associated habitat; material: faeces | place: United Kingdom | collected 2010/2012 ...
CGCGGGAGATCGCCGCGAACCATTACGCTGCAGTCTTCGAGGTGTGGAAGAATACGGGGACCTTCTGGGAGTATTACGCGCCGGAGAAGCTCGAACCCGGATTCATGGCCCGCAAGGATTTCGTTGGGTGGACCGGACTGCCGCCTATCGCCGTCTTCATCGAGTACATCCTCGGCATCAAGTCCGACTATTCGGAGCGGCGGATCGAGTGGGACCTCACCCGGACCGAGGTGCACGGCATCGAACGCTATCCGTTCGGTCCCGACGGCGTCGTGGACCTGAGGGCCCGCGCCCGCAAATCGGCCGACGAAACGCCCGCGGTGACTGTCTCGACCAACGTGCCGTTCGAGTTGGTGGTGACGTGGGGCGACGGCCGCAGCAGCACCGTGCAGGTGGAGAAGAGCGGCAGCGTGAAGTTGAACCAATGAATTTTCAGGAGATGAACAAGTGGATTCTCTCGGCCTGCGCCTTCTTCGTCTGGGGTGCGGCCTCCGTCCGGGCGCAGCAGCTTGTGCTGCGCTTCGGCAGCGACAAGACTTTCAAGATAGCGCAGTTCACGGATATGCACCTCGACCCCTCCAAACCCCGGAGGCTTGCCGAGGCCGAAAAGACCTTTGCCCGCCTGGACCGCATTCTGGCGACGGAGCGTCCCGATCTGGTCGTCTTCACGGGCGATGTGGTGACGGGGGCCCCGGCCGAAGGCATGTGGCGCCGCCTGCTCGATACGATGACTGCGCGCAGGGTGCCTTTCTGCGTGGTGCTGGGCAACCATGATTCCGAGCAGGACCTCAGCCGGCAGCAGATCGGCCGTATCGTGACCTCGTATCCCGGAAGCCTGAATGCGCTCGACGCGGCCGGGGAGCTGGCGGACCGGGAGCTGGAGATTCTCGGCAGCGGCTCGCGGCGGCCCGTGTGGCTGCTCTACTGCCTCGATTCGCACTCCGAGTCGCTCTTGGAGGGGATCGACGGCTACGACTGGTTCCGGCCGGAGCAGGTCGCGTGGCTGCGCGACCGTTGTACGGCCCGCCGGACGGCCAACGGCGGCCGTGCGGTGCCTTCGCTGGCGTTCTTCCACATCGTGCTGCCGGAGTACCTCGCGGCGTGGCGCAATCCCTCGAACACGCATATCGGACGGGCCGCCGAGGCCGAGTGTCCGGGCGCGCTGAATACGGGGATGTTCGCGGCCATGATCGAGACGGGCAGCGTGGCGGGAACCTTCGTGGGGCACGACCACGACATCGACTACCTGGTGGCCGAGAAGGGCGTTTGCCTCGGTTACGGCCGTTTCTCGGGCGACAATACGACTTACAACAACCTGCGTCCGGGCGTGCGGCTGCTGCTGCTGACCGAAGGGGAGCGGGGATTCGAGACCTGGATACGCGAAGACGACGGCCGCATGGTGGATCATGCCCGTTTCGCGGAGGGTAAAATCACGGAAATAGCAGTGGAGCGATGAGAATAGGAGTGGATTTGGGTGGCACGAACGTGCGCGTCGGTCTGGTGGCCGGCGGCCGGATCGTGCGGATGATTTCCGAACCTTGCCGGGCGGATGGTTCCGAGGCGGAGGTTCTGGATCATATCGCTTCGCTCGTCGATCGGCTCATCACGCCCGATGTCGAGTGCATCGGCATCGGTGTCCCTTCGGTGGTGGATGCGGAGCGGGGAATCGTCTACGACGTGGTCGGCATTCCCTCCTGGCGGGAGGTGCATCTCAAAGAGCGTTTCGAAAAACGCTTCGGGGTGCCCGTTTCGGTCAACAACGACTGCAACTGCTTTGCGCTGGGCGTCTGCCGCTTCGGCGAGGCGCACGGATACCGCGATGTGGTTTGCATCGCGCTCGGCACGGGGGTGGGCGCCGGCGTCGTGATCGGCGGGAAACTCTACTGCGGCCGCAACACGGGCGCCGGGGAGATCGGGGGCATCCCCTATTTGGACCGCGATTACGAATACTATTGCAGCAGCCGCTTTTTCGTCGGCCGCGGCACGTCGGGCAAGGAGGCTTATGAACGGGCCCTGGCCGGCGATTCCCGGGCGCTGGAGCTGTGGCAGGAGTTCGGAACGCATATCGGGCAGCTGGTCATGCTGGCGCTCTATGCCTACGATCCGCAGGCCATCGTCTTCGGAGGGAGCATCTCCCATGCGTTCGGGTTTTTCCGCGACGCCATGTACGAACAGCTGAAACGGTTCCCCTATGCAAAGACCGTCGAGAGGTTGCATATCTGCTGCTCGGGGATCGAATATGTCGGGTTGCTGGGGGCTTCGGCCTGCGAATAGAACAACGCTATGGGAAAATTACGGATATTGCTTGTTTTGGGCGTGCTGTGCTGCGGGTGCGGCCGTGTGGTTCCGGTGGACGGCCCGGTCTCCGTGGTGCCTGCGCCGGTGAGCGTGACGCCCGCCGAAGGGGTTTTCCGACTGTCGGCATCGACGCGTGTGGTCGTCCGGTCGGCGGACGAGCGGATGTCGTTCGTGACCGATGCGCTGGACGACGTGCTGCGTCCGATTTTCGGCCGGGGGCTGACCGTGTGCCCTGCGGCCCCGGCACAGGACGGGGCGGTGAATTTCATCGGGACCGATTCGATCCCCTCGGACGGCTACTCCCTGACGATCGCGCCCGACCGGATCGAGGTGCTTTCCGGAGGTCCCGAGGGGGCTTTCTATGCCGTGCAGACCTTGCGCCAGCTGCTGCCCGCGGCGGCATTCGGGGCGGGGCGGGTGAAGGCTGTCGAACTGCCGGCCGTGGGCGTCGAGGAACGCCCGGGGATGGGCTACCGCGGGATGATGCTCGATGTCGCGCGGCATTTCTTTGCGGTGGAGGAGGTGAAGCGCGTGCTGGACCTGCTCGCCCTGCACAAGATGAATGTTTTCCACTGGCATCTGACCGATGATCAGGGCTGGCGGATCGAGATCGTGAAATATCCCGAACTTACGCGCATCGGTTCGGTGCGCGCCCGCACGCTGATCGGCAAGGACCCGGGCGGCGAGTACGACGAGACCTGCCGCTATGACGAGACGCCTCACGGAGGGTTCTACACGCAGGACGAGATCCGCAATGTGGTCGAATACGCCGCCCGCCGCTTCATCACGGTCATTCCCGAGATCGAGTTTCCGGGACACGCCGTGGCCGCGCTGGCCTCCTACTCGTGGCTGAGCTGCACCGGGGAGCAGTACGAGGTGCGCCAGACGTGGGACATCGACGACCGTGTCTTTTGCATCGGACGCGATTCGACCTTCCGTTTCATCGAAGGGGTGCTGGAAGAGGTCGTCGCTCTTTTTCCGTCGGCTTATATACATATAGGAGGCGACGAATGCCCGACCGACCGCTGGGAGCGGTGTCCCCGGTGCCGGGAACGGATGCGCGCCGAGGGGCTGTCCCGCCCGTGCCAGTTGCAGGGCTATGCCACCACGCGCATCGAACGTTTTCTGAGGAGTCACGGCCGGCGGCTGATCGGCTGGGACGAGATTCTCGACAGCGGCGTTTCGCAGACGGCGGTCGTCATGTCCTGGCGCGGCACCGAGGGCGGTATCCGTGCGGCGCGTCGGGGGAACGAGGTCGTCATGGCGCCCACGACCCACTGTTATTTCGACTATTACCAGACCGCCGAAACCGCCGGAGAGCCGCTGGCATGGGGCGGCTGCCTGCCGCTCGACAAGGTCTATGCCCTGAATCCCTGCGAGGGGCTCGATTCCGTGCAGCGGGCGTCGGTCCTCGGCGTGCAGGCGAATCTGTGGACCGAGTATATCCCCGATTTCGCGCAGGCGCAGTACATGCTGCTGCCGCGCCTGGGTGCGCTCGCCGAGGTGGGCTGGGCCCCCGACCGGAAGGACTATGCGGAGTTTCTGCCGCGGCTGAGACGCCTGACGCGCCTCTACGACGCCTGCGGATATGTTTACGCGCCGCATCCGCTGGCGGATTAGGCCGCCGGAGCCCGTCTGAAAACCGGGGAGGACGAAAAGTCCTCCCCGGTTTTTTCGTCCTCTCAATTGTGCGGAATGTGAGGACTTAAATACGTAAAATTCGCCCGTTCCGACTGTTAAGATGGATAATTTTGAATATTGAAAAAGTGAAAATATTACAAATGCGTTACGGTGTCGGGTATTTATTAAATAATTTAATAAATTATTCTCTGTCGCTGCTTACAACCAGATATCTTAATTATTAACCTTAACTTTATGGAAATGAATTTGACTTTTACGGGGAAGAGACGGAGGATCGTCCGTTTTCTTCTGATGAGCCTGCTGAGTTGCATGCTCATTCTTCCGGCCCAGGCTCAGGACCGTGTCACGGTTTCGGGCCGCCTGACCGATACCGGTCAAAATCCGCTTATCGGCGCTTCGGTCATAGAGCGCGGCACGACCAACGGTGTTACGACCGATGTGGACGGCCGCTACCAGATCTCCGTGGCCAAGAACGCCACGCTGGATTTCTCGTTCGTAGGCTATAAAACGCAGAGCGTTGCGGTGGCGAACCGCACGCAGATCGACGTTACGCTGGAGGAGGATGCCATGATGATCGGCGAGGTGGTCGCCATCGGTTACGGCTCCCAGCGCAAGGAGGACCTTTCGATGGCCGTTACGACGGTCAAGGTGGACGAGGGGGCGCGCAGCCGCGCCGCAGACCTCGGAACCCTGCTCCAGGGCCGCATGCCGGGCGTGACGATCCTGCAATCGGGCGGCGACCCGATGCGCAAGGCGTCGTTCTCCATCCGCGGACGCGGCTCGAAAGGCAACGATGACGATCCGACCTCGGGCGACGGCGTGCTGGTCGTCGTGGACGGCGTTCCCAACGCTCCCTACTCGGTCGAGGACGTAGAAACGGTGACGGTCCTGAAGGATGCGGCATCGGCGGCCATTTACGGTGCGTCGGTCGGATCGAGCGGCGTCATCCTGATCACCACCCGGAAGGCCGAGGCGGGCAAGATGCGCGTGAACGTGAATGCCGCGATCGGTGTCCAGAAGGCGATGAATCTGCCGAACATGCTCAATGCCCGGCAATACTGCGACGTATGGGCCAAGGCCGTCGGCAACTCGGTGAACGGATCGCTGCCCAATCTGGCCAATCCGGAGGTGTACGCCGGTGCGGACGTGACCCGTACCGACTGGCTCGACGAGATTTTCCGGACGGGCATGACGCAGCACTACGGCATCTCGCTCAGCGGCGGAACGGAGAAGATTTCGTCGATTCTTTCGGTGACCTACGACAAGAAGGAGGGTACGATCATGAATACCTGGAGCGAATCGCTGGGCGCAAAACTCCATACGGACCTCCGGCCGACCAAATGGCTGAAGGTTTCGGAGCATGTTTCGTTCGAATACCTGGACGGACAGGGCAAAGTCAACCGCTCCCACACCGGACCTATTCTGGGCGCCATGTGGTTCCCCTCGTCGGCTTCGGTGTATGACCGCGACGCCGAGGGCAATATCATCTACGACGACAAGGGCAAACCCAAATACGGCGGCATCGCTTCGTCGGCCGATATGGCGGCGGGCGTCACCGGCCCCAACGTCGTGAATCCCGTCGCCCAGCTCGAAACGATGCACAGCCGCGCTCCGGAGATGCGGTTCTTCTCGACGACTTCGTTCGAGGTGAAGCCCGTGCGGGGACTGACCCTCAAATCGGATTTCACGGCCGATCTCGACGTTCTCGAAACGGATGCCTTCCAGCCGGTCATCGACGTTCCGGGCGGCTCCACCACGACGCTCCGCGAGCAGGAGCACACCCGCACGTTCCACTATCTGTGGGAGACGACGGCCACCTATGCCGAGGTCTTCGGCAAGCACCACATCTCGGCCATGGCGGGCTTTACGACCGACTACAAAAAACTGCGCCTGTACGACTTCCGGACGCAGAACTATCCCAGCGACACGTGGGACAAATACCAGAACCTCTGGCAGAACGGATCGTGGTACCGCGACCCGACGGAGAACTACTACGAGTATGCCATGGTGTCGTTCCTCGCCCGTCTGGGCTATTCGTTCGACGACCGTTATTTCCTGACGGCCAGCATTCGCCGCGACGCCTCGTCGAAGCTGCCCTCCTCGAAGAACTACGACTGGTTCCCGGCCGTTTCCGGTGCCTGGAAACTCTCCTCGGAGAAGTTCTTCGCCAATTCGTCGCTCGCCGGTGTCTTCGATCTGATCAAGATCCGCGCCGGCTGGGGTATGGTGGGTAACGTGGACCTCTACCCGAACACCTCTTCGGTCGATGTGCCGCTCTCCATCTATCCCGACGGTTCGCTCATCGGCGGCAACACCGTCTACGGAAGCTATTACGACACCATCGCCAACCCCGGCGCCACGTGGGAGACGACCGTGCAGACCAGCGCCGGTATCGACCTGACGCTTCTGAAAAACACGCTGGACATCTCCGTCGATTATTACGACAAGGAGACGCGCGACCTGGTGGACTACGTGCCTACGCCCCCGCAGATGGGCGTCACCACCTCGCCGATGGGCAATATGGGCCGTGTGACCAACAAAGGCTGGGAGTTCTCGGTGGCCTATCGCAATACGGCGGCACAGGGCAAGCTCAATTATAGCGTCTGGGGCAACTTCTCGACCAACAAGAGCAACGTGGAAGAGTACGGTTCGCAGCCGCTCGTGCGACACGAAAATCCCAACATCAACAGCCAGTCGATTCTCTATTCGGGCGTCGGACATCCGTGGTACTCCTACTACATCTATCGCACCGACGGCATCTTCCGTTCGCAGGAGGAGATCGACCGCTACGTCAGCAAGAACGCCGAGACGGGCGAGGTCATGCAGGTGCAGCCCAACGCCAAGGTGGGCGACCTGAAGTTCATCGACACGAACGGCGACGGTGTCATCACGGACGCCGACAAAGTGCTGACGGGCTGCTATACGCCCAAGCAGACCTTCTCGTTCGGGGCTTCGCTGGATTGGAAAGGCTTCGACTTCAGCTTCATGTTCCAGGGCGTTGCCGGCAATTACATCTACAACGGCACCAAGCAGATGGGCATGAACGGCCACGGAAGCGATTACGGCAATCTGATCGAGGACGTTTTCGATACGTGGGACTTCAATCCTTCGGGCAGCAAATATCCGCGTCTGGGCCTTGCCGAAGACAATAACGGCAACTACACCAAATTCTCGGATGCCTTCCTCGAAAAGGGCGACTACCTGCGTTTGAAGAATATCACCCTGGGCTATACGCTGCCCAAGCACATCGCCCGCCATATCGGTCTGACGAACGGTTCGCTGCGCGTCTATGTCAGCATCGACAACGTTGCGACGATCACCGGTTATTCGGGCATCGACCCCGAGGTGGGCAACTACGGTCTCGATGCCGGCATCTATCCGTCGTCGCGTTTCTTCAACTTCGGTGTAAACCTCAACTTCTAAACTTTAAGGACCATGAAAAAAATCATATTCAGCATTTGTCTGGTCGTCGGCGTTCTCGCCATGTCGGGGTGTGCCGATTTCCTCGAGCGGGAATCCTACGGTAAAGACGAGACCTGGAAGACGCAGGAGGACGTTATGCAGGCCATATACGGGCTCTACCATTTCGTCTCGCCCTATTGGAGCGAGGAGATCTGCGGCCGCGGCCACATGTGGCTGGAGTGTGCCAGCGACAACATTCTGATCGGCCGCGACCGTGCGTCGGTGGACGAAATCCGCGAATTCCGCATGTCCCCTTCGAACAGTAACGACGTGTCGCGCGTCTGGGAGGTGATGTACCAGAACGTGGCCAAGGCCAACAACATCATCAAACTCGTCCCCGACATGAACCTCGACGGGTCGTTCAAGAACCAGGCGTTGGGAACGGCGCTCTTCTTCCGCGGATTCTCGATGCTGTGGATGGTGCCCTACTACGGCGACGACACCAACGGCGGCATTCCGATCATCACGGACAAGACGCCGACCGCCGAGATCGACTCTCCGCGTCCGTCGCACGTGCTTCAGAACTACGACCAGATCATCGAGGATTTCCGCGCGGCCGGCGAGATCCTGCCTTACTATTCGCAACTTCCGGCAGATCAGATCGGTCTTCCGCACAAGGCTGCGGCCTGGGCCTATGCCGCCCGTGCGGCGCTTTACGCCTCGATGTACGACGCGAAGTACTACGATGTCGTGATCGAGATGTGCGACAAGGTGATGAACATGACCGGGGCCGACAAGCGGTCGCTCTACGTCGATTCGTCGGACAAGTCCAAGTCGTTCGCCAACCTTTGGCGCAAGGAGCAGAACCACTCTTCGGAGTACATCTTCTCTCTGGAGGGCAGCAATACCAACGGCGCCCGTTATCACGGCGTATCGTTCGTCAATGCCGGCTGGGGCCTTTACAATACGTGGGGCTATTATACGCCGAGTCTGGAGCTCTACAAAGCCTTCGAGGAGGGCGATACGCGCCGCGATGCGACGATCCTCTCGCCGGGCCAGCACATTCAGTTCATGGGACAGGATATTCTTTTCGGCGGTTATTCGCCCGACGGTTCCGTCTATTCGATAACCAGCAGAACCACGGCCCACGTCTCTGCGGGAATGGTCCTGCGCAAGTTCATGTCTCCGTGGGAAACGGGCAGTTACAGCGAGGTTTCCAACTTGCGCGACAAACTCTGGAATTCGCTCAACTGCTGCCTGATGCGTTATGCCGACGTGATGCTGATGAAGGCCGAGGCGCTGATCTGGACCAAGGGCGAAGGCGACGGCGAGGCCAAGGAGCTGCTCAACGACATCCGCGAGCGTGCCGGTCTGCCCCGCAACAGCCAGGCCACCAAGGCCCAGTTGCAGAACGAGCGCCGCTGTGAACTCGCTTTCGAATTCCAGCCCAGCCGTTTCGTGGACGTGATCCGCTGGGGACTGGCTCCGACGCTGCTTACGACGCCGCTGCACAGTGTCATTTCGAAGGGGCAGGACGGTCAGATCGTCACCGAAGAGGTCGAAGTCTATCCGGCCCGGACGTACAATCCCACCTACAACAAGGTGTTCCCCATTCCGGAGCGGGCATTCACCGGTACGGAGAACCTGACACAGAACAAAGGGTATTAACCGACGCAAATTCGATATAAGCATATGAAAATTTATAGATATATATTGGGAGCGCTCCTGCTGTCGGGGCTGGCTCTCCCGCTGACGAATGTACGGGCGCAGGATGTTCAGCTCAAATGCCTGGAGTGGAATGTCAAGGCCCTGGAGTTCTACAACAACAGCAACGTGAGCAAGGACATCAGCCGCTTCGTTACCCTGATTCGGGAACAGCAGGCGGAAATCATCTTCTTCAACGAGTTCGAGACCCTCTCCGGTGCGATGTTCCTCAAGGAGAAGGCGAACGAGTTCGCCAAAGAGCTCGGGATGTACTCGTTCTTCATCCACTCCTACAATAAGAGAGGCAACGACGGCTACTACGGCAATGTGATTCTGTCGAAATATCCGATCGTGAATACGGGCCGCGTGCTGCTCGGCATGTATGAGGGCGCCGACCAGCGTTCGGCGGGCTGGGCCGATGTGCTGGTTCCGACCGATTCGCATCCCGAGGGCGTGAAGGTGCGCATCGTCTGCACCCACCTCGATGCTTTCGGCGGCAACGTGACCTGCCTCGAACAGGCCAAGGAGGTGCTCGAGTATGCCATACAGCCGGCCGTGGACGAAGGTATTCCCGTACTGCTGGCGGGCGATATGAACTGTGGTCCTTCTTCCACTGCAATTGCGGAATATGTGAAATCGGGAGACCGGCTCTGCAACAACGACGGGACTTACGAACGGAGCAGCAAACTCGACTATCTGATCGGCTTCCCGAAGCAGAAATGGACCTGCTCGGACTATCAGGTGGTCCGCTCCACCGAGGCGGACGCGCTTTCCGACCACAGCCCCATTACCGGCACGGCGGTGCTGAAAAATTAGATCTGTAGACTCGAAGTAAATCAAAGCGATGAAAAACATGAAAACATACATTTCGATTTTCCTGTCCTTTGCGATGGCGGCTCCGCTCCTTACGGGCTGCGACAACGGGCTGGACGAATATCCTTCGGACGCTCCGATTCCGGCTCCGTCGGATAAGTTTACGACCGACGTGCAATTCGTCTCTTCGCTGAGCGACGCTTCGCTCGGAACGGGCTATGTCGATTACCTGAATGCGCTCGACGACAAAAATACGTGGATGACGATTATCGACCGCGTGGACGACGGCAATCAGGCTGCCGTTATGAAAGCCGCATGGGATACGGAGCGCTGGATGACTTTCGCCTTTAACAAAATGGCCAATAAGAAGGCGGAGGGCAGTATGCTCTATCTGGGTCCCTGGGGGACGCTGAACACCTATATCACCGGTGCGACCGGGGTTCCTTCGGGCAGCGGCTGTTATGTGACCGAGGTGAAGACCCTGCTGGCCGGCGTTCGTTCCGACAAGGACGAGGACGGCGTGGTGACCGCTACGAAGGACGTGTCGTTCGATGTCAGCTTCCTGACGGCGCGTTTCGAGACGGCGGATCAGATCGCGGCTTTCGGCGGCAGGAACGGCATACTGCGTTCGTGCTACGACCGGACCATGTCGCTGCTGATGATCGGAACTGTCAAGAACGATCTTTTCGCACAGCTGGAGTCGGCCGCAAAGTCGGCTGCCGGAAGCTATGACTTCAAAGTCATCAATGTGGCTGCCGGATCGCAGTATACGATTTTTATGTTGACGGAGGAGCGTTTCTGGGGCCTCAACGGCGTCGAAACGAAGTCGTTGTCCAACGGCGTCTCGGCTTACGATATCAGCGTTATGTGGTAATCGGCTTCGAGGGGCGCGGCCGTTGTGCCCAGCCTCTCGGTTCCGGTGTTGAAATGAAAAAGAGGATGTCTAACTCCAAGTTAGACATCCTCTTTTTGTTTCGCCGGGCGCGGAACCGGCTCGGAAGCCCGATGACCCGGCATCGCCCTCTGAATCCCGCCTCTTAGGCGGGCTCTTAGGCGGGCGGGGCGCAGTATAGGGTCAGAGCCTCACCGGCTTTCCGTTGCCCCCTAAATCCCGCCTCTTAGGCGGGTTACCAGATGATTACTCGTTCTTCCTCGGGCATGAACATCGCACCGTCGGTGATCGAGAATGCGTCGTAGAAGTCTTGCAGGTTGCGCAGCGAGGCGTTCACGCGCCATTTGCCCAGCGAGTGTACGTCGAGCTTCGTCAGACGGGCGATCTCCTCGTCACGGATGTTCTGGGCCCACAGCGTGGCGTACCCCAGATAGAACCGTTGTTCGGGGGTGAATCCGTCGATCGGGGCGGGTTCCTCCTTGCCTTCGAGCGAGTTGCGATAGGCCGTGCGGGCTACGCGCAGACCGCCCTGGTCGGCGATGTTCTCGCCCAGACAGAGGGCGCCGTTGGCGAAAACCGCGGGTTGGTCACCCTTGGCCGGAAGCACTTCGATCGCGTCGAATTGCTTGACCAGAATCTCCGTCTTGGCCTTGAATGCGGCGGCATCGGCGTCGGTCCACCAGTTGTTCATGTTGCCGTCCTTGTCGAAGTTGCGGCCCTGATCGTCGAATCCGTGGGTCATCTCGTGGCCGATCACCACGCCGATGGCTCCGTAGTTCACGGCATCGTCGGCATCGGGATTGTAGAACGGCGGTTGCAGAATGGCTGCCGGGAAGCAGATTTCGTTGGTCGTGGGGTTGTAGTAGGCGTTGACCGTCTGCGGGGTCATGTGCCATTCGTCCTTGTCCACGGGTTTGCCCAGCTCGGCGATGTTGTCGGCCGTGTACCACTTGTTGGCCTCGACGATGTTCTCCCAGTAGCTCTTCGAGGGGTCGATCGCAAGCGTCGTGTAATCCTTCCACTTGTCGGGGTAGCCGATCTTCACGGTGAAGGCCGCGAGTTTCTCCTGCGCCTTGGCCTTCGTGGCGTCGGACATCCAGTCGAGCCCGGCGATGTGCTGCGAAAGCGCCGTTTGCAGATTCCTGACCATCTCCAGCATGCGGGCCTTGTCCTTTTCGGGGAAGTATTTGGCCACGTACATCTCGCCGACGGCTTCGCCGAGGGTGCTGTTGGGCACCGACATCGCACGTTTCCAGCGGGGCTTCTGCTCCTGCTTGCCCGACATGGCGCGTCCGTAGAAGTCGAACGAGGCGTCGATGAAGTCGTCGCTCAGGTAGCCGGCTGCCGCGTCGATGTACTGGGCGGCCAGGTAGTAGCGGATGTCGTCCAGCGGGGCGTTCTTCATCAGTTCGTTGGCGTTGGCCAGCGCCGAAGGGGTCGTCACGATGATCCGTTCGAAATCGCCGATGCCCATCGTTTTGTAGTACTCGGCCCAGTCGATGGCGTCGTAAGTCTTTTCGAAATCGGCCTTGGACGTGGGGTTGTACATGGCGGGGATGTTGCGCAGTTCGACGCTCGACCAGTTCTTCTCGGCGAGCTTCGTCTCGATCGACATCACGCCGGCGACGGCCTTCTCGATGTCGGTCTCCGGAACGCCTGCCAGCCGGAAGATCTTGCCCAGATACTCCTTGTAGGCGGTGCGGATCGACTCGTTTTCGGCGTCGAGGTAGTAGTCGCGGTCGCCCATCATCAGCTCGGGCTGCGAAGCGTAGAGGGCGTTGATGTCGCTGTTCATCAGGTCGGACTGCACGCCTATGCCGAAGAACGGATTGGCGATCGAGGTGTGGAGCCTGGCGATGGCGGCGGTCAGCTGCGGGCGGTCGCCGATGGCGAGAATCTCCTCCACGGCGGCCTTGATCGGCGCGGCGCCCTCGGTGTTCAGACGCACCGAGTCGAGGCCCATCTTGTAGAGGTCGGAGATCTTCTGCTCGACGGTGCCCGGGGCGGCCGTCGTCTTGGCCATCTCGGCGAAGAGCTCGTTGATGCGCGTCTCGTTGTTGTCGCGCAGGATGTCGAACGATCCGTAGCGCGCGTATTCGGGTTTCAGGGGGTTGTTTTTCTGCCAGCCGCCCGTGGCGTACTCGTAGAAATCGGCGTTGGGGGCTATCGAAAGGTCAAAGTTGGCCATGTCGATCGCCGGGGTCTTCGGGGTATTCTGGCAGGCTGTCATACAGGCTATCGTTGCTGCGAAAAGAACGTTTTCGATAAGCCGAGAGCAGTGCCGCGCTTGTGCAGGCAATGCCGAGGCGAGAAAAGGTGCGTGAAAACGAATGATTTTTTTCATATTGTTCGGGTTTTTAAGGAACGGGGACCTCCGGACAAACCGGAAGCCCCCGTTCGGATCGTTGTTTCGCGGGATGTCCGGTCTATTCGCGGATAGCCGCAACGCCGGGGAGGTCGCCGAACTCGATGTATTCGAGCAGCGCGCCGCCGCCCGTCGAGATGTACGATACCTGGTCGGCCAGACCGAACTTGTTGATGCAGGCCACCGAGTCGCCGCCGCCGATGAGCGAGTAGGCGCCCTTCTTGGTGGCCTCGGCGATGGCCAGCGCCACCTCTTTCGAGCCGGTTGCGAACTTGTCGATCTCGAACACGCCCACGGGACCGTTCCAGAGGATGGTCTTGCAGCTCAGGATGTGGTCGCGGAAGAGCTTCTTGCCCTTCGAACCGATGTCCAGACCCTCCCAGCCGTCGGGAATGTCGTTGGCCGGGGCCTCCTTGGTGTTGGCATCCTCCGAGAATGCGTCGGCGACCAGCGCGTCGGGCGACATCACCAGTTCGACGCCCTTCTTCTTGGCCAGTTCGAGGATTTCGAGCGCTACGGGGAACATGTCGGGCTCGCAGATCGAGTCGCCGACCTTGCCGCCCTGTGCGGCTGCGAAGGTGTAGGTCATGCCGCCGCCGATGACGATCGAATCGACCTTCTCGATCAGGGCCTTGATGACGCCGATTTTCGACGACACCTTCGAACCGCCGATGATGGCGCAGAACGGATGCGCCGGGGCCTCCATCAGCGAGGAGATGGCCTTCACCTCCTTCTCCATCAGGTAGCCGAACATCTTGTCGTTGGGGAACTTCTTGGCGATCAGGTAGGTCGAGGCGTGCTTGCGGTGGGCCGTGCCGAATGCGTCGTTGATGTAGCAGTCGGCGTACGAAGCGAGCTTCTGGACGAACTCCTTCTGCGGACCCTCTTTCAGGGCCTTCTTGGCGGCGTCCTTCTCCTCCTTGGTGGCGTCTTCGGCCAGGCCGCGGGGCTTGCCCTCCTCCTCGGCGTAGAAACGCAGGTTTTCCAGCAGCATGACCTGTCCGGGCTTGAGGGCCTTGGCCATTTCGGCGGCCTTCTCGCCGATGCAGTCGCCGGCGAACTCGACCTTCACGCCGAGGTTCTTCTCAACGGCGGGAACGATCTGTTCGAGCGAATATTTGGGATCGGGATTCTTCTTGGGGCGTCCCATGTGCGACATCAGGATCACCGAGCCACCGCCGGCGAGCACCTTTTTGACGGTGGGCATGGCGGCGCGGATGCGCGTGTCGTCGGTCACTTCGCCCTTCTCGTTGAGGGGCACGTTGAAATCCACGCGGATAATCGCGCGTTTGCCTTTGAAATCGTAGTTGTCGATCGAGATCATAGCTGTTTGATTTTTAAGTATTTTGTTGAAATGATTTCCGGTAAGTCCTAATCCGGGACAAATTTATGAAAATTTTCAGTAAATCTGTTATTCCGCTAACGGAAAAAACTCAATACTTATACCGAATCCATTTGAACAGCTCTTTGAGCGACGGTTTTTTGCCGTACATGAAGATGCCCACGCGGTAGATCTTCGACGCCACCCATACCATGCCCACGAACGATCCGTAGAGCAGCACGAGCGAGAGGACGATCTCCCACAGCGGGATGTCATAGGGGATGCGGGCCATCATGACGATCGGCGAGGTGAAGGGGATGATCGAGAACCAGAAGGCCATCTGCGAGTTGGGGTCGCGGATCACGACGAACATCATCAGCAGGGCCAGGATGATCGGCAGCGTGATGGGCATCTGCAACTGCGAGGCGTCCTGCACGTTGTCCACGGCCGAACCCACGGCGGCGAACATCGCCGAGTAGAGCAGATAGCCGCCGAAGACGAACAGCAGCAGGCTGACGAAGATCTTGACGATATAGCCCAGGTCGGTCATCGCGGCCACGGCCTGGAGCATTTCGGGATTCATGTCGGTCATCGCGGCTGCGTCGGGCATGCCCTGCTGCATGGCCTGGGCGCCCGCCATGACCTCTTCGGGCATCAGGTGGGGCATTACGAGGGCTCCGACGCCGACGATCAGCACGCCCCAGATCAGCACCTGCACGACGGCCACCGAGGCCACGCCGAGGATTTTGCCCATCATCAGGTCGAAGGGGCGGACCGACGAAACCATCACCTCCAGCACGCGGTTGTTCTTCTCCTCGATCACCGACTGCATGACCATCGCGCCGTAGATCAGCAGGAACATGTAGAGGATGAATCCCAGGACATACCCCAGGCCCGTGGCCACGGCCGACGACTGCGCCTGGGCGTCCTCCTCCTGCGACTTGTCGTTGCGGAAGGTCTGCATGACGACCTTGGTTTCGACCTGTTCGAGAATCTGCGAGAGGTTTTCGATGTTGTAGGCTTTGAGTTTCTCGGTTTCGAGGATGCGCTCGATCTGCCCCGTGATGTTGCTTTCGAGGGCGAGCGACGACGACGAATTGGCGTAGAGCCGGACGTTGTTGGAGTTTTCCAGAATGTCGCCGCCGATCCAGAGCACGCCGAATTTTTCGGTCAGCTCCCTGCGGGCCTCTTCGGTCGGGAGTTCCGTGGTCTCGAAGCGGATCTCCTCGTCGCTTTCGAGCTTCGGGGCTATCAGGCCGCTTTTGTCGATGACGGCGATGACCTTCTCGTCGCCCCGCGAAAACTGCATGATGAGCGCCGGGGCGGCCATCAGGGCGATCATCAGCACGGGCATCAGCAGCGTGGTGATGATGAAGGATTTTTTGCGTACGCGTTCGTTGAACTCGCGCTGGATGATGATGGATATGTTGGACATGGCTTTTCCGTTTTAGAGTTTGCCGTTGACGGCTCTTATGAAAATGTCGTTCATCGAGGGGATGATCTCGCGGAACGAACGCAGTTCGACGGTTTCGTTGACGGCGGAGATCACCCCGCGCATCTCGGAGTCGTCGTTGACGTGGAGTTTGAGCATGCGGTAGACCGACTCCTCCTGCGTTCCGTCGAGAATCTCGCAGCGTCCGGCGACGGCCTGCCGCAGGACGGCTTCGTCGCCCCGGTAGGCCACCTCGAAGATGTTCGACCCGTGGCGGCGGCGGATGTCATCGACCTTGCCCGAGAGGATGTTGCGCGATTTGTTGATGAGCGTGATGTGGTCGCAGATCTCCTCCACGGAGGACATGTTGTGCGTCGAGAAGATCACCGTGGCGCCCTTGTCGCGCAGCCCCAGAATCTCCTCTTTCAGCAGGTTGGCGTTGATGGGGTCGAAGCCCGAAAAGGGCTCGTCGAAGATCAGCAGCTTGGGTTCGTGGAGCACCGTGACGATGAACTGCACCTTCTGGGCCATGCCCTTCGAGAGCTCTTCGACCTTCTTGTCCCACCACTCCTGAATGCCGAATTTGACGAACCACTCCTTCAGCCGCACGACGGCTTCGCGGCGCGAAAGACCTTTGAGGCGTGCGAAGAAGACGGCCTGTTCGCCGACCTTCATTTTCTTGTAAAGCCCGCGCTCCTCGGGGAGATAGCCGATGCGGTAGACATCTTCCGGGGCGATCTCGCGGTCGCCGAACAGCACGCGGCCCGAATCGGGCGCCGTGATGCGGTTGATGATGCGGATCAGGGTCGTTTTGCCCGCTCCGTTGGGGCCCAGAAGCCCGTAGACCGAGCCTTGGGGGATGGCGAGCGATACGTCGTCGAGCGCCGTGTGCGAGGCATAGCGTTTGGTGACGTGTTCTGCTGTGAGTAAATCCATAGTCGCGGAATGTTTGTTTTTCGGATCGTTCCGGCGACAAATATAGAAACAAATTTTGAATATCAAAAAATATTTATCGTTTTTCGATAAATCATCGTGCCCGGGTGTCCTGCGCGATCCCCGGGATGCGGTTCGGCGGGGGCTGGGCGGGTTTGGCGTTGCGCGCTCCTTTCATTATCTTTGACGCTGTGAAGGAGTCGAAATTCGTCAAAACGAAGATGGTCGCGGGCTACGTCCTGCTGATCGCGGTCTGTGTGCTCGCGGTGGGCTATGTCTACCGGGTGGTGGTCCGTTTTTCGGCTCCCGACAGCAATTACGTGCTGTTGCAGACCAAACACAGCGCCGTCAACAGAACCCTTTACCATCTCTATCAGGCCGAAAGTTACGGGCAGCTGATGATCGCCGGCTACCAGTCCTACGAGGCGCGTTACAAACGCGAATTGCGTACCGTGAGGGGCTGCATCGACTCGCTGCGGTCGCTGACGGGCGACCGGGATTCGTTGCAGACGATGCGTCTGGACAGCATCACGCGGCTGCTTGCCGACAAGGAACGGCGCACGATGAGCCTGCGGAGCACGATTCGCGCCGGTTCCACGGCCAGTCTGCTGGACAAGAACATCCGCGACCTGATCGGTCCCCAGCAGGGGATCGTGGCCGACACGACGCCGTTCCGCCGCGTCGTGAGGCTGGACACGACGGCGGTGCCGCGCTCCCGGCGGCGTTTCCTGCAACGGCTGGGCGATCTGTTCAGCCCGCCGGAAGAGGATTCGAGCGTGGTGATCTCCCGCCGCGAACTGGTGGCCCCCGTGGTGCCCGCCGGATCGGTGAAGGATACCATTACGCTGGTGCTGAGGGCTTTGCAGGACAGCGTTACGAGCAATCGCCTGGGCATCTACGACCGGGCGTGGCAGGAGGGACTGCGGCTGAGTTACAGCAACGAGCTGGTCAACACGAAGATATACCGCCTGATTATGGATTTCGAGGCCGAGGATACGGAGTTCCTGATGCGGCGCATCGAACGCACGGAGGCTTTTCGCCGAAGGTCGTCGCGCGTGCTGGGAGGCGTGACCGCCGGGGCCGTGGTGCTCGTGCTGTTGTTCGTCGGGATATTGTGGCGCGACATCAGCCGCAGCAACCGCTACCGCCGGGAGCTGGAGCAGGCCAACCGCGACAAGGAGGCGCTGCTGGCCGCCCGCGAGAAGCTGATGCTGGCCATCACGCACGACATCAAAGCCCCGCTGGGGTCGGTGATGGGCTATATCGACCTGCTGTCGCGGCTGACCGCCGATAAGCGGCAGGAGCTTTACCTGCACAACATGAAGGAGTCCTCCGAGCACCTGCTGGCATTGGTCAACAGCCTGCTGGATTTCTACCGGCTGGATATCAACAAGATCGAGGTGGCCCGGGTGGCTTTCAGTCCCGCGCAGCTGTTCGAAACGATCCGGGCCGGATTTGCCGCCGCGGCCGCGGCCAAAGGGCTGGAACTGCGTCTGGAGGCCGAACCCGACGCCGCGCGGACGGTGACGGGGGATGCTTTCCACATCCGGCAGATCGCCGACAACCTGGTTTCAAACGCTTTGAAATTCACCAACAAAGGTTCCGTGACGATCCGTGCCGACGTTCGGCAGGGACGGCTGGTGTTTTCCGTCCGCGATACGGGCCGCGGCATCGGCCGCGAGGAAAAGGAACGGATCTTCGGGGAGTTCGTGCGTCTGAGTTCGGCGCAGGGCGTCGACGGGTTCGGATTGGGGCTGTCGATCGTCGATCGTCTCGTGAAGCTGCTCGAAGGGACCATTTCGCTCGAAAGCCGTCTCGGCGAGGGGAGCAAATTCATCGTGTCGGTGCCCGTCGGGGAGGCCGGGCCCGCGGCGGTGCAGGAGGTCCGGGAGCCGGAGCCTCCGCAGCCGGGACTGCGGGTGCTGCTGATCGACGACGATCCGTTGCAACTGGAGATGACCGCCGCGATGTGCCGCCGGGCGGGGATCGCCGCCGAGTGCTGCCAGTATCCCGAATACGCCGCCAAACTGGTCGCCGACGGCCGCTTCGATCTGGTGCTGACCGACATACAGATGCCCTCGGCCGACGGATTCAGCGTGCTGAAAGCCGTGCACGGGGTCGATCCCGCGCTGCGCGTGGTCGCCGTGTCGGCCCGCGGGGAGCTGGACGCCGCGGATTTCACGGCCCGCGGATTCTCCGGATGTCTCCGCAAACCGTTCGCATACGGCGAACTGCTCGCCGTGGTCTGTGCGGCCTGCGGCGGGGCGGTTCCGGCGGCGGAAGAACCTGGGGCCCCGGCGGCGGAGGGGGTGGATTTCGGTCCCCTGACGGCCTATGCGGGCGACGATGCCGGTGCGGCGCGGAGTATTCTGGCCTCCTTCGCCGAACAGACCGCGGCCAATGCCCGGGAGCTCGAAAAGGCGGTCGAAAGAGGCGATGCGTCGGCGGCGGGAGCCTTGTCGCACAAGATGCTGCCGATCTTCACGATGCTCGGTGCGGCGGAGGTCGCCGACATCCTGCGCCGGGCCGAGAACCGCGAGGGGCCTCTGACCGACGCGCTGTGCGGCGAATTGCGCACGGCGATCGAAAAAATCCGCGCGATTGTCGCGGAAGCCGAAAAAACGGTAACTTTGTAGCGTTATGGAAGAGCGTATTCTGATCGTAGACGACGACATCACCTTTGCCCTGATGCTGCGCACATGGCTTTCGAAACGCGGTTTCGGAGTCGAGACCGCATCCTCCGCGGCGGCGGCCCGCACGGCCCTCGGCGCCGGCGGATTCTCGCTGGTGCTGAGCGACATGCGTCTGCCCGACGAGGACGGCATCGCCCTGCTGCAATGGATGGCCGGGGCGGGCGTGCCGGTGCCGGTGATCGTGATGACGAGTTACGCCGAGATTCAGAACGCCGTGCGGTGCATGAAACTCGGCGCCCGCGACTACGTGGCCAAGCCGGTGAATCCCGACGAACTGCTGAAAAAGATACGCGAGGCGCTGGACGCTCCGGAGGCGCAGGCCCCGGCGGCCAAACCGGCTCCGCGTGCGGCGAAAGGGGCTTCGGCCGCGGCGCTCAACTACATCGAGGGGCGCAGCGACGCCGCGCGGCAGCTGTACGAACACATCCGGCTGGTGGCCCCGACCAATATGTCGGTGCTGGTGAACGGCGAGAGCGGCACGGGCAAGGAGCACGTGGCACAGCTGATCCACCGGGAGAGCAAACGGGCCGGAAAACCCTTCGTGGCGGTCGATTGCGGGGCCGTTCCCCGCGAGCTGGCGGCATCGGAGTTCTTCGGGCATGTCAAGGGGTCGTTCACCGGAGCCCTCGCCGACAAGACCGGCGCTTTCGAGGCGGCCGACGGCGGCACGCTCTTTCTCGACGAGGTGGGCAACCTCACCTATGAAACGCAGGTGCAGCTGCTGCGCGCCTTGCAGGAGCGGCGCATCCGCCCCGTGGGCAGCAACCGGGAGATTCCTGTCGATATTCGTCTCGTGGCCGCGACCAACGAGGACCTCGAAGCGGCCATTGCGCGCGGGACGTTCCGCGCCGACCTCTACCACCGCATCAACTCTTTCACGCTGCGCATGCCCTGCCTGCGGCAGATGCGCGAGGACATACCGCTCTACGCCGATTTCTTCCTCGACCAGGCCAACTGCGAACTGGACAAACGGATCGTGGGATTCGACCCGGCGGCCGCGGCGGCCCTCGCCGCCTACGACTGGCCAGGCAATCTGCGCCAGCTGCGGAATACGGTGCTTTCGGCGACGCTGCTCGCCGCGGGCGAGTACATCACCTGCCGGGACCTTCCCGGCGAGATCACGGGCGTGTCGGCGGCGGAATCCGCGGCGGTGCCCCATCCCCTGCGCGACCGGGCCTCGGAGGAGGAGCAGATCCGCCGGGCGCTCGCGGCGGCGGGCGGCAACAAGTCGCAGGCGGCCAAACTGCTCGGCATCGACCGCAAGACGCTCTACAACAAACTGCATCTCTACGGCATCGAATAGCGCCGTTCCACACTCCGAATGTGGAATAATTCCACACTCCCGGCCCCGGCTCCACACTTTTTCCACATCCGCCGAATTTTCGGCGCGCCGCATCGTCCGTTGAAAGACAATGCGTTGCATCTCATCTGTCCGTATGGCATACGGCTTGAACTTCCGGAAAGCAGAAACGGTGAGGAAACGAACCGCAGAACTGAGAAAATGAAGTTTAACCACTAATTCTTAAAGCTATGAAAAAGACAGTTGTAATGATGGCCGCGATGATGCTGATGGCCGGCGGCATGGCGTTCGCCCAGCAGCCCGAACAGCCCGAAGCTCCGAAGCAGGAGAACCCCGCACCCGAGCAGAAGCCCGACGAGAAGTCGGAACCGACGGAAAAGAGCGAGCCCGAGAAGACGGAGAAAACCGAAGCTCCGACCTGCGGCGTGTTCGTTCGATAACCGTTCGTCCGGAATCATTTAGTTAAACGATTGTTTGCCTGGTACCCTGCCTTCGGGCGGGGTATTTTTATGGGCGGCGGGGTGCTTGTCGTGTCCGTTCTGTTGTGCCGCACCCCATATCCGACGAACGGCGCCCTCCGACTGTCGGAAAGCGCCGTTCGTTCGTCCGCGACCGTGCGTCACGGTTGCATCCACTCCACGTTCGGGGCGTCGCTGAAGAGGAGATTCAGCGGCCGGGGGAGGCTCGCGGCGTCGGCTGCGAAGAGGAATCCCGCCTTGTCGAGCGGCACGGAGAGGAACGTCGTCGAGGGATAGCCGCCGATGAGGTTCACCTCGTCGAGCAGCGACCAGACGAAGATCTCGAACGGCATCTGTCCCGGCAGGAGCGTCAGCCCCGGGAACCGCTCTTCGTAGTCGGACGACGAACCGTCGGCCGGATGGGGTTTGAAGAATACGTCGTATTCGGCGCCGTACTGCTCCATGATGCGCTGTACGTAAGCGGCCTGCTGTCGGCGGCTCTCGTCGGTGGTGTGGCTCGTGCCGAGGATGATGAGGTTTCCTTTCGGCGAGGCGTCGAACAGGGCCTTGAACCGGTCGTAGTCGAAATTGGCCATGCGGTAGAACTCCTTCTTGGCCTCTTCCGGGAGGGCCGTCAGCAGTTCGTAGGGCTGGACGCTCTCCATCTTCATCTCGGCGAGTTTCTGCGTCATAAAGGGCCCCGACGACTCCATCAGGGAGGCGTTTTGGAGCATCAGCCGGTAATTGGGGCGCGTCGAGAGATAGGCGATCCATTCGTCGGAGACGAGGTCCTACGGGGCGCGGGTTTCGGGATAACGGCCGCCGTGGTTCCAGTCGAGGGCCTCGACCCGGGCGGCGTAGTCGTTCCAGTTCTGCTCGGCCGTGGCCGGATCGCCGAAGAAGGTGTGGAAGTTGTTGTAGGTGTCCGTGCCGTCGGAGAGCATCGTCACCTTCACGCGCGCCGAGTCGATGCCCTGCCCGACGAACCAGTCGTAGCCCGCGCGGCAGGCCAGGTCGGTGACGTAGAGCCCGAATACGGCCGTGGGGTCCTCGGCGTTGATCTCCAGAATGCGGCGTTTCATCTGCTCGTTTATTGCGTAAATCTCCTCGGTGGTGGCTCCGGCATCGGGATTTGCGGCGGTGAAAACCGTGGCGTAGTCCGGGAACAGCTTCGGATCGTAGGTCTGGGGACGCTCGTAGAAGAAATAGCTCGGTTTGTCGTGCGAGAGCAGGTGCAGACCCGCATAGAGGGCCGGCATCGTGCCGTATGCGGCGTAGAAATAGTAGTCCGGGGCGTCGAATCCCGTGTCCCGGGCGCTTTGCGAGAGGGTGAAGGCGGTGGTCTCCCCGTTGCAGTCGAAGAGCAGCAGCGCGCTGCGAGCAGGGCCCGGATTCGCGGCGAAGGTCACGTCGATTTCGGAATATCCTTCGGGCCCCTCGTCTGCCGAGAGGGTCACCCAGTCAGGGTCATTCCCCCCCCGAAATTCCCTGACGATATGATGACGCTCCAGGGAGCCGGTGCGTTCACCGTGATCTTGCCGCTGCGGGCGAGGTAGTCGAGCGAAAGGAATTCGGCGCCGTCGTTGATGCGGACCTCCGAAGTCTGGTCGTCGGAACAGGCCCACGCTCCCGTCAGGAGGGCGAACGCCGCGAAAAGGCGAAATAGTCGTTTCATACCAAGAGATGTTTTTGGGTTTTCAGTGTTTTCCGCTAAATGTGTCCATCCGGCGATTATTGCATTGCGGGTGCAAAATTCGGGCCGATCGGACCATTTTTGTGGAAGAAATGACTATCAGGAGAGCCTGTGCCGAAAAAAAGCGGAGCGCTTAGGCGTTCCGCTTTTTCTTCATCCGTTCGAGGTGTTCGCGCAGGTGTTCGCTGAACTCCTCGCGGCGGTGTTTGAGGTTGGCCCTCCACCCCAGCCAGCGGGTGTAGCGCAGGCGTTTTTCGGGATAGATGTCGCGGATCGTCACCAGGATGCCCGTCTCCTCCACGCCGCCGAAATCGGGGTTCGACACCGTGTCGAAGACCCGCATCGTGGGCGAAAGGTTCATATAGGCATTTATCAGCGGCGGGATGTTCTCG
>ERZ827186.1169-NODE-1169-length-23101-cov-6.006596_pt1 | contig 23101 bp, 5 predicted proteins | sample MGYA00519918_ERZ827186 | MGnify/ENA primary metagenome ERZ827186 (study PRJEB31778, sample SAMEA3449275) | human gut metagenome | biome: human gut; feature: human-associated habitat; material: faeces | place: United Kingdom | collected 2010/2012 ...
CCGGCTTTTTGTGTTTTTGTCGACGATTTGTCTTAGATTTTGTGTTGCTTTTTTGTTGAAACAGGATTTGAAGTACTAATAAAAATTGCCTAAAAAAATCAATAAATTGTTTAATTGTACGGGATAACCCTAATGCTATTGGGGGGGGTGAGCTAAAATCAGGCATATCTATAACCTTTCAAAAGTAAATATTTAAGGGGTATTCCATGAATAAGGTCTATAAATCAATTTGGAATGCGGTGACTCGTAGTTGGACGGCGGTTTCTGAATGGCAGTCTTCCAGAGGAAAACAGTCAACAAAAAGTAAAAAAAAGTCTGGCGGTAACATTGGCTTTAGCGATAAGTCTTGGGGTGACATCCCAATTTGCTTTTGCAGAAAAATATGGTGGTGGAATATTATTCTGGCCGAATCCAGACACCATCAGGCTCGATAGTCCCATATACATTGGTAACAACAACCAAGCAGGTATTTTACAAGAGCATGACACGCAGATTAGCAATTTAATTGACAATCCAGTAAATATCTCATTCCAAACAACTAATGTTGACATAAATAATCTTGATCCATTCAAACAATCTACTCACGGTTTTAGACAAATTATTTTGAAATCGGTTTCTCTTTCAGATCACACTGTCGGGTCAATTCATGACATGTTCGAAAACATGTCTCAATACAATAAAATAACCCAGGGAATTACCCAAAATGGGTCTAGTAATCCTGTGGCGTATTTTGATTATGCGTCTGGAGAGCGTGTTTATAAGCTTTATGTAGCTGATAAAAATCAACAAGAACTTCAAAAGTTTACACCTTACCGTTTCCGTGATGATCTCTCAACAGTCTTGCAAAAAGATGAGACTATCCTTGAATTTCTTGATGACGAATATGAAGATTTAGGGTATACCGACGATGGTTTGGCTTGGGTAGAGGGTGACAATGGAGCAATCTATCTTCTGACTTTATTGACGGATATTAATCTGGTTTCTACGTTACAACTTAAAGTAAGCGACACTCAGAATCTTGCCGCTCGTTTAAATAACTATACAAACTCTACCGGTAGCATTGAATATGTCGGTTCTGGAGCCGATTCATCAACACTTAATATTATTGAACTTCTACAAGTTGATGAAAACGGACAAGCTTATAACAACGCCAATACTTATAGCGGAACTACAACCGTTACTGATCTTACCTTAAATTTGAATAAGGAAAAATCTTTAGGAAACACTACACGTCTTACGGTTAATAAAGGTGTTATCAATGTTGGCACAAGCAGCGAAGTTGTTCGCGGTAATGCTAATTTTGTTACCAGTTCTTTAAATTTGAATAATCAAAAATTTGAAGTTGAAGGAAATGCCACATTTTCACAAGACTCCAAAATTAACTCTACAAATATAGACACTGTAAATCCCAGTTTAATTGTCGGGAAAAAATTAACTATTCATTCTGACAATTCGCAAAATTTAAACGGTGCCATTCAAGCCGAGTCAGCCCTGTTGACGAATATCGATGCCTTGGGTAACGCATCTCTTTACGTCGACTCAGATTCGATAAGTAATGGTTTGGTAGAAATTAAGCTAAACGGTTCCAGTCATATTTTTGATAGCCAATTACTTAAAGCTGGAGATTCAAATCAATTCCAGGTACGAGTCACCAATAGTTCTACCGATTCAGCAAATCGCCTTGACTTGACATTTGATTCATCAACGACCATTGAGTCTTCTTCTACAAGCATTGGGAGTAGCGTTACTTTAAGAGTTACAGGAATTTCTCAATTGGGTAATACCGTAGAACAAGGAGGAAACTCTACTCTTGAAATTACAAAGGCAGGAAATGACGAAACTTGGAATATTGATTCTTTGAGTCTTAGATCTTCATATTCTGAAGATGTTGTAGAGGTAAAAGGATCGGGCTTTACAATCAATAGCTCTGATGTATTAAAAGATTATTCCGGTTGGTTGCGTTTGTCCGATACAAATTTTGAGCTGACCCCGACTACACAAAACAATTTAGGGAATGCAGGTCTTTCCTTAGGGGCAAATTCGATTTTCAAAGTTACCGGAAAACAGACAGTCATTCTGAATCGTTTAGGTTGGACAAGTGATATCGAAAAGGGAGAGGAAGGAGGTGTCCTCGATTTGACGGGATTTACCTTCAGTGAAGATGATCCTACTCCTGCTTTATCAGTCAACCATTTGGATCTTAACGGCATCGGTTCTGTTAAGCTCGATACATCCCAAATCACCGGAAGTTACAATCCACAAGACGATGTTCAGTTGTTAGATGCTGATGACGCAAGCCAACTTGTTTATCAAATTATCAGTGCAAACGAAATTGTTGGTAATGCTGGTAATATAACTGTCCCTAATGTTCATGGCTCGCAAGAAGTTAAATTGCATGGAGCTTCTGAATCTACTCAAATTGGTACTGCCACATGGGGATATGACATCAGTTCAGTATTGGAGGGGGATGATTCCGGGCTGTGGCTCAGTTATAACTTGAGGGAGATTAACCTTAATAATTCTTTCGCTCAAGGCAGAGACGACTATCTTACATTCAATTTATCTCAATCAACGAATGATGAGTTGCGTGCGAAGCTGACAGGTACTGGGTATGTTTTAGTAACTAATAACAAAGAGGCTGGAGAAAATAATGTCTTCAGAATCACAAACCGTGAAAATACATTTAATGGTACGTTTATTATTGATTCCGGTATCGCAATGGAAGCCACAGTTGGCAGTTTAGGCAATCAATCTTCAAATGCTGTTGTTGATTTGCGGGATGGAGCCAATTTGTCTATTTCAGCCTCTTCGGAAGATGATCCCCTTGCAAACAGGACGCAGTACCTGAGCGGATTGAAGACTTCTAAGGGTACTCATGAAATTTCCATTGGGGCTAATTCTGTTTTAGCTTTAAACCTTAACGAAGAGACCACGTGGAGTGGCGTAAAGTTAGCTGGAACCGGAACGCTTGGTGTAGTGGATGGCACACTTAATATTGAGAACACTTCAACTACGGCAGGTGATGCTTTTTCCGGTCGGCTTTATGTTGTTAATAATGCAATCTTAAATCTGGTTGATGGGAATGCTGACCCCTATACATTTAAGTATTTATCCGGTAACGGTACTGTTGGAGTTGGATTAAATGCTGTAGTGGGAGCTGATGTCACATTTACCGGCGATTACTTTGTTAAAGAAAGAAAAACATTAACGATCAACCAAAACTCGGCCTCTCAGGTAGATCAATCAGACTTTTATCTCGATAACTCTGCTACTTTGATCTACAACGGCGTGAATGACACCAAATTTGGTAACTCTCTGACTCTTAACGATGATGCCTTGGTCAAATTTATAGACTCAGAAGGAGAATACATTAAGGTTACGGATAATGACCACATCCTTTCAATATCAGCTGTTGATTCAAGCATCAATTTTGATTGGTCCGATGTTAAAGATACTGCAAAGCTGTACGATCAAAACATTGATCCAAATTCTCAACTGACTTATGAATTTTCCGGCAATCAGGACAAATTCTCTGTTGACTTTTCCGGCACAATCGGTACAGGTGAATTGTGGTTGAATTTTGCCGACTCAGTTCAAGATCTCAGTCTCACTGCGTCCTCTGGCTTTACAGGAATCCTCGGTTATAGGAATGCCGCTCTTAACGTGGGGGATACGAACAACGGTTATAGCTTAGGTAATTCAATTAACTTCCAATTGGGTGTCGGAACTGGTTCCACTTTGATTACTCATGGGCAGACGACTTTAAGTAAAGGTTTGTTGCTTGAATCCGACAGTACCTTGGACTTTACAAGTCAAGCTGAATCCTTTGTTCAAAATGGTTTAAGTGCTAATGGTATTAACATGGCAGGCACTGATATCACTGTTGGTGGCCCTGTAAACATTAAATTTGATGTCTCCAATATTGATATTGCTATTGACCAGGACGTTACCCAAGATACCTTCCTTGATGCACTAAGTGGTCAAACCTCGACGGTCATTAATGTTATTGATAATATTCAATTAAAAGACAATCAAAAAGTCGAAGACTTGGCCGGTAACTTCAATTTAGAAGATAAAGGTGAGAATAAAGTTCTCGATATCATCCAAGACGGTGAAAATGTTGCTTCTGTTTCTACAGGTATTGATATTGTAGGGTCAACCAATGAAGATGGAACGGTCTCTCTTGGTATCGGTGGAGCTGTTACACACTTGAATTTAATTAAAGAGTTGGAATTGGATGTTTCTCAAACTCAAAATGAAACGCCCGAAATCCACGCTCAAATTACCGGTGATGGGTCGATTAAATATGTTAAAGGTCAGGTAGGAGATGGTGTTGATGTCGTTGTGACTAACTCCTCCAACAACTACTCCGGTTCAACAATCATTACTGACGACACTCATGTGCGAGGTGTAAATAGCAATGTGTTGGGCTTGAATTCGGCATTGCTTCAGGTTGGCTCGAGTGAAATTGAAGAAGGTCTGTCTTCTAAGTCCGGTACGTTGACACTTGAAGCGACCAGCGGAAATTTGGAACAGCGTGTCAAGCAATTTGTTGTTGAAGAGGAGGGTACTGTCAATCTTCTCGGTACAAATGGTTCTGCTCACATTCACATCAACAGTGATTCTCAAGAAGCAGTAAGTGCGATTAGCGGTAAACTGACGGGCAGTGAAAACAGTCAAATCTGGACAGAAGGAACGACTGTTTTGAATCTGTCCGAAAATGCCGATGTTTCTGAATTTAAGGGAACGTTGATCGGTACGGATTCGTCAGTGATCCGCTATACCTTCACTCAAGATCAGGATTGGACGTTAAATACTCAATTTGAAGACCAATCTAAACTGTCATTTGAAGGAACAGGTACTGTTAATGTTCTGAATGATTCCGATGGTCGTTTAAGTGTTAGGGCACAAGCCGGCACAGTTAATTTTGCCAACTCTGACACTAAGATTAATCGTTTGGAAAGCTCTTCAGACGGCAGAATCCAAATGAACGGTTTGTTGACCGTCAATGACTTCACAAGCGAAGGCGGCATCTTGGAAATGGATGTTTCCCTCGGTACAAGTGCAGAAACTGAGACCGGCCTTGCTCAAAACGGTAATGACGGTCTGTTGGTTAACGGTACTGCTTCAGGTTCCGTTGGTGTTTTGGTTGCCGATAAAAACCAATTGAAGAAGGGTCAAGAAGAAAGTATCACTTTGATTCAGGTCGATGGTGATGCTTCTGACTTCTCTGCTCAACTGGTTGATGAAAACGGAAGCAGTATTGCCGGTATCACGGCAGGTGGTTATGACTACGTGCTGCTGGCTCAAGATCAAACGGTTCAATCTACGGGACGCGATGTTGCAACCGGAACGGATTACATCTTAACGAGTAAACCCGGTGAGGAAGAAAAGCGCAACACGACTGTGACTGCTGGTTCTTACATCGGTATTGCTTATGCGGCTCAGTTATTTGATCTTTCGCTTCACGACCGTGTCGGCAACCGCGATTGGATCAATCCGATGACGGGTGAAAAACAAACAACATCGTTATGGATGCATCACACGATGAGCCATGAACGCTTCCGTGACTCCACGAGTCAATTGAGAATGCGCACAACCTCCAATACCACGATGTTGGGCGGTGACCTCGTACAGTTCACAACGGGTGACTCGGGTCTCGCTTATGCGGGTCTCATGGGTGGTTATGGCACCATGGATACGAAGTCTCGCTCCAAGGTCACGAATCTTCACTCTAAGGCTGAAACGGATGCTTGGGGTGTGGGTGCCTATGCTGGTTGGAAAGCCAACTCTGATGGTCAAACAGGACCCTATGTTGACGGTTGGGTGATGTTTACGCATGCTAATAGTGACGTTACAGGTGTTGATCAAAACACGGAAGACGTCAAGGGCCAAGGCCTCTCAGCCTCATTGGAAGCCGGTTGGGGCTTTAAGGTCGGCAGTGTTGCAACGAAGAACGGTAAAGTGGCGAACTTCACGGTTGAACCTCATGCGTCTGTCACCTGGTTCGGTATGCAATACGACGAAATCCACAACGAAGCGCAGGATGTGAAGTTTGAAGGTGAAAACAACGTTCGTACACGTTTGGGTGCTCGTGCGATCCTGACTCAGGAAGGCAATAACAATTTCAACGCATTTGTTGAAGCTAACTGGGTACACAATACGCAAGAGTACGGTGCAACGATTTCAGGTCTCACGGTTGATCAAGCGGGTTCACGCAATCAAGGCGAAGGTCGAATCGGTGTGGATTGGCGTGTAACGGACAGTCTCTCTGTTTGGGGTAGAGTCGGTGCTTCCTTTGGCAGCGATAATTACAACGAACGTGAAGGCTCGATCGGTGTTCGCTATCAGTTCTAGTGACAAATCAGACCTTCAGGATTAAAAGTTCTGGAGGTCCGATTAACACTTTCTGAAAATTGCCCCTGTTGACGAATATGTTAACAGGGGCAAAATTTCAAAGGTTTAAATCAATTAGAAGCGATATTTAATTCCTAAGCTTCCTGCTCGTTCGCTATAACTTTCATTGCCGAGATTCACAGAGAATTGACCGTATCCGGTGAAATTCTTATGAATTTCAAATTCAACACCGAGTTTCATCTCAGCTGTGTCATTAGCTCCGGCCTGATGGTCAGTGAGTTCACCGTATTTCGCTCCATAGGCGTGAGTATTGTGAACCCAGTTGGCCTCAGCGTAAGGAACAATCGTCGAATTGCCGTTGATTACAGCCGAGGCTCTGACACCTAAGCGAGTGGTGATATTGTCTTTTCCTAAGAATTCAACATCGCCGCTCATTTGCATATCATCAAACTCTGTTCCCCACCAGGTCACCTGAGCCCGAGGTTCGATAAAGACTTCTGAAGCTCCGTAGTGTCCACCGTTGTACCAAGAAAGCGCCCGCACGTTATAGCCGGCTTCTAACGATGCAGAAAGACCGCTCGCTCGGGCCGTGGCCGAATCCATATGATTATCAAATTCGCCTTTCAAATGGCTGTACTGCAACCAACCGTTGACATAAGCGCCGGTGCGATCAACAGCAGGATCGTTTTGATGCCAACCGCCGTAAAAGCCGATATTCCAACCTTCGATATCAGCATTAGCGTGGGCTTCAACTCGAGAGGATCTGGACTTCAGGTCTTGTGTTCCCCAGCCAGCCATCAACCCTGCGAAAACGTAACCGTTTCCACTGGTATTGAGTTGTACGATATCGCCACCGATCTGTGTAACAGAAGTATTGCTACGCATTGACAATTGTCCGGTTGAATCATGCGAGCGTTCGTGTGAAATCGTTTCTCTCATCCACATCGATGTTTGAGTTTTCTCTCCTGTCAGAGGATTGATATATGGGCGAGTGCCCTGTCGGTCGTGGATGGAGAGGTCAAACATTTGAGTGGCAGCGGCAAAACCGATAAATGCTCCGGTATTGACAGACACATTGCGATCGGTCCATGTGCTCTCTTCATCGGCATAAGAAGTCAGAATATAATCCGCGCCGAAATCAAGATTTCCGCCTTCACTGTCATGACGAACCAAGCGGTAAGAGTAGCCGCCCGCTTCAATACTGCCGCCGTAAAGCGTCGGATTAAAGTCGGCATCGTCTCCAACTTCCATCAACGCCAAACGTTCGAGTTTGCCGCTGTCAATGCTGTTGATGTTATTGACTTTCAAAACCGCATCACCGGTGGCTGTGCCGCGAATGACCAAAAGATCACTCTTTTCACCATAGGTGGCATCCACTCGCTCGTTTGTTTTTGAGGTATTTTCTTTTGTTTCTTCAACAAGATCTTCTTCCTCAACACCGGTTGGAGTGTTATCACCCAAATAGGCATCAAAGACAATCGTGCCGTTTCCGGTCCAATTACCTCGGATGAATCGAGTGGCAAAGTCTGTTTCACCGGTTGCATCTTCACCAACGAAAACAGTGCCTAGGTTAGTAAAAGTACCCTGACCATTGTTAAGACGCATGTTGCCTGACAATCGGAAAGCTTCGGCCGTCTCAGTTAAGGTAAAGTTCTTGAGATTTAAAGCTGAGCCGGCACTATTCCAATTGGCAAAAGTTAAACCACCCTTGTTGATAGTAACGGACGTAGAGCCGTCATTGAATTGTTCAAGACTCAACTGAAGGGTACCGGCTCCATCTTTAATGACTTGGCCGTTTACGATAGAGCCCTTCGTAAAGTTCTTATCCTCCTCAATTGAGAAAACCCATGCATCGGATTCAGACTGCATGTGTAGGGTTCCCTGCATTTGACTCAAGTCTGTCGTATCGGTGACGAGGACCTGTCCTGTGGTATTAAACACACTATCTGCTTCACCGATCAGAATACCGTCCATACGTGTTTGGGTTTCCGAGCTATCGGTGGATAGGGTCAAAACCGAGTCATTATTAAGAAGTAAGGTGGCGCCTTCGGATACAGAAAGACTGCTAATGGTCTGATTGACAGCTTCGTTGATTTCAGCCGTAGCTTTTTTCTGTAATTGCAAACCGGCAGCTGATGTTCCTTCGACATGTCCACCTAATGCACCGTCTTGAGCAACGATCAGATTGGCATTCTCGTGAACAATAACGTCACCGGCAAAGTCTGTAGCGTCACTTGTGAGTTTAATTGTTCCTTGCGTGATATTGAGATTGACTGTGTCATTTTTAGACTCAATCCACTGATTGATCGTTACTGTTTCGTTCGGTTGACTAAACAGATCAATTGAAGTTTGATCAAGTCGGATTCCTTCAACACGTTGTCCTACATAAAGACCTGTCTTATCGGCAATGGTCGCCCAACCGCCTACCAAATCCGCCAGATGCGTACCCGAGTCTTTTTCGTAAAGGGCAATGGTAATTTCTTCCCCTAAAAGAGCACCGCTTTCATCTTTTAGGGAAACGCGATTGCCGATGTCAACGCTTCCGTCTACGATTTGGAAGAATTTACTTTCATAAGCTTCGGCATTACTGTTGACAACAGAAGCAAAGTCGTAGCCGTTTTCTTCATCAATAGTGTTAATTGCACCGTGCAGAGAGGTTTCTGCGGTGAAATCACTCTTATTGATTTGAATGGTAGAACCCGACTGTGCGGTGAAAACACCCTTGTCGTCAATATGGAGCAAATTGGAACTTGATCCGTAGTTGTTGTCAGGCGTACCAATTTGACTTAAGTCCAAAGTTGAAGAGGGATCTAAAGTCAAGCCTAAAACAGATGTCTCGCCCATGACACGGAAGACACTGTCAGCGCCGGCTTCCAACCAAACTTGTTGTGACAATTCGTGATTGAAGCGATAGGCTTCTCCTGAATCCTTACCGAAAGTAAAGACCCCGTTGATTAAACTAAAGGTACCGGAAAAGTCGATATTTTGTCTTTCAGCACCGGCAAAAATAACCTCATGCAAATGACCGGGAGAGGTTTCTCCATCATGCAAAAGATGAACTTCTAATTTGCCATTACCAGACAAACTGGAGATTCGTCCGATTACCGCTTCGTCTGTTTCAACATCTTCAACCGTAAGGTCATAATGCAGAACCCCATTTTCATTAATGGTGATATCAGACTCGGTTGCAGCATTAAAAGAGGAGCCTGAAGTTCTGACGTGGAGGGCAGACTCGGGGCTGTCCTGGTTATTGTCACCGATCGTAACGGTTCCTAATGTAGACATCGAACTAGAGATGGCCGATTCATCTTTTTCAATGATGATTAAGGAGCCATCTTTGATGTTTAGCGTAAGACGTTCGTCAAGCCCTGCGGCAGTCTTAAACATGTCATTGGTGATGGTTCCTTTGACATTACTGATATTGAGTGTTGAATCCGGAGCGGAAACAATCAGATCTGAGACGAGCAGGGGAGTATCTTCCTCGATACTTCCGCTACCTTGAATGGAGAATGTTCCGCCGTTTAATCGAATACTGTCCTTCAGTTCTGTTTGGTAAAGGGTAGTAACAAGCTCAGCACCTTCATTGATTTGAAGAGCGGTCTTGCCGGAATCTGAGTGGACAAGTCCATTTAAGATACTTTGACCATTATTGAGAATTTGCGTCTCACCAAGATAAACGTCGGCACCGGGTAACACATTGAGATTACCGAAATTATTTTCTTGGGAAAGTTTGACCGCTCCGTTTACTTTTACGGTTCCCGTTCCATTGATAAGTTCAATATCCAACGTTGAAGTGTTTTGATTTTCAGCCGATGAAGGATCATAACTTCCAACTAACGAGAGAGTTTTACCCTCATCAATCGCTAAAGTTTTGGCATGACTGTTAACTGCTATCGAGTCTACTGTCGTGACGAGTTTAAGATCGTAGGTAAGCGTACCGATTTCACTTCCGGCTATGGATAGACGGGATGAAAGATCGTTTAAGCTATCTTTGCCATTAACCTTAAGGGACAAATCTGCCGTTTCAAATGAGCCGCTAGAACCTAAAATTTTGGTGTTAACGCCGTCAGAAGCATCGACATTGAGCAATTGATTGGTGTTGGCTAGGGTAACATCCTGATCAGCGTCAATTACAAACTGTGTATTGTTCAGTTCGGCGCTTTGAATTTGAAGTACGGTACTGTTTAACGTCGGATTAAACAATTCGACCGTACCCATCTTAATAGCCGAGTCACTGGCTGAAGTAAGATTATTCAGAGAAACCGTGCCGTTTAAACGCGTAAGGTCAAAGCTGGCATTGGATAATGACACACTCGATTCTGAGTTCCAAAGGGTGCTGTTGTCAGACATTGTCACAGTGTGGTCCACAACTTGATACAGACCTCTGAAATTACTGTTATCAAATAATTTCGTATCGGTGTTGATAAGGGCGGTACCTGATCCTCTCAGATGGTTCAATTTAAAGGGTGTGGAGCCTTGTCCATCAAATTGAACAACAGCTCCGTTTCTTATTGTCAAATGACTGCCGTCAGAAGCCAGAAACTCATTGAGCGTTCCTGAAGCATCGTCAAAAACGGCACTACCTGAAACAATAGCAAGATTACTTTGTTTAGCTCCTTCCATAATTGCAACAGTCGAACCTTTGGCAAAATGCGACTGATAATTGTCATTCCCCACAAGATACAAACTGTTGTTGGCCAGAGTAACGACAGATCCGTCAAGAGCCTCAATTTTGGCTAAACGCTGGGTGCCAAGACCACTTTCGATATTATCACCCAACGTCAAGCTAGCATTGTTTTTAAGATAAACTGAGACCAGTTTGTCGGAATCGCTTTCATCGTGATTTAGGCCAGAACCTAAGCTATATGCAGCCGAAGCAATTAAATGTGAATTTTCCTCAACAACCACATTCCCACTGAAAGTGTTATCAATGTGGCTCATTATGATTGCTGTGCTTTCATTATTGTCTAATGTTGAGTCGATATAAATCGTCCCATTACCGCTTACCAGAGCACTTAATGTATTGCTTTCATCCGTCGGATTAGCTCGATTAGCTGAAATAATCAATCCGAGATCCGGACGATTGTCAATTGATTTCAATTCAATTTCAGTCAGCTGATATGCGATTGCAACACCTTTGGTGCCATCAGTCTCAGTTTCGCTCCCGGTAACAATGTTCGCGTCATAACCCCAATGACCGATGGCAACATCATATTTTGTATTATCGGTGTCGGTATACTGAAACACCTTGAGGCTTTCACCTTTATCAATAGGTTTGCCATTTTCGCCAACTAAATGGATTTCAGAAGTGACAGCACCGCCTTCACCAGTTCCCAAAATTTGGTCTGCAACCAAAATAAATCTTTCACTATAAGCATCATCGGCATCCAGTATATTGACATCATTCTCTGGAGCTTGCTCATCAGCACCGGTTAACCACTCTTGAGGATTAATTTTTATATAGCCTGCTGCATTGACTTGCAAAGTATTAACATGCATAGCGGGTTGATCGTAGTCACCGGTGTAGTCTGTCAAGTCAATCGTTCCTCCTCCGACATAATCTCCGCTTTCCCTTTGAATTGAATCAAAAATGAACGTTCCGGAAGCAGACCCTGATGCATTTAACTGCCCGGAGATTTTAAATACACCTTGGTGAGCGACACCAAATGAGGCTTTTGAACCGATAAAACCGGTGTCATTGACATCGAAGGTATACGTGCCACGGGACAGAAGAATTTCACCTTTAAATTCTGATAAATCCAAAGTATTGTCAGAAGCAAAATTTAATGTGCCGACATTGTTTTCATCGCCGACTAAAAGTTGTAAAACGCCATTTCCTGTTGCCTTGAAATTACCTAAAGTCAGAGTATTGTTTTGAGCCGTGGAGTCGGCAATAATTAAACGACCGTTGATGTTATAACTTTCAGAAGATAACGAATCAAAATCGGTTGTAGCCAGTACAGCGCCGCTGTTAATCGAGGTCATTCGATTATCTAGTTGGTTATTCGTCGAACCCAAAAGAACAAATCCTTTTTCAACCAGGAAGTTGCCACCTTCAATAGTATTGTTAAATTCAGTTCGCTCACCCGGCACAGATACACCGGTCAATTTCAAAGTGGCGTTTGAATCGATGTTAAAGACACCGCCCACTTGTGTTTGGTTTATATGTAGTACAGCACCCTCTTCAATTGTCCATTTTCCGTTATAGTCGCGCCCTTGATTTACGTCTATTAATAACTCTTGAGCGTCTCCTTTTTGAACGATCACGTTAGCAGAAGCGTTATTACCTGAAGCCAGCTTAGTCTTTAATTCTTCATCATCAGAAATAAGAGTTAAACTCGCATCGGAAATATCAAAGACTCCGTCAAAATTGGAACTTGAAGAGAATTGATATTGTCCCTTCTGTAGCTTGACTGAACCGGACAGAGTTCCGACTTCCTGATCTTTAGTGAGGGCAAATAAATTTACAAGATTGTTAGTGGTTTCAGACAATTCAAGCACGGAACCGTCATTTAACAGGAGAGAACCCTCAAAACCGTTTAAAAGAGAAGCGGCAAAATGGCTGGAAGCATTTACACCGTCATCTAAACGCAGAGTTCCCTTGCCGTTCATTGTGAGTTGAGCACGCGTTCCGAGCTCATTGAGGTTATCCCTGGTCGACAATCCTGTCAGCGTTAATTCAGCTTGATCATTGATCGTGAGTTGTCCGCCATTAGCAGCATCAAGATGCAAGGCTTGATCCGAATTAATAATTAAAGCAGAATTTGAATCAGTTAGTTGGACTGCATTACCGACGTCGGCACCGGACAAGGTCAGTGAAGAGGATTGAGCAACGTTAAAGGCACCATTGTAATTGCTGGAAGCAGAAGCATTAATCGTTACACCATTTTCGATATTAATGCGACCTGCTCCGCTGAGCTCTACATTATTGAGATCAGTTGCGTTGTTTTCAGATTCAGCAGTTAGTGTTAAATCAGCTGTTTCATCAAGAGCCAATTCAGTTAACTTAAAACCAATACCCAGTTGCCATCTATTGTTGGCTTGGTTACCTGAATTCAACATCTGTTGATAGGTTCCAGTGACACCTTCTTGAAGAGTAAGGCTGATACGACCTTCAGGTGTAACTGTTGTGTCACCGGCTACAATATGAAAACTGTTATCTGTAATATCAGCCGATGAAGCAGTAATCAGAGTGTGATTCCAACCTTCATCTTGAGCCAGAAGGTTGATTTTTGAGTTATCGGCTAGCCCGCGATTGTTGTCTACTTGAACGTGAACCCCGGTTCCTGCTGTCAACTTACCCGTAACATTAAGAACAGAATCACCATTAAGGGTTAAGCGAGCCTCAGATCCTTCTTGAGATGAACCGAACTCTAAAGAAGACAGTGTTGTTGAATTTTGTACGATCAATTCTGATCCGGTTTGGACAAACGAACCGTATTGATGTTGATTTTTAGTAAGTGTGAAAACAGAATTTCCGGTCAATGATAAGATGCCGTTAAAACGTGCATTACCGGTATCAGCTAAATTAATCTTGGTATCAGTTAATTGATACTGATTAAGATCTAAAGTTCCGTTACCTGTGAAGGTAACGCCATCAGCAAATTGTTGCAATGCTCCCGAGTCGGTTCCATTCATAAGATGAAGTTCTGCCCCATCGTTGAGATGAATGTTTTCAACAGCTTCCTTTGAAGAAGTCTCACCATTTACTGTAACATCGGCGCCCTTTTGAAGAACCCATTTTGAAGATGAACCGTTAATCTGGTTATCAAATGAACCGGCATACTTTGTGCCAAAAGTGATCACACTTTTATTAGCAGAGAAAATTGCATCGTCGTGTATTGCGTTACTGTCGGCAATTTCATAAGAATTTGCGCCAAGATTAATTTGACCGGCAAAAAGACTGAAGTCCGCTCCTTGGACGTTAGGTATAGAGCTCAATACCGCGCTGGCTTCATCTCTAAAAGTTATGGTGTCTCCAATAGCTCCAATAAATGATGCGTTTTGAAGTTTGCCCGTTGAAATAGTCAAAGAGGAGGGGAGATTATCACCTGATACAAGATCGACAGAACCGGTAAAAGCATTGTTAAAAGTATTGGACGCATTTTCAACAGTGAGATTAGTAGAATCCAATACTAATGTGCCGCTACCTTTAAGACGTGTATTTTTCCCAAGATAGTTGCCTTTTTGAGCATCGATTGCCCCTGTAAGAGCAACAACGTTATCGTCTGTTACCTTTAATTGTGAATTGGGAGAACTAAGGTAAATTGTGTGTTCATCTTGGTCTGTGGCTAAACCACCGACAATAATCTGTGAATTTGTGCTAAAGGAACTGTTCTGCCCAAGCAGTTGCAAAGATGTGCTTGAAGTTGTTACTTTTGAATCCCGATTGACATTCACTTGGACTCCATCGTATACGGCCAGAGCTCCGTTAAAATTCAAGGACCCGTTAATTGAAACAATGCCTAAGTTTTCAGGATCGTTTTCAGAAGCTTTTAAAGTCAAAATACCGCTTCCAGTAACATCAACATCAATTGATTGTCCGGTAGGCTGTCCCTCTTCGACTAAAACAGTATATTGCAGTGATTCGTAATTATTTCCTTCAATACCGCCCAATAATTCAAGTTGATTTAATTCATAGTTAACTGACAACTTTTGATCTGCTACATCCGGAGAAATCTTCCAATAGTATTTTGCGATTTCATCATTGCCTTCATTCGAAATACTTGTAAAAGAAGAATCGGTGATTGTGAAATCGCTATTTGATAAATCTTTTACAGTGCTGTTGTCAAACGATAGCAAAACCTGATTCTGCAGATTCTGTAATTCAAATAAGTTAGAGTCAGCATCGATAATTCGATTCATCTCTAAACCGATATAGTTACGGTTATCGGCTGTATAAAGTTGTCGCACACGATAAGGATAGGTAGAACTCAGATTAAAGTTGACTGATGAAAAGTCAATAACCGCACCTTCAGCCCCCCAGCCGAATCGACCCAGGGTAATGTATGAGTTACTTCCTGTGTTGTCGAGCAAAACTGTAGTGCCACTACCGGCAAGGAAACCCGCTGAATACAAGCCGTAATTCCAACCGGTCACTTCAGTGGGATCAAATATCCTGTCTACTTGTTCTTTATCTAAATGAATTGTACCATTATTAAGTTGGAATATCCCTGCAAATCGTTGCTGATCCTCTGACAATTTTCTTATACCAAAGACATATTGGTCCGCAATAGAAAATTTTTCTCCATCTGCATCTATATATAAATAACCATAACCATCCGAACTCGAAATATGAAATGGATTATTTGTTTCTGCATTTGAAGTTAATAATTGAAGATTATTGATTCGTAAAACACCGATGGAATCAAGATAGGCTTTTTGACCATGAATACGGACTATAGAACCTAAAAGATTGTTGTAAAAGTCGGAGTTTCCTTGAGCATCAACAGTAAGCTCTCCGCCAATTTGAATCGTTGTTGAGCGGACATTATTCATTTTCAAGTCCGTTGCGTATTGAACATTTGCATGAGCCTGACTCGAACCAACCGTTACCTGACCGGCAACATTATCAATTTCTCCTGAAACATCTCCACCATATGAATAGTTAAAGGTAACATCAGTGTTATAGAGATTTGGAGTAGTGTTATCCTTCAGACCTTCAAATAAAAGACTGTAAGCAGAGACTTTAGCGTCATCTCCATATGCATTGACATTGTTCAAAACCAGGGAGTGCGCATTCAAAGTTCCGTTAAACTCACTGTTATCGCCATTAATACGCAGTGTGCCCCCATGATAGTCTGTTACAGAATCGTAATCGACAGCATTAATAACAGAATTTTCATCTAACTGAAGGATATTATCCCCATAAAAATAACTGCTTGTCTCAGTTGTCGCTTCTGGTTTATCGTTTGATATTCTGGTACCGACGCCAAATATATTAATCGTTACGTGGTTTCCTTTAATAGCGCCACCGTTAATTTGTAGGTGCCCCCCCCCCAGATTGATCCTTATTTAAGGTTAAGGTGACACCGTCTTTAAGATTAAAGGAGTTTTGGTTACCTTTGATTGATAGGCCAGTGAGTGGCAAATCCTTATTAATTGAATATGAGTCACCATCAATCAGCTGATTCCAATTGATTGATTCATCCGGATAGATGTGTTCAGCAGCCAGCGTTATTTCTGAACTGGACAAAATCATAGAGGCGAGAGCGGCACCGATAACCATACTTGAAGAGCGGGATTTTTTTCCTGAAGTTTTTTGTGCCTCAGATACCGCAGCATAGCTTTGAGTGACAGCATTCCAAATCGATTTGTAGATTTTGTTCATAGTCAGGAGCTTATGAGAAATAAAGGTATTACAGAAATATGGAGGCCTAATTATGCCATTACAATATTTTTGTAAATGATCAATTTTGTAATTCTCTAAGTAATCAATATAAATGTTTGTTCAAATTTTCATTTCAAATTGATTTTTTATTTAAATTTTGTTATTAATCGGAAGGTTAAATTAAACAGCAATTGAGTTATTTCGTATTTACTGTTCTGAACTCAGGGAATTCTCTAAGGTTTCTTCGAAGAAAAAGGGTAATACTTGAAAGACATGTCACTGATGGGGTTATCCATGAACAGAATTTATAAATCCATTTGGAATCAGGTTACTCAGTCGTTCACTGCCGTTTCTGAGGTTCAACACACAAAAGGCAAAAAATCCCGCACTGTCTCTCTATCCGGAGTCTTGTTTGCCACATTATTACCGTTCAGTCTCTTGACTCATGCAGCCTCCATAGATTCATTCCATACAGATGGTATTGTGTTTGGTCTGAATCAGTCCATTACTTATTCGGACCCTTTATCCATAAGTGATAGCGATAAGAATCTGAGTATTGCTTTTGATTTCAATCAGGAAAGACGCTTCGATACCGAGAATGGCCTGTCTTTGGTTGAACAATCTCAGGGATTTAATCAAAAATTTTTAACGCTGACAGATTTTTCCTATTCAAGTGAATTTGATGGTAATCATGTTTCGATTACGGATAGCTTGAAACGTGACTTTACCCAAACTATCTTTCAGAACAACGCCGAAGTTGGTTCTGGTATTTACGTAATAGGAGAAGGAGCCTATAAGCTTCAACAGCTTAATAAAGGTATTTGGGAAGATCCAACTGTCGGGTCGACCGGTGTATCGGTGAATTTGCCCTCCCAGTCAAGTCAACATACAGAGGCTAATATTGAAGTTTTGTCCATTTTAATCGGACTTTCTCTTCAGTCCGGTCAAGAATTGACTCTGGATGTTACTGGAGTGCAGTCTTTTTACGCAAAAATATTAGGAAAAGGTTCAGTTAGTTACCAAGGTCGCGATAAGAGCGAAGACAAACTGACAATCACTGATTTGGATTATGGTGATCTTTTCCAAGGATCAACCACATTTTTCCCACACACTGATTACGTAGGTTCAACCACTTTTGAGAATGTTACCGCCCTTATTCAATCAAGTTCTGGTTTGGGCGGAACATCATCGCTTGAGTTGATTAATTCAGATGTTCGCAAAGACGACTCAATCCTTGTACAAGGAGATATTCGGATTGATGAAAACTCCACCATCGCTTCCTTAACCGAAACGAAATCCGTTCTTCAGGGGCAGAATATTTTTGTTCATAACGCTGAAAGTCTTGATGACAGTGTCAGTGTGAATGTGTCTGGGGATTTTCGATTTGTTTCCGCGACCGGAACCAATCAGGTCGACATTGATGCAAAGACGATTGTTTTAACTCGAGCAGAAAACGGAGATGCTTCCAAGGTAATTTACGATCAAAATGCTGAAATCTCCGCCGATTCGACAATAATTGAGGGCGGTTCATCCCTTGCAGTTCACGGTACAGATCAAATCAAAGGCCTGGTGTCGTTTGGCAATACTCAAGATCAGTACAACAGCCTGACGATCAAACAAACACAACCAACTGGCGAACAAGATCAATGGAGCTTGGGTACCGAAACAACTTTCAGCTCCACAGATAATAAGTCAATTATTGTTGTCGAAGGTCTCTCGCCTCATTACCAATTCACTCTCGAAGATAATGAAGAACAGTGGAAGAATTACCAAGGTTGGATTCACGTTACTAATAGTCGCTTCACTGTAGAAAATTCAGCAAGCTCTATTTTTAATCGTAATGAAAACTCGGTGGGCTTAAGCGTCGGCCACGGGGGCATTATTCATATTACCGATAAGACAACAATCGACCGCTTGGCCTGGGCTAATGATATCTCTTCCGGTGAAGTGGGCGGTATTTTAGATTTAACTCATTTCGAACCCGAGAACTCTGACACACAAAACCCCGTATTAACCGTTCATGAACTTCATTTAGATGGACCGGGTTACATCTTTTTGGATCCGACGAAATATCTCAATATTGATAAAGTAGGCAATGTCCAATTGGGAGGATCCGTTCTCGATTACGATGATTCTCCCCATAAGCAAGTTATCATTCAGGCCGATCACATCTTAGGTGAAAATGATCGGATTCATTTGGTCACCCGCAATGAAGAAGGTGGTTTCGATGAGAATAGCCATCACACAAAAAATTATGATCTGTTTAATTCAGTGACCGGCCAAAAAGCGGCTGTAGCCACTTGGGGTTATAACATCGCTAAAGAACAAATTAAAGAAAATGGTGAAACTCAGGGTGATGTTTATGTCGGTTATTCCTTAAACCAATTGGAGTTATTGGGTCACGAGAAAGTTGATCATGCCTTGGAAATTAATTTAACTCAAGCTACTGACAATACATTAAGTGCAAACATTATCGGTAACGGAATTATTGAAATTCATGGTGACAAAGAGAAAAACACAGTTCTGTTCTCAAACTACCAAAATAACTTTAACGGACTAGTTGATGTCGGCTCAAATCTGACTTTTGAAGCTTTGACCGGAGCCTTAGGTCAGGGAGGAGCAGCTCTTTTGCTTGGGAAAAATTCCACATACAAAATCCTTAATCAGGGCACTCAAAAATTAAACGGACTGGTTCTTTCTCACGGGAGTCATATTGAATTAAATGCCGGAAGTAAACTTGAACTGGCTCTTAATACAACGTATCTGCCCTCGGGCCAATCTGTCGTTAAAAATACAACGATCGGAGAAGGTCACCTTAAAGGGGACGGGACCTTATCGTTAACAGAAGGAACACTTCTATTTTCTGAAGCATCCAATTTATTCAATAATTTCACTGGGACATTGAATGTTGCTCAAGGCGCTGAAATGCAGTTTAAGAGTACCGGTAGTTTTCTATTGAAAAAACTTGATGGTAAAGGAAGCGCAACGATCTTGACGGATAGCACACTCGGTAATCTTAAGAGTTTTACCGGTTCAATTTCCTTGGGAGAGGATGTTTCGTTAGCACTCAATGACACTACTGCCTTAAGTACTACGGAAAACTATCAGCAAACCGTTACCGGCACAGACGCTAATACAGTCGTTTTTGATGACTTCGATGCCGACAATACTGATCAATCGGTAGAAATTGATAGACCTTTTAAGTTTAAAAATATTGATTCTTTTGAATTTAAGAGTATGACCGGAGCATTCGGTCTGTCGGATAAACAAGATTTAACGTTAGCTGACTCAACAATTGTTCGCAACGCTGATACGTTGGATAAGGTCTCAATGGACTCTTGTTCTTCTATCTTCTATCAAATTAAAACGGGGCAAGAGCAATACAACCTTGAAGAGATTAAAGGACTGGGTACATTAGGACTTTTGTTTAGCGGTGAAAATCAAAAGCTTAATATTGAAAAACTGACTTCTGAGTTCAAGGGCACTTTACGCTTTGACAATGCAACTTTTGAGATCGGCTCTAATCATAAAGAAAACGCCAACTCTGACTTAGCCTCTCAAAATGGGTTATATGTCGGCCAATCTTCTACATTAGTCATGAATGGATCGCAGACGATGGGAGGAGATTTGACGCTTGCGGGTGGCAGCAGCATTGATTTCTCTCAAGGACGGGGCAACTTCGTGACTGAGGGGGTGAGTGCCAATGCTATTGACATGAATCAGCATTCAATTGATGTTGTCGATGCAGAAGATACCAAAATCAAAGTTACCGTCGATTCTGATGTGAAAGTTGATCAAGCTTATACAGGCGGAACTTTAATGGAGGCTGTACGAGTCGATGACGAGATAGATTTGAATTTGGTCTTGATCGACAATATCGGCAGCGATGTCAATGAAGCTAAGGCCGCTATGCAACTTGATAATATCAGCGGTCATTCAGCAACAGCAGTCGTTGATTACAAAGATATCGCGGATATTACGACCGGTGTGTCGCTTCAAGCCTCGGGAGACGAAATCGGTTTAGCGTATAACACCGTCACTCAAGTAGCTATCTATGATGGAGTTGAAGCTGTATTTGAAACAACGAATGCAGCGAGCGGCGACGTCATCAGCGCTGATATTGTCAATAAAGGTCAAGAGGGTGGTTCCGTTCGTTTTACCGGAGACAATAAAGTTATCCTGAGCGGTAATAACAGCTACACGGGTACCACAACGCTAGATGGAAATGTTACTTTGGTTGCTAATGCCGGAACGCTAGGTCAATCTGAAAATGTGATTGTTGGAACAACCGACGGTGCGGCGACATTATTGGTCAATGGCAGTCAAAACATCCGTGGGTTGTCTCTTCAGGATAATGGCGCAATGGCTATTGATGCCGACGCTGTTATGACGATTACTGATAGTGATAACAGTAATATCTTCGGGGAGTTGTCAGGTAATGGCACCATCAACTTAGTCAATTCACAATTGACATATCATGGAGCTCTAACTAGAGAATCTGAATTACTTGAAGTGAATTTCATAACGGATAAAACGAGTCGCTTTATTAAGACGGGTGCGAATGTCATTGATTTTGCACAAAATCTGTCAGACTTTAATCTAAGCCTGAATCAAGGCGGAGCGATTCTTGACAATGGTGATTCTCTGAATAATTTAGCAGTGCAAAAAGGGACTACTGTTGATATTAACGGCAAGGTCAATATTGCAAAGCTTTCCGGCAGCGGGGCAACGTTTAATATGTCTGTTGCATTCGGCGAAGGTTCACAAGAAGAACTGGTTGACGGAAAGGCCGGTTTACATATTGATCAGGCAAGCGGAGAGCATTTCGTTCAAGTCACATCGAAAGATTTAAATAAAGGCGCCGAAGAAAAGATCAAAGTCATTGAAGTGGGTAAGGGAGACGCTTCATTTGCCTTGGCTAATGGCTTAACTGCTATTACCAGCGGAGGTTACGATTATGAACTCGTAGCCAATGCTGCTGAAGGCGGTTCCGGAACGGACTATTTCTTAGATAGTGCTTCCGGACCGGAACACATTCGAAACACTACAGTAACAGCCGGCTCTTATATTGGCATTGCCTACGCAGCTCAATTGTTTGATCTGTCCTTGCATGACCGTGTGGGCAACCGTGATTGGATTAATCCGATAACGGGAGAAAAGCAAACGACATCCCTGTGGATGCACCACACAATGAGCCATGAACGCTATCGCGATTCAACGGCTCAATTGAGAATGCGCACAACCTCCAATACGACGATGTTGGGCGGTGACCTTGTGCAGTTCACAACCGGTGATTCGGGTCTCGCCTATGCCGGTCTCATGGGTGGTTACGGCACCATGGATACGAAGTCTCGCTCTAAGGTAACGCATCTTCACTCTAAGGCTGAAACGGATGCGTGGGGTGTGGGTGCCTATGCCGGTTGGAAAGCGAATTCCGATGGCCAAACCGGACCCTATGTTGATGGTTGGGTGATGTTCACTCACGCGAGCAGTGACGTTACCGGTGTTGATCAAAACACTGAAGACGTTAAGGGCCAGGGCCTCTCGGCATCGTTAGAAGCCGGTTGGGGCTTTAAGGTCGGCAGCGTCGCTACGGAAAACGGTAAGATCGCGAACTTCACGGTAGAACCTCATGCATCAGTTACGTGGTTCGGTATGCAATACGACGAAATCCACAACGATGCACAGGACGTGAAGTTTGAAGGTGAAAATAACGTCCGCACACGTTTGGGTGCTCGCGTGATTTTGAGTCAGGAAGGCAATAACAATTTCAATGCATTTGTTGAGGCTAACTGGGTACACAATACTGAAGAGTATGGCGCGACGATTTCCGGTCTCACGGTTGACCAAGCGGGTTCCCGCAACCAAGGCGAAGGTCGGATCGGTGTGGATTGGCGTGTGACGAGCAGCCTCTCCGTTTGGGGTAGAGTCGGTGCATCGTTCGGCAGCGACAACTACAATGAACGGGAAGGATCAGTTGGTGTTCGTTATCAGTTCTGAAATTTGAAACCTTCTCTTACTTGAGATAAGACCTCGGCTTAATCGTCGGGGTCTTTCTTTACCATAGTTTTAAAAGTTATATGATGCGATTTCAATGAGATTACCGTCCGCATCTCTCAAATAGATCGACAATATTTCTCCTGTAGCACCGGTTCTCTTAATCGGTCCGAATTCAATCTGCACACCTTTATTTTTAATATCCTTGGCAACTTCCTCAATGGGGGAGTCCGTTATCACCATCGTCGTAAAACCACCGCATTCATGCGGTGGATATAAGACGGCAATCCAAAGGATTGTAATAGATGGTAAATGTAATCTAAATCTGTTTTAAAGTAAAGACTATTGAATTTTAAGATCTAATTATGATACGATTGCACTATGTCATATGTATCGTATCGTTTTAGGATCTATCCA
>ERZ827186.1176-NODE-1176-length-23062-cov-3.720476_pt1 | contig 23062 bp, 18 predicted proteins | sample MGYA00519918_ERZ827186 | MGnify/ENA primary metagenome ERZ827186 (study PRJEB31778, sample SAMEA3449275) | human gut metagenome | biome: human gut; feature: human-associated habitat; material: faeces | place: United Kingdom | collected 2010/2012 ...
GCCTCGTTTCGCTCGCGCGTGCGGCGGGACTCTCCTGCGCCGTTGACGTATATCCCTTCTACGGCTCGGATATCGGCGCCATGTGGCGCGGCGGCGGGGACATCCCCGGTGCGCTGATAGGTCCCGGCGTTCATGCCTCACACGGCATGGAGCGCACGCATTTTGACGGCATCGCCAACACGGTAGCTCTCATACTGCTTTATTTCGGGTTTGAAGCACCCGCAACGGAGGAAATATAAAATGAACGTTAAAAACGGAAGGATACGCGCAGGCATTATCGGACTCGGCTGCCGCGGCAACTCAATGACGGATCTGCTTTCAGAGCGCGACGACCTTACTATAACCGCGGTGTGCGATGTTTACGACGACCGCATCTCAATGATGCAGGAAAAACTCGCAGCGAAGTGCGGCTGCCGTCCCACAGGCTTTATCGACTACCGCGAGCTTATCTCCTCGCCGCTTACCGATGTGATATTCGTGTTTGCGGCATGGGAAGCGCACGTTCCCGTCGTTGTGGCTGCAATGGAGGCGGGAAAGCCGGTTGCCTTTGAGGTCGGCGGAGCTTACAGCATAGACGACTGCCGTCTTCTCATCAAAACCTACGAAAAAACGCATACACCTGCCATGATGCTGGAAAACTGTATGTACGGCATAAATGAAATGACCGTGACCGAAATGGCGCGCGCCGGGGTATTCGGCGAGATAATGCACCTTGACGGCGGATATATGCACGACCTGCGCTCCGAGGTGACTCTCGGCGGACGCAACCGCCACTACCGTCTGCGCAACTATCTTTCCCGCAACTGCGAGAATTATCCCACGCACGAATTGGGACCGATATGCCGTCTTCTCGGCATAAACGAGGATAACCGTTTTCTCACTCTCTCTTCCTTCTCCACCGCCGCGCGCGGACTCAACGACTACGCCGCACGCACTCCGGGCGTTCCCGCAGAGCTTGCGGAGGCGCACTTTGCGCAGGGCGACGTTGTAACGACTATCCTCACCACCGCAAAGGGGCAGACCGTGCGCCTTGTGCTGGACACGACGCTTGCCCGCGCATACAGCCGCGGTCTTACGGTACACGGCACGCGCGGATGCTTTATCGAGGACAATCTTTCGGTATACACCGACGACACCAACACCGAGCACGACCACTTCCGCTGGCGCAATTTCTGGGGCAATTTTGACGGCTGGAAGGAAAAATATCAGCCCGAACTATGGCGCGAATACACCCGGAGCGGCATTAAAAAGGGTCACGGAGGTATGGATTTTCTCGTTCTCGACGCCTTTATGACGTCGCTTTGGGAGGACCTTCCCATGCCTGTTGACATCTACGACGCCGCAGTGATGATGGCGGTCTCCCCCCTCTCGGAGCAGTCGATAAAGCTCGGCGGCGCGCCTGTCGAATTTCCCGATCTGCTCGGCGGCGCCGACCCGGCATCGATCCCCCGCACCACCGGCAAATACGCGCTGCACCGCATCTGACCGACCGAAATTCCGGAGGATATTATGAAAACACCAAGGTTCGTTCGCGCGCATATGCGTGAGCTGCTGCTCATGCTCATTGATGCCGCAACGGTAACGGTACTTTACACCTTTTGTTATTATATAAGCCGCGGGTACCAGCTCATGGAGTTTGATTCTCCCACGCGCGTATACTTCATATTCCTTGCCTTCATCCTGCCGGTATACACGGCAGTGCTGATAGCGACCGGCGTATACCGCAGTCTTTGGAGCTATGCGCAGTCGCGCGAGTATTTAATATGCACCATGGCTTCCGTGGTCGCGGGCGGTGTTTTCTTCCTTGTCACCCGCGTATTTATAAAGAAATACACTCTGCCGGTCTATTTTTACCTGCTCACCATGTGCACGGTGGCGATAGCGCTGGTATCCGAGCGGCTTGCGTACCGCCTGTGGCGCGATTACCGCATATCGCACCGCAAATGCGAAAAAAACGTTCGCCGTGTGCTCGTTGTGGGGTGCGGAGACGCCTGCCAGCTTTTGCTCGGCGAACTTAAAAGCCATCCGGAATGCGGAATGGTCCCGATCGTTGCCGTTGACAACGACCCCGCCAAGGTCGGCAAGTCGATATGCGGCATAAACATCGAAGGAACCGACGAGGATGTCGTGCGTCTTTGCCGCAAGTACAGGATAAACCTCATAATCGTTGCGATACCGTCTGCCGACAACCGTCAGCGCGCGAACATTCTTGACCGCTGCGCCTCAAGCGGCTGTGTGGTCAAAATGCTGCCGCGTCTCACCGATTTTTATCACGACAACACAACGTGCATACAAAAGTTGCGCGACATAACCCCCGAGGAGCTTCTCGGCCGCGACCCGGTAACGATAGACAACTGCCGTCTTTCCGCCTTTATAAAAGGGCGCTGCATAATGGTGACGGGCGGCGGAGGCTCGATAGGCTCCGAGCTTTGCCGCCAGATAGCGCAGTACGCGCCGGGAAAACTCGTTATAGTCGATATCTACGAAAACAACGCCTACGATATACAGCAGGAGCTTACCCGCAAGTACGGCGACACGCTCGATCTTGAGGTATTTATCGGCTCGGTGCGCGACTACGACCGCATACTTGCTCTCATGGAACGCACCCGTCCCTACCTTGTGATCCACGCCGCGGCTCACAAGCACGTACCGCTTATGGAGGATTCACCCGCCGAGGCGGTCAAAAACAACATTTTCGGCACGCTGAACACCGCGCGCGCCGCGGTAAAGGCAGGTGTTGAGCGCTTTGTCATGATCTCTACCGACAAGGCGGTCAATCCCACAAACTTCATGGGCGCGTCCAAACGCGTCTGCGAGCTGATAATCGAAGCAATGAACGGCAGAGGGACTCTCTTCTCCGCCGTGCGCTTCGGCAACGTTCTCGGCTCTAACGGCTCTGTGATCCCGCTTTTCAAAAAGCAGATCGAAGAGGGCGGTCCGGTTACGGTAACGCACGAGGACATAATCCGCTATTTCATGACCATTCCCGAGGCTGTGCAGCTCGTGCTTGCCGCGGCGTCGATGGCGCACGGCGGCGAGGTATTCGTGCTTGACATGGGCGAGCCGGTAAAGATACTCGACCTTGCGCGCAAGATGATAAGTCTTTCCGGCCTTGAAGTGGGCAAGGACATAGAGATCGAGATCACCGGTCTGCGTCCCGGCGAAAAGCTGTACGAGGAGCTGCTCATGAAGGAAGACGGACTTGCTGACACCGAAAACGGCAAGATCCACATAGGCAGACCCGCCAAGGCGCTGCTCTCCGACATTCTGCCCGTGATAGACGAGCTGGGCGAGATAGCCGGAGACAACGATACCGACCCCGCCGTGATATCCCGAATGCTTGAAGAAAAGTTCATGCTGCTCGTTCCAACCTTCCACCATAACAAAGGCTAAGGCAAAAACAATGTCTGATAAAAACCAACCGAAAAACAAAAAGACCGGGCTTCTCCCCAAAGCCTTTATCATAACGGTAATAGTCATACTCGCGCTGCTTCTCGCGGTGCTTATAGCGGCGGGCGCGATGTTTTACCGCTATTACAGGCTGCTGAACGTAAAGCAGCCGCCCTCCGACTCATCCATACGCTACGACGAGAGTGCCCTGTCGGGGCTTGGCTCGGCGCCCGAGACCGTACCATACGACGACCCGGACAACCCCTACAATCCCAACAATCCGGACAGTCCGTTTTACACGGGCAGCGAAACGCGTGCGCCCGATCAACCGGACGGCACCACCGCGCCGCCCACCGGCGACGAAACCACGTCAGCCGGCGGCAGTGCAGCCCCTGTGACCGATCCCCCGGCGCCGCCCGCCGAGGACATCGTAAAGAAAAAGGGTGTGATAAACGTCCTTCTCATCGGCGCCGACTACCAGACGCGCTACGGCAACTCCGACGCCATTGTGGTTGTATCGATAAACAACGTTGACCGCAAAATAACGCTCACGTCGATCATGCGTGACACCGAGGTCTACTTTCCCGGCATACAGAACGGGCATGTAGTCACATGGCGCGACAAGATAAGCAATGCGCACGCCTTCGGCGGTCCGCAGCTTCTGATAAACGCCATTGAAAACAACTACGGCATTATGATAAACAACTATGCCGAGGTCCACTACGACGAATTCATCAAGGTTTTCGACACCATAGGCGGAGTGGACATCGTTATGGATGCCGAGGAGATCGAAGCGTTCAATTGCGAAAGTGCGAGCAAGATCCCCGCCGACAGTGCCGGAAAGGCAGTGCATCTCAATGCCGAGCAGGTGCTTTCATACGTGCGTATGCGTCATCTGAGCGGCAATGATTTCGGCAGGACCAAACGTCACCGCACAGTGCTTATGGCGGTCTTCAACAAAATGAAGACCATGAACGTAGCCGAGCTTGACGGTCTGCTCACCACTCTGCTCCCGATAGTGGAGACCGATCTCAGCATGACCGACTGTCTCTCCTATGTCGCGTCGGCGGCGAGCTATGCCAAGTACAGCATGGGCACCTTCCGCATCCCCATGGACGGCAGGTACACCTACGAGCGCAACAATCTTTGCATTCGCGGCTACAACAAGACCTTCACTATAAACGCCTGGCGCCAAGCAGTCGCCGGTTGAATTTTGAACTCGGGTGAAGTTGCTTCAGATTTTGAGCTTCATACCCCGATGGCGAAACGAGTTCAGATTCATATCTACTACACGGATTTAGTTATATCTGAACATGAAGTAGCTTGTCAGTGAAGTGGGTACAGATTTATATCAAACGCCACATCTTAAGTTTCTTCAAAACATTAAGTAACTTCCCGGCGAACAGAGAGCAGAGTCACTTCTGTTCTCTGTTTTTATTTCTACGAAAAATAATGAAGATTTCCGCGCCAGCGGAAATCTGCCTTACATTAAAATAACTTTGACCAAGACACCGCAGGCGGCTTGGTGAGGCGTGGCAACAGAACCTCGAAATCTTATCATAACTAAATTCCCCGCCGTATATCACTTTTTTCTCCTCCGATATATAAATTTCGTCCAAAAAAATCTTTTTTTGCTCCCCGAAAAGTGTTGATTTTTTCAATAAGACATGGTATACTGAATATAACAGAAACCATTTTTAGGACGATTAGCGTAATATTCAGATCGTCTGAGACGGAGGGCAGCAGCTATGAAAAAAAGAATCATTTTAGTTGTTTTGGCAGTCATGATCCTTGCAGCTGCCTTACAGATCGTAACCGAATCATCGGCGCGTGTGGAAATATACGGTCAGATGATTGACATAAACACCCGTTCGGTCGCGTTTTCCGGCGATGAAATAACAAGCATTGACGAGCTTGAAGAGAATCTTGCCCTACTCCCGAAGCTGGAATACGTCAGCCTCGGCAGATACCGCGTTCCCGCCGAAAGAGCGGCGGAGCTCAGGGCGCGCTTTCCCGGCACAGAGCTGAGCTTTACATCCTGCGTAACGCTTTACGGCAAGACGGTCGATACCGATGCGCCGGAGATCGATCTTACCGACGTCGAAGTTCCCGATTCGGGCGAGCTGCTTGCCGCTCTGCCATATATGACCGACCTGCGGCGCGTATCGTTTGACCGCAGGCACCCGCTGACCTCGGAGGAGCGTGACGAGCTGTGCGGAAAATATCCCGATGTTGAGTTTGAGCTTACGGCAACACGGCGCGTGTGCGGTCTTATACTGCGCGAGGACAGCCGCGAGATAGACCTTTCCAACGCCGCCCCCATCGATATAGTTGAACTGGCTGCCGCTCTCTGTCATTTTCCGCAGCTTGAGCGCGTATCTCTCGGCAAGGATGATCCTATCCCCGCATCCGCGCGCGCAAGCCTTTGCCGTGCCTTTCCGGACATTGAATTCAATATTGTTGCGATATACGAGCTTTGCGGAGTCAACGTGCGTGACGATGCCACCGAGATAGACCTCTCCGGCGGAAATGCCGCCGGCGTCGGCGAGCTTGTCGGGGCGCTCGCGAATTTCCCCTCTCTCCGCCGTCTTACGCTCGGCAGAGTGCTGACGGTACCCGTCGAGACAAAGCTTGACCTGATCGCAAAATACCCCGACATAGAATTTGAAATGGTAGGTGTTTGCGATTTTTACGGCGTTACCGCCCGCGACGACGCCACGACCCTTGATATATCCGGCACATCCCCCGACGCGTCTCTCGCCAAAAAGCTCGCCTTCATGCCCTTTCTTGAAAGCGTATGCATGAAAAACTGCCCGCTTTCGGCGATACATCAGCTTGAGCTTGTGCGCGCCTTCCCCACTCTTGCGTTCGACTGGGACATCTGCGTTGCCGGACGCGGGATCGATCCCGCCGCCGAGACCGCCGACCTTGGCGGCGCCGAGGTGAAGGACCTTGACGAGGTCCGCGCGGCGATAGAGCTGCTGCCTCAGCTTAAATATCTTGATATGAGCGACTGCGGCATTTCAAACGAAGAGATGGCTGCGCTGCGCGACGAATACGAAAACGTGAAGATAGTATGGCGTCTCTATATGGGAAAATGGTCGCTCATGACCGACGCCGTTGCGTTTTCGGTGCTTATCCACAATTTCAATTACGTAAGGCTCACAAACGAGGATATCGAGGTGCTGAAATACTGCACCGACCTGCGCGCGCTCGACATAGGACATCAGGCGATAACAGATCTCACGGTGATCGGCGAATACCTCACCGAACTTCGTGTGCTTATAATTGCAGATAACAAAGTCACCGATCTTACGCCGCTTTCAAACCTCCGTCATATGCACTATCTTGAGTTTTTTGTAAACCGCGTTTCAGACCTTTCACCGCTCGCCGAGTGCCGCGAGCTGGTCGATATCAACCTCAGCTACAACTACAATATATGGGACCTCTCCCCGCTCTACGGACTCCCGCTGCTTGAGCGCGTATGGCTTGAATCCTGCGGCGCCTCGGCAAAGCGCGTGGATGCCCTGCGCGAAAAATTCCCCAATTCCAAAATCGTAAATGTCGGCAAAGGTTCGGTCGATCAGGGCTGGCGCACTCATGAGCGGTACTACAACATGATAGATATGTTCCACCGCGATTTTCTCAGCTACTCATTCTCAAAATACGACGGACGCACCGAGTCGCTGCTGCGCGCGCCGCTCACGTGACACCAACGGCGTTCTATAAACAATATCACAAATCGTGCAATGCACGGTTTGTGATATTGTTTTATCGTCATGTGATATAGTTTTAACTTGGGACGGCTTATATGTTATAATATTATCAATACCTGCACACGGAGGCGATAGCATGATAAGCGTATCCTGCGTTACCGAGAAAAACAGCGGCGACGTTATGTCCGCGCCGCACTGCCACTCGACTATCGAGGTAGACTGCATTCTTGACGGGAACGGCAGATACAGCGTTGCCGGCACAGTCCATGATATAGCCGCGGGGGACGTGTTTGTTTTCAGCAACAATATAATCCACCGCATAACCGGCATTGCGTCCGACCGTGCAATGAAGATACTGAAGGTCCACTTTTCGCCCTCGCTGCTGATGCAGGAGGGGCTGTTCTCCGGCTTTGACGGCATATTCTTCCGCACCTCCGGACTCACCCACATCCTCTCCGGCACCGACGAGGCGGAGCGCGTGCGCCGCATACTTGAGGATATGCTTGCCGAGAGCGGGAACCGTGAATTCAAGTCGGATGAAATGATGACTGCCCTCCTGCTCACTCTCTGCGTAACGGTGGGAAGGTACGTGGGCAGCAATTGCCCCGGCAACGGCGCGTCGGCGTACCGCAGCGACAATCACGCGGCGATATCATCCACCATACAGTTTATCAATATGAACCTCGCGGAAAAGCTGGACCTTGACACATTGGCGCGCATGGCGAATATGTCCAAAAACAGCTACCTTTATTGGTTCCGCCACTTCAACGGCATATCGCCGTACAGCTATATCCAGTCGATGCGCATACTGCGCGCCGTGGATATGCTCAAAAACACCTCCGACACCATAGCGCACATTGCATTCTCCTGCGGCTTCAACAGCACCGTCAGCTTCAATAAAATGTTCAAAAAAGTCATGGGCTGTACGCCCGGAGAGGTCCGGCGCGGAGCGCAAAAGGGAAAAAAATAGCCCTGCGACCGCATCCGGACGCATTTTTTCACTTTTACGGCACACGCTTGTCACATATAAATGCTATAATGAGAATGCGATAACAGTGTAAAAAAGCGCAAAAGAAAGGAGAAGCACGCAATGCATACGGCAAGGCCCGGTCTCGGAACGCAAAAGGTCAAAAAAATACTGCTTGTTGCCGCCGCCGTGCTTATATTCCTTTCGGTATGCGCATCGGCTCTTGAGATCGCTGCGCTCGCGGGGCATGACTGCACCTGCACCTGCGGCGGGCTTCTCGGAATCGGCTGCACCTGCGGCTCCTGCCACACCTGCGCCGTTCTCTCTGTTGCCTCTGAGCTGATAAGAGCCGCCTTTATCTGCGCGGTTGCACTCGCTACCGGCGTAGCGGGGCGCTTGGCGTTCATATGCTCTGCCGACGAGCCTGTGACGCACCGTACACGTTCGCTCATCTGGCTTAAAGTAAAGCTTTCCGACTGATAAAATAACAAAAAGCTCCGATCACGACCGGGGCATTGCCGTCATGCGGCAAGCCGGGCGTTTTTGCGGGCTTTTTGTCTTTTTTTGCGCCCCAACGGGTGCGCAAGCGTATTTTATCTGTTATTTTTCGGAGGGCTTTTTTATTATGATAGAAATCAAAGGCGTTACAAAGCAATTCAAAAACGAGACCGCGATAGACTACCGCGACATAACGTTTGAGGACGGCAGATCATACATGCTCCTCGGCGCGTCCGGATGCGGCAAATCCACCCTGCTGAACATGATAGCGGGGATACTTTCGCCCGAGCGCGGCGAAATAGTGATAGACGGCAGGGTGATGAGCAGTCTGCCCCAGCGCGAAAAGGATAAATTCCGAATCGAAAAGATCGGGTATATATTTCAGGATTTCAAGCTGATACCCGAGATGACCGTCATGGACAACATAAACATACTGCGTCTTGAGGGAGTGGACACCTCCCGCGCACCGGAGCTTATGCGCCGTCTCGGCATATCGGAGCAGCAAAAAAAGAAGGTAAAGCACCTCTCGGGAGGTCAGAAGCAGCGCGTGGCGATAGTACGCGCACTTGTAAAGGCGCCCGAGATAATTCTGGCGGACGAGCCTACGGGCAATCTCAACTTTGCAATAGGCGAGGCTGTAATGCGCGAGCTTTGCGAAATATCGCGCGGAAAAACGCTCATCGCCGTAACCCATGACGAAAGACTTGCGGGTTATTTTGACTGTGTCATCGACATGAACGAGATGACCGGCGGACGCCGCGACGCCGCCGCAGAGGAGGTGCGCTGAGATGTTTCGTTTTGCCATCAAAAACATGATGATAAAAAAAGTACAGGTCATACTTGTGCTCCTTTCCATTGTGATATCCGCGGGCGTCGGCGTGCTTGCCTTCAACACCGCCGAGCAGGTGAGCGACGGCATTACAAACACCGCCGCGTATTATTCCGCAATAATCGGTCCCGCGGGCAGCAAGACCCAGCTTGCCATGAACACCATGTACTTTACCGATTCTCCGCTCGGGACCATTCCCTACACCGTCGTTGAAGAGCTTCAGCGGGACAGCCGTGTCGCATCGGCAGTACCGTTTGCAATGGCGGACAGCTACAACGGGCACTCTGTGGTCGGTACAGCATCCGCATTCCTTGAGACCAAGGAGATCGCCGACGGGCGCATGTTTGACAACAACTCAACGCTTGAGGTCGTTCTCGGCGCGGCGGTCGCGCGTATGAACGGCTTATCCGTAGGCGACGAGATACATACAAGTCACTCGGTGGGCGACGAGCACCACGAGAGCATGAAGGTCGTTGGAATACTCCGGGAAAGTCACACGGTGTACGATAATGTGGTCTTTACCCAGCTGCGCACCATATGGGAGGTGCACGGGCATGAGGAGGAAGATCACGCCGGCGAAGAGGATCACGACCACGAGGCAGGGACCGTTTGCGCGGTGCTTGTAAAGACGAAAAATCCCGGCTACGCCATGCAGCTCGTCAGCGAATACGACGGAAAAGTAACGACCACGCGCGAGGACGGCACATACACGCTCAGCGCGATAGAACCGATGGAAACGGTGCGCGGCGTGCTTGACGAGACCAACAACACAAAATACATCGTATTCGTGCTCTGCGGCATCATTCTTGTGATGAACATAATGGTGATATCGATAATCACTCTGCTCAATATGTACAACTCCGCAAAGGAAATATCGCTCATGCGCCTTATAGGTATCAGCATGAAAAAGATAAATCTGCTTTACATCATTCAGAACAGCCTTATCGGCGCAGTTTCGGTGCTTCTCGCATTCGGCATGTCGCGGCTCTGCATGACATTCATGAAGGACTATGTGGCATCCATGGGAGTTGTACTGAACGCCGGTCGGGTATATCCGCTTGAGATAGCGATACTTGTAGGCGTGTTCCTGATAAGCGTACTGCCCACCGTGGTGTGCACGCTCGTAATGTCCCGGCGCGACGGTGTTTCGGACTGAACAGCCGTAAAAAAAGAGGTCAAAGAAAAATGAAAAGAACTGTATCTGACAAGCTGAGCGCGGCTGTCCGCCGCGCCCTGCCGCTGCTGCTCGCATTTGCGGCACTGCTTATCCCGCTCTCCCTCGCCTCCTGCGGCAGCAAGGACACCGGCGACCCGACAAAGCTGAGCTTCAAATCAGCACTTGAATATTCATACCTCAAAACGCTGAACGACAAGCAGGTGACCATAAACGGCTACCTTGCCACAAGCTCGCCGGCCGACGGCTCGTTCATTTTTCTTATGAACATGCCTTTTCAGTCATGCCCCTTCTGCAAGCCGAACACCTCACAGCTCTCCAACACCATGGAGGTATACCCCAAAAGAGGACAGAAGTTCAGCTACACCACGCAGGCGGTAAAGGTCGTCGGTAAACTCGAGGTCGCATCCGATGAGAGCAAGCCCTTTACCGATCCTTACGGGTATGAATTCAACTTCAAAATAGTCGATGCTGAATTCAGCGTGCTGAAGGACGACGAGATCTCGGCAGAGCTTGCCCTGTGGCAAAAGCTCAGTTCGACCAGTATCCTCAATGAGGTCAACAGCATGTACGAGTACCTGAACTTCCTTTGCGCATGGCCGGGCTACTTTGTGGACAGCTACACCGACAAGAACGGCAACACACAGCCGGGATATTTCCTTTACGCCGAGGATGCCAAGCGGAGTATAACCGAGGACGGCGCACAGTTCAACTACGGCTACCAAGACGGGTACTTTGACAACATTATAGCGCGCATAAAGGAGATCGACCCGGAGGCATTCGGCGATCTTGTGGCAAACATTGAAAAGGCAAAAACGCTTGCCGAGTGCGCCCTCAATGCACTGATGAACGGCGAGTATACCTCGGAGCTGACAAAGGTAGAAAAGTTCGGGACCGAGGATTGGGTGTATACGCTCAACGACGGCAAGGAATTTGAAAGCATAATGGATGAGCTTTACACGGAATACTCCGGTTGGCTTGCCGGTTGGGAGCTATGATACCACCGATAAGACCGCATGTTTGAATAATACCGCCCGACGTGGCAGCAAAGATAAAAAAGTTCCGATATTGAGAAAAAAAATCAATTTAGGGGTTGACAAAACAAGAAGTTTGGTGTATAATATCTTTGTTGCCCGAATACGGGCGGCATGCGAGAGTGGCGGAACTGGCAGACGCGCACGTTTGAGGGGCGTGTGGTAACAACCATACGGGTTCAAGTCCCGTTTCTCGCACCAACAAAATCCGGATGGGTTTTTCCATCCGGATTTTGTTCATACAAACAATCCACTTAAACCCGTCTTAAGCCTGCGAAGCAGGCTTGAGCAGGTTTGCGTTAGATAAACTGATAAGCCTGCACCCGTTTTACCGCAAACCGCGGGTTACAAGTCCCGTTTCTCGCACCAACAAAAGCCGGAGGGGCTTTTCCATCCGGCTTTTGTTCATACGAACAATCTACTTAAACCCGTCTTAAGCCTGCGAAGCAGGCTTGAGCAGGTTTGCGCAAGATAAACTGATAAGCTTGCACCCATTTTACCGCAAACCGCGGGTTACAAGTCCCGCTGAAAGGATGACAATATGCTCGGAGCAATATACGGAGACGTTATAGGATCATATTACGAGGTCCACTGTACCAAGGACCCGGATTTTCCATTTCAGCAGCACAGCTCATTCACAGATGACTCGGTGCTGATCGCCGCGGTCTGCGATACGATCCTTTGCAATCCGTCCGATATCCGTCCGTTCGGCTTCAGAGAGCGCGCCGGGGAATACGCCGTCCGGTACAGGCAGTATTATTCGCGCTTTCCCGATGCCGGGTTCGGAAATATGTTCTCGGAATGGGCAGGAAGCGGATATTCCCGCATCATGCACAGCTATGCCAACGGAGCCGCCATGCGTGTAATGCCCATAGCATACGCTTACAGCGACGAAAAAGAAATGCTGAGGCAGGTGCGCGCGAGCTGTTATTACACTCATCATAACCGCGAAGCGCTGACAGGCGCTCGGGCAGTGGCGCTGGCTGTTTATATGGCGCACCGCGGCGCAACAAAGGCAGAAATACGCGATACCGTCTCAAGGATATCCGGATATGACCTGTCGGCGCCGATAGAAAGCATCCGCTGCGTGCATGTATTCAACAGCCGCGCCTCATACAGCGTTCCCCCGGCGATCATTGCGTTTTTGCAGTCGCAAGACTATGAGAGCGCTGTAAGGAACGCCATATCGCTTGGCGGAGATGCCGACACACAGGCGTGCATTGCCGGCGGTATCGCCGAGGCGTTCTACCGTGATATTCCCGATCGCATAAAAAATTTCTGCCGTCTGAGGATCGACCATGCAATAAGATCGGTCGCCGAGCGCTTTGAAGCGGTTTACGGGATATAACATCAGATAAAGTGGGGTCACGGCGGCTGAGCACCGCCGTTTTTCCGCCGAAAAGCCACAAAAAAAAGACACGTGTCCAAAAAACGACCAAGTTCGCATAAAAGTGCCGGGACCTGCCCGGCATTTTTGAGAGGCTGTTAAAAAACATCGGTTTTTTAACAGCCTCTTTTCTTTATTATCAGCCCTTTTTGAGCTTAGCCTGTGCTTTGAGTCTCTGCTCTGTATTGAGGATGCGCTTACGCAGTCTTATCGACTTCGGAGTGACCTCTATCAGCTCGTCATCGGCGATGAATTCGATCGCCTCTTCCAGACTGAATATCACGGGCGGAGTAAGGATCAACTTTTCATCCGCACCGGAGGAGCGTATAGCGGTGAGCTGCTTCTTCTTGCAGGGATTGAGCGTGATGTCCTCCATCTTGGGACATTCGCCGACGATCTCGCCCTCGTACACCGGCATGCCGGGAGAAATGAACATACGTCCGCGATCCTGTGAGTTGTAGATACCGTAGGAAGTCGTCTCGCCCGCCTCGCTGGCGACCAGCGAACCGGTAAAACGCATGATAACATCGCCGCGGTAAGGCGCGTAGCCGTCAAACAGCGTGTTCATAACGCCCTCGCCGTGTGTTGCCGTCATGAATTCGGAGCGGTATCCGAAGAGGCAACGGGACGGGATAAGATACTCAATGCGCATACGGGAGCCGACAAGGTTCATCTCAATGAGATCGCCGCGGCGCTGACCCAGCTTTTCAATGACCGCGCCGACATATTCCTCCGGCACGTCCAGCGTCACACGCTCCATAGGCTCGCACTTCTGACCGTCGACCTCCTTATAGAGCACGCGCGGGTTGGAGCAGCAAAGCTCGTAGCCCTCGCGGCGCATGGTCTCGATGAGTATCGAAAGATGCATTTCACCGCGTCCGGCTACACGGAAGTTGTCGGTCGTGTCGCCGTCGCTGACGCGCAAAGACACGTCCTTGAGCAGCTCGCGGTAGAGGCGGTCACGTATCTGTCTTGAGGTGACAAACTTGCCCTCACGCCCTGCAAACGGGCTGTCGTTGACCGAAATGGTCATTTCGATCGTGGGGTCGCTTATCTTGACAAAGTGGAGCGGCTCGGGGCGGGAAAGCGATGTGATGGTATCGCCGATCGTGATATCCGCGGCGCCCGAAAACGCAATGATATCGCCCATCTTAGCCTCTTCGACAGGCACACGCTGGAGTCCGTCTATCTGATATATCGAAACGATCCTTACGCGCTTGGGAGCGGAGTCTGAGTGATAGTTGCAGACGAGCGCGTCCTGATTCTGCTTTATTGTACCGCGCTCGATACGTCCGATACCTATTCTTCCGACGTAATCGTTGTAGTCAATGGTGGAAACCAGAAGCTGAAGATCGTCGTCCGGGTCACCCTCGGGCGCGGGAATGTAATTGAGGATGGTTTCAAACAGCGGTGTAAGGTCGGTCCCCTTCTCATAAGGCGTGAGCGACGCGGTGCCGTCACGTCCGGAGCAGAAGATCATGGGGCTGTCAAGCTGCTCATCGGTGGCGTTGAGATCCATAAGAAGCTCAAGCACCTCCTCCTCGACCTCCTCGATGCGGGCGTCGGGCTTGTCTATCTTATTTATCACGACGATAACGGGATGATTCAGCTCAAGCGCGCGCTGAAGAACAAAGCGGGTCTGAGGCATGGGGCCCTCGGCTGCATCCACGAGCAGAAGCACGCCGTTGACCATTTTAAGCACACGCTCGACCTCACCGCCGAAGTCGGCGTGACCGGGGGTGTCAACTATGTTGATCTTTACGCCCTTGTAATGTACGGCGGTGTTTTTGGACAGAATGGTAATGCCGCGCTCACGCTCGATATCGCCCGAGTCCATGACGCAGGTGCCCATTTCCTGATTGTCACGGAAAATACCGCCCTGCTTAAGCATCTGGTCGACCAGGGTGGTTTTGCCGTGGTCAACGTGTGCGATAATGGCAATGTTTCTTAAATCTTCTCTTTTCACGTTCATGCGAACAGCTCTCCTTGACGGTCGTCATATATCATCCGACCTGCAAAATATCGGCGCGGCACAGGACGCCGTAAAAACATACTTTATTATTATATCACGTTTTTTTATTTTATTAAAGTGGATGATTGAATAATATTTTTCGTTTTTTGACATTGTTTTTTGTCACACTTGACTGTTTATTCAGCACAACAGACAATTAACCCCTTTATGGGTACAGCACTTTGAACAAACGACCCACTCCGGAAGCGCCGCAAAAGCCATAAACCGGACTTGCGATCACCCATTTTCCCTTGGTGAATATATCGCAATGCGGCAATGATATCATACTTGCATCTAACATTGATATCTCATAACTTTCTTATTCGATTTCCGACTCAAATCGACACCGTATTTCTCGATGATACAAAAGTTAAAAGTATCTCGAATTCACCCCCGCACTGATTAGACATGCAGCGATGATTCACGCACGCAACTTTCGCTACATATTTCAAATCGAAACGCTGCACAATAATCAAAATTAGATATGTGTATATAATTATAAAAATATATGCATCTAACTTTAGATTAAATATTTTATTTTCCCCTTGACAAACATCGTTTTATGTGATATATTTCTAATGTATAATATTTCACGCGCTTATAACAGCGTCCGAAAGGAGTGAGACGATGCAAGCTAAGCTCTTGCGCGAACCCAACCTGATATTTGAAACAACAATGCTGCTTTTTAACAGCAGAACGGGTGCATCGAGCCGCGAGCTGAAGGAAACCATACAAAAAAAGTTTGCTATCGACCGCAATGTGCTTGACAGCTGCTTTGATGCGATCATCGATATGTCAGAATACGTCGTTAACAACGTAAAGGCTGATGAAGATCTGCTTGATTTCCTTTTTGGCAGACATTCATCAATGAAGGGCTGTTTTGCGTTCTATCTGATACACGATGTATGCCGCGTTGCCGATCATGATCTTGCGGCAGGGCTTGCGGCGCTGCGCGAGCAGTCGAAGGCGCTTTTCTTCGTCAATCTTTCATCTCTGCTGATCGCAGAATTTGCCCCCGATGATTACACCGGCGTTATAACGAATTACGCCGAGCTGTTCGCCTTTATCGAAAATCTTCCCCTCCCTGCCGACGAGAAATTCGAACTTTGCAGACTTTACAATAATTTCGAGGAATACCGCGAGCTGCTTGCCGGCGTGCTTGAATCGGCGACGAAGCTGTATATGCAGAAATACGATTCGGTAAAGCATTATATCGGCTGGTTCTCTGCGGCGGTCGCCGAACCGCTTGCGCAGTCCGGCACGTCATACATCGAAAGCAACTACGGCGTCAAGATCTCACCCTCGGCTGACGAGATATATCTTCAGCCCTCCATCGCCATGTGCAGCGGAACGCGCTACCTCATGAGCTTCACATCGGAAAAGGTCGTGGACTTTCTTTACGTCGGCGTACTGTATGAACCGCTGCGTGAAATAACCGATGTTTCGACAGTTGACGACCGCATCTGCCGCGCGCTGAGGACGATGGGAGACGACCGCAAGTTTGAGATACTCAAACTGCTTGCCGAGGGTCCGAAATACGGCATGGAGCTTGCCTCGCTGCTCGAACTGAGCACGGCGACCGTCTCGCACCACATGGCGCTGCTGCTTGAAGCGGGCTTTGTGTCGATACGGCGCGAATCCAACCGCGTATACTATGAGTTGAACCGCAAAAAGGTACGCGACTTTCTTGATGAACTCCGGATAGCCCTTATCGGGCAATGATCTCAATTCTCCGAAAAAAGCAAAGGAACAAAAAATGACTCAGAAAAACAAACTCCACCCCAAGCTGATAATTTTCGACCTTGACGGCACGCTTGCCGACACGGTAGGCTCGATAACCGAGGCAATGAACGCCGCCCTCGCGGAAATGGGTCTTCCCGCCCGCGATGAGGATTACATCCGCCGCTCGGTCGGGAACGGCGCTCGCCTGCTCTGCATCCGCGTGCTTCCCGAGGACAAGCGCGACGACGCAACGGTCAGCCGCCTGCTTGAGATATACAACAGGACCTACGGCGAAACCTATATGCACGTTCACGAGCTTTACCCCGGAATGGCAGAGTCGCTTCGTGAGCTTCACTCACGCGGCTACATGATGGCTGTATTTTCAAACAAACAGAATGCATACGTCAAGGAACTGTGCGCCTCGCTTCTCCCCGCCGGCTGGTTCGGAGCCGCCGAGGGTCAGCTCGACGGCAGACCCATCAAGCCCGATCCCGCCACGGCGCTTGAAATATGCGCGCGCCTCGGCGTTTCACCGTCCGACGTCGTTATGGTAGGCGACGGTGAGACCGACGTTGAGCTTTCGCTTCGCGGCGGGCTTACTCCCGTAAGCGCCACATGGGGCTTCCGCTCGCGCGAAGCGCTTGAGGCGGCAGGAGGAAAAATTTTTGTCGCACACCCCTCCGAACTCCCCGACATATTCGAATAATATATAATAAGGTAGAAAAGACGCAAAAGAAAGGATACCCGCCATGCTGAGATACAAGCTCCTGTCATCGCTTGACAAACCGTTTCTTGATTCAAAGCTCGACGATTTTACTCCCCTGCGAAAGCTCACAATGCTTCGCAATGAAAGGATCTCGGTTCAGCTTGTCCTTACGGACGATTCCGCCGCGGCGCCGCACCGCCGCTTTGTAGGAATAAAAATTGAAGGAGTTTTTGCGCCGTATGCCACAAAGCGCACACTTGAATCGGTGCCCTCCGCCATGCCCGCATACCCCGGAAGAAGCGACGAGAACTATCTGCGCACCGCGCCCGGACTTTACCCCGATCTTCTCGCGCCAATGCAGATGAACGGCTCCGCCGCCTGCGTGCCAGGTCAGCTCCACTCTGTCTGGATCGACATTGACCCCATGGGGGCGCTGCCCGCCGGAAATTACAATCTGACAGTCTTACTGAGCGACGGAGCCGCCACCGAGCGCGCACAGCTCGCGGTAGAGGTCATAGCCGCCGACCTGCCCGAGCAGGAATTGCGCGTGACCGAATGGTTCCATTGCGATTGCCTTGCAAGCTACTACGGCGTCCCTGTGTTCTCCGAACGCCATTGGGAGATAATAGAGAACTTTGTCCGCACCGCGGTCAGAAACGGCATAAACATGCTCCTGACGCCGGTATTTACTCCCCCGCTCGACACCCACATAGGCGGCGAGCGCCCCACGGTACAGCTCACCGGCGTGAAGCGTACCGCCGACGGCTGGGAATTCGACTTCTCACGCCTTGACCGCTGGGTTGACATGTGTGACCGCTGCGGTGTAAAATATTTTGAGATCTCGCATCTTTTCACGCAGTGGGGAGCGCTTCATGCGCCTAAGATAGTCGCCGTGACCGACGAAGGCGAGAAAAATATCTTCGGCTGGGACACGGACGCCACGAGCGACGAATACACGGCGTTCATACGTGCGTTCCTCGGTGCATTCCTCGCGCATATGCGTGCACGCGGCGATGACAGTCGCTGCTGCTTCCACATTTCGGACGAGCCGAACGCGGCACACCTTGAGCAGTATCTCAAGGCAAAAGCCACCGTCTCCGACCTGCTTGGCGGCTACCCGGTGATGGATGCGCTTTCCGACTATGAATTCTACAAGACAGGTGCGGTAACAACGCCGATACCCGCAAACAATCACATCGAGCCATTTATCGCAGGCGGCGTTGAGCCGCTCTGGACCTACTACTGCTGCGGTCAGGGGATAGGCGTGAGCAACCGTTTTCTGGCTATGCCCGGCGCGCGCACCCGCTACATAGGCGTGCAGTTCTACAAATACCGCGTATTCGGATTCCTCCAGTGGGGCTACAATTTCTATTACAACCAAGGCTCCTACGACCCCGTAAACCCCTATGTTGACTCCACCGGCAACTATTTCGTCCCGTCGGGCGATGCTTATTCCGTGTATCCCGCCACCGACGGTACGGCGCTTGAATCGATGCGTATAGTGCAGTTCCGCGAGGCTATCGACGACCTCCGCGCCATGGAGCTGGCAGGCTCGCTTGTCGGCCGCGACGCCGTTATCGCCGCGATAGAGGAGCTGACCGGCGAGGTGGTATTCTCACGTTGCGTATGCGACTCTGCCGCAATGCTTGCCATACGCGAGCGGATAAACCGCATAATTGCCGATAACGTAAAGTAACGCCGGACGCTTCCGGAAAATATTAAGAGGTGATAAAAACTCGTTTTGAGTTTTTATCACCTCTTGTTTATATTATCTGCTCAGTTCCCCTTTACCGACTCGACCTCGGCGGCAACGCGTACAGCCTTTTCGTGCGCCAGACGCAGGAAGCCGTCAAGCCCCAGCGCGGCATATGCATCATGTGTATTCTTGCCGGGCTTAGATTTGCTCGTCAGCTCGAATGTAAGTATCCCGTCAAAGCCCGCGCGTACAAGGCGCGCGGCTATGCCGTGCCAATCGGCAATGCCGTCATAGGGCATCATATGCGAATCGTCATGCCATGTCACAACGGCAGGATCGGTCATACCGAAGTTATCGTTAAGATGAGTGGCTATCAGCTTATCTCCGAAAAGCGCCGGAACATCACGGCTGAAATTGTAGCACATCTCATGTCCGGTGTCCCAGCAATAGCCGACAGCGGGCGACCCGCCCAGCTCGCGTATCACCGCCTCAAGATATTCAATGCCCTCAACATTCTCAAACGCCACACGCACCGGCGTTTTTTCCGCCTCAGCCACAAGTCTGCCGAAGCGCTCTATGCCGAGCGGCGTCGGCGTATGCTTATCCATCCCTATTATGGGGTGAACGACCATTATCGGCACGTCGTTTTCGGCGCAATCATGCAGACAGCGTATAAGTTGATCGGCAAATGCATCTCCCGCGTCGCCCTCCTCCCAGAGAGCATCGCTTTTATTGAACGGCGCATGTATCGACTGATACACCATTCCGTTTTCACGGATGAGCGCCGCGCGCCCCGCCACATCGGTACCGTCGCTCCAACCCGTAAAGCAGGCATCAAATCCCGCGCGCGCCGTAGCGAGCACCCCCTCGCGGAAGGACTCTCCGAAGCCCTGTCCGATATTTATCCCCAGCTTGAATGACATAAAAACATCCTCCTCACGCCAATGGCGGCATTTTACGGTTTTATTTTAGCACGGAATGTCCGTCCCGTCAATAGCGCCGAAAAAAATAAAGCATAACCGCCGATAAATACGCCGCGCGGCTGTTGACTTGCGGTCGGATATATGATAAAATTAAGAGGGAATAATTCTGCCGTATCAGCATACGGTATAAGCATACGAAAGGATACCACCATCATGAAATGTCCCAACTGCGGTAACGATTGCGCTGATGAAGCGCGCTTCTGCACCGAATGCGGTTGCAGATTCCAAGACAGCGCAAACGCGCCGGATGCGGCTGCGGAACAGCCCAAAAAGCCGTCCGAAGAACCTGAAAGGTCCGCCGTGCCGACACGCCCGGCGCCCGAGGCTCCGCGCCGCGCCGACCGTCCCCGGAATACGTACAAAAATAAAAAGCTCCTTTTTGCCGTGGCTGCGGCAGCGGTGCTGATAGTCATTATCGCCGCAGCGGTCACAGTGGGTGCAATGCGCAAGGTGTCCGGCTACACCGTTGAGGTGAAGACCCGCTATGCCACGCCGGAGCCTCATCTGCTCGTTGACAACCGCGGCATGTGCTACGATCTTTCGGAATACGATGTATCGACATACAGCCTCTTTACCTCGCTTGACGGCGAAACCGCCGCCGTTCTCGGCAAAAAGCATGCGTCCGACGTCTCCGGCGTATTGCTTCTCATCTGCGACGCCAAGCTCTCCAAGGTCGCCGACGGTGTTTACGACTGTGCGGTATCGGACAACGGAGCGTCGGTAGCCTACGCCGTAAGCGGCGACGAGACCGGGCTTCTCTACCTCTACAACGTAAAAAAGCAGGTCTCCTCTCTTGTCAGCGGCGGCATTTACTCGCCTCTGTCCTCCGGTCTGCCCGACATATTCGATCTCGGCGTTCTGCGTGGAATGTTCGTGCTGTCTCCGGACGGTCGCAGCATTGCGTTTACAAAAAAGGTGAACGACGGCACGCGCGCCTACGTTTCGGTCAAGGGCAGCGAGCCTGTACCGATAGCCGCCGACTCATACCCCGTTGCGCTCGCCAACAACGGCAAGTACATCTACTACATCCGCCGCAGCATTTCGCTGACCGAATACAACTACAAATTTTCTGTTGCGAGCGGCGACGAGGTACGTCACCTCTCGCTGGATGTGTTGCATCTCGGCGACGCTCTGATCTTCAACCGCGACCGCACCGAAGTCATTTTTGCCGACGACGGCATAACCTACATGAGCCGCAAGGGTGCGGAGCGTCAGCGCATCGCCTCCGGCGAGATAAGCGGGATAGTCGTTCCCGGCGACGGTGCGGCGCGCTCGGAAAGCTTCCCCTTCATCGGCGTATGTTCGATGATCTATGCCCGCAAAACAATAGGCGGCAGCGCCTTTATCTCAAACGGCGGACTTTACTACCTCGACCGTGCGCTCGAAATTTCGGTCATAAGCTCAAACTTTGGCGGAGCGTCGATCGCCCCCGACGGCAGATCCCTCTACTATATCGACACATCAAACGGGCGTGACGGCTCGTACGGAAGCATATACTATCTTGGCGACATTGAAAAGAACGGCTCAAAGGAGCTTGTCACTGCGGACATAGAGGCTACCGACATTTCCGCGCCGGACAACATGAAGGGCGTCTACGTGCGCGACCTTGACCGCACGCTCTGGTACGTCACGCAAAACGGCAAAAAGCAGAAGCGCATCTGCGATGAGCTTGTTGACTGGTGCGTTGACGTGCGTGACGGCGGCGTATGGTTCACCTCGGCGCTTGAGGATTCGGACACCATATGGTATTCCTCGCGCGGGAGCAAAAAGAAGTCGGTCGTCAAAGCCGATCTTGCCTCGGTAAAAGACCTGAATTTCATGCACCGTTCGGTCTTCTTTACAACGACCTCATATGCCGACTCCGGCAAGCACACCGATCTTTGCCGTGTAAGATCAGGCAAAAAGTACACGGTAGTCACCGGGTACGATGTTCAGAATTAATTCCTTCATCCGTCGCACGGACTCCACATTGACGGAGTAAAATGATTCCGAAAAAACCGAAGGGACACCCGCTGACATGAACATTGCCTTTCTTCTGACCCCCAAGAGCCACACGATCTACATTTACGAGGACAGCACCTTCCGTCAGGCGCTCGAAAAGCTGCGCCATCACGGATACACGGCAATACCGGTACTGACGCGCGACGGCGGTTATGCCGGCACGCTCAGCGAGGGAGATTTTCTTTGGAGCATGCTTGAAATAGGCGGTGCTTCTCTTGCCGACTGCGAGGGGCTGCACGTTTCCGACATAATAAAAAAGCGCGGACGCAATCCGGCGGTACATATCACCGCTGACACCGACGAATTGCTCTCGCGCGCAATGGAGCAAAACTTTGTACCGGTGGTAGACGACCGCGGCACATTTATGGGCATCGTTACGCGGCGCGCCATCATTGAAAGTCTTGTCAAGGAAAGCAAATGAGCGAAAAAACAAAAAAAGGCGGCACGCGTGCCGTACCGATAATCTGCGCCGCGACGATCCTCGCGGCGCTTATCGTGGTTCTCTTCCTTGTTTTTTACCCCTCGGTAATGGCTCGGCGCGAGCGCACGAGGCTTGCCGAACGCATAAATGCGATCGCTGACGCCTCCGACTGTACCGTTCTCAGGACCGTCATGTCCGACTACGGCTACGGCGGCACGGCGGACGGAGGCGAGGAGCTGACCGAAGGCGAGCCGGCTTCCGCTTATGCGCGCGATCTTGCCGCGCGGTTCATGAATGCCGGGTATCTCCGCCGTGAGGATGCATCCGGCGGCAACTGGGACACGCGCGTCCGTTTCTCCGGCAACGGCGACACTGTGACTGTTTATCTGACCTCCGACAACACGATATACTTCACCCGCGGCATCACCCGTTTTATTTTTGAACTCGGGTGACGTTTGTGCAGATTTGCAGCTTCATACCCCGATGGTGAAATGAGTGCTGTTTTATATCTACTTCCTGTCCATAGT
>ERZ827186.1178-NODE-1178-length-23037-cov-4.082325_pt1 | contig 23037 bp, 19 predicted proteins | sample MGYA00519918_ERZ827186 | MGnify/ENA primary metagenome ERZ827186 (study PRJEB31778, sample SAMEA3449275) | human gut metagenome | biome: human gut; feature: human-associated habitat; material: faeces | place: United Kingdom | collected 2010/2012 ...
AATGCTCGATCCATCCGGAAGAGCGGAGGTCGTAGGACTTATGGAAAAGCTCAACCGCGAGCGCGGGATAACGGTCATAAATATAACTCATCTGATGAGCGAGGCTGCGCGTGCGGATCGTATACTTGTTATAAACCGCGGCGAGCTTATAGGCGAGGGGACTCCTCGTGAAATATTTGCAGATGCCGCTCTGGTCGCACGTGCGGGGCTTGAGCTTCCGCAGTCGTCGCTTTTGCTTCATGCGCTCAAAAAAGCCGGAGCCAATATTGCCGTTGATGGCATAACTCCGGATGAATGCGCCGAAAGGATAATTGCATCCGTTGAAAAACAAAAACGGATATGATCTTTGGAATTTGTAATGACATCAAAAATCGAACTTGAAAATGTAACATACATTTACGGCAAGGACACTCCGTTTGAGGTCCGTGCGCTTGACTCGGTAAATCTCAGCATATATGCCGGGATGATAACCGGGATAATCGGGCACACCGGCTCCGGAAAATCAACTCTGGTGCGGCTTTTCAACGGGCTTGAAAAGCCGGAGAGCGGAAGAGTCCTGCTTGACGGTGCTGACATATGGGAGAAGCCGCGTGAGATAGGCAAGGTGCGTTTTCGCGTGGGTCTTGTTATGCAGTACCCGGAATATCAGCTGTTTGAGGAGACCGTGGCGGCAGATATCGCCTTCGGACCGCGCAACATGGGGCTTGACGGGGATGAAATAACCCGCCGGGTCAAGGAATATGCCGCGCTCACGGGTGTGAGCGAAGCCGAGTTGGAAAAGTCCCCGTTTGATCTTTCCGGCGGTCAGAAGCGCCGCGCGGCGATCGCCGGCGTTATGGCGATGGAGCCGGAGGTCCTCGTGCTTGACGAGCCTGCGGCAGGACTCGACCCCGAAGGCAAACGACTGATCCTCGGCGCGGTGCGTGAGTACGCCGGACGGCGCGGAGCGACTGTGATAATCGTGTCGCACAGCATGGAGGATATGGCGGAGCTTTGCGACCGTGTGGTCGTGGTCGCCAACGGTAAGATACTTTGCAACGGTACGCGTGACGAGGTTTTCGGCGCATCGGAACTGCTCATTGATTCCGGGCTTGATATTCCGGAGCTGACGCGCGTGTCGCTCATGCTTGCCGAACGCGGATATAAAACCGAGAAGACCGTATATACGCTGGCTGATGCAACCACGGAAATACTTAAATTATACGACCGGAGACAGACGCAATGAAGAATATCGCTCTCGGGCAGTATTATCCGTCCGGCTCGGTGATACACCGTCTTGACGGACGGATCAAAATAATACTGTCGCTTGCTTATATAATCTGCACCTTCCTTTGCCGCAGTGCCGCCTCGTTTGTTTTTCTTTTTGTCGGTACGCTGTGTCTTACGGCGATCTCTAAGATACCTTTCCGCATCATCATGCGCTCGGTGCGCGGCATCATTTTCATATTGATTTTTACTTTTGCGATAAATATGTTTTTCACGAAGGGCGAAGGGGAGCCGCTGTTTGAATGGCGCTTTATCGTTCTTTACCGCGAGGGTATCTGGACTGCGGGCTTTACCGCTCTCCGTATACTTGCGCTTATAATCGGAAGCAGTATTTTCATGTCATATACGACAACTCCGATAGAGCTTACGGACTCTCTTGAGAGTCTGCTCTCACCGCTTAAAAAGATACATCTGCCCGTGCATGAGTTTTCAATGATGATGTCTATCGCGCTTAGATTTATCCCCACTCTTGCCGAGGAAACAGACCGTATAATGTCTGCGCAGAAGGCTCGTGGAGCCGATTTTACCAACGGAAGTCTCATAAAGCGCGTCAAGATGCTGATGCCGGTGCTTATCCCGCTGTTTGCCTCCGCGCTTCGCCGTGCCGACGAGCTGGCGACTGCAATGGAATGCCGCTGCTATCACGGCGGCGACGGACGTACACGCATGAATATACCGCATATCCGCAAAGCCGATATTGCGGCGCTGATAGCGATGCTTGCGTTCTGTGTGGCTCTTGTGCTTCTCAACGGGCTGAAATACGGCTATGTAATGAAATGATATGAAAACGCTCATAAAAATCAGATATGACGGTACCGGTTTCTCCGGCTATCAGGTCCAGGCGGGACGCCGTACCGTGCAGGGCGAACTGTGCCGTGCTGCGAGTGAGCTTTTCGGGCACGAATGCAACGTTACGGGGTGCAGCCGCACCGATGCGGGCGTACACGCCGAGTGTTTTTGCGCGGCGCTGAGCGACCGGGGAGGTGCCGGGCTGACGGCAAACATTCCCGCCGCAAGGATACCGGAAGCCATGAATGCCCATTTGCCGTCGGATATCTCGGTGTTCGACGCCGCCTGTGTTGATGATGATTTTCATCCGCGCTATTCGGTAAAACAGAAAACATATATTTACCGGATCATAAATTTACCCTACAGAGATCCTTTTTACGAAAACCGCGCGTGGTTTATACCCGGCGTCGTATTTGATGACAACGCCGTGCGGGAAATGGACCTTGCGGCGGCTCAGCTTGTGGGAAGGCATGACTTTTCGTCATTCATGGCTGCGGGATCGAAGATCACCGACCCTGTGAGGACTGTCACGGAGGCGCGAGTAACGCTTTGCGGTGATACTGTGATTCTTGAGATATCCGCTGATGGGTTCCTTTATAACATGGTCAGGATAATCGCGGGAACTCTTGTCGGTGTCGGACGCGGAAGGATCACTGCATGTGAGATCCCCGAAATAATCGCCGCACATGACCGCTCGCGGGCGGGCGTTACCGCGCCTCCGCACGGTTTGTATCTGCATGATGTGAAGTATTGAATAAAAAAGGAGGTTACCGGGATGAAATGGAGAACACGCTTCAGACGTCTTTCTGCGTCCGAAAAGCACGAGGTCATTGACGACATATTCGGCGGTGAGACTGCGTATAATAAATTTTACGATGCGGTCGCTGTTTTTTACCGTGTATCCGAATTTGTTTTTCTTGCCGCGGCATTGCTGTTCGGCGTGATATACATCGCATCCAATGCGGATAATATCCGCTATGCCCAGATAGAATATCTTGTCCAGAATTTCAGCTACATTCTTGAGCAGAATACCGAAAAGCGCACGTATATGACATACGAACGTGACGGCGACATAAACACCGCCGTTCTGCACGGCGGGCTTGCGGTTTACGGTGACGCCGGAATATCGGTCTATTCTGCGACCGGTGTAAAAACGGCGCAGTTCAAACACGGAATGAAAGCCCCTGTGGCGGTAGGCTCGGACAGATATCTCCTTGTCTACGGTCACGGTGGTGAAAAATACAGGCTTTACAGTTCATTTTCGCAAATGCACGAGGGAAGCACCGAGCACGCGATCTATTCGGCGTGTATGAGCAAAAACGGTGCATATGCACTCGTGACCGACAGTGATGACGGTTCTTCGCAGGTCCTTTTGTTCAACAACGGTTTTCGCCTTGTGAACAGATTTATAAAATATGTCAAGGTCGCAGCTGTCGCCCTGAATGAAGAAGGCGACAGGATAGCCATTGTCACCGTTGAAGCGGGCGCGGACGGCGATTTTGTGTCCGAGGTCATGTTTTGCGCCGCCGGCAGTGAAACTGCGGAGTACACGGTCAATGTATCCGGAATGCTGCCGCTTGACGGCGTGTTCAACGGGAACAGCTTTATATTGCTCGGCGACAACGGCGCTGTATTTTTTGATGAAAACGGAAATGTTACTGCGGAAAGACGGTTTTCGGGCGGGATCGACCTTGCCGCATTGTCGTCTGAATGTGTCCTTTTTGTGACCGATCCGGGCGGTGGGCGCAGCAATTATTCCGCGTTCATGCTTGACGGCAGCGGAAACGTCGTTTTTGACGGCGAGCTTGAAGGCACGCCGTACGCGGTCTCGGCGGCATCCGGCAGTGGATTCATTCTCACGGGAACGGCGGTAGTTCGTATTTCTCCGGACGGAAAAACAAGCGCCAAGGAAGCATCCGGCGTAGTATTCGGGGATAAGCTGAGAGCCGTGAGCGAGCGCGAGGTGTGGCTGTGCACGCTATCTCATGCCGTTTCGCTTCGTTTTGACGGATAAAATTACTGCAAGTAACACTTTCGGATCTGAACTACCGCTTTTCATCCACTAGGTCCTATTAAATACGATAATTGCACCTCTAGCAATACCAAGAAGGAATGTATTATGGACTCATAAGAATTATTGCTACAGTGATTCTATTTCTGCTTTTGATATTGTTCTTGAAACATTTCAAAAAGAAATTCAGCACGATATTGTGCTTATTAATTGCTGTAACAATTTCTTTGGCGCTTTGGTTTTATCCTGTGGAAAATCTGTTTTTCTCTTTCGATACACCTCAATCACTTTTCAAGTATGCCGGTCACGGAGAGATAGTTGAAATAGTTGACGGTAAAAAATCAACCGCATTGATTACTAAAAAAGACGATAATAATTATTTAACATTTTTCATAGGCAAGAAAGACAGTAAGTACAAGATCACACCATTCAATGCAAGTAAAATTGTGTCGTCAAAACAACGCGGGGCTATTAATATCACTATATATAAGGTCAGAAATACTGATGATTATTTCGTTAGAATTTGTGGAATTTCAGATGAAGAGATAGAGTTAGGTGATACGCTTGATACAAAATTCATCATTCATTTCCAAGAGAAACACTGTGCTTAAATGTCAAAAAAATAATTATGCTATCAAAGCCACGGCACCTCGCGGTGACCGGATGTGAGAAAGGAGCTTTTTATGAATTGGGTCGTTGACATTGTACTTGCATCGGTTTTTATTTTGACGGTCGTTGTTTGTGCGGCGCGCGGATTCGTAAAGTCGATATGGTGGCTTTTGCGTGCGGTGCTTTCGCTCGGCGCATCGTTTTTGTTCGGACATCGCTTCGGCACATGGCTTATGGAGCGATTTATTCTCGGTAAATTCACAGATGTCGCACGTGCTTCTCTTGAGAGCATCGTACATGAGAACAACGGCAGTTTTGATATTTCCGAAGCGTTTTCCTCAATGCCCGAGAGCTTCAGGTCGCTGCTTGCGCGTTTCGGCGCCGATGCCTCCACGCTTCAGGGCGTATACGGCGGCTCGTCAAACTCTTCAGCGAGTGATTTAAACGCACTTGCATCCGACATTGCGACGCCGGTGGCTCGTGTCGTTTCGGAAGCTCTGGGATATGTAGCAGTGTTTTTGATCGTATTTATTGTTGTCACCGTGCTTGGTTGGGTCGTGCGGCTTATTGCCGAGCTTCCGGTACTGCGCAGTGTAAATCACCTGCTCGGCGGAATTTTTGGGGTCGCCTGCGGCTTCATTTACCTTTGGGTGATCTGCCTTGCCATATCCGCATTTGTTGAAAGCGGTATTGCCGAGACAGAGAGCCGTGCGCTTATGCAGTTGGCGCAGGAGTCATATTTGTTCAGATTTTTCTGCGGCTTTTCGCCGCTTGACTATATCAATATTTCCGCAATTGTCAGTCTGATAGAAAGCTGAGGCGGAGAAAGAAAGGATAATTCAGCAGATGGTTAGATGCTCAAGATGCAAAAAAAGAATTGCTGTGATATTTGTTACCAAAGTCGAGGGAGGAGAAAAAAAAACCGAGGGCTATTGTCTTCACTGTGCTAAGGATCTCGGGCTTCCGATAAACGGTGTACTCGGTCCGAATGCCGAAAAGCTCGGTCTTTCTCCCGATCAGCTTATCGAGATGGAAGATGAGATGAACAATGCCATGGGCAACCTTACCACCGACGGTGACGGTGATTCTCCCGCAGTCGGAGATGACGGCGGCGCTCCCTCGGTGGATTTCATGAAGCTGTTCGGGGATATGGACATAGGCGACCCCGATGATGCCGAGCCTGCAAATACACGCAGCAAAAAGCGTGAAAATAAGGATGAGACTCAGAAAAAGCACGAATTCCTTGATAAATACTGCAAAAACCTCACCGAGCTTGCAAGACAGGGCAAGCTTGATAAGATCGTAGGTCGTAAAAACGAGCTGGCACGCGTTATTCAGATACTCAGCCGCAGGCAAAAAAACAATCCCTGTCTGATAGGCGAACCCGGTGTCGGCAAAACGGCTATTGCCGAGGCATTGGCACAGCGCATAGCAGACGGCGATGTCCCGTATCGCCTGAAAGGAAAAGAACTGTATCTTGTCGATATGACGGCAATTGTCTCGGGTACGCAGTTCCGCGGTCAGTTTGAGCAGAGAATGCAGACTCTCCTGAATGAGACGCGTGCCGCAGGAAACGTTATTCTTGTGATAGACGAGGTACACAATCTTGTAGGCGTCGGTGATGCCGAAGGAAGTATGAATGCCGCCAACATAATGAAGCCGGCGCTTTCCCGCGGCGATATACAGGTAATCGGCGCAACGACGCTGAAGGAATACCGCAAGTATATAGAAAAGGATGCGGCGCTTGAACGCAGATTTCAGCCCGTTACCGTCAATGAACCGTCTCTCGGCGAAGCTGTCGAGATGCTTCGCGGAATAAAGCATTATTATGAAGAATATCACGGAATAAAAATATCCGACCGCTTGCTTGAAGCGGCGGTAACTATGTCGGAGAGATATATAACCGAGCGCTATCTGCCTGACAAGGCTATCGATCTGCTTGACGAGGCAGCCGCACGCCGATCGCTTTCGAGCGGAGTAATAAATGAAACCTACGAGCTGCGCGACAAGCTTCTCAAGCTCAAAAAAGAACGTGAGGACGCGGAGAACAATGCCGGCAAGGGTGATGAAAAGGAAACCGAAAAACAGTACGAAAAGATAGCGAATATACGTTCGGAGGAGCTGTCGCTTTCGGGTAAGCTGCGCACGCTTGAGTCCGAATGCGAACGGGTAGAACTCTCCACAGACGATCTTGCATCGGTCGTAGAGGTATGGACTGGAGTCCCGGCGTCGACGATAAGCGAGAATGAATTCAAACGCATCGAAGGGCTTGAAGAAAGACTGCGCCGACGCGTTGTCGGACAGGATGAGGCGATAAACGCTGTCTGCCGCGCAGTAAAGCGCTCGCGCGCGGGAATAAGCTACAAGCGCAAGCCTGTGTCGTTCATTTTTGCCGGACCGACCGGTGTCGGCAAGACAGAGCTTGTAAAGGTGCTTGCCGCCGATCTGTTCCACACTCCCGAAACTCTCATACGCATAGATATGTCCGAGTATATGGAGAAATACTCTGTTTCCCGTCTTATCGGTTCACCTCCCGGATATGTCGGCTATGATGAAGCCGGACAGCTGACCGAAAAAATACGCCGCAGGCCGTACTCCGTCATTCTTTTCGACGAGATAGAGAAAGCTCACCCCGATGTTCTGAACATACTTTTGCAGATACTTGACGATGGCAGGATCACCGATGGGCGGGGCAGAACGGTTAATTTTGAAAACGCAATAATCACTATGACCACAAATGCCGGTTCGGAAAAGTCCTCTGCAAACGTAGGCTTTGTCGGAACGGAGGGTGGCATTACGGAGGCGCGCACCGAAAAGGCGCTTTCTTCATTCCTGCGCCCCGAATTTATCAATCGCGTGGATGAGATAGTTGTATTCAAATCGCTTACACGCGAGAATTTCAGTTCGATCGCGCGTATTATGCTTAACGATCTCGGCGGAGTCCTTGCCGAAAAGGGCATCAGCTTTGAATATACCGATGATGTCGCCGTACTTGTCGCCGAGAAGTCCTATTCCGTAAAATACGGCGCACGCAATATGCGCCGGTTCATACAGCGTGAGATCGAGGACAGGCTTGCGGAAATAATGATATCCGACTATGACCGAAAAATCAGCCGTGTCACGGTAGCGGTCGCGGAAGGAAAATTTGATATCAGCGCTGAGTAAGCACGGGGGATTCCGAAATGCCGAATATGTTTGATTATCTTGAGTGGCGCGGAGATATAAAGCTGTGGCAAAGCGGCTTTAACAATGTTGACGCGCTGATAATGACCGAGCTTGCGTATATCAATCATGACGGTATCGTGCCTGAAAATTTTGAGGACGGTCTTGTCACGCTTGCCGATGAGGTGAGGAGGTACAATGTGCTTCATCGCGGCGAAAAGCTGACGCTTGGCGCGATCGTGCCGGTGGAGCTTATCGATCTTTTCTTTGCGGCGGCTGCCACGGAGAGGTTTTCCGGTATCGGCATCTGCGGATATGTGAACCTTGTCGATGACAGCACGGTGGAGCAGTTTTCCGCTATGACGGTAAAGCTTAGCGACGGTACGGTGTTCATCAGCTTTCGCGGTACCGATGACAGCATTGCCGGGTGGAAGGAAAACTTTCAGATGTCGTTCAAGTCTCCGGTACCGGCGCAGATTCGGGCTGCGGAGTATCTGAACCGTGCAGCCGATTATTTCCGTACTGTCCCTATACGTGTGGGCGGTCACAGCAAAGGCGGTAACCTTGCACTTTGGGCTGCGGCGAACTGCCGACGTGACGTTGCGGACCGGATCCTCGACGTTTATAACATGGACGGACCGGGGTTCCTTAAAAATTATCACGAAAGTGCCGGCTATACTACGATAAAGAGCAGGATCAAAACTATCGTTCCGGAAAAATCGGTGGTCGGTATGTTGCTCGATCACGAGGGCGATTATCTTACGGTAAAGAGCAGTGAGCGTGGTATATTGCAACATAACGCGCTGTCGTGGCAGATCGTGGGACGTGATTTTGTGTTCCTTGACGATATGTCTGCGGACACAAAGCGGGTAAACAAGCTCCTCAGTGACTGGATAGCGTGTATGGACGACGATTTCAGAGAAAAATTTACAGATGCATTTTTTGGCGTCCTTTATGCTACAAAGTCAACAACGCTTAGTGATCTTATGGATGACAAGCCGGCTCTCCTGCGTGCATTCTCATCTGCGGATTCTGATACACGTCAGGCGCTTTCCGAAGGCTTCAGAATGCTGCTCGGAGAAAGCGGTAAAAGCATCGGGGATTGGCTGAAGCTGCACAGGACAGATAGTGTATAAACAAATGAGGTGTTAAAAAACTCGTTTTGAGTTTTTTAACACCTCATTTTATATGCTAACGATTTGCCGCTTCAGCATCGGCGGTATCGCTTTGTTTTACTTTTATGTTTTGAATAATTCCGATGAGCTGTCCCGATATTACAACTGTGAGCAGCGAATATACGATGCGTTGAAGCGGTATGTAGCTCAGGGAAAGCAGAAGCACTATAAGGTCGCTGGCAAGGTACACGGTCTGTATTTTTACCTTCATGAGCCGCGAAAGGCTCATCGCCAGTGCGTCATCACCACCGGGGGCACCGCCGGTTCGAACGCACAGACCTGCGCCTGCGCCGACAAAAAGAGCGCCGACGATTGAAGCTACCAACGGCATATCCGCAATTCCGGGAAACAGCGGCGGAAACAGCTCGCATATCTTATATGTAAGAGAAAAGCTGCCGGATGCGATTATTGAATACGCAATAAAGCTTCTTCCCAATGAACGCCAACCGAGTATGTAACAGGCGGCATTGAGGATCAGTCCGGATATTGCCGGTGAGATGTCAAGCCAGTGCTTGAGTAAAAGCGTCAGACCGAGGATGCCGCCTTCGGTTACGCCCGAAAGCGAGTGGACATTGTAGAGACCGAATGCGAGGATGGCGCCGCCGAGAATGTCGACGATACACGCACGGGGCGTGATATCAAATGACCGCACGAATGCTTTCAGCTTGCCGGAGTTTGGATTTCGTAAAATTTTTATGTCATTCCTTCCTTGCGTCTGTATTTGATCCGATGCTGACGGATCATCGACACAACATATAATTATAGCACAAACGACGGCAAAAGTCAAATTTTATGGTCTTGTCAGTATCGGGCAAGCTCCGACACGGCGTTATGTACACAAATACTTCGCCAGTGTTCGCTCATATATGCGCTGACCGTACTGCAATATTCGCGCCTGCCGAACTCGGAGATCAGTTCTTCTTCAGCTCCTGTAAGTCCGTTCCCGAATATCAGAAAAGCTGTTCCGTCATCGCTTGCAAACGCCGATGAATCTGAGATATCATACGGTGAATGCGAAATAGCGCGGCAGGCGGCTATAAGCTCAGACAGCGAGTCGAAGCAGTACACCGTTCCGCGCACCCGAGCAAAATCGGTCGTTGCCAATTCGCTTGTACATTGATACCGAAGATCTGATGCCGGCTCATCGGCTTTGCTGTCGAGCATTGTCAGATATAGCTCGCATCCGCCTGATCTGCATGGATATAGCTGAATGTACACCCGCTCGCAGTCGGCATTAAAGCCTGTCTTTTTTCTGATCTCGCCCATCATTCCGCGCAGTGAGGTATGTATATCCGCGCCGGGGCAGGCATCTATTGTGTCAAGGTCATACTGCGTCATTTCCTCGTCCGAAAGCATGACCTTGAGTTTTCTTTCGTTTATAACGATAAGTTCCATTCCGGATGCTCCTTTCCGCTGCGGTCGTGCGGCGTCATGAATGTCGTATTCGGCACGTCTGCCGCCATTCACGCAGGGCTTCCTTAATATTATAATCCTTATCGTCTGAGAATGTAACCCCTAAAATAATGGAAATCGCAGTGCTTCATTCAAAAAGTTTGCCTTGCCATGTGTTTTTCTCAAACATCAGCTTGTCTATATCATTGATAACGGCGATCTTTCTGCGGCTCCATAGAGGCGCCTCAAGCGTGTCCGGCATTCCGTCTCCGGTGAGTCTGGCAATTACTGTGTCAGCCGGCAGAAGCTCAAGCGACGACACAACAAGATCTACATAATGCGACTGCGTGAGCGGCTGATAATTTCCGCTTCTGTACATTTCGGAAAGACGGGTATCGGATAGAACATGAAGCAGGTGCAGTTTTACCATATCCGGGCGCAGCGTTGCAACATCGCGTACAGTGCGCAGCATCATTTCGTCGCTTTCGCCGGGAAGTCCGAGTATGATATGCACGCATATCGAGATGCGGGGAGAGGAATTTCTCAGCCTTCGGTATCCTTCGCAAAAGGCAGCAAAATCGTGTCCGCGACCTATCAGCTTGGCTGTGCGGTCGTCAGAGCTTTGCAGCCCCAACTCGACGGTTAAGTCGGTCTTTTCGGCGATCTCCGCAAGCAGGGAAGTGACATCCTCAGGCAGGCAGTCCGCCCGCGTGGCTATATCAAGACCTGCGGCTCCGTCAAATGACAGTGCATCATAAAACAGAGGACGAAGTACTCCGACCGGAGCGTATGTGTTGGTGTGCGCCTGAAAGTACGGTATCGTGCGGCTGACATCCCATTTTGATGCAAGAGCTGCGCGTTCGGCTGTGTACTGTTCGCGAACATCCGAGCATGATGGGATAGAGTCTCCGCTGCCGCGCGGAGAACAGTAAATGCAGCCTCCGGTGCCGCATCTGCCGTCTATATTAGGGCAGGTGAATCCGGCATCAAGCGGGATCTTGACACATCTGCCGCCGTATTTGCGGCGGCAGTAATATTCAAATGTGTAGTAGCGTTTGTTGGTGTCGCTGTTTGCAAACGGATTGCTCAGCTTTTGCGGCGTTTTTTTCATTGCCATTTTACCCGAAACCGGGCTGTCGATAATGCACGGCAGCCCGGAATTTTTTATTTTGATTTGAGACTGCGCTCGGCAAGGATCTTTTCTATGGCTGTCATGCGGACACAGCATGTCAGCACATCCATGGCGCACTGAAGCTCTTCATTGGACGGGAATGTCGGTGCAAGTCTGATATTTGAATCGTGCAGGTCATTTCCGTACGGATATGTGGCGCCGGCTGTTGTCAGCCTTACGCCGGCTGCAAGGCACATATCGTATGTTTTTTTTGCACATCCGTCGGGGAGGTAAAGGCTGATAAAGTAACCTCCGCGCGGACGTGTCCATCTTGCGGCGCCTGTTCCGTCAAGATCGCGCGACAGTGTATTGAGCGTGATCTCGAACTTCGGACGGATATGTCCGGCAAGGACCTTCATGTGCTTGCGTATATTTTCCGCTGTGCCGAAATATTTTACATGGCGGATCTGATTTATCTTGTCAAATCCTATGGTCTGAACGCCGAGTATCGGCTTTATCTGCGCGAGGTTATTGTCTGACGCGGCAAATATCGCAACGCCAGAGCCGGGAAATGAGATCTTTGACGTTGATGCAAAGTAAAATACGTAATCCTCGGTCCCTTGCTTTTTACATTCGGTAAAAATGTCAAGCAGTGTGTCGGCATCATCGTAAAGATCATGCACGGCATAGGCATTGTCCCAGAATATTCTGAAATCCGGAGCCGCAGGCTTGAGCGCAGCAAAGCGGCGTACCGTTTCGTCGGAATATGTAATTCCGTCAGGGTTTGAATATTTGGGGCAGCACCATATTCCTTTGATCTGAGGATCGGCGCTTACAAGCGCCTCTACGGCGTCCATATCCGGACCCGTGGCCGTCATGCTTACGGTTATCATTTCTATACCGAGCGACTGGCATATACCGAAATGACGGTCATATCCGGGAGAAGGGCAGATGAATTTTATCTTTCCTTGCTTGACCCACGGTATTTCGGTGCCTGCGATACCATAAAGCATGGCACGTGCAACCGTGTCGTACATAAGGTTGAGAGATGAGTTACCGCACACGATTATGTTCTTTTCCGGGATCGAGAGCAGATCTGAAAAGAGCTTTTTCGCTTCCGGAATGCCTTCAAGCAGACCGTAGTTGCGGTAATCAAAACCGTCGGCGGAACGGCAGTCGGCAGTGCTTGAGATGCAGTCGAGCATTCCGGTGAGCAGATCGAGCTGAGCCATACTCGGTTTTCCGCGCGACAGGTCGAGTTTCAGCCCTGCGCCTTTATAGCCTTCATATTGTTTTTTCAGAGAATCATATATTTCCGCAAGTCGGGAGTCAGTCATTTCGGTATATTTCATCAATGATCCATCTGCCTTTCATGTATACGGAGGTATCCGTATCGTATTTGAGTATTTCGGCTGTCTCCCGTCGTGTGGGAGAATATCAGAAATCGGCGCTGCCGGTCGTGCGCGGGAATGCCTCAACGTCGCGGATATTGGATATTCCCGTGACGTACATTATCATGCGTTCAAAGCCAAGACCGAAGCCGGCATGCTTTGTGCCGCCGTATCTGCGCAGATCGCAGTACCAGCTGTACTGCTCCGGGTCAAGACCGAAGCGTTCTATTGCCTCTTCCAGCTTGTCAAGGCGCTCCTCACGCTGCGAGCCGCCGATCAGCTCGCCGACACCGGGAACGAGCATATCCGCCGCGGCAACGGTCTTGCCGTCATCATTCTGGCGCATATAGAATGCCTTGATCGCGCGCGGGTAGTCGGTAACAAAAACGGGTTTTTTGAAGATATGCTCGGTGAGATATCTTTCATGCTCGGTCTGAAGATCGATGCCCCATTGTACGGGATAATCGAATTTCTGACCGCTCTTTATCAGAAGATCCACTGCGTCGGTATAGCTTACTCTGCCGAAATCGCTTGTAACAAGAGACTGCAAACGCTCAAGCAGGGAAGGATCGATGAATTTGTTGAAGAACTCGATCTCCGCCGGGCATTCGCGCAGAACTGCATTGATGACATACTTGACCATAGCTTCGGCAGTGTCCATGTAATCGTTGAGATCGGAGAAAGCCATCTCAGGCTCCACCATCCAGAATTCCGCGGCATGACGCTGTGTGTAGGAGCGTTCGGCGCGGAAGGTGGGACCGAAAGTGTAAACGTTTGCAAATGCCATTGCAAATGTTTCGACATTGAGCTGTCCCGAAACTGTGAGACCGGTCTTTTTACCAAAGAAGTCCTTGGAATAGTCAACCTCGCCGTCAGGTGTGCGCGGAGGATCGTTTATATCGAGAGTGGTCACCTGGAACATTTCGCCTGCGCCCTCGCAGTCGGAGCCGGTTATCAGCGGAGTGTGAACATAAATGAAGTTGCGCTCATGGAAGAAGCTGTGGATAGCATATGCAACACAGGAGCGTACTCTGAAAACGGCATTGAAGGTGTTGCTTCTGGGGCGTAGGTGCGCTATGGTGCGCAGATATTCAAAGCTGTGTTTTTTCTTCTGAAGCGGGAAATCCGGGGATGAGGCGCCTTCAAGCTCAACGCTTTCCGCTTTCAGCTCAAACGGTTGCTTGGCTTCGGGAGTCAGCACGAGCATTCCTTTGATAACAAAGGACGCGCCTACATTCTGCTTTACCACATCGCGGTAATTCGTGAGCTTGGATTCTTCTATTACGACCTGGAGATTCTTGAAATACGAGCCGTCGTTTAGCTCGATAAAGCCGAATACATTGCTCGAACGTATTGTCCGCGCCCACCCGGCGACGGTAATCTGCTCCGCGGTAAACGCGGCGGGATCGGCATAAAGCTGTTTGATTTCAGTACGTTTCATTTTTTATGTCCTTTCTTTTGCTTGACACGGTGTTAGTTATTTAGTATTCAATATATGCCGTGCAATCCGGGACTGTTCATTTTGCAACGGTGCTCAATGCAACAACCGATATTATAGCATATATCCAATCAATAAGCAAGATTGAAAAGCGAAAATTGCAAATTTGTTTTCGAATATTTCAAAATTCAGCTTTCCGGGGCGCAATGTGAAGCCGCCCAGAATTCGCGTAGCATACGTGGCAGATCGGCAAGATCGTCAACGCGGCGTATGCGCTTCCAATGCGGCGGGTAAAGCGCGGTGTACGGAGGGGCAGTGTAACGGTCATCGGCGAGTATCACGACGCCACGGTCATCCGAGCGTCTTATAACGCGCCCTGCCGCCTGAAGCACCCTGTTCATTCCGGGATATGTGTATGCATAATTGTAGCCGTCCTCGATCTTGTTTTCGTAGTAATCGCGTATCAAATTGCGCTCGAAGGAAAGACCGGGAAGCCCCACGCCGGCTATGATAACGCCGATCAGGCGGTTCCCGGGGAGATCGACGCCCTCGGAAAAACTGCCGCCGAGCACACAAAAGCCGATGCGCAGTGTGCCTGTGTCATCTCCGAAGAACGCGATAAATGAATCTCTCTCCGACGGTGACATATGCGGGGTTTGCCTTATGACCTTTACTCCCGGATGCTTTTTTGTGAATTTATCAAAAACAGCATCGAGATAGCTGTATGATGGAAAATATACGATATAGTTTCCGCGATGTGCGGAAGCGGCGGCTGCGATAACTGTTGCCATGCGTCCCGCTGACTTTTCGCGGTCATCGTACCTTGTGCTGACTGATGATATCGCAGCGAGAAAAAGATTGTCTGCGGGAAAGGGTGATGCAAGCGACAGTGATACGTGATTCCTTCCGCCGCCGAGTATGTCCGAAAAATACTCCGCAGGTGTGAGCGTTGCAGAAAAGAAGACCGCGGCACGGATCTTATCCATCGCGGCGTTTAGCGCCGCAGATGGGTCAAGGCAATATTGACGGACTAAAATATTTCCTCCGCTTACGTCGATGTAGGTTCGGTATCTGTCGTCATATTCTTCGGAAGTAGCACGCCAACGACGGCACAGCCTTGCCATTTGTGAACAGGCGCGTATCGCCGGTGATGCTTCGGCTGACACCCCATAGGTATTTGTTCGCAAAAAGGTGTCGCACGCTTCACCGAGTGCCGAAAGTTTTTCACCGATCCCCGGCGGTATTTCTCTGCCGACATAGTAGCCGACATCTGTTCCGTTATCGTTTTTGTAAAGATTATCAGCGCACAGCGCTTTCAATTTTGAAAGGCATTTTGAAAGCTCCTCTGTGCTTTTACTTATTTTTTCACCGAGGGAGGGCAGATATGCCTCAAAATCGGAGAGATATGCCGTGTTGAATTCGGCTGAGTATATATCGCGCGCACGTTCGGGAAGATTGTGCGCTTCATCTACCAGAATGATCGAATCATCGGCGCCGGCATCGTTTCCGAAGAAACGGCGCAGGCGAACTGCGGGATCGAAAACATAGTTGTAGTCACATATGATAATGTCGCAAAGCTCCGACAGATCGAGCGAAAGCTCATAAGGGCAAACGCCTGATGCCGAAGCGGCAGACATGACTGCACTGCGTGTAAAGCCGCGGTATCTTTCGGTCAGTGAGCCGATCACGGCATCGCGCCTGTCAAAGTATCCGGCGGCGTATGGACACGCTCCGGGATGACAGTACAGACTTCCGCTGACGCCGGCTGCGGCGGCGATCGGGTTTATGCAGCACTGCTCGCGCGAGTAAAGCACGATGGTCCGCATCGTAAGTCCCGCACCGGAAAGTGCGGCTGCGGCACGAAACGCTTCGCGCCTTGTGCTTGCCTTGGCGGTAAGATAAAATATGCGCTCACCAAAGCCTTTTCCCACTGCGCGTACAGCGCCGTAAAGTGTGGAGACTGTTTTGCCGATACCGGTCGGAGCTTCGGCGAACAGACGCTGTTTTTTCTTTATTGCGGAATAAACCGAGTTGATAAGCTCCTCCTGCCCCTCGCGCAGCTCGTGGTAGGGAAAGCGCATCGATCCTATCGAAGTACGTCGTACAAGAACGCGGTCGCGCTCATCGCACAAACGAAACGACGCCCTCTCAAGTGTTGCGGCAAGGTAGAAGCGAAGCTCATCGGCAGTATGCATTCTTACAAACGAACGTGTTTTCTTTCCGTCGGGGGAGGCGTAGGTGAGGCGGCATCCGACAGCGGTGAGTCTGTCCTTTTCGGCAAGCATGAGTGCATAGAGCTTTACCTGCGCCGAGTGTATTTCGGCTGGTGCTCCGCCAAGCATCTGCGGCGGAACGGTCTTTATTTCTTCGACCTCTGCCGGATGGAGCTTTTCTCCGTCGTGCTTGACGGCGTGGATGATATCCGCCCTGCCGCGTATGTGTATCTCAAAGTCAAGATACGGAACGGTGATATCGAGCGGACACTCGATCAAAGCTCCGTCGCCTGCGTGTGATTCTATCAGACGGTGATTGTCTACATCAAATTCCGTCGGTGCGCGGTGTGCATCAATGTCTCCGGAGGTATATGCAAGGCGGCAAAGCTCGCGCACACCGATCGTAAGCTGTTTTTTTTCGCTGTCGAATCGCATTTGTCGGTTTCCTCCGGTAGTGCGGCATTACGGCTGCTGCCGTTATGCGCACTTGTTCAACATCTTTTTGAATTTACATGCAAACAGTATGCCGCACATTGTCGCGGCTGCTGCATCAGCGATCGGCTCGGCAAGATATATGCCAAAAACGCCAAGCCCGAGACGGGGCAGAATGATCGCAAGCGGAACGAGCAGAATGACTTTTCGAAGCAATGCAACGACAAGCGATGATCCCGCCTGCTGAAGCGCAACAAAAATGGTCTGACAGCTGCGCTGGATACCGAATATCAGCATTCCGGACATGAATACGGGCATTGAACGCACGGTAAGCTCAATGAGAGCTTCCTTGTCGGTAAATATTCTCGCGAAAAATCCGGGGAAGATCATGGATGAAAGGACGATTATGAAATTGTATGTCACCATGACACCGAAAACGATCTTTATGCCGCTGATAACGCGGTCGCGCTTCCCGGCGCCGTAGTTGTAACTTATGACCGGCGTCACGCCCTGAGTGAAGCCGCTCATCGGTACGCTGACGAACTGCATCACGCTCTGCATTACCGTAAGACAGCCGACGTATACATCTCCTCCGTAGCTTTGAAGCCCGCTGTTCATTACAAATCCTATAAGGCTTTCGGTGCTTGACATCACGAACGGCGAGATACCGAGGGCGGCGATCGCGCCGAGTATGCGCCAGTCGAGCTTCAGGTTTTTCGGCTTTATGGTTATGGAATCGGCTTTTTTGCAAAGGAACAAAAGAAACCATACGGCGCTTATCGTCTGAGAAACTACGGTCGCTATCGCCGCGCCGCGCACACCCCATGAAAAGACGTTTACGAGCAGCCAGTCAAGAACTATGTTTGCGGCGGCTGAGGCTACGGTCGCTGTCATTACCATTTTTGACCGTCCCTGAGCTACGATGAACGGTGCAAGTCCCATTGTCAGCAACACCGAAAGTGTGCCGAAAAGATATATGGTGAGGTAATCCGTTGCATAACCGATCGTTGCGCTGCTGGCGCCCATTACGCCGAGAATCGGCTTCATGAATATGAAAACAACCGTCGGAAGCAGGAATGACAGGACGGTGAGCATGGTAACGCAGTTTCCGAGTATGCGTTCGGCTCTCTGACGATTACCCTTGCCGAGCGCTATTGCCGCCAACGGAGCACCGCCGTTGCCGAAAAATGCACTGAACGCCGAAATAATAACGATTATCGGGTGCACGACACCGACGCCGGTAAGCGCCGTATCTCCGATCTCCGGGATGTGTCCTATGAATATGCGGTCAACTATATTGTAAAGCAGATTTACAAGCTGTGCCGTGACCGTAGGTAATGCCATGCGGAATATGAGCCGCCCCATTTGTTCTTTGCCGAGTTTGTCGCTTTCCATTTGAGAGATCGTTTCCTTTATCGATACATATATTTATTACATTATATCATTATAACACTTATGTGCTCATAAGTCAATACAAAAAATCTCAGGGGATGCCCCTGTGCGGAACATCCCCCGAGAAAGCCGGAGAGCGAAAGAGTCTCGCGGCAAAAATATTATCAGAGATAGCTTGAGATGAGTATCCAGCTTTTGCGGTCAAGCGCCGCAAGGCTTTCTATTTCATATCTGTTGTCGCTTGAATCGCGGATTATAACACGGTCCTCCGGATATATTTTCATATCGCTGTGGCGGTTGCGTATGCGGAACTGCACATAGCCGTGATCGGTATCGACCTTCATTATAAGCGCTCCTGTTGCGTCAGAGCATTCATGGATCTTTGTGATTTTGGGTATCAGATAGTAATCGTTGAAGCAGGCTTTGACCGCTGCCGCTGATTCCGCTGTCAGGTCGTCATAGCTGCGTATCATCGCTATCTGCTTTTCGTCCTTGTCGATGAGAGATATGTAATGGTCGCGGTCGGAGATGGGGAAGAGCCGGCGAAGTTCGACCTCGTTGTACTCGGTCCCGTCTTCGAGCCTGAGCGAGACGTTAAAAACATCGGTAAGACGTATCTCGGCTGTTTTGTCAAGAAATTTCATTGCCATTTTTTATGCCTCCTCAGTCAAATCTGCTTTCCGCTTTTGCGCGTGTGAGCTTGTCCGACATGGACTGTATCTCAACCAGGCGGTAATACTTGCCCTTGGCTGCGAGAAGCTCCTCGGGTGAGCCGCATTCGATTATCTCACCGTTATCGACGACCACTATCTTGTTAGCTTTGCTGAGCGTTGAAAGTCTGTGCGCGATCATTATGGTCGTTCTTCCGGAGATCAGACGTTCGATGGCTTCCTGGATAAGGTGCTCGGTCTCGGAGTCGACCGAGGCGGTCGCTTCGTCGAATACAAGTATGCTCGGATTTTTAAGCATTGCGCGCGCTATCGAAACGCGCTGTCTTTCACCGCCGGAAAGACCGACGCCGCGTTCGCCCAGAACCGCGTCGTAACCGTCAGGCTGGCGAACGATGAATTCATGAGCGTTTGCAATATCCGCAGCCTGGAGAACACGCTCAACCGGGCAGTTTTCGATACCGTAAGCTATGTTGTTGAATATCGTGTCGTGGAACATGAGCGGCTCCTGCTGCACGAATCCTATCTGACCGCGGTAGTAGTGCATGTCGATATCCTTGATGTTCACGCCGTCAACGAGTATATCGCCGTCATAGTGGTCGTAATAGCGCATGAACAGGTTTATCAGCGTGGACTTGCCCGAGCCTGTTGTGCCGACGATGCCGACGATATCGCCGGGTTCTATCGTCAGATTGATGTTTTTGAGCGTTTTCTTTGTACGGTCGAAGGAAAAGCTGACATTTTTGAATTCTATTCTGCCCTTCATATCGGTGAGAACATGTCCCTTGCCGAAATCGTGCTCCGGCTCGGCATCAAGAATGTCAAGTATGCGTTCGGACGAAGCCAGCGCAGACTGGTATGAGTCGTAGAGGTTGGCAAAGAAGTTTACCGGACCGTAGAACATAGAGGCGTAGGATATGAATGATACGAGAAGACCGGGAGTAAGTTCCGTGCTTCCGTTTATGACCATCCTGCCGCCGAATGCCCAGATCATGACCGATCCAATGCTTATGAGCGTGTTGACGATCGCAGGGAAGGCGTTGAGTATTGCGGATGCTTTGGCATCTGTTTCGTACCATTCCTGGTTTTCCTTTTTGAAGCGGTTGGTGGTACCTTCCTCATTGGTAAAGGATTTTACTACGCGTATACCGGGTATCGTATCTGTGAGGACGGATGCGACTGCGGTCCAGCGGCGCCATATGCGCAGATAAAAAGGTCTGATCTTTTTGCCGAAGACACGTGCAAAGATGACAACGAGTGGTACGGGTATGAGCGAAAGCAGTGTAAGCCGCGGGTTCATGACAAGCATGACGATTATGATGCCTATCATTTTGAAGAATTCAACCACGACCTCCTGCGTTATACGCAGCATAAAGCCGAGCAGGGTGTTGCTGTCTCCGCTTATACGGTTTATGACCGCGCCTGTCGAGGTTTTGTCATAAAAGCGCATGGGAAGATACTGCGCTTTTTCGTAAACATCATTACGCAGCGAAAGGATGATCCTGTCGCCGGCTTTTCGCAATATGGTACCGCGTATCGCGCCGATGAGGTGCGTTATTATATGCAGTGAGACCAGTCCGATGGCAACGTATGTGAGCTTTTGAGCATCCTTGTTGGGCAGTATATCGTCAACAAGACTTTTTGTCAGCATCGGCGGTATCAACGACAATGCGGTGGTTGTAACGGCGAGCAGTATAGAGAATATCAGCTGCCGTACCTCCGGTATGAGGTATTTGCCGAGCTTGGCGACGACCTTTTTCTTGCTTGCACAGTGAATGCAGGTCGCGCCGGGGGAAGAGAGCGTTCTGCCGCATTTGGGGCATACAGAAAGCTGCTTTTCGTATACCGCTTTCATGCATTCGTAGGCTTCGTCTACGTCTCCGCCTTCGGAGACCGTCACAAGGAATCCCGCAGCAGCTTCGCACAGCGCATTCACGCTGAAGGTGTAGCGGAACACGTTGACCGTTTCGCCGCTTTTCAGCGCGATCCGGAGTATCGCGTTACCGTACATACGCTTGTTCTGAGCGGAGGCTATTTCGGAAATATCGATCGAGCTTCCGAAATGGTCGCTGTCAAGCTCGTATGTGTCTACCTTTTTCTCACTTACGAGCAGGACGCTGCGGCAATATTCGGATTTGACCGAAATATCGCCTACGATGGCAAAAAGGTAAGGGAATGCCGGGTCTTCACGGGAACGAAGCTTTTTCATCTCTTCGTCGTTCAAAACCGTGTTGATTAAGAGTTCTTTCATTTCTCTGTTTTACGGCGTATCGTGCCGGCATGACACGATCGGCGCCGGCGGGAGGCCTCAACCGCACCGGTGGTGAAATATTCCGAAGCTGTTGTCATTCTGCGGATCATGTTACTTAAAATGTCGTTTGCGGCGGCGTTGTTGTCCGATATTTTACGGAAAATATCGATTTATTTTATCATCAAAAATATCGGGTGTCAACAATAAACTCGAATTATAGTCGAAATGACCAATAATTCATGCATAAGCTACAAAATATTGTAGGCGCAAATGCTGAATATTGGTCATATGATATAAAGCGTTGCCCGGGACTGACCTGCACCCGTCTTCAGGTGCGGCGACGTCTTGCGGAGGAGCGCGTTCTGTGAGAGGCAGGGGAGCGGCGGTGCCTGCCGATAAGTGCGCCGAGAAGCATTGCGGCGAACACGCCTGCATGCATCACGAGCTTCAGCCAGAGGGGATATATGTTGTGTTCTTTTACGAACACCGATACGACGAGCATAACGGCGCTTACGATCGCACCGGATACTGCCGCGGCATCATATGCGGCACGGCCGAGGATCCGCGAGGCTGTGATCCCTCCCGCAAGCGTCCCGCAATACAGAGCCGCAAGCGACAGCGGCAGTGCGAGCGGATCCGGGTCGGCGGTTTTATATGCGGCAAATGCTGCTATGAAAAGCAATATTATCCCTGCGGCAAGTGCGATCGCCGCACCTGCTGAGGCACCGATATCAATTCCTTTATGGTTTGAAGACGCTCCTGAAGTCGGTGAAACCCTCGTTCCATAATCACTGGTAACCCTTGTACTTGACGGACACGGCCATGTGAAAGCTCCACCTGTATAAGGATTGTCTGCTACCTCTTTTCCCTCTGCAGCCGCTTTGGCTGCCGCTGCCGCTTTCTCAGCCTCGATCCGCTTGATCTCCGCTATCAATTCGTTCTGCGCCTGTATCTCTGCCTCAAAATACTTTGCATCCTCCTGCGCATCCGAAATATTACTTGTGATGCCTGCAAGCTCTGTCTCCTTCTGGCTCATCAGTGCTGCAACAGACTGCTTCTGGCTCTCCACATTCGCTTTCATATTTTCCAGATCAGCGTAATCCTGTTCAAGCTGTTCTTTCGCCACGGTGATATATTCAATATTCTCCGTGTACTCATCCAGCTTTTGCCTGTCATACTTCTGGATCTCTGCGATATACTCTGCCGTATTCAGAAACTCTGCCACGCTGTTCGATTCCAGAAGCTGCTCCAGATACGTTGTCTGGCTGTTTTCATACATATACTGGATACGGGTTTTCATATCGTCATACTGTTTTTGTTTATCTGCTTCTGCCTGTGCTAATTCTGCCTCGGCATCTGCAATCTCTGTGCTTTTGTCCGCAAGCTGATTTTCCAGTGAAGTGATCTTCGATGAGATATCCACAAGTTCATTGTTCAGTTCCTGAACTTTGTCCTCCACATCACCTTTGGAATCCTTCAGATCATTGATCAGCTCTTTCGCAGCTTTTAACTGCTTTTCCAATGCGGCTTTTTCTTTCTGTGCTTCCTTGAGCGACGTTGATGATGCATCTCCTTTTGCCTGTGCCGTCAGCCCTGTTGCCATCGTGAGAACAAGTACCACCGCCAGAATGCGGCGTAAAATGTTTCTTTTCTTCATAAAATTATACTTTCAAATGCTTTCTGATTGTGATGCGGCTGCCAATAAAACCAATGCCGACACCGAGTATCAATGCTACC
>ERZ827186.1193-NODE-1193-length-22846-cov-5.984775_pt1 | contig 22846 bp, 15 predicted proteins | sample MGYA00519918_ERZ827186 | MGnify/ENA primary metagenome ERZ827186 (study PRJEB31778, sample SAMEA3449275) | human gut metagenome | biome: human gut; feature: human-associated habitat; material: faeces | place: United Kingdom | collected 2010/2012 ...
TTGAAGGGGATCGACCTGGACATTCAGCCGGGCGAGTTCCTTTCCATCCTGGGCCCCTCTGGCAGCGGCAAAACCACGCTGATGAACATGATCGGCTGCATGGATACGCCGTCGAAGGGTTCCGTCATGCTTGAAGGCCGGCGATTGGAGGATTTGAACGCCCGCCAGCTCGCCGATGTGCGTAAGAACATGATAGGACTAGTGTTCCAAAAGTTTTACCTCGTGCCGCATCTGACGGCGGTGGAGAACGTGATGGTGGCGCAATACTACCATTCTGTAGTCGATGAGAAGCAGGCGATGGAAGCGCTGGAACGAGTGGGATTGAAGGAGCGTGCGCATCACCTGCCCGGCCAGCTGTCCGGCGGTGAGCAGCAGCGCGTGTGCATCGCCCGCGCGCTCATCAACTGCCCGAAGCTGATTCTCGCCGACGAGCCGACCGGCAATCTCGATGAGAAGAACGAGAAGATCGTGCTCGACCTGTTTCGCCAGCTGCACGAGCAGGGCACTACGATCATCGTCGTGACGCATGACGCGCTCGTCGCCTCCTGCGCACAACGCGAGATCATGCTCAACCATGGTGTGCTCGTCGGTGAACAGTGGAATGACGAGGAGGCGAAACGCGCGTACGAGGCGGCCGGCGGCAAGCCCGCATTCACCGGTTCCGCCGCGGAAGGCGCGCAGAACGGGGGTATTGCGATTTCGTTCGCCGACCCCACGAAAGCCGCGAAAACCGGCGATACGGACGCGGCCAACGTTGCCGTTGCGGCTGGCGTTGCCGACGATACGGACGTAGAGCCCGACGTCACGAAAGGGGAGCAGGCATGAGCACCGCACAATCGAACGCAGTCAAAGTCATCGCGCTATCCGCGGCGAGCATCGCGCTGCTGTCGGCATGCGGCGAGCCGAAAGCCACGCCGATGGACGACGAATACGCCGGCAATTCCGGCGAAAGCGTGCAATCGCAGGAAAATAAGTCGAAAACCGACGGCAAGGCGGCTGACAATACGGCCGGCGGCGACGCCACCACCAAAAACCATGCCGATGACGCGAATTCCACGACGTCCAGCAAGCAGGACACCGGCAACTACGCGGATGGCGATTATTCGGTCAACGGCCAGTACGGCCCGGTCGGCGAGGACACCATCGACGTGCAACTGACCGTCAAAGACCAGAACGTGACGGCCGTGAAGATCGTCGGCCATCCGTTCACGTCCATCTCCAAAAAGCATCAGAACGACTTCGCCAAAGCCGTGCCGGACGCGGTGGTCGGCAAGCCGTTGAAGGACCTTAAAGTAGACAAGCTCGCCGGCGCCAGCTGGACCTCCGAAGCCTTCAACAAGGCGTTGGAAGTGGCGCGTCAGGAAGCGTCAATCCAATAGCCCATTCCTTCTGAAACCGACACGGCATGCCCGTCTTGCGTCGGTGCGGACGGTTTTCCTGTGGTTACCGTGCGGATTCGGCGCATACGTTCGGCCAGAGCAACGTGGCCATGTTCTCGGCCCAGGAATCAGACTTGCGTTCCTTGCCGGATTGCCGTTCCCCTCCGGCTTCCTGTCCCGCCAACGCTTTGCAAGCCAGCATGGAACCCAGCACCGTGCTGAACAGGAACGTGTAGTCCAAACGGTTTTGAAACACTCCGTCGGCGATGCCACGTTCCATGAACCCCACGAACCGTTCTTCGGCCGGCGCCAGCACTTGTGCTGCGATCGCCTTCAGCGTGGCGTTGTCGGAAGACAGCACCACGCCCACGGCTTTCAATCCGAGTTCGCTGTCGAAGCAGTCCTGGATGCGTCGCAGCATGGTGGCCAGTCCGCTCCGCGACGGCTTCAAATCGTTGAAATTCGGTAGTCCGGCAACTTCCGGTTGGATGCGTTGCAATAAATCGTCGGCGTTTCGGTAGCGTCGGTAGATTGTGGTCTTTGCTACCCCTGAACGTCGTGCGACCTCTTCGATGGTCACCGCTCCGATACCATCGGAAATCACTATCCCCAATGTGGCTTTCATGATTTTGCGGTCGGTTTGCTCCCGTAATCGCTCACGTCGGCCACGTACTGTGCCGACGTCTTCCTGCGTGGTTTTTTGCACCGTCTTTCGCGTGCCCTCTTGCGTGGTTCCGCCCATCATGCCGCGATCACTTTCGTGCTTTCCAGCTTGCTTACGTACCAATGGTTGAACTTGACCAGTGGAATGCGCAGTAACAGGCCTATCAGCAGCAGCGGCGGAATGAACAGCAGTAGCGCGCCAATCGCAAACCAGTAATCGTTACTGTAGATTCCGCCGATCGCCGCACGCATTGCTGTGATTGAATGCGTCGCAGGCAGGAACGGGCTGATGCCGCTGATGATTTTCGGCAGCACGGCCAGCGGATATGCGCCGTTCGCTCCGGAGATCTGCATGACGAGAAACAGCACGCCGATGGCTTTGCCGACGTTGCCGAAGCTGGCCACGAGCGTGTAGGTGAAGAACGAGAACACTAGGCTGCTCACCCAGCCGGACAGCATGAACAGCAGCGGATGCACCGCCTGGACATGGAGGAACAGCAGACTGCCTCCCAAGGAGAACGTGCTCTGCAATAGTCCGATCACGCCGAACACACCGTAATGTCCGAGAAACAGCTGATGCGGTTTCGGGTCGCCGAGTTCCTTGCGCACCTTACGCGAGACGGTGGTCTTGAGCGTCACTGCCATGAGCAGCGAACCGACCCACAGTGGCAGGATCGTGTAGAACGGTGCCATCTGCGAACCGAAATTCTTGACTGGGAACACCGCGTTGCGTTTCACTTTTACAGGGGCTGCAAGCGCGGCGGCCAACGAGTCGGTATTATCGCTGAGCACATCTTTGACGGCGCTCATATCGCCGCTGTTCAGCGCATCGGTCAATGTTCCTGTGAATGCGCCCAGTTTTTTGCCCGCGCCGGCCAGACTATCGGCGGTGGAATCCAACACGCTGCTGATGGCGGTCAGATTCTTATCCGCGGTCTTGGTGGTGCCGTTCAGATTGCCCAGCGCGCCTTTCAGATCGGCCGCTGTGGCATTGAGCGCGGTGGTGGTGCTGGTAATGGACGTGGCGATATCGTCAAGTTGCGGTTTCAGTTGGCTCTCATAGTCGGTTTTGATGCCACTGACGGACGTTGCCGCCTGCTGCGCCAGTTTCTTGATCTCCGCATGTTCGGCCGTGGTATCGCTTACTTTGGCGTCGATGTTGTCGGCGCTGCCATTCAGCGCCGATGCTAGGTCGTTGAGCTGTGTGATGGTGGTGCCGACGTTGGTTTTGAGATGGTCGATGGCGTTCCTCACCGCTTCCGGCAGCTTTTCGTTTGCGCTGAGCGCGTCGAGCGAATCATAGATCTGCTGGTAGCTTTGCGCCTGCTTGCTGATGTTCGTGGCCTGGTTGCGTAATGCGTTGGCGGTGTTGCCGGCCTGCGTGCCCGCATTGCCGAATAGGCTGTCCACATCTGCTTCCATGGCTGTGAAGCTGTTGGCGGAATCAGTCAGAGCCGTGCCCAGCGCGGTGGTGCCGGTCTTCAACGCGCCCGTCAGATCCTCCACGCCGCTGCCGGCTTGCTTGAGTGTTGTTCCTACGCTTTTCGCATTGCCGCTGACATTGGCGATCAGACCGTCGGAGGACTCAAGCAGATGCCGTGCGCTTTGGGTCAGCGTGCTGAACGTGCGGAGCGTTCCGGAAGCGTCGGTGAGCGTTTCCGCGAAGTCGCTGATATTGCCGTTGAACTGCGTGAGTTGTTCCTGCGCGGCTGGCTTGTCGAGTTGGTTGGCGAGCTGCGATGCCACACTCAGCGCGGTGCTGGTCAGTGTTTCGGAGAACGTCTCGTTGACCTGCGCGCTGACCGTATCGGCGCCTTGGCCTGTGATCTTCGGAGCCAAGGCGTTCTTCTTTTCATTGTTGTAGTAGGCGATTTCGGCGTGGTCGCCATCGGATGCGAAGAACGTCATCATACGGGTGCTGAAGTTCTTTGGAATCACCACAGCTGCGTAATATTTGCCGGATTTGGTGCCGTTGATGGCTTCTTTTTTGGTGGTGAAGGTCCAGTCGAGCTGATCGTTGGAACGCAGCGTGTTAACCACTTGGTCGCCGATGTTGATCTTCACTGGAATGAGGTCGGACCGGTATCCGTCGTCCTCATTGGCTACGGCGAATTTCAGATTGCCGGTATTGGCGAACGGGTCCCAGCTGGCGGCCACGTTGAACCATGTGAAGATGCCGGGGATCACAACGAGTCCGATGACGATGATGATGGAGACGACGTTGCTGGTGATTCGCCGGATGTCGCCGACGAACAGTTTCCAGATGGTTTTCATGCGTTGCTCCTTTCCTCGTTGTTTTCGTTGTTTTCGGTTGTCTCGGTTGTCTCGGCGGTCTCGGCGGTCTCGGCGGTGTCCGTGGCGGCATCGTTCGCGGCGGCGCTTGGACCGGTCGTCTGCATTTTCTGCATTTTCTGCACCAGTATGGCGATTCCGTCATCTTCATTGTGGTTGACGCCCGTCACGTTTTCCGTCGTTTCTTTGATGACGCTGGTATTGCGATTATCGGATGTCGTGCGTTTGCCGCTGGTGCGTCTCCGCGTTTTGCGCAGCAGTCTGTTCCGCCGTTCCTGTTGCGCCCGCTTTTTGCGACGGATGCGTGCCGCTTGGCGCTCCACCAGCATGGATTGGATCGATTCATCGCTCAAATGGCCGAGCTCCACTTGACGGTTCAGATTATCGCGCATGTATTCGATGACCATGAGGAAGCCCATGATGAGCAGAATCCAGACGACCCACGTGGCCAGTACCACCACTTTCTCTCCGTTGGTGAACGAGAACACCGCCGCCAGAGTTACCGGAACTACGAATCCGATCACCAGAGCTCCGCGCTTGAGTTTCGGGTACAGTTCCGCGAACCGACTTGCGCGTTCCTCGATCACCTCGCGGTAGCCGCCTTTGTCGGCCAGCACCTGAATGGCTTGGGACATGTTGTATCCGCGTTCCGGAAGCTCCACTTCCTCGCCGATAATCATGTCGCTTTCCTTGATTTCGCGGGCGAAGAGTCGGTTGAGGTTGACCAACAGAGGACGGACCACCAGGCCGATGACGAACGCCATGCCGGCAAACAGCAGCAGCGTGCCGATCGCCTTGGTCCAATGGCCGTCGTAGAAGCCGGCAATGGTCTCGCGGAATGCGTCTATCGAATAGCTGAATGGCACGAACGGATAGACCATGCGGAAGAACTTCGGCATCATCTCGATCGGATACAGGCCGGAAGCGCCTGGAATCTGCACGATCACCAACGCCACGCACAGGCCCTTGCCGATGTGCATGAACGTGGTGGACAGCGCGTACGTGATGCTCAGATATACCAGCGATGTGATCATGCCGGTCAGTATGAACAGTGGCGCGCAAGCCGTCTGCACGCCGAGTATCAGATCGCCAACGGTGCAGATCGCGCCTTGAATGACGCCCATCGTGCCGAGCAACAGGTATCGGGCCAGATACTTTTCGGTTGCGGTCGGATCGAGACCCTCAAGCCCCTCGTCGTCCACCTCCACTTTGTAGATCACCACAAAGGCGAACGCGCCCACCCACAGTGCCAGATTGGTCATCAGCGGAGCCATGCCGGAGCCGTAGGAGTTGACGGGATACACGTTCTTCGTGTCGATTACGGTCGGGGACTCCATGAACGAGGCGATCTTATCCGCGTCAAGCGAACTGCTGCCGGTCAACGATGCGAGCAGATCCGTAGTGCCCAGCGCCTTCAGGTCGGTGCTGACGGTGGTGAGCTTCGTCTCCATCTTCGCCAGCTGCTGGTCGGTTTGCTCAAGGCCGATGCGGGTGTCTGACGCCACTTGGTCGAGTTGGTCGAGCACGATGTTGGTTTGCCTGACCACGCTGTCCTGGCTGGTCACGGTGCCGGCAAGTGTTCCGGCCGTCCCAGCCAGCGAGCCCAGCGCGGAATTCAGTCGCGGCAGTGCGCCTGAATTGATGGCGTTGCGCGCCGTGCCTGCGCTTTTGAGCGAGTTCTGCGTGCCTATGTTGAAATCGGTGGACAGTTTGGATACGCTGCCGGCTGTGGCCTGTGTGTTCTCGCTCAGGGTTTTGAGGTCGGCGAGTGTTCCGGCTGCCGTGTTGTTGGTATTCTCCAGTTTGCTGATGATTTGCTGGTATTGCGCGTTGTCGCTGGCGGATTTGAGCTTCTCGAGCAGTTTCGCATTGCTGTCGGTGATGTTTTGCATGCCGGTCACCGCCTGCTGCGCCGATCCACTTGCCGCGGATACCGCCGACGAGATCTGGTTGATGCTGGCTGTGGATTGCGCCGTCGCTTGGGAAACAAGTCCGGATCCGGTTTCCAGCGCGCTGTTGGCGTTGGACGAAAGCGTGTTGAGCTGGGTTTGCGCTGTGCCGATGGCGGTGGATGCGCCTGCTAGTCCTCTGCCTGCGCTCGCCGCGGCCAGCTGCACGTCGTTCAGGGCATTGCGTGCTGCTTTTGTCTGCTGTGGCACATTGGCTAACTGGGTGTCGAGATCCGCGATTGCGGAGCGGATCGTGCCTACGTTCCGCTTGGTGTTGTCGAGTTCGCCGATGGTTTCGTTGGCGATGGTGTTGGTGTTGCCGCTGATGGTGCTGTTGGCTGAGTTGACGGCTTTGACGAGCACGTCGCTGACGGTGGAGACGAAGGTGTTGTTGACGGTGCGGTCGACCACGGTCGCGCCTTGGTCGGTGATTTTCGGCGAAATCGGACTCGCCTTCTCGTTCACGTAATATTCGAGCGTGGGGCGATGCTTGCTGTTGGTGACGACGTTGGCCAGATCTTCGCTGAAGTCGGAAGGGATGACGATTGCGGCGTAGCAGTCGCCCGACTCCACCGCTTCCATCGCGTTGGCTTTGCCCATGAACTCCCAGCCGAGCTGGTCGTTGCTCTTCAGCGTGCCTTCGATTTGATCGCCGAGATTGACTTTGCCAAGCAGCGCGTTGTCTGTGCCTTCGTCCATGTTGGCCACGGCCACTTTGATGCTGTCCGTGTTGCCATAGGGATTCCAGAACCCGTAGATGTTGAACCATGCGTATAGCGGGGGAATGAGAATCAGGCCGATCATAATCACCCACGCGGCGGGTACGGTGACCAATCGTTTGAAGTCACGGCGCAGGATCTGCAGTACGTTGTGCATTGTCTCTCCGGTTTGGCGAATCAATTCCCTTATATGGCGATACGTGTTCCGTAGCGCTACGCGGTTCGTATCGTATACCGTGCTCTTGGACAATCGCCATCGCGTTTCATGGATGACGGAAATCGGGTCGAGTACTGCGGCAAAGCCTCGGCAAAACCATCGCCGGCTGACGTAGCCCCTTCCGCTCACGTCCGTGACAAATCGCCATTTCTGTATGTCCGTGAGCGAAAGGTGGTAATAAATCGCTATTTTCCGTCCGTATTTATACCCCCATTCGCTCACGATGCGCTATACATCGCCATTTCTTGCGGACGTGAGCGAAAGGTGGTGTGCGAATGGCGATTGCAGCCAGCTGACGTCCCCCTCTTTTGCTCGCGTCCGCCAATAATCGCACCTGAACCGCTTTTCTTGCGGCGGATATTGCCTACGTTTGGTAGCGTGGGCTGAAGGAAGGAGCGACATATGAGCGAAACCGCACAATCTGAATCACGATCCGAGGATTCCGCCGCGGGCAAGACGGATGGAGAAATCAAGGCGATTGCCGCCGAAACCGAAATCGCGGCTATCGAAGAAGGCGGAAAGCAGGGCACTGGCGAAGTCGGCAATCCCGCTGACCGTCGTCTGCCGTTAATCGTTCGCATTTACGGCATCGTCATGCTTATTGAAGGCGTGGTGACGCTGCCGTTCATTGTGTTGGCGTGCCTGTACTCGATTCGCGCGGTGTTTTCCGGCAAAGTGGCGTTCGATGCGCTCAGCCTCACCGCGATTCTGTCGGTGGTTCACGCGGCCGTGCTGCTGGTCGCCACCGCGTGTCTGGCGGTGTTCGGCGTGATGCTCATTATGAACAAGCGTCGGCATATCGCGCAATGGACGTATCTGATGATTCCGCTCACCCTTGCCGAAGGCTTGCTGTCGCTGGCATTGCAGGGACTTGGTGTGAATTTGATCGGCCCGGCTATCCAGCTTGTCGTGCTCATAGCCCTGCATGTCACTGCCGATCCGTCGCTGCGTGAGGAACGTCGTCTCCAGTTCGCGTTGCGACGTATGGATGCCCGTAGCGCATACGAAGACGCCGCTTCCCAGGGTATGGCTGGCCGCGATTTGACCGGCAAGGGCTATATTTCGCTGGATTTCTTCAATTTGTTCTGGTTGTTCGCCATCGGTTGTGTGTTCGGTTTGGTGATCGAAACCATCTACCATTTCATCCTGTTTGGCGAATACCAGGACCGTGCGGGCTTCCTATGGGGGCCGTTCTCGCCCATCTATGGTTTCGGCGTGGTGATCGTCACCGTGTTGCTCAACCATTTGTGGCAGTCGAATTGGTTGCTGATTTTCTGCTCAAGCGCGGTGATCGGTGGCGCGTTCGAATATTTCACCAGCTGGTTCATGCAGGCCGCGTTCGGTATTCGCGCATGGGATTACACGGGGCAATGGCTTTCGATTGACGGGCGTACATCCGGCAAATACATGTTCTTCTGGGGCGTCCTCGGCTTGGTTTGGGTCAAGTTGATTCTGCCGCGATTGTTGCGATTGATCCAGCGTATTCCGTGGAAGATTCGCTATTCGTTGACGCTGGTCTGTTTCATACTCATTTTCGTCGATGGCGTGATGACGCTGATGGCGCTTGACGCTTGGTATTCCCGCATGGCTGGGGTTGCGCAGAATTCGCCCGTTTCGCAGTTCTTCGCCACGTATTTCAATGACGATTTCATGGCCCACCGATTCCAGACCATGAAGATCGACCCGTCCACTGCCGGTCGTATGTAGGCTGGTTTTTGCGTTTTGCGGGTTTTGCTAAGCGGCTGGTCGGGCGATGTTCCGGCTGGCCGCTTTGCTTTGGGTGGCTGATTTTGAACGATTTCGGACGATTGCAGTGGGGTTTTGTTGCGGGTTTTGCCGCGGGGGATTTGATTCTTCCGGATTATTGCCGTTTGGGATTCGTGCCTTCCGGCTGTCTGGATGCTTGACTGCTGTTGCCGCGCCTACGCCGCGATGCTTTGCGCCAGCTGGCGGATGAGGTCGGGGCGATGTCCGCTCCATGAGGAATTCGGTGAGATGACGACCGGAATTTGCTTGAAGCCGGCGTCCTTGATCTGTTCGAATGTGGACGGATTCTGCGTCAAATCGACCGCCACGTACCGCACTCCCAGTTTGGAAAGCTCTTGTTCGGTGGCCTCGCATTGAGGATTGTTCGGATTGGTGAAGACGGTCACGGTCATTCTTTTCCTCCCTATGCAAATCGGCTTCCTTTGGTGTGGAAAGCCTTGTCGGCCACGTTTTTTGATTTTGCCTGGCTGAGCAGGCCGTTCATCAGTATACACTACCTGTAGTGGCGTTTCGTACGTTTGCCCACTGTATATAGTGGGGAATTTCCCGTAATACCGAATCTATACGAACAAATGTTCGATATATTCGAGTCTATCATTATCCTCGATTGCGCCACGCCGGTTGCATGCGTATGGTCCGTCCGCGAATCGCCCGCGGGCTGTTCGCTATTCATTTCGGAACACATATTGCGATTTCGCTCGTTTTCTTACGATTGTGAGCGAAAGGTGGTGCCGCATAGTGCGGTAGGGGGTATAAATCGCCTTATTTTCCATACTTTTCGGCGCACGTCGCGAAATAATCGACCGAAATTGCGATTCGTGAGCGAAAGAGGGTGCGCGATATGGTGCGTTCCGTATTGAAGTGCTGAGACCTCATCCCGAAACAAATGAAAAAGTCCTGAGAACCATCGGCTTCCAGGACTTCGAACCTGTGCCCCCCGTGGGATTCGAACCCACAACCCACGACTTAAAAGGACGCTGCTCTAACCGTTGAGCTAGAGGGGCAACAGCAACACAGTATACAGCATATTCGGACCAATCGCCACCACGGGCGTCGGACGGGCGTCGAAATGGCCTTCGGAGTGTTGGTGTGCCTACAATCGAAACCATGTCATGTACCACAATTCTTGTAGGCAAAAAAGCAAGTTACGACGGTTCGACCATCATCGCCCGAGATGACGACTCTGGTTCGGGACGTTACGATCCCAAGAAATTCGTAGTCGTCGCACCGCAGGAGCAGCCGCGGCACTACCGCAGTGTGCTGAGCCACGTTGAAATCGACCTTCCCGACAATCCATGCCGGTACAGCATCGTACCGAACGTGCTTCCAAATCGTGGAATCCTTGCGGAAGCTGGCGTCAACGAACGCAACGTGGCCATGAGCGCCACCGAAACCATCGCCGTCAACGAGCGCGTGCTCGCCGCCGACCCGCTGGTCGCACTGCAGTCGGCCGACGAAGCCAATGGTAAGCCGGAAACCCCAGGCGGCATCGGCGAAGAAGACATCATCACCCTCGTGCTGCCGTACGTCAACACCGCGCGCGAAGGCGTGAAACGTCTGGCCGAACTGCTCGAAACGTACGGAACGTACGAATCGAACGGCATCATCATTTCCGACGTGGACGAAATCTGGTACGTCGAAACCATCGGCGGCCACCATTGGATCGCCCGTCGCGTGCCGGACGACAAATGCGCCATCATCCCCAACCAGCTCGGCATCGACTATTTCGACTTCGACGACGCCTTCAGCGACGCGCGCGAATTCATGTGCAGCGCCGATCTGCAGGAATTCATCGAAACACACCATCTTGGGCGCGCGGCGGGTACGCAGGGCGGCATGAACGGCGGCCACTGCAACCCGCGCATCGTATTCGGCACCGCCACCGCGAAGGACCACATCTACAACACGCCGCGCGCTTGGTATATGTACCGCTATCTCGATCCGGCCGACGCGGAAAACCTTACCCCTGAATCGGACGACATTCCATGGTGTCTCGAACCGGAGAATGCCGTGACCGTCGAGGATGTCGACTTCCTGCTCGGTTCGCACTTCGAAGGCACCCCGTATGACCCGTACGGTACGCAGGGAACTGAGGAAAGCCGCCATCGCTATCGTCCGATCGGCATCAACCGCACCGGGCACATGGTGGCCATGCAGATTCGCCCGTACGCGCCCGTCGAAAGCCGTTCGATCATGTGGATTTCGTACGGTTCCGGCGCGTTCACCACGTCCGCCCCGTTCTATGCGAACGTCGACGACACCCCCGCCTACCTGCGCGACACCACGCCGGAAGTCTCCACGGACTGCCTGTATTGGACGAACCGCCTGATTGCAACGCTCGCCGACGCGCACTTCTACGAGACCAGCAACGCGGTCGAGGGCTTCTCGGAAGATGTCCGTTCCTTCGGCCACCGTCTGGTGGAACGTACGGATGATGCGCTTGCGATTGCCGGCGCAACGGACGCCCCGTCCGTCACCGCCCGTCTCGCGGCGGCCAATGACGAGATGGCGGACTACCTGCGGAAGCGCAATACGAAGCTGCTCGGCGACGTGCTGTACACGTCCAGCAATCTCATGCACAACAGTTTCGCCATGTCGGATCGCTGGAACTAAGCCCGCTGGTGCTTTCCGTGTCCGTTTCTCCCGAATCGGACACACAGGCATCAAAATGAAGCGCTCCTGTGTCCGAATCACCAGAAACGGACACAGGAGCGCCTAGCCGATCGCAATAATCGCAATACTCACGCAATATCGCGTAAACCCTCTATCGCGCGAAACCTGCGAAACCCGCGAAACCCGCGCGAAATCAGTTGAACCCGACCACATGTTCCGCCACGAAATATCCCTTTCGAATCACAAACCGGCCGAGCGAACCATGTAGGTTCAGCGCGCGCGACATCGCCTTCTTACGCACGTCCTTGTAAATCGTCGGCGAATACGCCTCGATATCCGCCCACATGGCCTTCTTCTTCTCGTAATTCTCCGGATCGCGCGACAAAATCATGAAAACGCTCGCGACGGAACTCTGAATCGCAAGAAAATGAATCATATAGCGGTACAGGCCGTCTGGCACCGTACCTCGTTCGGGGGTGGCGCGCACCATGCACTGGTTGACGAGCCGCAGCTGGTCCACGCGTCGGATCATCACGTCCGTCTGCACGCTCTGCCCGTCGCGGCCGATGAAATAGTGGTAGAACGGCGTATCCACGTATTGCAGCGACTTGACCCACGGGAACGGCTGGTACGCGTAGATGAAGTCCACGTAGAACGTGTGTTCCGGCAGCTGCATCTTCGATTCGCGCACCACGGCGGTACGGTAGATCAGCGCGTGCATGAGAATGTATTCGGTCAGGCCGAAATGTCCCAGATCGTCCCAAGTGAGCCGCTTGCCGGGCTCCATGGCGTGACGGAAGTTCACGACGTGCTTGTTGCGCTTGCCCACCTTGTCATACACATAGTTGGTGACGAGCATGTCGAGCGGCTCGTCCTTGCCGACCTCGCCGCGCAGCACGGCCATGACCTGTTCGAGCGATTCCGGGCCGACCCAATCGTCCGCGTCCACGACCTTCACGTACATGCCGCTCGCCGCCGCGATGCCGGTGTTGACCGCGCCGCCGTGGCCCTTGTTCTCCTGATGGATCGCGCGCACGATTCCCGGATTGCGCGCCTCGAACGTCTTCGCCATCTCCAGCGTGCCGTCGGACGAGCCGTCATCCACGATCAGCACTTCGATGTCGTCGTTGCGCTTCGACGCGATCAACGATTCGACGCACCGTTCCAGGTATTCCGTCATGTTGTACGCGGGCACCACGAAGGTGAGCGTCTTCTTCTCCTGCATATTCTTCCTCGGATCGGGCTCGTGTCGGGCCGTGCGGCTGGCCGACCGCTCCGGCCAAAAGCATAACGAAACTAACGTAGCACCATGTGCGGTTCCGGGGCGCGGTTTTGCGCACAAACGGCATCCTGAAATACGCAATCTGCACCTGAAATTTCCCCTAGGGTCATTTCGGGTGACGGTATGTCAGTTTTCGTCAATTGTTGATTGTTTTTGCGATTCGTGCGGGTTTTGCGGTTTTTGCGATTCGTTCGTCTCGTCTGATTCGTTTGATTCGTCTGCCGCTTGCGATTTGCCTACTGCTTGCGATCCGTCTGCCGCTTGCGATCCGTCCGTCACGGTCGTCCCGTCCGTCGCGTCATCTCCCGCAGCAACCGCCTTCTCCTGCGATTTCGCGGCCTTCTTGCCCTGCTTCTCCTGCTTGGCGATCGCCTTCGCTTCCCGCGCGGCCTGCTTTTCCGCCTCGCGGGCGGCCTTTTCGCTTTCGTAGCGCAGTTCCGGCTTGGCTTCCATGCGGCTCAGCCCATACCATGCCAGGTTCACGATGTGCGCGGCGAGCTGCTCCTTGCTGAGCTTGCGCTGGTCGGCCCAATATTGGCAGGTGTACACGGTCATGCCGATGAGCATCTGCGCGTAATACGGCACGCTTTTGGCCGGCAGATGCTGGCGTTTGAACGCGTCGGTGAGAATGTCCTCGACGCGTACGGCAATGTCTCCAAGCAGCGAATTGAACGAGTTGGACGGGTCGGTTTTCGGCGAATCGCGCGTGAGCACGCGGAAGCCTTCGGCGTTCTCCTCCACGTAGGTGAGCAGCGCAAGCGCGGTGCGTTCCACGATTTGGCGCGGATGCGCCTGCGGGTCGGACAGCGCGTTGATGAGAACGTCGGTGAGCGCGCGCATCTCGCGGTCCACCACCACGGCGTACAGGCCTTCCTTTCCTCCGAAATGTTCGTAGACGATGGGCTTCGAAACCTTTGCGGTCGCGGCGATTTCTTCGACGCTCACCGCCTCGAATCCCTTGGCCGCGAACAGCGACCGACCGATTTCGATAAGCTGTTCGCGCCGCTGGTACGACGTCATTCTGGATGTATTGGCCATATTGCCCAGTTTTTCACGTCCCGTGGATAGCCCCTTGACCATCCGGTCCCATTATCGTCCGATTCCGCGGAATCGGACACGTGGAGTGTGAAATCCGGTCTCTGAATGTCTGTTTCTGGTGAATCGGACATGTGGAGTACCGATTTGAGGGTCTATGTGTCCGATTCCGCAGAATCGGACATGTGTGTCGTATTGACAATGTTCCATTGCGGCTTTAATATATTTAATAAATAATAAATTTTATTAAAGGGGGTGATGTGGACCATCTGCCAGAATGGTTGGCCAACCTTGCGGAGGAGGATTTGGCCTTCATTAAGAACTTCGTGCTATCGTCAGGATCTCTGAAGCAAATGTCTCAGCTGTATCAAGTCTCCTACCCGACCATGAGGCTCCGGCTTGACAGGCTTATCGAAAAAATACGGTTGAACGACAACGAGACGGAGGATCCATTCATCCTTTTGGTGAAGAGTCTCGCCATCGACGATAGATACGACGTCGACACGGCTCGAATACTCATAGACGAGTACAGAAAGAGAAGGGATGAATCATGAGCTGGACATGGATCGCATTATTGATCGAGATCCTAGGCATAATCGCCGTATTCGTTCTGGTCTTCCTCATCGCGAGGAGCCTGATTCGCTACGCAAATTCCCTAAAGAAAGGAGACAGTTCTTCAAAGCAGGCAGCAGAAGACAAAAAAATCACTCTTCACGATTTATAAAAACGTTACCAGATATATCGAAGTCAAAATCGCATTATCGATGCCTTGCATGGCAGAGCATCTTATTCCCCTGGCGGATCAGACATCCGTGGTGCGTCCGCGGGGCGGAGCCGGAGTGTCCGTTGCGCTTTTTAGGCTGGAGCCATGGATACGAATGTGATTATTGCGATTGTCGCGGTCGTCGTTATCGCGGCATTACTTGCGATTGGCGGATGGTGGTTCGGTAAGAGCCGCAAGTCCGCCGTGGACAAGTCCACTGAAGCGGCGAAGGCGAAGGCCGATGCTCGTTTGGCTCCGGAGAAGTCCGCCGCGCAATCTGCCGCCGCAAGTGCCGAAAACGCTGAGAAAACCAAGGAAACCGCGGAATCCGCGACTTCGTCTGCCACACCTGAATCGCCAGTGGCAACTGAACCAACTCCGGTCGGGTCAGCCGTAACTGAATCCGCGACCCCAGCCGTCGAAACCCCTGAAGCCGCCGGCACCCGCATGCAGCGCCTCAAGGCGCGCCTGTCCAAGTCCGGCAATCCGTTCGGCAAGGCCCTGTTCAACATCCTCGCCAAGGACCAGCTCTCCGAAGCCGACTGGGAGGACGTCGAAGACACCCTCCTGCTCGCCGACGTGGGCGCGGAAGCCAGCGAACAGCTCGTCGAGGAACTGCGCAACGACGCCCGCATCGCCGGCCAGTCCGATCCGGCCGAAGTGCGTGCGGCGCTGAAGGACAAGCTGCTGGAGCTCGTCGGCACCGACGTCGACCGCCGTCTCAACGCCGACAAGGAAGGCGCGAACAAGCCGAGCGTCATCATCATGGTCGGCGTGAACGGCACCGGCAAAACCACCACCGCGGGCAAACTCTCCCGTCTGCTTGTCTCCGAAGGCAAGCAGGTCATGCTGGGCGCGGCCGACACGTTCCGCGCCGCTGCCGCCGACCAGCTGGAGACCTGGGGCGCGAAGGTGGGCGTACCGGTCGTGCGCTCCGACAAGGACGGCGCCGACCCGGCGTCCGTCGCGTTCGAAGCCAGCGCCAAAGCCAAGGAAGAGAACGCCGACGTGCTCATCATCGACACCGCCGGCCGTCTGCAGAACAAGTCCAACCTCATGGACGAGCTCGGCAAGATCCGCCGCGTCACCGAAAAGAACCTGCCGGTCGATGAAGTGCTGCTCGTGCTTGACGCCACTACCGGCCAGAACGGCATGACGCAGGCGAAGGTGTTCGCCGAAGCGATCGGCATCACCGGCGTGGTCCTGTCCAAGCTCGACGGCTCCGCCAAGGGCGGCATCGTGATCTCCGTGCAGAAGGAGCTTGGCGTGCCCGTCAAGCTGGTCGGCCTGGGCGAAGGCCCGGACGATCTCGCTCCGTTCGATCCGGAAGGTTTCGTCGACGGCATCCTCGCCTGACGTTCCCATATTTTCCGGATTTGCGATTTCCGTAGCGAAAACCTCCCGTCACGTTCCGTACGTGGCGGGAGGTTTTCGTATTGCGATTACTGCTCAGCGCCAGCCGTACCGGCAGCCGCAGCCCCCACTCCCGGCACCTTCCGGATCGTCAGCTTCAGCAGCAGCGGCGCGACCAGCGTCACCAGCGAAATGATGAAGATGATCGTCGAATAGTATTCGCTGCCGAGCACATGCTCGTTGAAGCCGATTTGCGCGGTAATCAACGCCATCTCGCCACGCGGTACCATGCCCGCGCCGATCATCAGCGCCGAAGCGCCGCCAAAACCGGCCATGCGGCCACCCAAACCGCAGCCGACGACCTTCGTGATCACGCCGAGAACCGTCATGATCGCAATGAACACAATCATCTTCGTATCATCCACGCCTGTGGTCTGCAGGCCGATGCCCACGAAGAACACCGGCACGAACAACGTGTCTCCAACCGGCTCGATATACCGGTCCGCGTCCTCCGCGTAATCGCTGTTGCTTACCGCGATACCGGCGAAAAACGCGCCCACCGCGTAGCTCAACCCGGCCAGATTCGACGCCCACGCCATCGCCAGGCAGATGATCACGGCCATCACCGCGATGCCGGACGGCGCCTTCAGCACGCCAGCCAGCGTCATCAGCGCCGGCGCCACCCAAACCACCACCACGGCGGCCGCCATAAAGAACAGCACCTGCTTGAGCAGAATCAAACCCAGCCCTGCCACGTCCACGCTGCCGGTGTTGACGAGCGTGCACATCACGGACAGCAGGATCACGCCGATCACATCGTCAGCCACGGCCGCGCCGAGAATCGACACGCCTTCCTTCGAATCAAGCAGTCCGGCTTCCTTCAGCACCGCCACGGAAATCGATACGGACGTGGCGGAGAACACCACGCCGATGAACGCAGCCGGAATCGGCTTGAAGCCAAACAGCAGGCTCACTCCACCCATCACCGCCACGGGGAACACCACGCCCATGCACGCGATGATGACCGCCGCCTTCGAATATTTCTTCAGCAACTGCAGGTCGCAGCCGACACCGCCCAAAAACATGAGGATGATGATGCCGAGGTCGCTGAACAATGACAGCGAATCGCTCATGTGCATCACGCCCAGCAGCGAAGGGCCCACGAGAATGCCGACGAGGATCTGCCCGATCACTTCCGGCAGCTGCGCTTTGCGGCAGATCAGCCCGGAAACCGTGGTCAGCATCAAAATGGCGCACAGTGAAATGATGAACGTTGCCATGGTCCTCGCCGCTCTCTCGTTACGCGCGCCATACGTTCGCCGCACCGCGCGTTCGGTGTACATGCCACGCGCTCGCCGTACGCGGCGTTCTCTCGTCGCGTGCCACGCGTGTTCCGTAAGTTTCAGCTACCCAACTTACTCCGTCCGCAGCGTTGCCCGCCGCTTCCGTCCACCGTCGCAATTTCATATTGCGATTGCCGGGCGATTATGCCTTCCATATTTCCGTACCGCCAGTTTCGTTGGAATTCCGCCATTTTTCGGCGTAGGTTGACGTTCCGCGCGGATGGCGTTACGTTGGCGTAACACGTCGTAACGTTTTCAAAACGCGGCCGGCGTTCCATATCGTTCTGTCAGCCCCACACGATGGGGACAGAAATGTTGAACCAAATATAGAGAAAGAAAGAGGAGGGTGACATGGGCCAGCTTGATTCTGGAAATGCCGCGTGGATATTGACTTCCGCGTCCCTTGTGTTCCTCATGACGCCTGGTGTGGCGTTCTTCTATGGCGGCATGGTCCGCGCCAAGGCCGTGCTGAATATGATGATCATGGAGGCGGCCGCACTGTCCGTCACGATGATCATGTGGGTGCTGTGGGGTTGGTCGATCGCCTACGCCGGCACCTCGGTCGGCGGCATCTTCGGCGACCCGGCAACCGGCTTCCTGCTGAAGGACACCATGGTTTCCGATAAGGGCGTCTTCACATCGGCCGCACTGAACGGCAACAACTACCCGGTCAGCGTGGACGTGGCCTTCCAGTCCGCGTTCGCCATGATCACCGTCGCGTTGATCTGCGGCGCCATCGCCGAACGTGTGAAGTACTCCACGTGGATGATTTTCGTGGCGCTGTGGATCACGTTCGATTACGCTCCGCTCGCCCACATGGTGTGGAACGGCGGCCTGCTGTCCGCCGACGGCGCCATTTCCCAGGCGATCGGCGCAGCCGCCCACGATTTCGCAGGTGGTACGGTCGTCCACATCAACGCCGCAGTCGCCGCTCTGGTCATCGTGCTGATCATCGGCAAGCGTAAGGGCTTCGGCACGCAGCCGTTCCGCCCGCACAATGTTCCGTTCGTCATGCTCGGCGCCTTCCTGCTGTGGTTCGGCTGGTTCGGCTTCAACGCCGGTTCCGCCTTCGCAGCCAACGGCACCGCCGGCTACGCGTGGGTTTCCACGTCCGCTGCAACCGCTGCGGCAATGCTCTCCTGGGGCTTCACCGAGAAGATCCGCACCGGCCACTACACCGCAATGGGTGCCGCTTCCGGCATCGTCGCGGGCCTCGTCGCCATCACCCCGGCCGCCGATGTGGTCTCCCCGCTGTGGGCCATCGTGCTCGGCGCCATCGCCGGTGTGCTCACCTGCCTGGCCTGCGGTCTGAAGTTCAAGCTCGGCTATGACGATTCCCTCGACGTCGTTGGCGTCCACGGCGTTGGCGGCTTCACCGGCACCGTGCTCATCGGCTTCTTCGGCGAAGGCACCGGCCTGTTCGCAGGCGGCGACTGGAGGCAGCTGGTCGTCCAGCTCATCGTCGCTCTCGTGGCCATCGTCTGGTCCGCCGTCATCACCGGCATCATCGCCTTCGCTCTGGAGAAGACGATCGGCTGGCGCGTCACCGAAGCCCAGGAAGTCGGCGGCATCGATCTTGCCGACCAGGGCGAACGTGCTTACGATTTTGCTGGTACCGCCAGCTCCGTCCTCAAGGAGGTGAAGTGAGATGAAGCTCATTACCGCTATCATCCAGCCCCATAAACTCGACGATGTCAAGGAAGCCCTCGCAGCCGCGGGCGTGCACGGCCTGACCGTGTCCGAGGCAAACGGTTATGGCCGTCAGCGCGGCCACACCGAGGTCTACCGTGGCGCCGAATACACCGTGGATCTCATTCCGAAGATCCGCATCGAGGTGCTGTCCGACGATGCCGACGCCGAAACCCTGGTTGGCGTGATCGTCAAGTCCGCCGGCTCCGGCACCATCGGCGACGGTAAGGTCTGGGTGGCTCCGCTTGACTCGGTGACCCGCGTGCGCACCGGCGAAACCGGTTCCGCCGCCATCTGATCCGTCCGGCCTTGTGATCGGGCCGATTCGGACAAGATGAAATAAAGACCCCCGGGCTTGAAGTTCGGGTTATCAATTACGACACATCCCCGTACGTGCCTCGCGCCGTGCGGGGATTGTCATAAGTCGTCATAGGTTTCATAAGGAACGTGCGTTATGACTTCAGCAGTCGATGGTCTCAAACAACGGTTCATGGCCATGAGCCAGCCCGACGCCGACGGCGTCTACCGCAATGGCGCGGCGAAACGCAAAGCCCGCACGGAATTGGCCATGGGCAATCTCACACAGTTGTGGAACGAAGCCTGCGAGGCGGTTTCCTTCGATGTTCCGACAACCGGCATCGGTCTCGGCGCGGTCGGTTCGCTGGCACGTGGACAGGTGGGCCCCAGCTCCGACCTTGATCTGGCGGTCATCTACGAGCCGCACGCGCTGACCGACCAGCAGCTCAACGAGCTCGCCAACAAACTGTGGTATCCGATTTGGGATTCCGGCCTCGACCTCGACCAGTCGGTACGTACCGTCGCGCAATGCGAGGCCGTCACCGACCGTGACCTGCCCGCAGCTATGGGATGGTTGGACGTGGTGCCGATCGCGGGGGACACTGGACTTATCGAAAGCACAGCCGTATCCATATTGGAACGATGGCGCAAGGCCGCGCGCAAACGTCTGCCGGAACTGCTCGGCTCCGCCAAATCGCGCCTCGACGAATTCGGCCGCATGGCCTACATCAACCAGCCGGACATCAAGGAGGCACGTGGTGGCCTGCGCGACTCCGTATTGGTGTCCGCGCTCGCCGCATCCTGGCTTGCCGACCGTCCGCACGGCACGTATGACGACGCCGTCGAACGGTTGCTGGACGTGCGCGACTGCATCCATCTGGTCGCCGGCAAAGATACGAACATGCTGCTATCGCCCTACCAAGCCAAAGTCGCGGCGATGCTCGGTCTGGCCGATCCGACGCTGCCCGATGGCGAACGTGAGGCGAAGTCGATCGACGATCTGCAAACGTTGCTGGCACGCGTTGGCCGGCAGATCGTGTTCTCCCTTGATTCCACCGCGTCGCGCGCCGAGCATTCGCTGACGCACGACAAGCCGCGATTCGCCTTCTTCCAAGTGTTCCAGCCGCGCGGTGGCGGCAAACGTCAGGCACCGACCTTCGATGTGATCGCCCCCGGCGTGGCCAAGCATGAAGAGGAAATAGTGCTCGCTCCGGGCGCGGAACCGGCCGCCGACCCGAACCTCGTGCTGCGCGTGGCCGTCGCGGCCGCGGAATTCGGCCTGCCGATCGCCCCGGGAACGTTGCGGAATCTCAAAAAGTGCCCTATCGGCGACCGCAACTGGACGGACGAATCGCGTGAACTGTTCATACGATTGCTGGCTTCCGGCCCCGCGCTGCTCAACGTGTGGGAAGACATCGATTTCATCGACGTGCCCGGCAAGCTCATCCCCGAATGGTTGGGCGTGCGCAACCGGCCAAGCGCGTCCGCCGCGCACCGCTATACGATCGACCGGCACATGGTGGAGGTCGTCACGCGGCTCGGCCGTGAAACACCCAGCGGTGGGCGGTACGACGACCGGCATTACGAGGCGCTGCTGCTCGCCGGCATCCTGCATGACATCGGCAAACGACCGGGGGTGGCCAACCATGCGGCGGAAGGCGCTCGGCATGCGACCGTGGTCGTGGAACGCATGGGATTCGACCGCGACATCGTCCGCTGGGTCACGCTGCTGGTACGCGAGCATCTGACATTGTCGGAGTTCACCACAGGCCGCAATCCCAATGATCCCAACGTCGGCGATGATCTGGCCGGCCGGCTCGACCATAATCCCGTGCTGCTCGACATGCTGTTCGACCTGACCCGCGCCGACGGCTCCTCGTTGGGGGCCACGTCCGGCGAGACCATCTCCAAACAGTACGGGTGGAGCAAATGGCGTGAAACGTTGGTGCGCACCATGTACAACGCCACCCGATACCACATGTGAGCGCCGGTTTCTCGCATGCGCCAAGCCGATATGCCCCCGTATTTCTCGTCGTTTACGGAAAAGCGGGGTGCATATCACCTTCCGTTCACTTCGGCAAATCGAAATAAGGGAATCGGGGTGCATGCTTTAGGATGTCCCCAAGTTGTCCACTCAGTTATCCCCACTCTGTGGATAAGTCGAAACGTTTTCCACATGGTTATCCCCAATATGTGGATAACTCGGCTTTTTTCGACTTTCTTATCCACACCAAAGCCATTCGCGCGTGTCGTTCGGTGGATGCGGAGATTCATCCATAATCTCAATGCAACACCGGTCGTGACGGCACGCACGTATTATGGTTTTCCTCGGTATTGAACACATTCGATTGACTGCTGCGGTTGGAGGGACATGGCGGAGAACGACTCTTGGAACAACGGTTCGGCGCAGAACCGCGGATTTTCGAACGCTGGAAACGGTGCGAACGGCATGAACGGCCGATCCAGCCAAGCCGTGCGCGACGCCCTGTTCGACCGCGTGCCGCCGCATGACGACGCCGCCGAAATGGCGGTGTTGGGCGGCATGCTGATGAGCAAGGACGCCATCGGCGAAGTATCGCAGATGATCGACGTGTCCGACTTCTACCAGCCACGCAACCAAACCGTGTACGAAGCGGTCATCAAACTGTTCTCGGCCTCCCAGCCGGTCGACGCCGTGCTGGTGGCCAACGAGCTGCTCGCCGAAGGCAATCTGGAAAAAGTGGGTGGCTCCGACTATCTGCACAGCCTGGTCGCATCGGTTCCGACCGCCGCAAACGCCACGTATTACGCCGACATCGTGCATCAGCGCGCCATCCTGCGTAATGTGATCGCGGCCGGCACCAAAATCGCACAGCTCGGCTACACCGCAGAAGGCTCGCAGGCCGAAGACGTCGTCAACCTGGCGCAGGCCGAAGTATATGAGATGTCCACCGGCAAAGTGCGGCAGGACTACGCGCCGATCGGCACCGTCATCGCCGATACGCTTGACCAGCTCGACCGTCTGCAAAGCGGCGAAGTGTCCCGAGGCGTGCCGACGGGCTTCCGCGACATCGACGACGTGACGCAGGGCCTGCAGCCCGGCCAGATGATCGTCGTGGCAGGCCGACCGGCCATGGGCAAGTCCACACTCGGTGTGGATTTCGCCCGTTCCGCGGCACTGCATCACGGATTGACGACCATCATCTTCAGCTTGGAAATGAGCAAAAACGAGTTGGCGCAACGTATCATCTCCGCTGAATCCAACATTCCGCTCGCCGCCATGCGCCGCGCGGACGACATCACGCCGGAACGTTGGGCCATCCTGAACGAGTTGCAAGGCAAGCTGCAGAACGCGCCCCTGTTCATCGACGACAGCCCGAACATGAGCCTGATGGAAATCCGCGCGAAATGCCGCCGACTGAAGCAGACGAACGATTTGAAACTCGTCGTCATCGACTACCTGCAGCTCATGACCTCCGGCAAGGCCGTGGAAAGCCGCCAGCAGG